>Ga0206682_10000035_pt1 | contig 113071 bp, 165 predicted proteins | sample M240m12015metaG_FD_155444 | JGI IMG/M metagenome (GOLD analysis project Ga0206682, IMG submission 155444) | Ammonia-oxidizing marine archaeal communities from Monterey Bay, California, United States - M2 40m 12015 | ecosystem: Environmental > Aquatic > Marine > Intertidal zone | place: USA... | reverse complement strand
CTCGATAAATTTAGTTGAATCAATTTTACCTTTATTTGCTACCCTATAGTCATCCCCCATTGTTTCTAAATCTCCGGAAGAAACGTCTAATATCTTCTGTCTTACTTCTCTTTCGAAAGCATTTTCTGATAAATTAAAACCAAACATAGATTCAAACAAAGCCATATCCTCTTGACTATTGATGTCAGGATATCCTTTAGTAGTCTTGTAAGACCATTCTAATATTGCTTTGTCTATAAGATTCATTTAGTATCTTCCTTCTAGATCCTCTTCGTCCATTTCATTACCTTTCAAGTCGATAGCGTATCCATATCCTTCTTTAGGTCCATCACCGTCTCCGTAGTCTGAATATATTCCTCCAGTAATGAAGTATCCGTTAGGATATTTTTCAATTGACATAATTCTACCGTCATCGTTAGGATCAAAATCTCCTTTTTCGTATGTTTTACCTCCTATTGTAAGCTTCTTTAACTTTTTAGGTTTGAAAGAAGGCTCTTGTTCAGGGCGTCCAGCTTTAGCAGAATGATACTGTTTGTCTTGTAAGTCAGAAACTTTTCGAGTTTTACCATCGTTTCTATCCTCTACTGTGTCATTTAATTCAACCCCATCAACAGACCCGTCATCATTATATCTTATTTCAGCTTTGTCCAATCCTACTTTTTTAGCTAATGCTAATAACTCTTCGGCATTTTTCTTTATTTCTTCTTCTGAGTTTCCTGATATAGTAAGCATTTCTACTAACGCTTGACTGTTTTGTGTAAGTTTATTTTCTGTTAAGAATGTTCTTAAGTTAAAGTTATTTTTCATATTATTATTATTATGCTTCTGGCTCTTCTGCCGGTTCTTCAAAATCGATTGGTTCATCTGTTAGGTCTGCTCCTCCTTCTTCTCCGCCTGCGTCATCTGGTAATGCTGGATCTTCTCCGGTTGCTCCACCTTCTTCACCAGGAAAATCTCCTCCGCCGCCTCCACCGCCGCCGGTGTCAACATCAGCAGGTTCTCCTTCGCCTGCTCCAGTCATTGGTGCCTCTCTATATAATATAGCTAATTTATCTAATGCTTGTTGATAATCTGCAATATTTGAAAGTAAATATCTTTTACCTAATATTTGAGCTTCAAAAGTTTTACCTGTCCATTTAAGTATATAGTCTTGACCATTCTTGAGGTTTACTCTAAATGAAGAAGGTCTTGGTGATATCCAATCAATAGAATCTACAAATTCTTTAAATTGTTCAGTCTGAAGTTTAATTATAGCTGCTTTAACAGTTGGAAACTTACCTAATATTTTATCTGTAGCATCTTCTAATACTGTTTCTTCTGGTGCTGCAGTGTCTGGTTCTTCTTCTGGTGTAGGTTCTTCTTCATCTTCTACTTCATCAAGCATAGATTCATTTAGTACCTTTCCTTGAAACTTTATAATATCATTATTCTGATCTGAAAAAGCTAATGCTCTTTCTGGGTCCTCCATATGCATATCATCTAAAATATCTAAAAGTTCTTCTGCAGTTTTAATTACTGCTAAGTTGTCTGGGCTGCGCTGTAATCCGTGGTGTCCTAATTGATTTAGATCAGTAAATAAATCATCAGTTGGAAGGTACCTATAATAAGGTCCTTTTTTTAATACCTTAAAGTTAGTATTTTCATTTTTTACTGCGGATTCGTGCGTTCCTTCTTCTAACTCTTTGTTAATATCTTTAACGATAAAATTACCGATAGCATCTCCAGCAGGAAAACCTATCTTAACTAGTATAGGAATTTCTTCTTTTACGTAATTCAAATCTACTTCTTCTCCTGCGACGTCTACGCTTACTTCAAATTCTTTACCTGAATTTTTATCTACAAGCTTATAGAACATAGTATCAGATATAGATGATTGGTCGTTTACGTATATCTCAATATTTTTTACTTTACCTATTTTTAGTTCATCTTCTTTTTGTTCAACAATTAAACTAGCATTTACTTGAAAGTCTTTAAACATTTCTTGAAGAGCTGCTTGCTGTCTAATAATAGCATATTGATCAGGTCTTTCTGTTCTTAGGTATCTCTGTAGTTTTCTAAAGTTAGTTTTGATTAGATCAAATAATTCTCTTGCTGCTTTATCAGTCCTAATATCATCAGAACCCATTAAGTTTTTAATGTCATCAACAAGTGCTTTCATATCATCATACATCTTAGAAAAAGATGCTAACTTAATAACTTTATGTCCTCTAGACCCTGTAGTTTTATTATAGCTAGTATGCTTCATATAACGAGTTAAGTCGTCAGTAAAGAAGTCATGTTCCATATCTACAGGTCCATACTGCTTTTCAATTCTATCAAGAAAAGGTTTAGGCATATCTTTTGGCTTTTTTATCTCCTCTTGGATTTGGCCGTAAGATTCTAATATAAGTTTTTCTAACTTGTGCATATTACTTCTTTTTCTTTTTGTATCCTTTATGCCAGTGTTCGTTAGTAGTTTCTATCTTTAACTCGTTAACTGGTATATCTAATACTGTATTTCCGTTTTCAAATAAAACGTCGTAATGAGTAACTACATACTTGTTACCTTCTTTTACTAAGGTATGTTTTTCTGGAATGGTATTACCTTTACCATATTTTTCATGAACTACTTTAGCAGCACAGTCATGCTTAAATCCAGGACCAGCTTCATCTAATTCTTGATCTTTTCCTGTTCCTGATACCTTATCGTCTTGTTTAGCTAATAGTTGTTTATACTTTTTATTAATTTGTTTTACTTTATCAATAAATGCTTTTCTTTTAGGATCGTCTTGAGATAACTTATTCATAGCAGGAGCTTGTTGTTTAATAAGTCTCTTTGCTTTAGTTACCTTATCTAATTCTGCATTTTCATATACATCTTCATCATCATCACCATAATAGAAGCCTAAGTTTTCTTGTTCTTCTTTAGAGTATTCATCTCCTATTCTTTTTCTGAATTCACTTATTGAGCCAATCCAGTTCATTAATGCCTCTACTGCTCCAGGATTATCTTCTATAAACTCGTCAAAGCCTTGTCTATATCCTAGTGCTCCGAAAATTTCATCGAAATCTCTAGAAGCATATTCTTTTAATGTTTTCTTATTTTCGTCCATATCATCATCATCATCTTCTTCACCGTAAAACTGACTATAATCAGTTCCATACTTCACAGCAAGGTCATTCATCTGCCAATCAGGTACTTCTCCTTCAGCATAATCTTTCAATTCGTTTTCGAAATGATCAGCATACTCATAATAGTTTTCTACACTTTCATACTCGTGTCCCTGTTCCATAGCAAGGTCTAATAAATCCTTAGTAGCAGATTTATATTTACCGTAATCAAGATCAACAAAGGCATCGTCTTCAACATAAAAAACTCCATCAAGTCCTTTATCATCGTCAGTTACTTTTCTATATCTTTCTTCTCCTAAATTGTCAGATTCATTGTGCATGCCTTTTTTTAAGGTAATAGTAATACCTCCTGCTTGATTAGGTGCTGCATGATATCCATGTTCTTTGGCTTTACCCATTAAACGTTCTTTTGTGGCATCATCTAAAGGTTCATTAATTATAGCTTTGTTACCTTCAACTTTGTAAGGAATACCTCCCGCTACTTTATCTATATTTTCACTCATACCTTTATGGAATATATCGAATTCATGTCCTGCTAAATCAAATCCATATTGGTCTGATATTGCAATTACTAATTCCATAGCAGCTTCTTTTTCGCTTATATCTCCATCAAACATTAATTCTTCTACTGCATCTTTTATTGAGTCCATTACTCCTCTACCTTCTTTGACAACGCTTTCTAAAGCTAATTGATCTAATGCAGGTTGCTTTTCTTCTGAATCTAAATAATGAAATGCTGCTGACATATACTCTCTAGCTAATATAAGCTTAGATTGCCACCAGTTTGGAAAATCTACTTCTCCATCGTGCTGATCGTATGCCTGTAATTTCTTTAATAATTTAGCAGAGTATTCTGCTGTTTCTCTAGCAGTTGCACTTAACATACTAGGCTCATCGTCTTGATGACCTATATCTGTATCTTCTTTTTGTGTCATTTTTTTGAATCTATTATGAGGTAGCATTTCATCTGGTTCTAAAAACGTTCTAGATCCTTTTGGATCTACATGAGGTCTACCGTAATCATCTGTTTCGTCACCTTCATCCTTTCTTGGATCGTCATGCCATCCAGCTTCATAATCAGCATCATTCTTAGCATCTTCTTCTTCATCTTCTTGCATTTGTCTATTGACTTGATAATCTGTTTCTTCTTGATCTTCTGCTGCAATTAATAAATTTCCTAATTCCTTATCGTTTTCCATGTCAGGATTATTAAGGGTGACAGCATTTGGGTGCGTATCTCCTCTACCTACATGAAGTTCGTAATCTTGATCTGAGTAGTTATTTTTTAGGTGATCAATTACGTGTTGAATTTTATCTAAATCAAATCCAAAAGTAAATAAGTCGTCATCCGAACCTTCTTTAAGGTGTTTAGCCTTTGCTGCTTCAAAATCTCCTTTATATAATTGTTTAACTATTTTACGCCCTAGCATTTCTAGTTGATCTAAGTTTAAAGAATGAGGTTTATTAAATCCTTTTAAATATGCAGCTCCTATGTCTCCATATTCTGCTGGGTCAATAGCATATTCGTCTACTTTACCGACTGCAGTATCATAGTCCATTTGTTTTCTTCCTGATGCTCTAGCTATATCTTTATCTATTTTATTCAATTGATCTCCGTACATATCAGCAACAGGGCCTCCTTCTGGTTCGATTGATGGATCATTCTCCATATCTTTCATTACTTGAGCTCTCTTAGCTTTAAGTTTAGCTAATAACTCTCTTTTCTTACCTACATGTCTTTCTCCTCCTTTTACGATTGCTTTTTTTCTTGCTACTTTAGTTTTTGAAGCTCTCATTTTCATAAGAACTGGGTCGTTAATATCCATACCCTCATCAATATCGTGACTAGATCCTGTTACATGTATTCCTTGAGCTTGTAAATCTGATGCTGCATCGTATATAAATGCTTCTACATTTTCACCTGGTTCACCGTCATCTGATGCTCTAAAATTAAAATATATAATCACATTACCGTCTCCGTCGTCATCTACAATGTCCATCTTAACATAAGTTGGATCTAAATTACCGTCTAATATAGACATTGCTTTTTTATAATCTCTTCTACCTACTTTAATGTATGTAGTTTGGTAAGGATCTTCCTTTAGGTCTTTATTTTCTCTTAAAGATTTAAAGTGTTTAACCAGCTCATTAGCCAGTACGTCAACGTGTAAGATTGGTTCTCCTGAAGGTTTAACGCTAACATCAACTAATGCTTTATTAAAAGAAAAATCTGCTAAATGTAACTTATTTTTACTTAAGTGAAAAGCAAATGAATCATCAGAATTATTCTTATACTCTACGTATATTTCAAATGAGTTAGGTTCTATGTGAGTAGCTTTCATATGTGCTACATCATCACCGGAATCTTTTAAAGCTTTTGCGACTGCCTGACCTACCTTCTTTGCTATTGCTTTAGTCTCGTCTGATGTGAACTCAATACCTTCTTTTATCTCTTCTCCATCTATACCTTTTATTGCTTTTACATCATCAGCATCCTTTAATGCGTCTTTTTCATCATCACCTAAAGATACAGCAGTTGTCTGTCCTTTCTTCGGTGTTACTAAGTAAGTCTTAGAATTACCTTCTTTAAGTTGTTTGATTTGATTCTGTAAGCTCTCTTTAATCATATTCAATTGAGTAGTTGTCTTCTGAACATCTATTGTGCTAATATCTTTGTGAGTTCCGTCTTTGATAGCCTTTAGTGCATACTCGCACTTATTCAAACGGTTTTTAAGTTCTTTATAGGTCATTGGCGAAATGTTTTATATACGTATATAATATAAATAGATTAATGTTTCCAAATAACGTTTTTAAACTTTTCAGGGGATAATCCGAAATAATCTGTGCGCCATTTAGTCTGTTCGAAAAAATTAAGGTCAATCCACTCTTCTTTTATCTTCCAAAGATCATTTGCTACTTGATCCCAGTCCAATTTAAGAACTAATTGCTCAATTTCCAACTTTTTTTCAAGTAATTTTTTATAGTCAAAGGAGTCCCACTCGTAGTGAAACACTTCAAATACAGCATATGGAGATACATAATCTATCGATATATCTATTCCCCATTTAGGTTTCATTTTTATTAGTTTGTATAACATAGGATTATGTTCCTCTGCTAGTATCTCTAATTGTTCTAAAGCTTGATCTTTAAATCCTTTTCTTTCAAATAAGTCTGAGTGGTTTATATGTGCTCCGTCTTTCTTATCCCATGTTAGCCAGTCATGTCTTAGACAGTCTTCATGACGTCTCTCTATTGACTGATATCCATTACGGTCTAGAAAAGCTTGTTCTGCTTTAGTGAGGTGATAACCGTTTTGATCAAATAGGTCTACACAGTTCGGATCTTTAAGAACTTCTGGGTTCTCTATGGCATCAAAAAAATATGCTTCCGAGTGTAGTTTATTATTTGATATTTTCATTTTTTCTTACCGCTCTTCATATTAGCACACCAATGATACATCTTAGCTTTTTCACCTGATGCATTTTTAGCCTTTCTACGAAGGTCGGTAACTGAGCCATTACAGCTAGCACCAGATTTTTTTACTCTACCTGGTTTGCTTTTACCTTTCACTTTACCATCAGCGTAGTTTTCTTTATATAAATTTTCATCTACAACATATATGCTTTCGGGTGAATATGAAGTACCTACATATAAAGTTTCTTTCTCACTCTCTTTACTATACTCCATGTCTTGTGAAAGTCTACCCATATAATCGGGGTGCAAAATAAAGTTAGGGTTATCTAATGAAACCTTAACGTACCCTCCTACTCTATCAGAAGATTTTTTATGATCCACATACCCTGAGTAATGTCCGAATCCTCTAGCTACATCCTCATCTGTGGAAAAGCTTAAAAAGCCTTTATTTCCTTTTGAGTTAATTTTTAAATTAGAAGGAACCTCATATTCAGTTACTCCGTTTGATTCACTTTTAACTTTTAATTTACTTATAAACTCCTTATTAAATGTAGTGCCTCTATATCCGTATTTATTGCCTCCTGATTTAGGATCTAATTCTTTAGGGAATTTTTGCTTTATCTTAAGTAGGTTTTTTAGTAGTCCTACATTTATTTCTGAATAGTCTTCTATATAGTCTTTTATTTGAGATTCTAGCTCAGGGTTTACTTTCTCCTGTAAAGCATGGGGAGTGTTATCATGGTCACATTTATGACACATATATAAATCATCTCCTCCGTCTTTTTTGTTCCAACTCCAACCGCAATTATCACAAATGATTTTAGTATCACTTATAATCTCTCCTATAAGTTGTGCTAGAGTTAAAGGCATTATTTATGGTTTTAACTTATTACCAGCCTTTTCTGCATCTTTGTGAGCATTAGAATTACCATGAGAAGGTTTCTTACCTGCTTTTTTCTTAGCATTAATATTAGCCCAAAGACCTTCTTTGTTAATCTTCTTACCAGCCTTAACTGCATCTTTATGTGCGTTAGAGTTTTTATGAGCAGGTTTTTCACCTCTAGCTCTTTTAGCTCTGATGTTAGCCCATAGACCTGGTTTTTCTTCTGCTAATACTTCTTTAATAGCATTTATTAATTCAGATTTTTTCATACTTCTTGACCTCTGTTTTCTAATTCTTTTTTAATTAGATGTTTTTTTCTACTGTAGGCGTTACTGCTGTACATCTCCTTTAATTCTTTTGTTTTAAAACTTGAAGGTGGAAAATGTAACATAGTCCACTTATTAGTCATTTTACCTCTAGAATCTTTTATATACTGTTTTGTTGATGGTTTTAATTTTATAGACATTATTTTATTATCCTTGTTCTGAATGCATTAGTATCATTCTAATTACGACTGTTGCTAAAATACCAAAGATAATCCACAGTGCCCTTGTAACTCCTTCCTTCCATCTTTTAAGATCTTCTATTTCCATTAACTTATTTCTAAAGTCAACTTCGTTATTTTCGAGTTCTTTTCTATATTCGGTATTTCTGTTAGTATTAACTATAACTCCATTTTCAGGATTTAGTAGTGTATACTTTAGGTCTGATAAGTCCTCTTTCATGCTTTCAAAATCTCTTGCCATTTGTTTTAATTCACCATTTGGCATGTGAGTCTTGATGTGCTTGATTTCAGCTAACAGAGCATCTAGTACTTCTTTTTGAGTCATTTGTAGTATTGTTTTGTATTATTACTGTATCCTCTTCGGAGTACTTTCTTATATATAAATACTTTACTTTTTCGCTTTATTTAAAACTTCAATAAATTCTTTCAAGTTGGTCATGACTTTATTATTCTGAGAGGTAGTATTACTGTTCCAATCCTCTATAACCCCCTGTTCTGTGACGAAGCTACTTGACTGGACGCTGTATTCATTAACCCAGGAGGTAAGGTCTTTTGCAAATGCATCTATCGATCCATTAATCATACTTGCTTCATACTTTTTAAATAAACCGGCTTTTCTAAGCTCTGCTTCATACTGTAGGGTACAGTCAAAACAAAAACCGTGTATCTTATACATTTTTTTAGCTAAGTGATGTTTCATAGAACCTCCACATTTTGGGCAAGCAAGAGGTATCCTCATAGCTTTTTTTGCAGCATCTAGCTTAGTAATATTCTGCTTAATACCGTTTTTGATAGTCCAGGTCTTACCTGATTCTTCCCAGAGGTCTCCTTCTTTATAGTTGTTAGAAGACTTACTATAACCAGTTTGAGATTTAGTTTTAGATGTAAAATCTTTATTAACTATATTTCTAACTCTCTGTACGTCTTCTCGTCTAAATTCTTTCTTTAGTGATGAATCACTCATAACCTAACTCTTTTAATTTTTCTATAACATGGTTAACGTTACCGTCTTTACATCTTATAGCTATACCGCCTTTAGATGCCCATTCATTTATATTTGACTTTTTATCGTCTATTAATATACTATTTTCATTTGCATATCTCTGCTTATCTTTAGAGTATGCCATTATTACTTTTGGTTTAGGGTTAAGGTTATTCTTAGCCCATAACTGTTTTCCTAATCTAGAGTTATTATGTCTAGAAGGAGAAGTTAATAAATCCGGCTGGTAGGGTGATATAAAGTTCCATAACTCTTTGCCTTGAGGCATCCAATCCATTCCAACCCAAAATCTAACTCCAATTTTATTATCTATAAGTTCCCAAAATGCAGGAGTACCTTTTGCTTTTTCATACTCTTGTGGGTGCATTCCACTAAAGTGTTCAAATCTCTTTTCAAAGTCAGTTAATACGCCGTCCATATCACAGTATATTTTATACTTTGGTTTTTCTTTTACTTCTGGAAGCGGGTACGCTTCTAATAAATCTACTAATTTTTCCATAACCTTAATTTTATAATTTTTGTTTAATGCCTAGTGCCGGTAGTCTTAATGCCCATACTTTCTTTACATCTTCAACATCTTTTTTAGTTAAGTAAGGATCTCCTTGCTCATCATATTGGTCTGTAAATTGGTATAGATATTGATCTACAACGTCAACAAAAGGTCTTTTTTGTTTTTTAGCTGAAAGATATAATCCCTGTATGTTAGCATCTATTTCAGATGGTAAAGTTAAATACGATACACCGTTAGCTAATATTCCTTTTTGAATCATTGTACGAAATATAGACTCCTCTTCTGTTCCAAATTCTCCTCCAAATTGAGAATCTTTTCCAAATGATTTACCTCTTTCGTTTCCTCCTGCTTGAGTTAAATGTTCTATTTCGTGTCTTAATACATCTGATATCTGTCCTGATAATTCTTCAAAGTCGTTAGGAAAGTTATAAGGATCAAGAACAAATTCCAGTTCTACTTTAGGACTTTCAAATTCATCATCCGGTCCGAAACCTCCTTTGTATGCTCCTCCGTCTCTCATAATAGAGTCTGAGCCTTTAGCAAATATAACTTTCAATTCAAAGTCAAATTCAAGATCAATAGTTTTCTGGAACTCTTTATCTATATCGTCAGGTATATCTATGAGTAGAATTGGGTATGATTTTTCTATTTCTTTTTTCATACTAATTCTAGCTTCTTCAGTTTTAGGATCGCCGAAATGACCTTCTTTGTAATGGTTTAATTTTCTAATTAACCCATTCTTCACTGCTTCAACACTCTTGTTAGTAAGGTAAGTTACTATTGAGTCATATTTTCCTTCTGCCATAACATTTTTTGATTCGTTCTTTATACTATCTTCCCAATTACGAAAAGTAATATTTCCTTTCAAGTAAGCTTCTTTTTCTAATTCTAATAAGTTATCATCTTCGTTTGTATTAGAAGTTTGGATATTACCTAATCTACCTTCTAGGTTTTGCATATGATGAACCATCTCATGAGAAAAGGACCTTAATATATCCTTATCGTGTCTACCGGAAGTGTAAAGTACTATCTCTTTACTGTTTGGATCGTAATGAGCTGTTTTACCAAATATATCTTTTGCATTTACATCATCTTTGATTGTCTTTATTTCTGGTAGAGGTGTTATTTTCATTCCTTCATCAATCATATACTCAAGTAATGATGCCATGTACTTAGTTAAAGAAGGTGTATTATCTTCTGTTTCTTCTTTAACAAAATATTCACTTATAAAGCCTTCAATATTAGAAGCAATTATTTCTGCTACAATTTTATCTTTTAAATTTGTCAATATTGATAATATTTCTTCCTTATCTAACTCTTCAGGAAAGTAGTCAGTAATTTGATCTAAGTTACCTGATAGTATTTTATTTCTAAAATCTGATGCTCTAAATCCAGATCCTGGTTTTGAAGCTAATGCTAATCCTTTAACGTTAGGAGCATTTTTAAACGTAGTTACTCTTCTTAAGTCTACAAAGTCTTTTTCTCCTCTAATGCCTGTTACTGCTACAAATTCTGTATCTGGGCTTGCTTGAGCATAGTCTTTTGCAGCAAACATAGGGTTCTTCTGTCCATCTAATATCTCTACATTACCTAAATGCTGAGCATATATCTTCCAGATAGCTATTGACTCCTCCTTAGTAATACCGTTTCTCTCACCGGCACCAACAAATACAATTACTTTATCTATCTTAGGCTTTTCTGATTTAACACCTCCAAGTAAGTCTGCTCCTTTTTCTTTATAATCATCCTTACTGTATATTGCACCACTATACGATCCATCAAGTAAAGACTTAACGACGTTAAAATGGCCTCTATGAGGTGGTTTATATGCTCCTGGGTATAATGCTATCATAAAGAGTTATATCTTTTGTTTAATTCTGATTCTCCATCTTCCCATCCTCTTGTATCTAGAATTATAATTTGAACTAATTTAATATTATTACCACTAGTATAGATTGATAGATTAGGTTCCGGACCGTCTATCCCTTCATGACCATTTTCGTAGAAATAAATTTTATTTTTATCTATTTGGTCACTAGGTACAGTATACCCTTCCTCAGGATCATCAAATAAAATATCAGGATAAATTTCAGCTGAAGGATTTACTTTTACTTTATGTAAATAAAAGACTGTATTGTCAGGATCATCAACCATTTCGTCTCCAAGCATTTGAAGACCTCTATCTAAAGACTGTAATTCAGTGCCAATATGGAATCCATAGTCAGGAAAGGTTGGTCTTTTTTCCTCACTCAAATGCCAGCAAATTTCAGATGGTATTTTTTTAGGAGCTGGTCCTTCACTTTCAATTAATATGTTAGCTAGTTTTATCATGCTAAAAATGCTTGTACTTTTTGATCTATTTCTTTAGGAGATGAATGGTTAAGTTTATCTTGATATTTAGGATTAAAAATCATATCTATAATATTATCCATTACCTGAGAAGCTTCTTTGTCAAGCTTTACTTTTTTATCTCTATATTTATCCCTAGTTACCTTTAATTGATCTTCACCTGGTCCTACTCCGTTTTTTCTATAGTACTTTAAAAATTCAGTCTTAATCGCTTTATCTTCAGATCTATTATCTCTATCGTAATCTAAACTACCAAGAGCTTTATTAAACTCTTGCTCCTCTGATGATGACATCTCAACTGGTTTAAAGAAAGAGCTTTTACCTGCTCCTGTTTTTTCGTTATACTTTGTTAAATAGTCTTTGATTCCTGCTTCTCCATTTTTAGATGCTAGGTTAAACCCTTCTACTTCCTTAGCATACTTACCTCCAAAATCATTTACAAAGATTGAAAAATTACCTTTAGTTGCCTTATCATATTCGGCTATCTTTTGATATACGTTTCTCCAGGTTTTAAATACTGATGCTCCAGGAATATTTCTCTTTCTAGTAAAGTTAGAAATATATGCTATCATAGGATGAGTATATACCATTACCATATAGACCTTATATCCTTTATTTAAAAGGTTATCAAGTCCTTTTCTAAACTGTACACCAGATGCAGTGGTATCCCAAACTAAACTAGTTTTTAATTCTGCTGCTGCTGCTACGTCCTTGGCTACTTGGCTGCTGGCTGCTCCTAGATTGTTGTAGTACGGGTGATCCTGATCCTCCACGTACTTGTCTGGGTTGAACTGCGTTAGGCTGCCTAGATCTAGTTGGTTGAGGAGGTACGTTTTGCCTGTTCCAGCTCCTCCCGCCATTATTACCGCTTTCGGTCCTGTTGTAGCTTCTAGGATTAGGTCTGATAATTTTATCATTATTAATCTGATTAGGGTTATTATATGTTCTTACTCTTATACCTTTATCTTCCATTTTATCTATAAATCTTCCAATAAGGCTTCTATCTGGTCTTTCAATTACAATGTCAATATCGTTAGGTGTAGGAATTCTATCATTCCTTAATCTAGGTGTGTTAACATTTACTATAGTTCTACCTACTGTTCCTGTTGGTGCTTGTACTATAGTATTTCTAGACCCTCTTCTACCGTTTATATAAGCAACGTTTCTTCTGCTTCTATCTTCCCAGTAGTTGTTATCTATTCTATTGTTCCATCTCCAATTATTCCACGTATATACATTATTCAAATAATAGTAATTGTTCCATCCATAATTATTCCAACCGTTGAATCCAAAAGTATCCCAATGGTTAAATCCATAATTAAATGAATAGTTTGATGACCAATTCCACCAGTACTGTTGTGAATTCCAATAAAAATCAAATGGTGAACTAAATGGACTTCTATACATCCTATTGTTAAAATAGAAATCAGAATACCATCTTAAATCTTGATTCATTGCATACTGTGCAAAGTTCCATCTAAACTTATCGTCAAGTCTAAACTTTCTATCTAATTGAAATTCATTTTCAATAACATCGGCTTCTATACCGTTAATAGTTACTGGTTCTGTATAGTAGGTAGATAGTTGGTAGCTTTTACAGCTAGCTAAAGAAAGTATTAACGCTAAATAGATAAATTTTTTCATATTTTTATAGTTGTAGGGTAACTATTATAAATAGGTTCAGTATTTGGGTTCTCTAAAGAGTATAGTTCGTATATGTTTTTAAATAAACTAAAGTTTTTTTCTATGTCATCTATCTGTAACAGCTTCCATCCTTTACCTTGAATTACATTCTTCTGTTTACTTGGACCTCTAGAGTGAGCTTTTAACCAAATAATACCTGTTCTCTCTATTGTTACTCCTCTACTTTCTTTTAACCCTTTTGCATAGGAAGCCAATTGTAGATCATACGACTTATGTATACTATTAGAAGTTTTAATATCCAGTAACCAGGTCTCTCCATTCATCTTACATACTATATCAGCTGTTCCAGCATACTTATGTTTATCTGACCATACAAATTGTTCTGATGATATTAGTTCAGGTTTATATGTCTTCCAAAACTCAGCAAACTTAAGTATCATCTCCCATACTAGTTGAGAGTATTTAGCGTTCCCATAATCGTCCATCCAGGTTACTTCTTCTCCCTCTACTAATTTCTCGGCAGCTTCATGTACTTGAGTTCCTTCTTTACCTGCTTTACGCATAATAAGATCAGCGTTATGCCCAACGTCTTTCATCCATGTTTCAAAAAACTTATTCTTGGGCATATATTGGAGTATTGTAGTTACAGACGGGTAATATACTCCTTCGCTTCTCTTATAGACTCTTCGGTCTAAAAAATTTATCTGCTTTAACTCGGGGTTAAAGTCTAATCTTTTCTTTGCATTCTCTTTAAGAATGTTCATTCCTTGTTTAATCATAGATTTAGTTTATGAAGCATAAGGCTTGATAGATCCAATTCCTTAGCTTGCTGTATGAATTTTGTAAAAGTAGTGAAACCCATCTCTGAGGGATCTTTATCTGGTAGGTCTGCTATGAACACTCTTTTACCTTCGTTTAAAAACTTCTCAGCTATTGAGAGAGCTCTATCTCTAGCATCTGTGTCTAATGCTATATAGATATCGTTTGTAGTAGTTGTTATAATCTTTTTATAAAGTGAATTAGAAACACTCTTTCCCAGTAGCGGAACAGCATTTCTACGTATAGCTATTGCATCAAATACTCCTTCACAAAGAATAATAGGAGCATTCCAATTAATTAAGTTCTCAAAAAATACTATATCTTTAGAAGCTTCTGGATTTTTGTACTTAAAGTAATTTCCGTCGTAAGTTCTTGCAATAAAGAAATTGAGTTGGTTGGATGAAGAATAACTTGGTATAATAACTCTTCCTCCATATTCTCCAGTTGTGCAGTATCCAATGCTATATTTAATAAAATCATTGTCGTTAAGCCCTCTGTCATATAAATATTTTCTTACTATGTTAGCTACAACCGATGTTGGAGAAGCATTATAAAGAGGTTGGTACTCTTTAGGAAGCTCTACTATAGATAGTTGTTTATACTCTATTGTAGTTCCTTTTGGAAGATATTTTAATATCTCCTGTGCTTGTTCTCTAGGTGTTTTTAGTTGTTTAAGTAGAGAACGAATAGTTTGACCTCGAGTTTGACATACCCAACATTCCCAGAAGTTCTTACCTTCTTCGGTAGTTGCCATATTAATCTCAAGCTTTGGTTTCCTATGATTACAAAATGGGCAATGGAAAGCATGATTCTCTCTTGCTCTCTTATGACTTTTGCCTAAGATGTTTTCAATGGATCCTAAAAGGAAAGTATAATCCATAGATTGTCCGTAACTATTATTCTATAATATAAGAAGAATAATTCGTAAAAACAACTATTATTAAGAATCTTTTAAGAGTTCTTGGATTGCTGCGGTAACAGTCTTCTTAAGAAATGACCTATCTCCGGTGTCTAGAAATTCTTCGAGCTTACCAGTTATATTTTCAGATAGTAGGTCAACGTCTTTTTCAGAAAGGTTAATTTCTGATCTATGAATAATCCTCTTATTCTCTAATATTAATTTTGATAATTTCATAATACTAATCTAATCCGTATGTTCTACCTGCAGCTCTTTCTTTATCCAGCCAGGCTGCTTTTCCAGCTGTATAGCTCTCTTTATCTTTCCTAAACTTATCATCTAATACCTGTACTCTATTCCAAGGTGATTCTGATTTAGTATCTATTTTAATTTTTACGTTGCCGTATTTTTTTTCAATTTCTGCTTTCCAACTATTTAAATCATCTTCTGCATGAATACTCCTTGATGAATCGTCTGGGTTTGGTAAGCTAAATCCGAACATGGGTTTCTCTATAAACATGGATACAAGTAGATCAAAAGTAAGTCCCTGTAGATCAGTTACTTTAGTACTTTCGCTAAGAATAATTTTACTTAGTTTCATAATTTCCAAATCTTTAGAGTTAAATCTCCTGTTCCTTTAATAAGTCGGTGATATGTCTCTTTAGGTATAAATAGTTTATCTTTTCCTAATATACGGGGTACATCGTTGTCTAATTGAAATTGCCAGTCTGTTATGTGTGTCGGCAGTATATATCTATCTTCCTTATCTCTATGCCATACGAATTCAAAAGAAGATGTCTCTTCTAAAAATTCTCTAACTATAAAATCTTCTACTTGTGTTTCTCTGTACGGCTTAGCCATGCTTAATAATTAACTCTCCTAATACTTCTAATCTTCCCATCTCCTTTTGAAAGTCTATAGGTTTCATACTAAAGTTAATACTTTTATGCGTGGTATCAAACTCTTCTTTAGCTTTTTTTAAATCAAAGTTTCCAGCTGCTGCCTTTTTATAGTAAGGAAGCTTAACATTAAAGTGGTGGTGAGTTAACATGGAGTCGCCTCCTTTATCTTTAGCGGATGAAGCAATCTTACCTGCTCCTGCTCCTCTGCCTTCAGCAAAGTCGTTGAAGCTCTCTTCAGTTTCTTCTAATATTATATTACTTAATTTCATACTACCAGTATCCTGAGAAGTTAGATGAACCGCCTAATGATTTCCAATAACGGCCTATATTACAAGACCAATAACCTGCTTTTGTTTTATCTTTCTTAGTTGCACATTTATGACGTGCAGCAAATGATGCTCTTGCACCTTTCTTTTTAAACTTAACTGAAAGGCCAGTATCACCGAAAGATACTTTTTTTACATTTCCTTTCTTAGACTTAACGTAGACATAGAATTTTTTACTTCCACCTCTTTTAGGTTTGTTAAGTGCAACCTTTTTACCTTTGTATTCAGCTTCGGGTATGTAATCTACTGACGCTTTAAGCATTTCAAAACCATTATGGTCAAAATTTTCATTTTGTATTGAGACTGCTTTTTTAAATTTGTCTATGTTTATGTTACCCCCAATAGACTCTACTAATTCTTTGACCATTTCATAGTCAATCATTTCGTCTATAGAAGCTGCTTCGTCAATTGTATCTTCATTTTCGATCATTTCATCGATTAAAGCTCCAATTTCGAACAAAGGATTGTATTTAGGAGATACCATTGGTAAATCTAAAGGAACTCTCATTCCATTATAATCAGCATATTCTCCTATATCTGTTGTTTCTAAAAGTTCTGTATCAGTCTCGTCTAACTCTATAGCTTCGTCTCTAAGAGCTTCTCTTGCTTCTTTGAATAATTGTATAAATGCTTCAGAGTTATAACGATAGACATGCTCATGTAATGAGAGCTTGTTGTCTAAGTGGTACTTTAAAGACGGGTATCCGATAATTTCTTTTAGTCTAATCATAATTTATTTCATTTCTGGGTGAAACATAAACTTAATAATTTTAGCATCTTTTGATACTTCCTTACCGTCTATTTCTATTCCTATAGGATAAGGTTTAGTTTTGTCGTCTGCCCAATAGGCTACATCGTAACTTTTATCTTTATTACTAGTTACTAATAGTCCTCTGTTATACGTATCTTCTTCTGCTTGCAATACTACCATTTTATCAGTAGGAAGAATCATATCTCCCATGAGCTTGATATCACCTTCGTCGTAACCGTCGGCGTTATATCTATTCTCTTCTGTTAAAATTTCTATCAGTTTCATTATTTAAAGTCTTTTCTGTAAAACTTACCTAGTATATTATCATTTATATGAGAACTGTAATCGTCCTCTAATACGTTATTAATAAATAGGTGCTTTGTCTCATAATAGGTTAATAGCTTTTTATTAGGAACATACTCAAGTATTCTCTTCTCCCAATTATCCTGAGTCTTATCTTTTTTTGCTAATGCTACTATCTCTTTTTGGGAACCAAAATAGTCTCTCCAATCAGATTCTGTTATTACTTTTTGTTTAAGGGGGGTACGACCACCTATTCCTTTAGCCTTTCTTTCTAATCTCAACTCCTCTAAAGCTCTTTTTCCTAAACGTTTGTTACGTTCAAAGTAAAGTACTTTTTTACCTATGTAACGAATATCCTCAGGTTTATAAACTACCTCATAGATAAACCCATAGGTTCCTTCTGGCATATCTGAAATATCAGTGATTAACCTCCCTTGGTGAGTCCAAGTAGGTTGTGTTGGCATTTTTTCCATATTAGGTTAGTCCCTAGAGTTTGCTTTTTAGCTCCTCTATCTGTAACTGCTGCTCTTTAATAGCTTCAATTAATAACGGGACAATTTTTTCATAACGTACTGCCTTGTATCCATTGTCTCTTTCAATGACAATTTCAGGAAGTACTTGTTCTATTTCTTGAGCAATTACTCCAATGTCATGGCCTGTATTGTTCGAGTTATCATTCCAGTCAAAAGAGTAACCTCCTATTTTAGATAGTTTATCGATTGCCGATGGAATTAGTTTAATATTATCTTTTAATCTTTCATCTGAAGAATGGTATGCTGTAACATCCCCTGTTGCGGTAATGTCTCCTGTTACTGCTAAACTTCCTTCTGTAGTAAGAGTTCCTCCTACTGTTGTGTCTCCTGAACCGGAAACTCTAAAGGCAAGTTTAGTATACTGGTTACCGGAATAATACCCGCCATCTCCAGATACAACTGCGAAACTATCATGTCCGTCAGTTGAGTTATCTCTAATACCCATTACTAAGTGTCCACCTGTATAAGCTTCAAATAAGGAACCTGAATTTGTTCCACCTATAAGAGATGCTAAAGTAGCGTGAGTAGTATGGGAGTAATTAGTTATTGCTGTATCACCAATAGTTAAGTGAGTTCCGTCAAAAGTTAAATTTGATTCAGCATTTAAGTAATCTGTTCCTTGAGCAGTTACTAATCTATTGTTAGCATTATTAGCTATATTAAGTTGACTCCCACTTGCTGATGATGAAATTGATGCTAGTGAAGCAGAAACTGATCCCCATGTATCTATTGTTATATCATTAGAGTCAATATCACCTGCAACAGTTAGAGTGCCTGTAAAGGTGTCTGTAGTATTTTTAAGGTATGCAGTGTGCGCAGAGGAGCTAATTGCTACTCTTTGAGCATGTGATGATGCACTTATTTGTGCTAGAGAACCTGATGCTGATTGTGAAACTATACTGTCATGGTATGACATAGAGTTAAGCATATGCACTCTCTGTACATGTGAGGATCCTGATAGTTCAATTATAGAGGAAGAATTATACTGGTAGAGTGTGCTTCTTTGACTATGAGCTGAGCTAGATAAAAGAGCATGTCTTGCTACTCTGTCGTTGTGTGCTGATCCGCTATCTAGTGATCTAGATGCTTCTAAGTCTGCATCGGTGGCATAATAGTTGTCTAGTGAAGAGCTAAAATTATATAGGTGCCCTAATGATGAAGATACATCTGACCAACCTGTTATGCTTAATACTCCGTTGATATCAGAATCTCCTAATACTCTATGTGAACCTGTTCTTATATGAAAGTCATCTGAAGTGTCACCAAATGAGGTTGAACCTGTAGATGTAGATGATATAATAGTTTGAGATTGAAATACCTTAGCAGTCATTCTACCGTCAACAACCATATCTCCTTGGTGGTAGGTTGAACCTGTAATAGTAAATACATCGTTATCGTAATCAAACATGAATTGATTCGACCCTGTAAAGTCTATTTCTTGTGCTAAACTACCTGTACCTTGTTTAAGCTGTATTGCATATTGCTTAGCTTTAGGAGTTGGTAATTCTATTTCAACATACGGCTCGTCGGATTGTGATCTGAATAATCTTAATCGGGAATTTACTTTTGATGCAGTATAGAACAGTTCCATAAAGTTCTGATCCATCTGTGCATGCGTTAAAGCACTTCCTGTTACCGACCTTAATGTAATTTTACTATCTGGCATCTTATTTGTTTTCTAAATCAGAGATTCTATCCTCAAGATCTTTAATTATACTATTTTGTTCTCGAACTGCTTCTATTAAAACAGGAACTATACCACTATAATTAACACCAAGATAGCCTTTATTATCTTCAGAAACAACTTCTGGAAGAATTTTTTGAATATCTTGTGCTATTACACCTATGCTCTTTTCTTTAGTATCCTTATATGTAAAGTATACTCCGTCTATATTATCTATTCTACTAAGGGCATTATCTATAGGCTGTATATCTTCTTTTAATCTAATGTCTGATCCCTGTATTACAGTACCTGAAGCTTTAATTGATCCTGAAACCATTAACTTGTAAGATAAAGGTAAGTCAGAACTTTCATCTACTCCTATTCCTAAGTTATGATTGTCGTCTAAAATTAATCCTTGGCTTGATGATACAGCTGAAGAACCAGAATATACTGTTAGTCTTTTATTTACACCTGCGTTCTGTAATCCTTTTATTAGGGCAATTTCTACTGATCCGCTATTAACAGGTACTTGAGAACTACTAGGGTAGTATAAAGTAAGCGTTTGACCGTTTGTTGACGCTGATCTAAAGTACGAACCAAAGTTAACGTCTAACTCTGAATACGTAAGTGCTTGTCCTTTCTCTGCTCTAAAGTTTATTGCCATTATATATCTATTTTTACGACAAATGTCATATCAACATTTTCCGATTTTGGTATAGGTCTGTTAGTTTTAGCAACTGCTATTAACTCATCTGCTTCATTGTACAGCCCTACGGTTGTTATGTAAGGTCTAAATTCACTACCTGTGATATTATCTCTTACTGTATTTTCTGATCCTGTTAACGATGAAGGATTAAAAGAGTAATTCAACTCAGACTCCTTAACGGTACAGTGAACATTATATGTATAAATAGGTAGGTTTGATTTCCAGTGCACAATAGGTCGAGCATAAGTTGAATAATATCTTGCTGCTATGTCATCTGTTATTATAACCTGTCCTTGGTTATAAATTATATCTCCTACTACCCTTTGGTTTTTAGTGTAAGAAAGAGTTGATCCTGATAATACTAATCTTCCTTCTTTATCGTCTACTACTTCATGTCTTTCAAAAAGAATACTCTCATCTCTTACTAAGTACTCACTACCTGTTTCTATTACATAATCTCCTTCATCACTAATATAGTCGTCTAAGTCGATAGGAATAGTCCCGTACCAATGTTCTAAATCCTCAACATATTGATCTGCAAAATTATCTGCTCTTGCATAATCTCCATCTCCTATCCAATACCTATCATCATTTGTTGCTGCACCTCTACCGTCTTCATAAAATGCTTTCAAAACAAATGAGCCCGGTTCTATATGAGTACCGTATGCACTTCTAGGAATAGATATTACCCCTACTTCTTTACTGCTGCTTCTTGAACCTGTTAGAGTTAAAGTAGTCTGAAGTGAAAGATCGTAAGACCCTGAAAATACTCCAAGAGTATTGCTACCGCTGTAATAATTATGGTAGACACTATCGAAGGTTAACTTCTGGTATCTATTATTTCTATAATCTAGGGGGTATGGGTAACCGGGTGTAGAACCTGAAAACCCTCTTAAAACCTCTAGACCATAATCATTAAGAGTACTCCCGGAAGCATACCACTGTTTTTTAGCAGTATAGTCCGTGACATATACATCTTGACGGTTTAGTTTCTTGAATGCACTCATTCATCTATCTAGTAATCCAATTTGATTCGCACTAAGCTTTCCTTTGTAAAGTCCTTCATTAAAGGTCTAGAAAGTTTAGCTACTGCTAACAAATCATTATTATCGTTATACAGCCCAACAGATGTAACAAATGCTTGGGGTGTGTTAATCATTACGTTATGTCTCAATTCTCCTGAACCTGTTATAAGGGACGGGTTAGTAGAGTAATTAAATTCACTATTTCTAGCTCTAACGAATACAAAGTTAGAAGTAATAGTCTCTTCAGATTGAATTCTAAAGCTTCCGCTAAAGTCCAGAACGTCATACAGCTTTCTATTATTAAGAGATGCAGTATTAGCTGATCTGTTAATACCTAAATTTAATCCTCCAGCTGTAACAGAAGCATCTAATGCTTTTCCGTTTAATAAAATTATTCCAATATCTGGAAGAAGTTTTCCGTATGAACCTGATCCGTCTGTATAACCACTATCGTTTTTCTTACCAGGTGAAAGAGAACCTAATGATCCTGTTACAAGGTCATAAACTCTACCTGCATCTGTAAATGTAGTGGTTGTTATAATTTTACTATTATCAGTTAATGATAAATGTTCTCCTGATCCTGATTGTTTCATTTCTAATGTGAAACTACCTGGTAGAAGCTTTTCTTTATATCTCGCTCTATCAATAGCTATAACGTAAAAATGTTCAGAAGTGTCTGTACCGAAAGTAAAGTCAGATTCTTCATCACCTAATACTAGGTTTCTGTACTGACCGTATATTGTAGAAGAAGGTGACTTTCCTACTACAGATGTATTGTAATATAGAGAACCACTTCCGTGTTTATCTCCATATGCAACACTAAATTGAACTCTACCAGAAGTATCTGTAGAGGATGTTTGGTATATATCGTAGTAATAATCAGCCGAAGTACCACCTACCTGGGTAGACGAAGTAAAAAATGTACTTAAAGTTGTAGTATTACCTGACCATACTGGAGTAGTTACTGACTCTGCACTAACTACTAAATCTTCTGCATCAAATCTTTTATATGACATAATTAGTTAGTTTTAGTGATGTTTACTGGAATCGTTAATCTTGCTCCGGAACCTCTACCTATAATGGTGATAGTTGTCTGCAGTTGAGTATTTGATCCAAATAAAGTATTAACTGATGTTGCTACTAAGTTAATAGATGTACCAAGTACTGTCTTAGATACATTCGTACCAATTGTTACTGATTCATTTAGCCTAGTTGCGTCTTCTGTGTTAATACCAACTGCTGTAAAGGTGTTAAGCGTTCTTACATCAGCTATAGTTGCTGTGTATCCTTGTGTTTCGAAAATAGAAGTAGCTCCTAAATAGTTTAACGTTTGAGGGGTAATTGCTATTGAAGCTCCTTGTCTTAAAGTAATTGAAGTAACACCTAAATCTAATACCGGAAGTTTTGATGTACCTCTTGGTAGTGTAGTAAGCTTATACTTCATAATTTGTGTCTCATCAGGAAATGCTTCTAATAACGGCATGTTTTCGATAGCTTCTCCGTAGAGTGCAGAACCTGAGGGATGTGATGGATTGTATAAGGTGTAATCTATCTCGTCGTCCGCTAATGCAAATTGAGTGATTTTGAAAGAACCGTCCCCTCTAGCTAACAGTTCTCTACCTTTTTTTGTAAGGATCGCATCCACCGTGACGATCGAATTGTCTAAGTATCCCATTTTATTATTTGTGTTTTATATAAATATATGTTAATTATAGTTTATTACTCAATTGATGTAACCAATCCGGATTCATTTGTAATAAATACCTGGTCAGTTTGAATTGAATATACTTTTGCTGTTGCTGCTTTTCTTAATTCTTTTGAATCTTCTTTATTTAAAAATACCGTGCTTCCTACAGCAGGGAAGTTTGGGTACTGTAGTATACCTGAAATAGTTGCTCTAAATTCTTTAAAAAATATATTGATCTTTTCTCTTTCAGCTAAACCTTTAATAGTAGAAGTAATTGCATCTTGAGGGTGTTCACTTCCTTCAAAAGATTTAAAAACTACTGCTGGTTCAATATTCTTACCTTGATTTGCAATGACTGCTCTTGTAAAACTCTCTTTCGAAGAAGATACTGCTGATATGTCTACTTTTGCTCCTCCGGATGTTGTTTTGCTTCCTACGTGTCTACCTGAGATTAATCCTGCTGTTGTATTAAAACTGTCTACTATTTCTGCTCTTTCTGCAGTTCCTGCTATTAGTGCATCTAAGTTACCGGGTGTAATTTGAGATGCTTGTCTATCTACTACCATAGTAGATGAATTTCTTAAAAGTAAAGTTGAATTACCCTGTAGTGGATTATAATCGTTATTAAAGTAGCCGCTCTCAAAGTAAGGATTAAATACAAATTCTGAATCGTCTTCAATTCTGGATCCGACTGTGTTTTCATCTGGTAATGTTCCAACTGTTATAGGTTCAATAGAAAAGTATGTATAGTCATTTTTTTTCTGCCTACCGGTTATTGTAGCTTCTATTCTTGATCCACCAAAGTCAAATTTAAACTTTGTTACCTCTTTTAAAGGAGATACTAAATTATTTGAATTTAGGTCTGTGTTAGGTATTGAAAGTCCCTGTATTACAAAAGGAGCAACAGGTATATCGTCTGAACCGGAAATACTAGAGCTATAAAATAAATTAGCATTTCCATTTCCATAAAAATTAGGATTTGTATTAATAAACTCTTCTAAATTCATTAGATATGATTTTCAAATTTAGCATAAAACTCGTTTCCGTACAGTTCGTCTGTATACCTATAAATAGTAAGTGGGTTATTAGTTGATATTAAATTACCGGTTCCATCATTCTTATCATACCATCCTGTAAAGTTCGCACCGTATGCTCCGAAGGTTCCGTCATAGTATGTATCACTATATGTTGCGTTTGCTTCAATAGTAAAGAATTCATATACGTCGAAATCGTGAGCAAAGTTATAAGAACTTGTAATATTAGCAACTGCTAATGGATAGGTTATAGCAACTGTTTCGTCGTAATCTGCTTCATCAACTACACCTATAGTATAAGCTTCACCTATATAGCTTCCTGTAAGAGCAATAACACAGGCCGGTGGAGGCGGTAGTGAGAAGTTAAATACTGTAATATCTAACTCAATTAATGGTTGTGCTAAATCAAGAAATGGATTCTTACTTCCTACTTCTCCATCCGTAGCTACTATTAACGAGCCACTTAATTCTCCGTTAAACATTGGAGATTCATCAGTAATGTTTCTACTGGCAGGGCCAAGAGGGGTCATTACATGTGCGTTGTAATTAGTAGTGTAGTCGAAGCTCCCAGAAGAGTCATATATTCCACCAATGCTTCCAGTAACTGTGTTGGTTAGTATTGAGGCTGTATGTATTTCATTTGTAAAAGATACCTCTACTTGTTTAGCTTTGCTTCTACCTAAATTATTCGATTTGATTATTATACCTGTATCTACCTTTCCTCTTGCAGGAACGAAGTCCTTAATAATCTTAAAGATAGAACTGTCAAAAAACTTTAATAGTCTAACAAAAGACTTAGGAGACTTAGTAAATGCTAATTCATCTTCCCAAGCCCAAGAGCCTGATTCCCATCGGTTAGTAATGTCGTCCCAATCGATTCCGTCATTGATTACTTTTTCTCTTAGAGCATCTAATTCAGGGTAACCCTCTTCGTACCTTCTTCTTGGATCTCCAATATAAGAATCGATGTCGTAGCTACTAGATATCTTACGAATAATATGTTCATTAGTACCATGAGAAATATCAAATCCAACCTCTACATTATGGGTATCGTCAGTATATATTTTATTTCTCTGCTCTATAGATACGAACTGAGATAGAGTACTTCCTGAGGTATAGCTCCCTGTATTGTCTGTTCTTATCTTTGTAGAGCCGCTTCTATAATTTACACTGTTTGAAATATATAAACTAGAGGTATGTGGATTATTAGCTCCGAACATTGGTTCGTCTATTAATGAACCTCCAAATGTCTTAATGCTTAATATACTTTCCGGTATACCGAAGCAATTTATTAATGCTCTTAACCCTCTTTCAGTACCTTTAGTTTTTACTAAGTGGGGTAAGTTATGGTATATTCGCTTATATACTTCCTTTTCATAATCGCTCTTAGGGACTGGTTGTAAGTATTCTAAATCTGTTGATCCATTATTGAAGGATGCAGATGTTGCTATAGACATTGTATTAATATTCTCACTTCCAGTTTCAGGTGTAGCACCTAGAAACATAGAGAATAAATTGTCAGCGTTTTGATTACTATTATATAAGTTTATACCAAATGATTCTACTACCTCCCTAACTATATCTTTACTGACTCCAAAATTAAGTCTGTTATCAGCATCATACTTATCCCCTACTGCTTTAAAGTATATCCATAAATTGTCAAAATGTTGAGCAATCATATGAATAAACATCAAGTACGGTTCGTTTTCTTTTCCTTCTCTTATAAAGGTAGGAATAGAGTTAGCTAATAAATCAAAGTTACTTACATCAAAGTTTGATGCTGTTACTAGTTGCTGATTAAACCAAGTTATACTTGTTGAAGAGGTTGTAGAGTAGTTGTCATAAGGTCGTTTTGAGGTACTCTTGGGCCATGCTTCTGATCCTGATGAATAATAAAGGTATCTATCGTAATGGTCAAAATTATCTACTAACCCTCTAATTAAACCTTCGTAGTATGTGTTACTGCCGGAGACTTCAGTTTGGATTGAATTTCCGTTTCCAGTGGCATTTGATGCTGATATTGTATTTAACGAAGTTTCATAGCTTTCTAGTAGCTGAAGCTTATATTGGAAGTTACGCAATCTTTCTTCGGCAGAAGAGAAATGTATAAAGTCAGCGTAATCTTCATGATTAATAGCAATTTCTGCTCCAGCGTTATTAAAGAGAGAGAAGAGTTCATAATATGAACCGGAAACTGGATATGAAAATAATTCGTTATAGTTTAAAAATTGTGTGGGTTCATTTACTTTATCTACTTCCTCAAGAGAAAAGTTAGGACCTTTTATATATGGTATTTCTAATGTATCTACAAAAGGGATAGCTGTAATTTCGTATAGTAAGCTATCGCTAACTATTTCCTGTATGGTTAAACTATCCTTTATAGAAACTGTGTCTAATAAGGGGGAATATAATTTTACTAATACTACTAAGCCCTCATTAGTTTCTAACGTATCTACATTAATACCTACGTTATTACTGTTGTTACCGAAGTCAACTCTAAATTGAGAAAAGTAAGAACTATCATTTAGCTTAGATTTTAAGCTTTTAACGTAATTTAATATCTGTTCTCTTTCTAACGATAAGCTTAATAACTTTAACTCTGTTTTATCACTAGAAATTTCTTGTACAAAAAATTCTCCGCCTTCTTGGTTTTCAGAAAAAAGATTATTAGTGAAGTTATATACTAATCTTACATCACCTGTATCGTATTTTAACTTTTTTATATCCTGTTCAGGATCTATAGTAAGTACAGAAGCTCCTCTATCTCCGTCTATCTGTGCGTTAAGGCCAAATGTGTACCCTTTATAATTTGGTATATAATCGAGTAGCGTATTATCAATAGAGTATACACCTATTCCTACTCTAGATTGATTGATATTAAATACATTGTCTACCTCGAATGTACCAATAAGTTTGCCGTCTTTCAAAGTAATCTTTGAAGACTGTGCTAAACTACTTAGCTCTAACTGTTCTATGTTGTATTTAAACTCTGCCACTATTCAATGTCTGGTTTATTAGCTTCAATTAACTGTTCTTGATAATCAAGTATTTGATTTCTGAGCTGTGTAATTTCGTCCAGTAGAGGCTGTATATCTGTTGTATCTTTTTCAAAATCTACTAGTTCTGAGCTTTTATTAATTAGATATGTATGTGATTGTATATCTCCTTCTGCTGGTATTTCTAAGAAAAGACTGTCGTAATCGCTAAAGAATTGTTCAAGAGTAACTTGTTGGTCTTCTGCTGTTGGTTGAACAAAAGACTTAAAAGACCTATCGATCACCTTACCAAAGGTATCTTTCTGGTATACAGTTTTTTTAATTGAAATTTCCTTAGCCATTCTTAACTACTTTAAAAATGTTATTATTGTCTAAGACAACAGTGCTTCCATTTAAAGTAGTTTTAACTAATAATTTATAATGTCTTTCCGGTTGAAGTGAATCCATATAAATGTCAAAGTAACTACTTACATTGTCGGCGCTAATCTTAGTGTATGTTGTATCAAATTCTACTATCATTTCCTGACTAAAGTCGTCCTGTATGCCCCAATAGGAGTTAATAGGAAGTTTATATTCAGTTAAGTATATAGAAGATGTAGTGAATGTTCTTGCTGGGTATTTAGGTCTGGCAGAAATTCTAAATCTAACTTTATCTGAGTCTACGTATTCTGGTTTGTGATTCTTAATTTTTATAACTGCTACGTCGGTATTTAATTCAGTTAAAGAACTACTATATACAGTATCGTCCCATTTAAGTTCTAAATAAGGAGGGAAAATAGTATGTGTATCTGATCCATAGTACTTAAGGTTTACACTGGCAGTTGTGTAATTTTCATATGTATCTTCAATTTTAAGAAGAAGCCCATTGTTACTTAAGGAACCGCTGTACATTCCTTCTATGGCTTCCGTAACATCCATGTTAATATCGTATGTAGATGTTAAGTCAAAAACTTGACTTGTAGTAGGTGTAGGTAAATAATCTGCTCCAGGTGTAGTCCACTCTGTTGTTGAATCGTCTTTATATTTCCAGCTACAGCCTCCTAGATTAGGCGGACTGTCTGTTCTTTGACCTGTACCGTTAGTCCAGGAGGAAGATAGGGGATAAGAGTTAATAGTGAAGGTGTCCGGTATTTCAGAAGCTGAAGCTAAGGATAGGTGTAGGCTTGCGCTAAATCCTCCTGTTACTTTATTATTTATACTGCTTGTAATATCCGATTGTCTAAACTGTATTAGAGTTCTGTTTGTCCTTCCTGTTAAATTAACGTCGGGATATCCTCCTATTTCTAATATTGGATCTTTACCGGCATTACCGTACAATCCTGCCACATTTGGTTCAGACCAAATATGAGAATCTTTTTCGGGGTATATTCTAAATAATGCCATATTATGTTGTTGTTACTCTCCCTGATATATCTATATCGGGATATTTAATTTCAAAAATACAAGGGTCATAAGAAGGATAAACTACTCCTCCTTTGGTTGCTCCTTCTACATCATATCCGAAACCTGAGTAATTACCTCCTGCTTTATTGAATATGTCTACTGACTTAACTGTCTGTACACCTTTTACAGAGTCAAGTACTGTAAATACATTAGATGTATTGATAGGACCATTTATATCTCTCTTACTTGTCTTAAAATAATCTTTTAGTTTATTAGTACAGTTTAAAAGTACGTCTCTTGATGCATAATTAGGTAATGTGAGAACTTCAAATTTTACTTCTACGTTTATAATAAATGCATCTTTAATATCAATCGCATCTGTTATCATCATATACTCAGTGAGATACTTTTTTAAGTTATTCTTTAAAGAAGTCGATGCAGTAATTAGTTTTCCACTATTGTCATACGCTAATATATAAAGTGCTAGTGCTAAAGGATTACTGTCGAGAGGAGATTTAATACTATTTTGATTAAACTCTCGAGTTACAAATGCTTTTGCTACAGAACCAAACTGAGGTGGTAGAGATAATGCTCTAACTGTATAATCAGATGTAGTAACAGCTCTCTTTTGTTCACTAAATGACTTAAGAGAATTTTGTCTCAACTCTTCTACTGTATCTCCATCTTTACCTCCGGATGCAGGTTTCTCGTTGTTAAACGTTAATGTGTCAAGGAAAGTTGAATCAGTTGCTGTGGTGGTAACTACATCTTTTTCAGTTATTGAATTGGCAGGTGCATTAGACTCTACTCCACCGCCAGTAAGGTATCTTATAGTTAATGTTGTATTACTTGGTGCTAAACCATATGTTCTAGTAAATAAGAAGTTAGATGGATCAAATGCTCTATCGATTTGTTCAACTGCTTGTTTGTCTCCGAACTTCTTTATATTTTGTGGGTCTGGAAGAAACTGGTCGTCTGATGAGCCAATTATTCCTGCTCCAAACTGTATTTGCATAACCCCTTTAGAGGTAAACCTTGTTACGAATCTTCTAGGTACTTTTTTTAGTTGCATTAAAGATGGAACTAAAGCGTTATCAGTAGATGTGTTTTGTTGTTCATCAAATACTGTGTCCTGTCCTAAGAAAGGAACTTCTGTCCATGTTTTACCGTCACTGTCGGTAACATCTAATACTTTAATTATGTTAGTATCTGTTATGTTTACTGTTGCAAATTTCTCTGCTGAAGCAAATGTAGATGTAGTAGTGTTTATTACGCCTGACATTGCTGTAACCTTCTTACTTAATATATATTCTGCAGGATTATTACTATCATCTACTGATGATATTTTAATATCTGTAGGATCATAAGAACTAGAAAATTTAAAGTCTACGGTATCCTGTATTATAAAAGAAGAGTTTCCTTCTGAGGTGGATTTAATAGTACTGTTTTCATGTACTTTGATAGCTTGGTCCCAATCGGGTGTATAGCTGCTTCCAGAAAGTGCTTGTACTTTTTGCTCTACTAATATATCAGCAGTAGCAGCTGAAGTCACTCTAGGATTATAGCCCATCATGTATGCTAAAGAATATAGATTAGCAGGGTTCTGAGCGTGTTGAAGAAATGTTTCTTGTAATTGTGTGTCTTGATAAAAAGAGAGTACATCACCAACGTATGATGCCATTTCAATAAACATCATTCCAGGGGCTGTTTCATTAAAGTCATTATAGCTGTCTGGAAAATAGCTTTTCGCAAACTCTACTAACTGTTCTTTAAAGTCACCGAACTCTCTGTTTACATATTTTATGTCTCTTTGTTCAGCCATTATTGTTCAAAATTAATTACCACCTCATCTTCTATGTTGGTATTTTTTACCTTATACCTCATAGAGAATTGAACAGTATTGTTATCCGGTATTCCAAGTGTGTTAATTTCTACTGGTTCTACCCTAGGAAAATAGAATGCTAGATCTGCCTTAACTAGTGCATCTATCTCTTTTACTTTATTCTCAGTTAACTGGTCAAAGACTAGTTTCTGAAGTGAGTTACCAAAATTAACATTTAAAAATCTTTCGCCTCTACCTGTTAAAAAGTAATTGATCAAATTAGTCTTAATTGCCGCTTCTGTAGTGTAGTTTACATTAAATACACTTTTACCAGAAAATGGCAACTGCACACCGACAGCTTTTCTAGGCTGTAGGTCTAATGGATCTATTTTTTTAACTTCGAATGCCATATCTTATGCTCCTGCTCTTTGCTTGGATGATTCATTAGCTTTAGCTAAAATTGCTTTTGCTTTATTAGGATCGAATCCAGGTATTGTGCTTAAGTCTAATCCTGCTCCTCCTCCACCTGTAGCCTGTCTTTGTGCAAAGTTTGGTGCTGATGTAGAATTAGCATTAATTATTGTTTTGTAATCTTCATTGGTCATTTCGGATTTAGTTTGATTTATCATCTCTTCTAAAGGAACTGTACCTTGATTAATCTTTCCAGTCGACCACGTCTTGCTTATGTCCTTCTGTGTAACTGGAGAGTATGTTGTTGGAGTCTGTTTTGTTGGTGTAGATGCTGCTTTAACTGCTTCATTAAGCATATCTTGCAACTCTTCTTTAACAGCAGACTTAACTTCTTCTCTTATTATTGTACGTAATTGATCGAGTTTCATATATATAAATAGTTTGTTTATGAAAGTTGGTTGTCTATTCTAAATTTTATTTCATTTAATAATACTTCTACGTCAGAAGCAAAGGATTTATCACCGACAAACATCTCTGCTCCGTCAGGATTTATTGCTACTGCGTATCGTCTAGGGGCAATAGGTGGTGCTTGTGGATCATTCTTTATTCTTAATTCATATACAATACCATCAGGGCCTGTATGAAAGAACTTAGAATTAATACCTGCTTTACCTTCCCCTATATTAGCAAAATTATCTAATAGGCCTTTAATAAGGTCTTTGGTATTAGAATTAATATTGCTATCCTCTATCTTTCTAATTCCAGATAGAAGGTCGCTTACCCCTTTATTTACAGCAGAATCTAATGTACTCCAGAATTCAGCTGTAGGGGGTATATTTTCTAATGAAGAGGTATGCCCTTTAATGCATATGTACTCTACATTATTATACTTAACTTGGTCATTCACAAGATATATAATATCCCCACCGTCAGCGTTTGAAGATATTGGGTTCTTAAGTAACCATTTTCCTTTTTTGTTTAAATCACTTTTAGATTTTAAACTATCTTTACTACTGTTAGTTAATCCTTTATTGGATACAGAAGCAAGAAGCTTAGGTCCTAGAGAGGAGAAGATTAAGTCTCCGTCATCATCTGAAAGTCCAAGATCGTCTATATCTGTTTGAGTTAAATCTCCATTGTCGAGTTGTTTTTGTAGTGCTGCTTCTATTTCACAGCATTTAACGGCTGTGTCTGCTGATCCTAAGTTACGTTGTAAACTCTTTAATGATGCTGATGGAGTATCTAATACTGCTTCTATAGCTACTATAATTTCGTCAATTTGCTTAATAAACTCCTTTAGTAGATGCATAGTATCTGCATACTTAGTTGTAATGTTTATTGGTAAACCAATAATAAGACCCCCAGCAGGTCCTGGTGGAATACCTATACCTTGTGGAATTGGTAAAGTAAGTATAATTTTTAAAGCTGCTTTTAGTCCCCCTAATGGTGGTTTTAATTTACCGGGTATAGCTTTAAATTTTGATATACGGCTCTGTACTTGTTGGAGAGATTTTTGATTTTGATTTAGTTTCTTTCTTAACCTATCTGTCTCCGGCCCTGTCGGGCATCCTTTTCTATTGAGTGAATTAGTTATGTTGGTAGAGTTCTGTATTACCTTTGACATTACCCCACCCATCATCTTGCCAACTATTTTAGCGATGGTACCATGAAGTCCGGAATCGGGTATATTAACGTATGGCATTATTCTGTGTATACTTTTTTAGATAATAGTTGTTTTAATAAACTCTTTAACTGCGGTATTACCGGTACTATTGAATTTGCTGTAGCTATCTGCTTTGCTACGAATGCAGGAGGTGCAGGTGGTGATGTAGCTATACTCTTACAAAGGGTTTCGAATTGAGATATAAAATCATCTAACCAGTCTATCGAAGTTTGACCTAAGAGCACAGGCTCTATCTCTTTAAATGCATCTGTACCTAAGTATACCTTTGTAGCGTCTAGTGCTACGTACTCTTCTCCATCTATTCCTACTACCTTTCCGTTTAAACCTATACCTTCAACTGCAGATAAAAATATTCCTTCTTCTTTAGCATTGAAGAACAGTCTCCCTCCATTAAGAATTACTTGATTACCTTTAAATGCATCTGCTTTATCTGGTTCGGAATCCCATGCGTCACGTTTATCGTTTGCTTGAGTAAGTTCAAACTTATGATCTGCTCCCATATATAGTGAGTTTGGATCATCATTGATATCTTCTATAACAGGTGTTACTCCGTCCTCTGGTTCTTTTTGTCCGTTTGAAAGTATAACATATGGAATTCCGTCATTACTGTCGTCTGTAAATATATTAGTATCGTATTTAGTACCTCCTAGTCTAAGTGTAGACCCAAATCTACTTTCCATTAATACGTCTCCTGGAAAGGCTTGAATAGGTGGTACGTTCTCTTTTTCAACAAAGTATTCACCTAGATCTACAGATGATCCTTCACCTGACTGTAGTGTGTCTGGAGCAGCATTGTGATGAGGAGAGTTCCATACTCCTACTATAGCTGTCCAGTACATCTTAGTTTTAGTTGGATCCTGTGGTGTACGTTCGTCAGAGGGAAGTTTTTCTACTCTAACTATCTCATTCTTTAAGGGTATCTTTTTAAATTCGGATATACCACAGTAGGCGAACTTAAGAGGTTGTTCTCCATCCTCTAGAGTCGGTACGTGTAGTTCTCTGTAAAATAGTCCGTACAGTGCGTTTGAAGATCCTTTATCTTCATATTCAGGATGAAATGAATCTTGAATAACATCTACTACTCTAGCAAATATAGAGCTATTTGATGATGTTCCGTTTCCTCCACCGCTACCTGCCGAAGCGTTTCCGAATGATTTAAACATCTTTGTCTGTTTCTTCTTCTTTTTTAGTTGGTACTTCTTCTATCTCATTCTCTAGAGCTTCTTGCTCCTCTAATAAATCCTGTAACTCAGAGAAGTCAAACTCTCCGCTTTCTCCTTTTGCTTGTGCACTTTCTATACGTTGAATGATAGTTGCTAGTTTAATAAGAGCATCGTCATTCTTAACACCAATCTCCATGTACTCTTTAATCATAGGTACTATTAGAGTAGCGTCTCCGATATTCTCAATAAGAGGTTTTAATTCTCCTATAAGTGCTTTTACCTGTCCTTTAGTTTCTTTGGAGTTATCATAAATTTCTCCAAATAGATCTGATAGAGTTTTACCTTTAAATATTTCTTTATCTAAACTCATAGTATTATATACTTTTATATAAATAGATTATAACACTTTATTTGAGATTAATCCTTCATCATAAAGTTTTTGGTACTTTTCTTTAAAGTTAAATTTAAGTTTAGTAATAACTCTCGTGAGGTTAGGGGTATCGCAATCAGTCATCTCTCTAATGTATATGTAGAGAGCTTTTTTCTTAAATATCTCTAGATCGTTTCGAGTTCTGAATAATGTTAAAACAGCATCAGCGATTCTTTTTTCGTGATCTTTCTTAAACATCTCATCTAACTCTTCATAACAGCTGCCTACCCAACGGTCAATAAATTGAGCTAAGGTTATTCCTACAGTATTTAGGTCTCTTTGTTCAGGTACATAACCGTCTGCTACGTCATCCCAAGATCCTATCTGTTTTAACTTCTTATAATTCTTATTGTTGTAGTTTATTAACCAACGTTTAACTATCGTACCAAAATAAGAGTATGCCTTTGCTCCATTAGTAGGGTCAAATTTCATAATCTTTTCTTCCAGTAAGACAGATACTATCTCATGTTTGAGATCCTCTATCTTTTCAACATCGGTGTAGTAAAACTTAAATGTATGTATAATGTTCTCTGCTAACTTGTAGAATGGTAGATAAATATGTTCAGTAAATATAGAATTTCTATATTCTGAATCTGTTGAAGTATTGTATTTAACTATATATTGTTCTGTCTCTGTTGTAAAGTAGTTAGCTTTTGCTTTCTTCCTTGCCATAATTTTCGGGGAGCATGTAATTGTCAAGCTCGCTCTGTATTTCTTTTAGTTTATTAAAAAAATAACCGACCTCGTCATCGCTTGCAAAGACCCCTTTTTCGTCTAGCTTTCTTAGGTGCATTTTCGAATCTCTAATTAAATCGGAGATTCTTTGAAGATAACTTGTTTGATCAACCGTTACATCTTCGTACTTTTCTACTTTCGTAAGTAAGTTATTAATAATATAAACAGAAGTTGCCAATAAAGCAACTAAAACAGTAATTATTATGTTAGTAAGAGTAAAAAATTGTGCCATATTATAAGTTTTTAAGCATTTTACTCAGGCCTTCTGAGGAGTTCACTCTTCTGCCTGTTGATGCTTTTGTTTTTTTAGTAGTTGGTATTGTTGATCCACCTTTATTTTTCCACATATCGTATTCAACCTTAGAGGCTAAGAAATCTGCTGAGTGAAGTACGGATACTAAAGCAGTCTTTTGCCTAGATGATTCAACATTGCTGAAGAAGTATGCTTCATTAGCTTTATCGAATACTCCATCATGACATCTAATGCCTAGAAACTCTTTCTGGTCTACTTTAATGCCAAACTTCTGGAGTATAAAAAGAGACCTGTCTGGAATCAACATAAATTGCAGGTCAGGATTAAAAGTATACATTTCTGATAGTTTATCCTGTCTCCATTTGTCAGTCTGAGGTATATAGTTTGGAGCATCTCCATCTCCTATTTTACCTAAGTCGTGGAATAGTGCAGAAAATACTAACTGTTCATCAGTATAGTCTAAAGTACCTCCCATCTTTTCATAAAGTCTAGATTGTTCAATAGCATATTGTACCACTCTATTAACATGATCAACATATCCACCAGCAAAAGCATTATGGTACCAAGTCTTACCACTAGCAGGAGCCATTATGTAGACCTCTTCCATATGGTTTAACATAGCTTTAACTTGAGTAACACGCTCTTCACTTAAATAAGTTTCGATAATTTTAAGATGTTTCTCGTAATTCTTTTGAATTTGTTCTGCTTCTAACATAGTGTAACCTTTTATTTATTTATTATTAATTATATTATATATTTATATAAGTATATATATATTTTTATTATTATATATTATATTATTTATTATCTATATTAATATCTTATTAATTATATATTGAAGATATTAAATATAATTCGTATAAGCAACTATTCTACAATAAATTTTTGTTCGTAGTGATCTTTTACTATAGAATTATCACCTGCATCCCATAATATTCTCATATTTACCGTGATAGTATCACCTATCATTTCTGGAATAAATGGACCTAAGTAACGTCTTGACATTAATCTACCGTTCTTCTTAGAAAATCTTATACCCGTAGGTTGAGCTATATTAATAAGCTCTCCTTCATATTGAGTTAAATTAACGTCTGTCCACCCTGCCGGTAAAGGAAGACCTGTAGAGGTATAATTACCAAAAGGAGTGTAGTAGGGAACAGATATCACTAGGTTGTCACCTATTCTCCATGAGGTATTACTATCGAATCTAGCTTCTACAACTGACTCTTCATTATACTGCCAATATGGATCAACTTCGGAAGCTGTTACATCGACAAAAAAGTAAGGTAAGTACTCACCCGTCCAATCTAAAGGTACATGGTAATATCCATTTGCATCCTTCTCATAGTTCCAAAGCATCTGTCCATCACAACCGCCGGGGCAAGTGTCGGGAGAGAGCTCATCGGGCGAGCACGAGGTTAATAATACAATTAAAAAAGTTACGGCCGCCGCGCGAAACGCGCGAAGTTGCACCGCGATTTTTATTTCTTTCATTTTATAACATTTTATATGGTTGACTTATAGCATCTATAATAGGCTTTACTTCATCTAATGATATTGTAAAGAACTCTTTTCTCTTATTAACTCTAACTTCAGATAAATGGAAATGTATTAATTGCTCTACATCATGGCCATTAAACACCGGTACGGAATAAGCTACTTCATAATCTACAGGTACACCGGTAGCACTATTTATCTCCTTACATCTCTCCTCCGGAGTGTTCTTAGTAAAACCAATCTTACATAGGCCAGGCATCGAAGTATTAGTAAGTACGTATATCCATTGTGCCTCTATATCGTATGTAGGCTTCTGGTTCATCTTCTTTACACTAGTATAGTACGTAACGTCTTCCCATCCTTCGGATCTCTTCTGAGCATCTACACTAGGTGTTATCGTATATCCAGTTTTCTCGTGATCTGAGGTATTATGATCGGCTTTGATTAGAGTCGCCGACTCCTCTATAGTTAATCTTTTCATTCTCATAACCTTTATTGTTTCTTATTTATACTTAAATATAAGAAATCTTTGTCAGGGAGGCAACTATCTTAGTAACTTTCTACAGTATCTTCAGAAACATAAGACTCTATCAATAAATCTTGATACCTCTTTATAACAGCACAGTTTTCATAATGCTCTATCTTTTCAAAGTACCTTAAAAGGTTCTCTAACCCTACATACGTTTCATCTCTTCCGAAAGAATCAGCAACCTTATATATTTTATCAAAGTTAAGACTGTCTATTCTCTCTAAGTACGTATACAACTTAATATAATACTTATACTTTGTTAACGCTCTTACGTTCTTATAGTCTTCTGGATGTCTCTTTAAGTACATCATATCCATTATACTGTAATTCTCTAATCCCTTTAGAACCATTCCCATTAGCACGAAAGGATTTTTTAGCTGATCTTCTACACCATGCTCTTTGTAGATCTCTTCATCACCTACTTCAAATATAGAAAACAATGTATTTTTATCTAATGGTTGCATACCAATAAATATCATTACCTACTTGCTTTCTAAATTAACTTTTCTTATATTTATATAAAAGCAGTAAAATGGACTTTAGAGTAGAATTATTAGCTAGTGAATTTCTAGTGGGATTTACTTACTACGGTAAAGGAGATGTAGTGATAGATGAAGAGAATGATTGGGTAGAACTTAATATATACCTTGGTATAGCAAAAATTACTTGGAGATGGTGGTAAGAGAATGGCATGACTCTGAATTTCCTGATATATTCCCTTATCATTATGAAAACTTTCCTAAAGTATTTCAAAGATACGTGGATAAACCACTTAGCTACAATGTAAATTCGGATGGATTTAGATCAAATTTTGAATTTCATAGGAGAAAAGAAAAAGAAGTTGATATATTCCTTGGATGCAGCCATACTTTCGGTATTGGGCACTATGAAGAAGAGGTTTGGACAAGTATAGTCTCAAACTATACAGGTAACACATCTGTTAACTTAGGAATGCCTTCAACTGGTACAGGTACCCATTATTACTCACTACTTCAATACATAGATCACTACAAAGTACGCAACGTATTTATGTTTGCACCTATTGTTCCTCGATACAGCTACTTTGACGAGTACTTTACACACCGTACATTTAACCCGTTATGGCCAGAAGCATGGAAAATGCAGCAACCCTTTACCGAAGACTACCTACAACATGTTGCTGTAGATGATAGGTCCATATACCTCAATCATTTGCAGTTTATACACGCAATAGCATATCTCGCGCAGAGTAGAGGAGCTAACTTATACTATAAACATACTTTCCCCACTAGAACATATAGAAGATACATAGAATATGATAGAGATTCACCTAATGGACCAAAAATTATGTCTATTGATGGAGATTTCCCCTATAGTGACTATACTTTACCAAGAGATGGAGCACATATGAGTGTGGAAGACATGAATCAAATAGGAACCGACATGGTTCACCTCCTTAATACACATGAAAAAGGGTATATTGAACCGATTCCCTACATAGATAAAATTTTTCCAAAAAAAAATCCCCAAGATCCACTGCAACAATGGTAAAACTTGAATGGTATAATACTTGTAAAAAGGAAGTATTTTATAAGCATTATCGAAAATGGCCCGAGTTATTTCAACCGTATGTAGATAAACCTTTAGAGTATTTGTTTAACTCTGCTGGATTTCGTATGAATTTTGAAATGATACCCGATAAAAACAAAAAAGTAGACCTTTTTTTAGGATGTAGCCATACATACGGTGCAGGACAGTATTGGGAAAACACCTGGCCATACCTTGTATCGCAATATACAGGCAACGAAATCGTTAACTTAGGTATGGGCGGTTATGGTTCTGAATCAGCCTACTTTAATCTTATTAAGTATTTTGAGTATTTTAACGTGCAGAACGTGTTTTATTTCCAAGATATTGTATCTAGGTATGATTATTTTACAAAAGATGGTGAAGTTCACCAATATTCTCCTCAATGGACACATACACAAGAAGCTATACCCTACACAAATTGGCATATAAGAGGAGCTTTAGTAGAAGATTGGTATGTAGATTATAACCATACTAAAAATGTCAACGCTATGGTAGGGTTTCTTAAAGGTAAAGACGTGCCTTTCTACCATTTATGTGAATTTCCATACGATCCAACCGGATATTACAAAGCTATGACCACTGTGGAGAACTCTCCTCTCGAAATAGCCGATATAGATAAGAATTGGTACGAAGAAAACTGTAAAAAAGTGTTAGTTGCAAGGGACGGTGCACATTCTCCTGCTTTAATGTTAAAAATTATAGCTGATAAGTTTATAAGAGCAATAAAAACACATAAGGAAGAGGGCTTTGTACAATCAACCCCCTATATCGCGAAAATTTTCCAAAAAATTTCCCCAAGTACTGTTGGAAAGTAGATAAAAAGTTCTTATATTGTAGTATATAACAAAGGTAACGTATGAAGACTATAGAAGATATCGTTTATTCTGCCATCTCCCATGGCGCTAAAGATGAATTATATAAAGAAGTCACTAAAATAAAGAATAGTAAAGGTTCTCCCACTGAATTACTAGAGATTTATCAAAAAGCGTACGAAACAGTTGTTAATAGAATGTAAATAATGAATTTAACAGGTAATCAAAGCTTTGACGAAGTAGGTTTAGTAAATCTCCCAGTGGTCCCAATGATCATTCTTACTATATGCCTTATAATAGGAGCTGTATACTTATTTTACTATGATGACTATGGTGGAAAGGATGAAACAGATCGTATATAGTGCTCTATATAGATTGGTAGTACCATTAACATGGATAGGGCTAATAGGTTTTTGTTTATTCGTATGGTATCACATAATAACTCTAATGTTCTAATCTAATATATACATATATATTTATATATAACCTATATACTCAAATTTGATCAGATTTATGCAGATAAGTATGGAAGAATCTTGCAGACTACCAACCCCTTAGGGAACTATACTGTCAGTGTTATATCACCTTGAGTGCAGCGTACAGGCAATTGGCCGGCAATTTGGTCTAATATTCCGGAAGGGTATTCAAGACAGACTATTTTCTACCTGTCCAACTATTTAGTTTGTTTATTTGGTATAAGGAGTGTTAGGAAGGTAAGACAAGTTACTCCTATAAGACAATATAGAGGGTAGGTGAGTAATAGCCATAGAGTATTAACACCCAGCCATATAAGGCCTTGTATAAGTATTAGCCCTATAGTACATACTACTATAAGGCCAATGATTGTATATATCTTATTTGCCATAGATAGATTATATTAAGCAGCCTCTATCATGGACATTGGTACTGATACCCTACCCATTGATGGTGCATTAACCACTACTTTAGTTCTATTGATCTTAACTACCTCACATATCTGACCTCTAAGCTTCTTATGGTCAACGGTAACTTCTTGTCCTATAGTATAAGACATGGCATTGGTCTGCCCTTTAATATCTATCCATTGATTGACATTAGTTCTTAACTCTCTTAACTCTGAAATTGATAATTTACTTAAATCCATAACCTTTATTTTTTAATATTATACCTTAATATAAGAAGAATATCTCATATAAGCAACTGTTTGGTGGGTTATTTTTGCCTATAGAGAGAAAAAAAAGGTAAGGGGCACATGCAGGACTGATCTTACCCATCTAAATTACACACACCTGCCTATGTTTATTCTATACAGGCTATATATCTTTATATGAATCTATAAGTATATCTATATATGAATATATACACTAGTTATTATTAATAGGCTTCAATGGTATTAGACGTTAGTCTCCTATGGGTATGCATATCATAGCACTTCTCTCTTAGAGGATCTATGTAAACATATATCTATGTAAAGGCAAAGCCGTACACTACCTCAGAGACTAGCTATGCTAGTACCTTATTTATATGCCCCAGTACCCGGTAATCCGCTATAATGGTCCCATTGGTAGGATTGGTTGGATGTTTTGTCAATATTGCGCGTGCTCACTTCGTTCGATGAGGAGAGAAACGCCCTCCCCCTCTCACTCTTTTTTAAAGCAGCCATATCAAAGCCCCATCCTTTGAGTGATAAGTCTATCTTCATCTTTAACTAATTTAAATTGTTTATACATACTATAATCTTCTTCATTGGCTTTGTAACCCCAATGTAGTAATGACTGTTGTATCCTTGGTGATATACTCCAATCATCTTCTTGTTCTATTCTCTTATATAATCTATTACGCCATCTACCATTAGTACCTGCAAAGTCTTGCCATCTTCTTATCTGCCTATCATCGTCCTCTCCTCTGATGCCCATACTATACTTACAATACCATTCAAACCAACCATATGGATCTCTCTCATGCATCCAATTCATCTCCTTCCAATACTCATAATCCATACCCGATCTTATCTTGTACTTATTCATACGAGGTTTATATGTCTCTCCTAAGTATAAGCTTGTATCTAAGCCCTTAAAATGATAATCAAATAACTCACTATACTCATAATTACTATACTCCTCTATAGGCAATCCGAAGTAACAACCACCAAAGGCTCCTTCTTCTACGATCTCTCTTGGAGTTAATATAGGATAGAATGCTAAGTTACTCATACAAATAAACTTATTATAAGATAAAATAAAGCTACTACTATGACTGAGACTATAGTCAACCCAATGACTTTATAGTTATTCTCTACTTGACGCTTAGTCCTTCCTTGATGTAGAGTAGTATCCCACTCCTTAGTCCTTGCATCTAACATAGTATATTTCTTCTTTTTCTTCATATTACTTTTTTAAATTCGCGCGTGGCTCCTTCGGAGGAGAGAGAGAAACGCCCCCTCACCCCCTCGCCATGCTTATTATGCAAACAAACTTAATTGCTTAGCTTCCGTTCTTTTAGACTTCAATTGGAATACACTAGTTACTTTTCTAGTAGGTCTAAACTTCTCATCAGCATTATCAATCAACGTACCATCCTTTATAGTAAAGGCATGACCTGCTACTCCAACAATATAAGTCCCTTTAGGATTATCTTTAATGAATGACTTAACAGTCTTCTGACGGTAAACCATCTCTCCATATAACTTATACCCATTAGTAATTCTCATCTTGTTAAGAACTTTAAAGTCAAAGTCTTTATTACCTATACTTAAACCTTTATCTTCAAGAGGATTTATTGTAGCGCCAGTAAAGTATACACCCTTACCGTTTGCTCTTCCGAAATAATCTTTAGTGAATTTATGAGCAACGTCATAATTAACTTCTGTAGCTGATGCTAAAGCTCTAACGAAACAATCGTTCTTCTCGCCCTTAGCTAACTCAGAACCATAACCCTTAATACTTGTACTTGATCTTTTAAAATTTACCATAACCTTTATTTGTTTTAATATTATACCTTAATATATGAATAATATATCAGACGAGCAACTAGTTACATAGTTATTTTACCAGTTTTTTATAATATTAGCTACAATCAAAGCATTACATATTACTGCCTGGAGTATAATTAATGTTCTCAGTATAGCTATTTTATCTGCTTCACTTGTTGGACCTATCTTTTCTCCCAAAGCTCTCGCCCATAATCTCCATGCTCTACGCATACTTAGTTATTTTATGCTTCTTCATATACTTTTCTATAAAGTACTCCCCCCATCCTAAATCATGTACAACAATATCTTTATCAAGAAGCTTTGATCTGGAGCTATTAACTTGATCTATGTACCTTACATTCCGGAAGACTTTCATATACTTTTTGAAGCCTTTACCTTTTGTGTAGACTACTACGATTGGTATAATTTTAGAGGGCATGTTTTATAGTCTCAGTTTTAAACTCAGTTCTTAAAAACTCTAATAAGCATCCTTGAAAGTCTGTATCTCGATCAGCAATCTCATTCCAATCTATAAAGAACCATTCAATTAACGCATCCATATACGTTGGTTCTAAGTCAGGAGTCTTTTCATTATTAAGCTGCATCATATGTACAGTATCAATAATCTCTTGCATTACATAATCTTTACTTAAATATTTCATAACCTTTATTAATTTAGTTGCGCTGGGAGGATTCGAACCTCCGACCTTTGGGTTATGAGCCCAACGAGCTGGCCACTGCTCTACAGCGCTATAAGATGGAGTTAGGGTGGGTGTTAGGTATCCTCTCTGTGAAAATAGTTTCGCCCGGAATGGACTTGGTACCTCGCTGTCTTCACACAGCTTATTTTCTTCCCCTTTTAAAGTGATCAAAATTTACACTCCCAATGTCGAGCCTCAGTCTTTAGTTCCTTTTCCTTTCCCTCTATAACCGGCGGTAGTCAGTACTAAGCTTTCAACTTCTAGCGAGCTCTTGATATCATCTCATCGCGTCGGCCTCTCTTTAACGGATCAATCTTTCAGATCCAACACTTTCCTCCAATATGTTAAAGAACGTTGCTACTAAAATGGTAGCGGTTCATCTTTTTCTTTCTCGATAGGTCTAGATTTATCATCTAGTTTTCTATATGAAAGTGAAGCAAATGGTTGCTCACCTATCTCTATTACATTAGCTCTAGCATTAACATGCTTAGCATCTATCTCTTCAGCATACTCATGAGCTTTTTTACGAGCCATATAATCATTGTCTGCATGAATGTACAAATCTATCTGTACTGAATATCTTTTTTTATCTCTAGCCATTACTTATATACTTTAGTTACTACATCCTCTCCATCGAATAATATCGTAATACCATCTGATTCAACAACGTACTTATTCATTCCGTTATAAGCGTGAAGGGTACAATCAGCTTGAACTGTATCACCATTCTCTGTTAAGCCTTCCATCTGGAAGATCTGACCTACTTTTAAATCTTTAATCTGTATCATAACCTTTATTTTACCTTTTTAATTATACTTAAATATAAGAAGAAATACTCAGGGAGGCAACTCCTCCCCAAGTTATTTTTAATTTATTCTTGGTCGGTTAAATTTTTATTATATACTAAGTTGTAAATATCGTCGGCGAATTCGGGTGTAATCGAATTAGATTCTAATAGAGATTGAATAGTTTTTTTAATGTTGTCGTCGGTGTGATAGATAGGTTGAATCATAGTAGAAATAAATTAAATTAATTATAAAGAGAGTATATCTCTCTTTCTTTAATACTTAAAGATATGAAAAATAACAATAAGAACCTACTAGTTACTAAGTTATTTTACTGACTCTTTCCAGAAAGCCTGTACAAATAATACTGCAAAACAAAGTAATAATTGAAATGCTATCTTCATAGTAAACTTCTCCTGAAAGAATATTTGGATCATAATAGCATATATAATCATTCCTATAGCAAAGCCTACAAATCTAGCTCCCCAGATACTTCCTCCATATCCTTCAACATTGTACTTAGTCGCAAGAATAAATACATAAGTTAGAGGAACAGATAAAGCATACATACCCCACCATTTCTCATCGTACTCAGGATACTTAAACTGTAAGTTATGTTGAAACCAAGCTCCAATTTGAGCAACTATAGTTACAAGTGCTCCTAATAGTATATAATACCAATTTAAATCTTTCATACTTCTAGTAGTACGCTTTTCTCTGCGTGTTTAATTAGTAACCTCTGGTACATTCTATGTATGCTATCATCTGCTGTAAAAACATCTTTAGTGTTTACTGAATAGAATTTAAAGAAGTTATTAATGTAGTTCTTAGCTCCATCTAACTGAGTATGATTCTCACATGAATCTACTACCTTTAAAGCTTTCTTATATGTAGTAAATGAATTTATCATGATATGCCCTTTAAAAATTCCCATATGAATGTTCCTAGACTTATTGGCCATAGTAAAGAATGAAATAATCGTTCTCGCCATACCCAAGGTCGTCCTAGAAAGCCATCTATTTGATTTGTTGTATAATACTCTAACCATGCTGCCCATATTACTCCTATTATTATATATAATCCTAGTGTCATTAATTCTTATATTTTAAGTTAAACTGTCCGTTATCCTGCTGTTCATAGTATATACCTCTCACAGAGTTAAAGTCTACAAAGCTAGCTGCGTTAAGCTTATCGCTTTCCGGAATTATATCTAGTAAACAATCTCCGTTTACATCATAGATCGTACTCTTATGAGGCCATATAAATGTCCCTAAGCCTATTATGTTAGGAGACTCTAATGCCTGGTCTTGATACCAATTAAATCCTTCTCCTTTAAGTATTTGAACTTTAATACCATCGTAGTATTCATTATCTACTAATTCAAATTGTACTCCATCTCTTCCAGTAGTTCTAGTAATAATAATTTCTACATTACCATCTCGATCAATATCGTAGATATCAAAGTCTGTAATTACACCCCAGTTTAATATCTGAGGGAGTATAATTGGGTTATCTACATCGAACTGTCCTGGACCTAATCCTCTAAGTATATGAGTCTGCCATACTACTTTACGTAATGAAGTAGCCATCCAATCTTCTTCCCATTCGTGCCCACCTAGTATTAAATCTAGAATTCCATCTTTATCGAAATCATATAATTCACTATGAAAAGTTCGAGCTACATGATGAGTAGTTATGTTAGAATCACTATTAGTCCATACTTCACTAGTTCCGCTAGATTGTAAAAGGTTAACATACCCGTTACTACCATTAGTAAAAGCTTGAGAGTTAATCTCTAAAATCTCTGCATTTCCATTTGTTACTCCATACGCTCCTGTATGGTAATATCCGCTGATGCTTCCTATTTCCTGTACCCTATAGCTACCAGAAGCATACATATAGATCACAGTAGTAATATCTCCTGATGATTGTGCAGTATCAGGTCCTGTTCCAAATAGAATTATATCATCTATACCATCTTGATTTAGATCTTCTGTAACTACCTTCCTAGTTTTTAGTTGAGGACTTGGTATTGCTATTACTATAACATCATCTACTACTATAACTACTTCACCCCTAGGAGGATTTTCTATATTAGTTCCTCCTTCTGTTACGATTACATAATCAGACGTATCGTTATTATTAAAATTACCAAATGCAGACCATAAAGTAAATTGTCCAAATCTAGGTAAGTTAACATTTAACTTCTTAGCAGTATCAACAAAAGGAATATCCCAATGAAGGTAATCTGTTTCACAATCAGTAGCAGAAGGTATCTGTACATCTACTACTAACTCACAGTTACAGGGTTGTACTGGAGCAATAGGTTCCATAGGTTCCTTCTGACATCCTATTATAAGAAGTCCGAGTATTATGTATCTATTGATTCTCACAATTATCTTTATGTTTAAACCATCCACCACATTTACATTTAATGTAATGTACAGCAGTAAGAAAGATGGGAGAGCCGGCCAACAAGGTTATGACGTTTGGATGCCAATGCTCTCCACAAATTCCTAATGTATGTTTTATTATTTCAATCATATTATTATCTATTTACTTTATGAAGGTTGGAACCCCAACCAGTTCTTACATCCATAGCAGCTATCTCTTTAGCTACATTAGGATCTTTTATTACTTCAGTTTCAGCATACTCAGTCTTCCCAGATATAATATTTCTAACGTACCATCTAGAAGTACTAGAGCAGTTTACACAGGTCTTAGTTCCTGGTAATGCTTTTAATCTCAAAGGATTAATCTCGTTACAACATTTACTACAGTCCATCTTTAACTTCTTTTATATGCTTACACTTCTTATGACCTATATACCCCCAGCAATCACAGCTTAAGTTACCAGCTGCATTATATCTAACAGTATATTCTTTATCGCTTGAAGCAGACTTAAATGACCACTTTTGATCGTTTCTCTCTTCTACGAATAGCTCTTCAAAAGGTTTCTTATCTACTAAGATATCATCTAAGGTAGCTTTTTCGTGAACCTCTATCCAAGAAGGAGTATGAAATCTACCGGTAGGTAAATTTACTAACCCACCTTTACCTACATTAGTAAAGGGTACTTTATAATAGTGGCGAGTAGCCCATCCACTCTCAGGATTCGAAATGGATAGGGCACCGTCAGAGTAGACTATCTCACCGTTATAGTTCCATAGAGCCATATTACTTACTATCAGCAGTTAATACATAATCTCTATATTGCCAAAGTAGATTCTCTACATTAGTCATTCTTACCTTTTCATAAACTCTAGGAGTTTCTCCGTAGGTAGCAATTTCAACATCAGCTGACTTACCAGAGGCAGTCTTGCTAATTATTTTAGCAGATGATATACCTCTCAAAGTCCAATCCCATCTTAAATCCATAGAACCTTTCTTCTGACCGTCAAACTTTAAACCTTTTTTAGATTCTAAAAGCTTCTCAGCAGTATCTAAGTAAGAGTTATTCTTTTCATCTCTAAGTTTCTGAATATCAGCTTCTAAAGTTCTTACTTCTTGGTACTTAGTATCATACTCATCCTTATAAGAATCAGTTTTACTATCCATCTCAGCAATAATATCATCTTGAAAGTCTTGAATAACAGAAGCAACTTTACCTAGAACGGCAAATCTTTCTAACTCCCAAGGACCTCCAGCAGAAGTACTATAAGTAGAAATTCTCATAGAAGCCTTTTCACCTTTCTCTTCTCTCCAAGACCAAGGTCTTTCAATTCTAATAGTACCTAACTCTTTATCATAAGAATAATCTTCATGAGGTCTTAAGATCTCAAAACTAGAATCTCCATCGTATTTAGGCTTAAGAATATAAGCATCACTAGAGTATTCAGTATTTAATTCACCACCGAAGTATTTTTGAATAACAGAGAAATAAGAATCTCTTCTATCATCTCTAACCTTAAGAGCTTTCTTCTTAGCTTTAGATAATAGTTCTTGCTTTTTAGCAATAATCTCGTCAATAATTTCAATTTTTGTCATAACCTTTATTTTACCTTTTTAATTATACTTAAATATAAGAATAATCCTTCGGGGAGGCAACTATTTCCCTATATTTCTCAGTAACTTATTTACTGAATAGTGTATAGAGTTCACTGAGATTGTTGCTCCACTTATAGCTGAAACTCTATCAATTGGTTCTTTCAAACCTATGAATTGTCTCAACCATCTTGTGCTTCCTATTTCACCTCCATAGTTTTCTCTATAGATCAAAACCTTTACTTTTACTATTGCAAAATTACTATCTAATAGAGCTAGATATTCAAAATCATCGTATCTAGACTTGGAACTACCTATGAAAGCATATCCCTTAGGGCCTTTATCAGTTAAGACAGAGTAGAGTGTTCCATCTAAATAACCTTCTTCTAATACGTCAAGTATTACTAGATCAACTTCATACTCTTTGGCGATAGCCTTATGAGCTTTCTTCTCTAGATTAGATAGAAATAATAAAAGGCTAATAAAAAAGATACGCACCATAACCTATAAGTAAATTAAAATTAACAATAACTAAGTTCCATTGTTTAGCTAACCAAACCTGAGGAAGAGATAATAATGCTCCTGCTAAATAAGTATAGGCACCCATATTATCATAAGGAAGTAGGTAAGGAGACATCATTATAAATCCAGTCCCCATATAGCCCAACCTATTTCCTAATCTTTCTACCGGTTTAAGTTTTCTTTCTTTAACTAAAGACCTTAAAAACTTTCTCATTTTAATTGTAAATTACAAATCGATCTCCAGAGTCTGAGCCAATTAAGTTGTGTTTAATAGATCGACCTCTAGGTTTTGAGCTTAGTTGGATATAGTTATACCCTCCTAGGCGTATTCCACCCCCATCGACTACAGTTTGTTGAAGTTTAAAATTTAGTTTTGATTTTAAAATAAAGTAGCTTTCCATATGTTTTATATTATATTAGTGAACTATCAATATAAGAAGAATATAGCAGAAAAACAAGCTAAAGTAGATGTTTTTTAGTAAGAGGAAGAAAACTATCGGTATGTTTCTTCTTGCCTGAGTAGTGTGTGTAGATGCCATTATTCTCTCTCACTTTGTTAGAGTAAGCGTAATGAGAATATCCTTTAACATCTGCTATAGTAGCTAATAGGTACTGTGCTCCTATTGCTGTACATTTACTGACGTCTAGCATATTCCTATACCTTTCTACAAATGCTTTAAATTTTATATACCTATCTAAATAAAGTGCTTGATATTCTTTATTATTGAAGCTTAGTATACCTGTACAAAAGGCTGCTCTCTTCTTACCATCCCATTCCGGAATAACCTTATTAATTTCTAAATAAGATAATGTATTAACATCTATTTCGTAAAGTGATTTCCAATTAAAGTCTTCATAACTATCAATTAAAACATCAACATTTTTATTTACTTTGAAGCCTTGGTGCCAAATTATATCACCATCTGATAGTAGAAAATCACTTTTATTATCATGAAGAGGAAATGATTTAAATTCATCCCAGAACATTACTGGTGTATCTACATAATGAAAAGTATCTACTAGGTGTTCAAAATCTCTATCATTAGAGTACATTTCTGTTGGATGTCCAAATATTTTAGCATCTATAATAGATCTTTTATAGTAAGCTTTATTATTTTTAATGGTACCCTCATCGTGAAATACATTTTTATCGTATGTCCATATAATTTTTATCATAACAGTGTTCTATCTAAATCTTTTCTTAATCTTTCTTTTGAATTAAGGTCAAATAGATCTTCATAATATTGAATAGGTACTTTAAGTTCGTCACTTAATACATGCATTAGTAATTGACAATGTACTATTCTATGGTTAGTTTGCTCTAAATACCACTGCGGTACTTCTTTGAGTAAATCAGCATGCCATGGTTTCTCAGCATGACTTTCATCTCCCCAGTGATGAAGCATTGTAGCTAAAGATTCTGCTGTAGATTCTATATCATGTCTGCTATGCAATATAATATTATCGTAATTTTCAGCTATAGAAAAAATATCTACCATACTGAATCTATCAACAATAACTTTGGTAACGTCGTCTTTAGGTGCTACTGGCCATTGAGTTAATTCAGGTTCAAATCTTGCTTTTAAATTATGCTTTTCAGCTAACTGATGCATAATAGAAGTTCCTCCTGATCTTGGTAATGCTATTATTAGTATATTTTTCATATGGCTGTTCTTTTAGTATAATCATACCAATCTAAAATAATATGTAGCCTGTCTTGGTTACTGCTATTTACTACTCCATGAAGTTGATCATTGTTGTTTATTTCATACATTTCTCCTACAGGCATATTGATTGTTTCTTCTCCTACTGTGAAAAGAACTTTATCATTAGTAATTAAAGGTATATGTACTCTATTATAAAGTTTAAAACTATTTGCTTTATCTCTATGCTCATCGACTACTGTATTAGCTGGAAGGTTAGTAATAATAAATCTTATTATAGAGCAGTTAGATTTGGTTAACTCAGATATCTTTTTAGTTGCATGCTCTATTGAACTTTCAAATATTTTGTAAAAAGATGATTTTTTACTTACTCCTATTTCGTAGTCTGTATCATATAGTACTGGTATAGTTTGAGTTTTGTTATGCATAGGAAATAAGTCTTGACGGTAGGTATATTTACTCCAGTCTTGAGGTTTGATAGCTTCCAAAGCAGAAAGAAAAGGAGCTACATTTATAGAACCATAATGTTTAAAATTAGGTTTCATTAAATTATAGTATTATTAGGTTTAAGAAGGTCTGGTGTAATAAAACATATTAGGCTATATCTTGTACCTTTTGTAACTTTAGTAACTTCATGAAACATAGTCGGATCTCCTATAAGTATGTTACCTTGTTTCCTATCTAATTTATACACAGTATCTTTATTATCATATGCTAGAAAATCTCCTCCTTCAAAATCATCATTAAGAAGAATAATAAAGTAGTAACGTGCTTGAACTAAACCATTTAATGAAGAGGTAACGTCATCTTTATGCTTGTAGATAAATCCTCCTTTTTTGTATTTTAATATCTGAATAAGTAAAGGTTCTTCAGATACGAGCTCTTCAGAAACAAGGGAAAGGCCTCTTTGTATGTATTCATACAAGGCCTCTCCTTTTCTTGGTTTCTTAATATGTACGAAACTATTTCTAAGCTTAGGTTTATATTCCTCCTTACCCAATAATGATGGGTACCAAATGTCTTTACATGATGCTATTACATCTTGACACTCCTTAGGAGTCAATAAAACCTTTTGCTCTAAGATCATTTAACTATCTTATAAATGTTCTGCTTTGAAAAGTTCGATGAACTTAGTAACAGTTGCTCTTACATCTGTTTGTTCGTCAGCAGTCAAAGCCGTTGCATTTCTGTTTCCGTAATCTGCTAGTGAGATTGTTTTATATATTTCTGGCATGATTATAAGTGTTTAGTTAATTGTTTAGGTTGTCTCTGATATTTAGCATTAAGCTCTTTGCTGTCTCCTAATCCTGATGATACCATTCCGTCAACGATATAGTTATGATCACTTTCAGAAATGTTTCCGTCAATTTCTAAGTTATAGAAGTTATCAACAAATACACTTTCTACTTCTCCTAATTCTTTAGCAGCTACCCACTCACCGTCAACTAAGATTGGGTGATTGATTTCTGTATATCCATTAGTAGTTTTGATTGTTCTCATTACATCGTTAGTAACGTGAATTAAATGATCAGTAACAGTACCTTCTGTTACGATTCCGTCTTTGATAGATTTTACTTTATCTCCAACTTTTACTTCTCCTATAGCTTTGTGAGTACCATCAGCCATTTCTACTTTACTATCATAAGTATGACAAGAAAAGATAAATCTGTTGTGTACTAACATTCCATATATAAAGTAGTTATTATATTTGAATACGTTATCTAAGTTATATACTGTCGCTGTCCAGTCACAAGAAGTAATTCCTGTAACAATAGAAGTTTCTCCTTCCTTACCTGTCAGTATACTATCTCCTGCATCTAATAGAGCAGCTTCCATTCCAGTCTTTTCTTTAAGTAATTCTGGATCTTGACATGCCCAACCTTTACCACCTTCTACAAAGAATGGATGGTCTGGAGTTGCATATATATCTAGATCATTACCGAAGCATTTAAATGTTATCTGTACTACTTTCTGATCTTCTGTTTCAGTAGTTATTAATACTTTCTCATTTGAGAAACCATTTATTTCAAAGTCCCAACAACATACTTGATCTCCTTCTTTAACGTCTTCAATATTCTTCATTGAACCGTCTTCCATATTAACTTTAGTTCCGGCAATGAAACAAGGTGCGTTGTGAATAATAGTATTAGACCCACTTACAACATAGTTATCTACATCCTCTACTCCTAATTCTATAATTTTAGAATCTGAGTCGTTATCTAATATGATTATATCATGTGCAGTAACTCCTTTACTAGCTCCGTTTTCATCAAATAATTTGAATCCAGCTTTAATATCTCTAGCTCTTAAGTAAGAAGTTTCATTATTAACATTATCATGTACTAATGCTCTGTTAGCTCCTCCTAATAGTACTGTTTGTCCGTCATCAAGAGTAATTCTTCTTAATGAATTATCTCCCATTGTGACTGAAGTGTTTGACTGTAAAGATGATGATGTACTATATGAACCAGAAGGTAGAGTATCTCCAGCAAAAGACCATGAGTCTAATATAAGACTGTTATCAGTCATCGGCGATCCACTTACATAATAAGAATCATATAATGTACCTATTACTGCATCTTCCGCTACATCGTAGTTACCATCTTCTTTCTTAATTTTAGCCTCATAATAAACACCTTCGTTATCTGAGATGTCATTAGTAGCAAATTCATAGTAATGCTTGTTAGCTAATTTATTAACTACTTTATTATCATCGTATACTAAACTTAAAGTATGAGTAAATAAAGCATCAAGAGTATAAGCACCTAACCAAGTGATATCTAAATCAGCTCCATATACGATTTGATATGATCTTACTGACTTAGCTGTATCTGTTGCATCACTAACGTAGTTTGTAATTACATTAACGCCTGAATCAATAGAAGCAGTAAATTCGTTTATCCTGTCTTCAATAGATCCTGTTGAACCTCCTAGCTTATAAAAGTCAATTCCTGATTTAGTAGGAACTTTAGGCTTAACAGCAAAATCTGGTTCTGTTGGTCCGTTTAATACGTAATTAAGGTTAGAGGAATCTGCTGACTGTTTAGCAGATACTACAAGTGATGCTGATGCTGGTCCTTGTGCTCCGAACAAACCATGTAAGTTTGCATCATTTTTAGCGTAAATGGCATCTAATAATGCATTTTCGTCATAAGCTAATCTCAATATAAACTTAGTAGCATCGTCTGCTATAGAAGTTGGATATATAGAAGAGTGTATTTCCTTATGTTCGGTGATTGTTACTCCCTCAGGTTTCTGAGCTTTAAGTCTATCTAAGATTGGCTCTTGAAATTCTTTATAGATTACCTGTAGGTCTGTGATTGTGTTTGTAGCTAAAACTGAGTAAAGATCAGTAAAGTCGATGTTAGAAGCTAATCCTGCGATACAAGCTGTATCAGTGTTGATTTCGATTAGTTTACTATCGCCGTTTCCGTCTTTTACAAAGTCAGCTGAAAATAATGTACCTTTCATTCTTTTTGGGTTTTATTAGTGTTTATTATAAATATTGTTAATTATCAATTACGCATAGTATTACAAAAGTGGTCTACTTCTTGCTTCATAGAGTGAAAGCTCTGTTGTAGCAATAATATCCCATCTAGCCTTTATAGTTCCTGACTCTAAGTTGCCACCCTCTCCATCGGGGGATAAAATACATTCAGGTTGTGCCACTATAAAGTTAACACCGTGCACTAATTTAAAATTAACAACACCCTTTTCTAAATAAGAATGATTGTCAAAGTATCGTAGTAGGGTACCAAATACGTTTCCGTGGAGTTCTTCGATCCTATCTACAATAAAGCTGTATTCCCTTGTTGGTCCATCCCAAGGTAGGAATACCTCTTGTCCTTTATAAATATCGGTCAAAGCACAAAACGTAAGACCAATTTTTCTACAAGTTAATTGAGTGACGACGTTATTTTTTATATGCTGAAATGCCTTTTCGTTAAGAAGGTCTAAAGCTGCCATTGGTCCTTCCATTATCCAAATATTTCTACTCTGATATCTTTAGTCATTTCAAATCCTCTAGCATCTAGATGGCTTCTTCCTTCTCTAATCATTTTATCCCATCCACAATAGTATACTAAAGGTTTTTCATCCATCTCATCTATTAGTTTAAGGTAGTGGTCATGGACATATCCTGTTTTACCGTCCCATTGTTCTTGAGATAATGTTGGAATGAATTCAAAGTTAGGAAGCTTCTTTTCTAAAGCCTCCATTTCATCTCTATAAAGTATTTCCTTTTCAGTTCGTGTACCAAAGAATAATTTAAGCTTCTTAGTTTCTATCTTATCAGGATTTTCTCCTATCCAACCCATTATGGATCTAAAAGGACTTATTCCGGAACCAGTACTCACAAAGTATATATCTCTATCTAGTTTCTGTAAGTTCGGTAAAGTAAATACTCCTAATGGACCTCTGTAGAGAAATTCATCTCCTATCTTTGCTTCCTTAAATAAAAACTCAGAGAATAAACCTCCAGGTATGTAGGTTATGATAAGTTCAAACCTGTTTGTACCATCTGGCCAAGATGCTACTGAATAATTTCTTTTATGGTAGTAGCCTGCCTCAATAGGATCCTGGATCGCTAATTGAACAAGCTGGCCAGAGACGAAATCTATCTTATCGTACAAAGGCGACTCAAATATGAATCGCCAATTTTTGTCCGTCTCTTTTATAATTTCTACTAATACTGCTACATTCATATATACAATATAGTCTTTTAAGAGTTAATAACCAACTTTTATTTAGAATGTTTCTAAATTAAATTAGTCGCTAATTTAAATAGTTCCTTATTAACTTTCAAGTCCTTTTCGAAAGATTTAATTTTACGAACTTTTCTTACTTTTGCACCTGTTAATGCAGCATGGAAATCTCCTTGAGTAATCTTTTCTTGTACTACATTAAATACTCTCCAAAGATCATCTCCTTTATCTTCATCTCTTTTAGGATCAAGAATATCTTCAATAGTCTCAGCATCATAATTAAACTCTTTTGCTTTTTCAGAACCAGGAGTAATATTAGCTCTAATTAACATAGCATCTAAAGCTAATTTATTCTTTTCTTCTTGAGTAAGAACTCTATCTTTCATATCGTTTAATACTTGGACTCTATTAGGAAGATCAGCTACAGCTTGATTAACTACTTCTCTAAGTTCACCAAAGGTATAACCTTTATGCTTAATCTTAAAGTCACTAAATTGCTCATCTGCAACTACTAAACCATTAGAACAAACCATTCTAAATATACCAACGCTAAACTTAAACGCTTGCATACCATCATGACTGTTCGTCATAATAATTCTAGGCCAAGCATCATCTCCGCCTTCACCTTTAATCTTAATATCTGGATTCTGGAATGCAACCATATGCTTACTAAAAATAGTACCTGCATTACCTCTAGCTTTTCTTTGAGCAGCTTGAACTGGTTTCCATCCTAACTTATCTAAATCGTCTACAATAGTTTCTGTATTAACGAATAAGTATTTACCACTAACATTAGGGTTAGTTGGTGCACTAGCGAATGCTAAAGGGCATTCATTCCTAAGATCTTCCTTACTCATGTAAGTTTCATCTTGCTTAAAATTGAACATAATATCTGACATAACCTGATTTTTATTTAATTATTAATTATTAATTTATATTTACAATATACGAATTTTATCTTTGTGAGGCAACTATTTAAGTAACTTTATTCTTGACCTACTGCAACAGTTCCTAACCATCCGATTCTATTTCTATTCTGCAAGCTAAACATTCTTACAGACATATCACCACCTCTTCTGTTTTTTGAGAAGAAGAAAGTTCTATCACCTTCTTTAGTCCATTTCATATGAGCCATTCCAGTCATCATATGCTTAAATCTATTCGATCCAGCAAACTCACCACCTTTAGTAACTTGTTGAATAACTAAGAAAGAAGTATTAGTATTAGAATCATTCTGACCTAAATTATGCTTTTCAAATAAGTTCAATAATTCAGTCTCAGCTTTTTTAGATGACATCCATCCTTTATGAGTATCTACAACAGCATTTTGAACCTCTGCCATAGAATCTATAAGTACAACATCCCAACCTTCTGATAAGATATTTTCAATAACTTCTAAGTTATTATCTTCAGTATGGTCACCCATAAATAATATTGGAAGTTCACCAAACTTAGGGTATCTTTTTACGTAACCGTACATATCAATCTGATTCATTTCACCAGAAATAAATAAAACTTTCTTACCTTTATTCTGTAAGTCAGCTAACATATCTAACATAACAGTAGTTTTACCAATACCTGGATCACCTACGATTGCATAGTTAGTACCTTTCATCAAACCTTTCTGAGAAGAGAAGTGAGCATCGATTATACGTCCTGATTTCATTGGACGGAATAGAGAAGGATCAAACTTCATGTCCTTCATTTTAACTGTTTTAATATTTGTCATAACCTTTATTTTACCTTTTTAATTATACCTTAATATATGAATAATTAAGTTCCTAGGCAACTATTTACATAGTTATTTCCGGAAAAGTTTAACTTTATTTACCAGACTTTAGCTGCTTCTAGAAGTTTCCACGTATCTATAGCATCATCTGCTAATTGTAATTCATGGTAATGTTCTAGACAAGACTCTAATGCAACAACCCATTGAGATCTAGGTAGTGAAAGTTCATACATCATATCTGAGTCTCCAAAAGAGAGTTGAAATAAATCAGCACTCTTAACATTTCTTTTCATAGCTTCTTCTATACCTTGGACAATGCCCTGAGTGACTGCTAATTTTTTAGATTTAAATAAACCTTCAAATTCATTAGTATTTTCAAAATGTAATTTTATCATGTTCTTGATCCTGATACTTTAGTTACTTTTTCGTAATAAGGACTATTGACTATCTTTTCATTCATCTCTCTATCTAGTACCTGAATATTAGTACCAAACATGTAAAGAGGTTCATCAGTATAATCAACAGTAATAAATTCTATCTCGTGCATATCTTTCATGCCAAGGCCTGGTTGACGAGTAGGTTTAGAATATCTTCTTTTACCGTCAAAAGATCTAAAGTCTTGTGAAGTGACTCTATACCAATTACCTTTAATATTAACTTCCAATACTGCTTCAGTAGGAAAGTCGAACCTGATTTTCTCAGTATGTCCTGCTTTTTCTCTACCCATTATTCAAACAACATTATCATTTTAGCTTTAGAAATAGAGCCTTCATTTAGCTTTTCATCAACAACATAGATAAATTCTTTTGTCCATTTATCTTTTTTAAGACCTTGATCTCCATCAGTTAATATACTCAAAACTTCTTTTACTCTAAATGCAATAGCATCATAAGTTCTATCAACTTCCTTTGAAAAATTATCTAATACTAGACTATAATCTTTTCTAGTAATATTAGCTAAATAGTAATTCATAAATAATCTTGCTTCATCAATTGACCAAGATTCGTAGTGGCGTTTCGCTTTTGTCATAACCTTTATTTTTTATTAATTAATTATACCTTAATATAAGAAAATTATATCAGAATTCCAACCTATAGTTACTAAACTTTGTCATATAAGATGTCATTGTAGTACCGTTACCATCTTTAAATTCATAACCTTTTCTAAGGAACTTTTTAACATTACCTGGACCAGCTAAATGAGCTGCTGCTAACAGACCTGACTCTGTAATGTATACACCTGCTATTGTTTGTCCTACGTATTTGCTTATCTGTCTTCTAAGTATCTTTCTATTATGAGTAAGTAGAGCATACATAGCTTCTTCTTGGATAGATCCATTAGATAAAAACTCTCTATTAGATACATTATCATATCCTAATGCATCAAGAGTTCTTCTTCCGAACTGATACTTACCTAAATATCCGAATTGATTGACTGCTTTATAGTTTCCGGAAGACTCTCTCATTCCGATGTCTTCTAGAAACTTACTGTGATTTTTAATTATGAGCTCTATTTTTGGAGCTGTGATTTCTGGGGTGATGTTAATTAAGGCCAAGGGCCTCTCTGGTTCTAATTCTATTGCACTCTTTACTTCTCCTCTTGTTGCTAAACTAAATGCCATCACAACGGTGCTGGCTAAAGACACAACTATAGTTAATAATAAGTTTTTCATAAAATAGTTTTAAGTTAAAATAAGTCTAAGAAACTAGTTCCTATACTTTTTTCTCTGAGCTTTTCATTTTTCTCAGACTGCTTGACTAGATCGTCAGCAACCTTTCTTTCTAAAGGTTTTTTCTTTTTCCATGTTGAAAATTTATTCTTTTCTTTTTTGGCCATGGTTATAAATAGTTTATAATCTAGAGATAAATTCATCTCCGGGGTTAGATTCGTCTAATAGCCCTAACTCTCTTAAATGTTCCTTATGGTGTTCATCTAGTTCCCAATCCGGCTCATCTCTTTTAGTTTTTACGTAGTCTTCCATTGCCTCTGCACGTTTCTCCTCGATAGGTGATGCTGCATAGAGAAAAGAACAATTGTAACAGAGAAACTCTAAATTCTCTAAATGCCAATTTTTTTTATTTCCGTCTTTAAAACTTAAGATAACAGGTATTTTTTGATCTACAATTCTTCTTTCAGAGAATTTACATCTAGTACATACCTCAACTAACTTACCTTCACTTAATAATCTAGCCTTAATTTTTCTGGAATCGAAATGTTCTATAGGAACTCTTCCTTCCAGTACATCCATTAAGGGTACATTATCTATACCAGCTACAGCAAATTTAGGGATACCTTTCCCTTCTTGATTCTTATGAGCTTCCAACAGAGTTACTCCTTCGTCATTTTTAAACATCTTAGCATACTTCTTATAGTGGTTATAAGATATATGTAGATATCTGGCTGCTGCCATATTAGAACGAGTATTCTGTTGTGCTCTAAGAATATCTTCTTTAGTAACTATTTTAGACGGTCTTGCCATTAATAATCTATTCCTTCTATACCTTCAGGTTCTTTATCAGGATCCAACATATCATATTGTTCCTCTTCTCCTTCTAGTATGTTTTTAGTTTGATCTTTAATTGATTGAGTAACTTCGTTATCATTCATAGGCTCTTTATCAAAGTCTAAAACTTCTACATCAATTGCTTTCTTACCCATAGCTTCATTAGCTGCTCTTTCAATAGCCAAAGCTCTATCTTGATCCATTATAATAATATCATTATAGGTATGATCGCCTGTTCCTTCTACTGTAGTAATACCTACGACAGGTTTAGTAGTCGAGCAATCAACACATACATGATAGTTGTATAATGTCTTTCTAAGTTCTGGGAAATCGTTGCCACATTTAGGGCATGGAATCATTTTTAATTTTTGCATATAGTATAACCGTTTTAATTAGATATAAAGATAAGAATAAAGATCCAGGATTCCAACTAATTTAATGTATATTTTCATATTATAGATGAATAAGTTGGTAGATCTACTTTCTTAGAGTTCTTCTTATACATACCCCAAACGATGTTGAGTAAATAAGTATCAGTCTTTTCTAGTTTATACTCACGTATCACGTTTTTTATTTGATCTTCTGAGCATTCCATCCAGTTCCAAGCGTTTTGTTTTTCATATTCTTCCTTTGATACAAAGAAATCATGCACTCCTATAAAGTCTCCCTCCTTTATTAAAGTAGCATAAGCATTAAAGATAGAAGGTTTGTCACCTCCATCACAAAGTACTAATGTCTTTCCTTCTTTAGAAATAAACTCTTTATGTAAGAACTGCTGAGTTTGAAAGCTCATATGATCTGCTTCCATTACTCGTGCTACACTATATACTTTTTGGTCTATTAGCTTAGTTACGTTATCAACTGTAATAATAGGTCCGTCAAATATAGTAGAGAGGAAATATGTTAAACCTCCTCTTGAAGTTCCTAATTCTAATATCCTATCAAATTTATTTAGTTCTAAAAATTTAGTAAAGTACTCCTCAAATCCTCTAAATTGTTGTATTGGTATGCCATTAGATAGATGATGAAGGTGCTGTGTATCTGTATCTTTAAGTAGAAAAGGTTCCTTATAGTAATTTTGTAAGTTTATCTGTCCTTCAGAATACACACAAGCATATAGTCCTCTAGGTTTATCAGAAGTATTAGGACCTGATCTATGTATACAGTTTCCGTTTATGGCTATAATATCTCCTGCTTTAGGATAGACTCTATGCCACTCTTTTGTTTTTAAGCTTTGAAGTTCTAATGTTCCGTTATCATCTGTAAAGTCATCTAGTACCCAACTCATATTAACAGTATGCATTTTACCATCCTTATTTTCAGCTCCATATTGATTATCGTAATGAGGAGCAAATGTAAAGTTATCATTTGGAAACTTATAGACCATTTGATCATTAAATAAAAATATATCTTTTTTCTGTAAAATAGTGGTAACTAAATCATATGAGATTTTAGAAGTATAAAGGTTCATTAACTCTCCTTCATATGCTCCAGCACATCCTACATGTAGATTTAATGTAGGTGGGCCAGCTAGTGCAGGTTTATTAACATTTTCTCTAGACCATTTGACTAAAGGCATGCCTTTTTCTCTTGCAATTTCTATATACTCTTTTGGGATAGCATTTTCGATATGGAGATATCCATGCTCATTATAAAAATCTAAATCCATAACTTATTATTATGAGAACTCAGTAACTACTTTCCAAACCTCTTCAGGTGTTTTAAATTTTACTACTTTCTCTTCTTTTGATTCTCCTACTTCAACAACTATAGTTCCATCCCATTCTTTATCTGGTGAAAGAGTGTAGAGATATAATTGTATTAATCCTAACTGAGATTTATTAAATGACATCTTCATTAGATCTTCTATAACATTAAAGAATTGATCTTCGTAAGTAGTCATATCCATTCCTATCTCTTCAGCCATAAAGTCTCTCCTGTCCTCAATCTTCTTTAACTGAGTAATAATTCCAGTAAATAGTTTTTTATTCATAGATTCTTTATCAAGACCTTTCTTCTTGATACGATAAGATAATGGATGTAATGAGAAGAGAACTTCTCTAATCTTCTTGTTCGGTGACACCATATTTTGCGTTAGTTTTTAAACTTCGGCTGGTCCGTCTACAGGGTCATCAGTCGTTGGATTCTGTCCTGATAATGCTTTTCTGATTATTCTATCAAAATATTCAATGTAGATGAAAAAGCCAATTATAGTCTTGTCTTTGAGATTTCTATCTCTTTCTACTCTCATATCAAAGCTTGCTAACCCTTTCTCCAATCTAGATTCAAGCTCAATTGCTATATCATCTTGTTGAGTTTTAGTTAGAGTACCAAACTCTGTTGGTAGAAATTGAACTTTGACACCTTTCTTCTGTGGATCTTCGTTGGTATCTACCTTAAGCACAAACTTATGTCCAGCAAAATTAATCTTTGCTGACTCACTTAATACGTTTCTTATATACTTTTCTAGCTGTTTCATATTTAATAAATAGTTAGTCTAATAACATTCTTTTAGTATTTGATGAACCTTCTTGAATTATTTGGTAACTTCTTACTGCTCTATTGCGTCCCCATTGCTCTATACTCCAATCAATTTTGTCAGTTACAAACTCTATTTCTTCAGATGTACCATCTAATAAGTTAAATTCTACAATATACTTTTTCATATTATCTTTTTGTTAAATCCTCTTTTAACTTATCACTTGGCTTAGGTTCAGTAAAAAATATTTTAGATTTCTCTAAAGGTAACTGACCTTTGTGTGCTGTAAAAGATTCTGTTATAGTTAGTATTCCTTTGTCTCCTTTTTCTCTTCTATTCCAAACAATATATGGAGTTGATATCTGATCTCTAATACTATCAGTTGTAAGCTCAGTATAAACTTCTTTTGAAAATTCATTTGCGTCTTTATTATTTTTTCTAATTAGTACTCCAGTTTCGAAATGATCGTATTGATATGGCATTCCATTCTCATGATACCTTTCTAACTGTCTGTTTACTATAGAAGGTTTATCATTCATATAAGCATACGATGTAACCATTCCTTCTACATATATACTTCTTAGATCTGTATGGTGATGGATAGCTGTATGTTTGTTATCTTTTAAATAATGATCTACAATAGCCTTTGGTTCAAATTTAAAATAACATTGAGAGTCCATCCAGAGACTATGAGTATGTTTCGGTAACTTAGCTTTAGATGGATTCCATTTAAGAAATCTTGACATCATTCTAAAAGACTTGTCTTTATCTTTCTTTAAAACTTTAACATCCCAGAAATCTGATTTTAAATCTTCTCTGTTTGTAAAAGCTATATACTTAACATCTCCTCTTTCATGAGTAAACGGAAAGAATCTTCCTACCTCTTCTAAAGGTAGTGATTCATCTGCAAACAGTGCTGTGTATACTACTAGTTTCATAAGCTATTGATATAAGATAGTAATTTATCTTCAGGTTTCCAACCTAATCTTAATAAAGCATCATTATTTTCTCTTAACGTTTCTCTATAATTACCATTTTGATCTGGAATGTATTTATAGTCTGTTCCAAACTTTTCTTTAAACATTAAGTAAACATCATTAATAGAGTAATTAATACCTGTTCCTAACTCCCATGCATCTTCATGCACTTCTAATTTAAATCCTATTCTAAATAAACCTTCTACTATATCTTCGACATGAGTAAAATCTCTCTTTTGTTCTCCATCACCAACTATAGTTATAGGTTCTTTAGCTTCTGATTGACGTCTCCATATTCCTATTACTGCTGCCCAATCACCGTAAACTATCTCTCCTGGACCGTATACGTTATAAAATCTAGCTATCTCTATGTCCATACCGTAAGTCTTCTTATACATCTTACATACTTCTTCACCCATATACTTACAAGCAGCATAAGGAGATTGATATGGATCATGATGCTTTGAGGATGAACCAGCATAAACTACCTTTATACCATTCTTTCTAGCAAACTCACATACTTTCTGAGTACCTAAGGTATTAACTCTATAAGTCTCATCTGGGTTATTGAATGAAGGTTGTATTCTAGATAAAGCTGCACAGTGATAAATTATATCAAAGTCCTTATCTAAAGTATTAATCAATTCTATATCACCGGGAATATAATCTGCTCCTTGGTGATGATTCTTCATTGTTCCGGAATCATAATTATCTAAAGAAGTTACCTTATGACCTTTTTCTAATAGTAACTTAATTAAATTAGATCCTACAAAGCCTGCTCCTCCTGTTACTAGTATTTTTTTCATTTTCTTTTCATTACTCTTTTATACCCTTTATCAGATAGTTTACTACAAATTTCGTTACGTAAAGGAGCATGATTGCTCTTCCAATGAGAAGCATTTTGGTCATTTCCTTTTTTATACCCATTTATGCTACCCCATAAGTGTTCTTTACCTTCAGGATGCGGTGGTACTGCTGTTTCAATACCTCCATGTAAATAAGCAAAAGCTGAAAGTTGTATATCTTCTCCGTTCTCCCATGAAATAGGATCTTCTTGCCAAAGGTACTTTAACGTATCTCTTTTCATAAACCAGGCATGTCCTACTAAATCAACTAATTCCAACTTATTGCTTAGAACTCCATTCCATCCTACCTTTTTATTAGGGTCATAATTCTCACTTTCTAACCTTACTCCTGAAGTTCCTAAAATATAATTTCCATGTTTCATACAAGCAAGGCAATTCTTAAACCAATCTTTACCTGGTATTGTATCGTCATCAAAGAATGCTACATACTCAGATTTAGCAAGTAAGCCATATGCAAACCTAGCATGAAACTTTAAATTAGTATTGCTATAAGCTACCTTTACTCCTAATTCATCTAGATTAAATTGCTGACCTTCTTCAGGTTTATTAGACCAAATCATTATATCCTCTGGTGGAATTGATTGACCTGTTACAGCTTCTATCTGCTCTTTAAGGTACTCTGCTCTTTTATAGCAATTAAGTATTACTGTTATCTTCGCCATATAATATTCGTTTAACTCTTTTAGCTGTATCACCTTTACCGTAAGGTGAGTCTTTTTTTATAATATAATCTCTATTTATTCTGTCTACTATGTCCATTAAATCAGAAGGAGTCTTACATAATGTTAAGTGACCTGTATAAATACCTTCTGGTCTTTCAGTTACGTCTCTACATACAATTACTTTCTTATTTAAAAATGCTCCTTCTTCTTGTAAGCCCCCACTATCAGAAATAATAAACTTACATTTAGACATAAGCTTTAACATTTCATCATGAGGTAATGCTGGAACTATATTAACATTTGTTAGTAAATGTTTATGTTTTCTTACAGCTGGGTTATGATGAAGAGGAATAGTAAATTCAATATTTGAATACTTCTCAGCTACTTTATTTAGTTCTGTAAACCATTCATCCATCCAATGGTGATTCTCCCATCTATGTAATGTAACTAATACTTTATCAGTATACTCACAATCATCTTTATATTCAATAAGATTATCTAATACTGAATTACCAACTACATATGACATTCCATCTGTCTTTTCATTGAATAAATTCTGTGCTGAAATAGAAGTCGGTGGAAAGTTTATATCAGCTATTCTAGATATCATCTGTCTATATCCTTCTTCAGGATAAGGTTGCTTTAAGTCATAAGACCTTAAGCCAGCCTCTAAATGTATAATCTTTAATTTTCTACTAAATGCTGCTAAAGCACAAGCAAATGCTGATACAGTATCTCCATGAACTAATACATCGAAGTCTCCTTCTGGGAACTGGGTTAAGCAATCGCTTATGATTTGATCTAATCTATTAGTTTGATCTCCTATTTCGATTCTATAATCTACTTTAATATCTTTTAATAAGTCTTTATGTTGACCAGTAAATAACAATTTGTAGTTACTTATCTCCTTAAGTAATGGCTTAACTTTTAACCATTCAGGTCTAGTTCCAAAACATATTAATAATTCTTTACCTACTACCATATGCAAGTTTTTAATTCTGTAGCTCCTCCTCTTAGATAGCTTCTATTAGTTTCAGTTAAATAAGGATTGAGTGTAGATCCTATATCAAGATAAGTATTAGTTTTATTTTTCTCCCAGAATTTAGCTGCTAACATATTACCTAGTGGACCAGCACAAAATAGAAATAAGTAATCTTTATAGCTTTCTACTGGAAATTCGTTTACTAACTCAAAGTTATCTATCATTGCTTCTGATGTGATAGGTACGAATTGATCTACAGCAAATGGTAATTCTGTATACCTTGCATCATCTCTAGCAAATAGTATTACTTTATGATTACTAAATTCAGGTATAAACTTATCTACAAAATATGGATAATTGCTGTTAACAAATATATTTGCCCAAGTTAACTTATCTTGTTGTGATTGTTCTCTCATCCACATAACATGATTAACAGGTTGACAGCATACACAACTAACTCCTACGTAGTAATCTGGATCATTAAATTTAAATGATTCTATTAATTGGTCTCTAACATAATCATGCTTAGTGTTATCGAAAGTCCAATTGTCAACGTTAGTAATATTCTGATTTGCCAATATAGCAAATTCACCATCAGCATATTTGCTGAAGCTAAACTTATCTTTATTGCTTAATCTGGTATAAAGAAATTCTATATCTTCTCTAAAACTATTTTTTATCATCGCTAACTGCTCTTCCTAATTTTGATTCCCAATCTTTTTCTGGTCTTACTTCTAAGTTAGTTTTCCATCCTGCCTCTATAGTATGCATAGGAGTATCTAATTTATTACCTAACTTAATTAATGCGTTTACATCTTTAGGAAAACAAGTACCTCCGTAGCCATGCTTACCGTCTGGTCCAGGAACATGCAAATGACTGTCTCCTATTCTATGATCAGAAGCGAAACCATATAAAGCATCTGGCCAATTGGTTCCTAATTTATCTGATAGTCTTTTGAACTCATTCATTATACTAACTTTAGTAGCAAAATAAGTATTGTTCATATATTTAGTTAATTCAGCTGTTGCAGAGTCAGTTTCTATAATATGTCTATTCATAAACCTCTCTTCATAAAGCTCTTTAGTTCGCATAGTAAGATCTTTCCTACCTCCTAGTATAATTCTAGCTTGAGTAAGCATATCTAACTTAGCGGTTCTCTCAGTAAGAAATTCAGGATTAAATATAATACTTAATGTTGGGAACTTACTACATAAGGTGTTAGTAGTACCGGGTAGAACCGTAGATTTTATTATGTATACAGGCCCGTCTACTGCATCTTCAAATACTTTTTCTATATAACTTAAATCTTGAGTACCGTCTCTAAACATCGGAGTAGGAACACAGACAAATATAAACTCACATTCGTCTATTTCTTCTTTCGTATGAGTTGACCTTAAAGGATCAATATCGTATACTCTTAAGTCTGTAGTTGGGGAAAATGCAAATGAAATAGCTTCACCTACGAAACCATTACCTATAACTCCTACTTTTCTTTTCATAACTTTTTAACCTGTAAATTTAAGTGAGTATCGATCTACTCCTGCTAATCTTTTTATTCTTATTTAAAGGTACCTTACCTTTGATAAAATTAATATAAGAATAATTTTCCAGATGGACAAGATATTGTGCATCAAATTCAGAATTTATTTTTGATACAAATTGAATTCTGTGTAGAGGTTTATAGGGAACAATTATTAATCCAGATTCTTTAATGCTGGGAGTTATTTTATTAATAAGTTTAATAGCATAATCAACATCTGGTGCTTCTACTATAGCTATTCCTATATTTCCTGTATCACTATAGTCAATACTGTATATGTCTTTCTTTTTAATGAATGATGATTTTACTCCAGTATCATTTTGTAACGATATATGACTATCGTACCATTTTTGCCAACCTTGAGTATTGACAGGAAGGTAAAAGTCTACATCTCTCTTTACAAGATTACCGCTATTCATGTTAGTGAGTAGTAAATCTGTAATCGAATAGTTAATGCAACCTAATACGACTGTTTTTCCTACGTATTGCTGGTTTGTCTCTAAAGTTTGTATCATTGCCATGTATATAAATAGGTTGTAATTTATCTTGGGTTAGGTACTAACCTAAAATTACATCCGGGTTTACCATTTATCATTGGCATACCAAATTCATCATATTCTATACTCTTAACTTTTACTCTCTTATTCTTAAATCGACCTACCATAATAGTATCGCCGACCTTAACATTTATTTTAATCATTACCTTTATATTTAATCCAGAGTCTTTCAAAACTAAAGTAACCTATAGTCTTTAAAACTGTATCTATACTTCCTATAACTAAACCAAATCTCCAATTACCTGAAACTACCCAGCCGACTAGAAAAGTTATACTAGTTGCTATTACTCTCCATATGAGAGTCTTTATTAAAGTACTTTTATAACTTGCCATCTTTCCTCATTTGTTCTCTAATCTTTGTAGCTGATATTTCTTCAACATTCTGAGGAGGTACATGTTCTATAATTTCATACCCTACACCTCTACCGTAATTGATAGATTCTATATCAGGTACTATTGTAATTTTTATACTGCCCTCTTCTAAAAGATCTGCTAATTCATTAGAGAGATTCATTAAAACTTCTTGAGGAGTCCAAGGTTGTTTTTCGTTTGGTTCTACATCTCTAATTGCTATCCAAACTTTTTTACCTTCTTTTAATCTTTGATCTATTAACCATCTGTGGCCTGAATGCCATGGTTGCCATCTACCTATAAATAAACTATATTTCATTTAATATTTTTTCGAATGATTCATTGATTGAATCTTTTGTTGTGTCAATATCTATATAGTTCTCAAGAGGTGGAGTATAAGCTATAGCTTTAAAATGATCTCTTTCTCTTGGTTCTGTTGTATGTACATATATCTCTTTTATATTATCACCTAAGAGAGTTTTAAATTCTTCTCTTTGATCAACATAAGGAGATACTAATGATACAATTACATCTCTACCTTGATTGTGTAGGTAGTGAGCAATACGTTGAGCTGTTCCTACATTATCTATTCTACCTTTAGCAGAATAATCTTTATTAGAAAATAACTCTCTCATATCGTCACCATCGATTCTAAAAGCACCAGGCTTTTCTTTCTTTAATAAATCTGCTAATGTTGTCTTACCTGCACAAGGCTGTCCTGTAAACCAATATATCATAGTGTGTCGTAATAAGCATTTTGTTTCTCTTGTCTTTTTATCTCTTTTGGATGATATAAAGATAATTCTTCTTTAGGAGGTAATGGAGCATAAGTTTTAAAACCTTCTAATACTTCATGTACTTTATTTACCCATTTAATCTCTGATTTATTCTTCCATAATCTCCATTGATAGTCTGGATAGTTTACCCATCCGTTCTCATCTACTCTCCAATTCCATTTAGCTCTATGCTCTTCTGTTAAACCATTTACAGTATTAACTCTAGGAACTAAATATACTTCGTTATCAGGATTTGATCCTAAGATGACTGGAAGAGCAGTTAAGAGTGACTTGTGAGGAAATTCATCTGCATCTATTTGAAAGATATAATCTCCTGAGCACATACCTGTTAAGTAGTTCTTCCAGTCTGCAAAATGATTCTTAAAAGACTTAGCTTCACATATTACATCTTGGTCTTGTAAATAAGACCAGACCTCAGCCGTACCGTTCTGTTTATCAAAGAGTACTACTACTTCATCATCTTCTCTTTTACTTTCAAGAAGAATAGAAATGAGTTTCTTAATCTCTTTAACCTCATTACAAACTGTAATAGCATAACTTATTTTCATATTCTAATTATAGAACCCTATAGTTTCTAAAGCATCCATAAAGTCTCTTTGATCATATAACTTAGCGTTTGCCATATCCATCTTCCACTCTTGTCCTTTAGGGAACTTACCGCTACTAAGTTCTTCTTCTGTCAACTTGATCGCATTTACTGATGACCATTTCCAGTCTTTAGTTGTTTTACCGTCCACAAACACCATTCCTTTTTCCGGAAGAGTAATAGTAGCAGGGAACCAAACTCTACCGTTCTTATCAGTATGCATTAAGTCTTTATATAATTCAGGAGATGTTTCAGTTAAATCTTTTACAGGTTTAGATCCTTCTGTCATTAAAGTTGAAGTTGTAAACCCACTTCCGAAACATAACCAAGTTGTTATCTGTTGTCCATCTTGTTCGAAGTTTTGCTCATAACAAGCATTACTCCCGAATGGACCTTCTACTAATTGATCTTTTTCTATATTCATAACTATAATTTAGGTAATTCTAATTCAGGTAATTTCAATTCTACCTCTTGAGGAAACTCAGGAAGTAATTCTTTTAGTCTATTGTCTACTAAAGTAAACATATGATTTAGAGTAAACTCTTTATTAGTTCTAGCTCTTTGTTGTTTAGCAGGTATTAAGTATTTCTTATAATGCTTAAAAGTTTCTTTATATGCTCTAGCTGTTTCTCCATCATTAGGTTTAAACCATTTCGCATCTTTAAGTATCATATCTTTAACCGTAGCCGACTGATGTACATTCTCTAATGTTCCTCCTATTAATATACTTTTATCTTTATCTAAAAAGTCTACCTGTCCTGACCATCCGGAAGCTATAACTGGTTTACCTGTAGTAGTAAACTCTAAGAGAGGTCTTCCAAAGCCTTCACCTTTTGTATGGCTTACCATTACTTTAACCTTAGAGTGATTATATAAATTGTTTATATTATCATCAGAAAGCTCTCCATGCAGTAAATAAATGTTGGGTAACTTACCTTTTACAGTTTTTCTAATATCATCTATTCTCTGTAGTAACCTATCTCTATCTAATATAGATGTATTAACTAAAGAAGTCTTTAATATTAATGCTGGTTGCTTAGGTTTATTTTTAAATGTTTCTAAGAAAGTTTTAATTGTATACCCTACATTCTTTCTGTCCTCTCCAAAGTCTCCTTGCATCCAATGACCAACAAGTAGATAACAGAACTGCTCTTGTATATCAGATAAATCTAACTTATCACCTGGAGATGGTAGGTACTTTGTAGTATCTACTCCTTCAAATATTACCTCTATAGGTGTAGTACATTTTAACTGTCCTTTCGTTTTAGTTTTCTTATCTTCAGTATCATATGCAGTTGCTTCAAATACTAACTTAGAATGTTCTGATGATGTCCATACTACGTCCATTCTGTTTACACCTTCAATCCATTGAGGGGCTACTAATGTATTTTCCATCCCAGCAGTACAACCTATATTATATTTACCTGCAGGAGTAAACTCATTAGGTACTGTAATCTGCATCCAATAATCTGGTTTCTTTACTACATGAGGTAGTATTAGTTTAATCATATCTTGACGTTTATGATCAGCTAAATATCCAAATCTAGTATTACCCCATCGTTGAGATAATATTTTTACATCATATCTATCTGTTGCAATGATAGCATCAACTATATCTCTTGATCTTGCTCCATATCCTGAATAGGTATCTACAGGAGCGCTTATAATAAATAACGGTTTACTCATATTAATAATCTAACAAGTTATGGGTAACTTTTGGTTTAACATAATTTTCTACTTTAATAATATCGAATTCACTTCTAGGAGTAAAGCTATCAAACCCTTTATCCATAACTTCGATAATTCTATCGCCCATCTTCTCAGCTGTCATACTAGCTTCATCCGACATAGCCCACTCACGTCCTTTAAGGCCTCTTCTATTTCTTTCATCCTGACCTAATTCATATGCCTCTAGCATTCTATCTGCTACGTCTTCTGAGTTACATCTATCGTCAAATATATAAGGAGTTAAAGGAGACCCCATAAGAGCTAAGTTAGAAGGAAAGACTGGTAATGACCACTCTCCACATTTTTTATACTTACCTCTATGGTTAGAAGGAAAATCAGAATCAAAGTCTATCCACTTCCCATTTTCATCTTCGAACCTAGATTGGTCTTGCATACCTCCAGTAGTGTTAGGAATAATCATAGTACCTGACATCATTGATTCAGTTAAAGATAATCCCCATCCTTCATTAGAGCTCATTAAAACATTAACATCTGCTACGTTATATAACATATTCATTTGTTCTGGAGTTAATCTCTCTTCGTTAAAGAATACATTAACATACTCTGTATCACATATAGCATCTCTTACTGCTCTTAGATCTGTACCATGAGGTGAACTTATCTCTCCTTTCATTACTAAAGCACATTTCTTAGCTTTTTCAGGTCCTATCTTATCACAGAAGTATTTATAAGCTAATATAGTATCACCTGGGTGCTTCCTTTGAATATTTCTGGAGTTAAAGAAAACTACATACTCGATCTCTTTTTCTCCGAATAAGTCTTTTCTAAAGTTAGAAAAGTTATCCCAAGATGGATGTTCTTTAGTAATAGGATAGAATGCCTCTTCATCTATTCCGTGAGGAACATACTCTATAACCTTATCTTTAGCTTCTTCTCCTAATACTAGTTTATTAATATTAACTGTCTGTTTAGATATACCCATAAGAGTATCAACAGAATTATAATACTGTTTGTTGTACATAGGAGCAGGATACTCATCCCATATGTTTAACCAAAAAATAGGAATCTTACTTCTTATCTCTCTTTCTATTTCAAATAACCATATCCAATATCTAGGGTCAGTAAATATAAAAATAGCATCTGGCTTTTCAGTAAAGAGTAGCTGACGTATTTTCAATGCATCTCCATATCCATTGTAAGGTTGAACTTTAATATCCGCATCTTTAAGACCTCTTCTTTTATTTATATCTTCTGATAGATCAAATGTCTTACCTGCTTCTGGATGCTTTAAAGCTGCTCCTAATTGAAACCAATTAAAGTGATGAGCAGTTTTTACTACAATCTCTCTCGACATAGTAGCAACTCCTGAGTGCATTCTGATATCATCAGATAAAAGTAGTATCTTCTTTCTTTTATCCTTTGGTATATAACCTAATTTTTCTTCCATTAACTTTTTATATTGATTGAATTTATTTTGTGTATTTGCTTCTTAAACTCCTTATCAGTAAGATAGAGAAAAATTGCCCGATCTGCAAGCTTTTTAAAAGAAAAGTTGTCTTTGAGGGCAGCCATTTTAAATTCGTCAAAAAGAGGTTGTGTGATTTTAACCGAGGTAAGCTTTTCGTCTTTTATCATAACAGTATATAATTATATATTTATATATAAATAGGCTTAATTTACATAATCTTTACATTCATTGCACTTACCTAAAGGAGAAGTACAAGAGTATTCCTTATCTATATAGTTGTTATCGCTATCTAATACATCTGATATAAATTTGTTCATAGATTCAATAACTTGTTTTGTCTTTCTAGGTCCAGATGCAGGAGTAAATTCTTGAACTCTTCTCTGTTGAGTAGCAAACTCTGCTTCTGCAGGTACTCTTCTCTTAACGATAAAAAACTCAACATCTATTTTACTAGGATCAATTTTAAACTGCTTAGCAAAAAACTCTCTATATAGAATAACTTGAGCAGTTAGATTAGGATTCTTCTTGTAAGCATCATTCCAACCTCTAGTAGAAGTCTTTATGTCCATAACAGTCCATCTATCAGTATTTGGATGGTAGAAGATCAAATCTACTAGTCCTTTAAACATTACTCCAGGACGTATCTCCTGGTATAAGAGTGTCTCTATCCCAGCCAATTTAGCTGTCTTAGTACTAAAGTATGCAGCTCTTTTCTTCTTGATAAACTCTAGAATATGTTTTCCGTCTAACCAGAATTCTTGTAACTCTTCTGCTGAAGAGAAGTGAGTATGTCCATTTATTGCTTTGCCAGATTTATATGACTTAATCATATTATCATAAAGCAATTGATTAATGTTTATATCATTAGCTGTCTTTACCTTATCGTAGTATAAAGTTTCTAAGTAAGTTTGTAATGTTTCATGCATAGCTGTACCGAAGCAAGTATAAATGTTCTGAGTAAATGGTATTTCATTTCTCAAATACATTAGCTCCCATTTCTTAGGACATTTATTATATGTACTAAGTGAACTATATGAAATATGTTTATTCTTAGAAGGAGATTGTTTAATTTTACTCTCCCAAACTTCTTTAACTAAAGGATTAGTCTTCTTCTTTTCAGAATCAGGATATATTCTTTTCGGCATTTAATCGTTTTTCCAGAGACCTCTCTGTACTAACTGCGCTATAATACCATAGTTAGTAACATCTTGAAAAGTATCTATTAGAGTTTCATTTTGAGCTTTACGGCCTGATATGATCATATTCTTCCATCTATTAATTTTATCTGAAAGTCTGTACCATAATCCTGTCATTGCAAATTCGATTTCATCTGGTGTATCTAAATTCGTACCAGCACTTACATTATGCATTCCGTAATCAAGATGCTTCTTAGCAAATAGTTCAAACTGTTCGTCAACTACTTCTTTGTAAGCATTATAAATTGTTGGGTACTCATCTCTAAGTATCTCAATTGCTGTGGTTCTTTTCCCACTCATTGCATCGCTAATTTCTCTACTACTCATACTTTCCAAAATGTCTTTTAAGGGTTTCTAAAACGTCTTCACTTTCAGCTAATGCCACTGCTGCTTCTTCAGCATTCTTATAGAAATCAGAAGTTGAATGATCTCCTATACCAGCAGGATGGTCTATTAATAAGTCGAAAGTCATTAGTGCCTTTTCTCTTTGAGCCTCATAGGTCTTTGTGAGCATTTTTATAACTCTATGCTGTGCCATAACTATTATTTAAGTTTGTATATCTATACAATATACGAAGAAAAAATCAGAATACCTACAGATATTTGATAATGTTGTCGTCTTTACTAACCTTTCTTTCAGAACCATCACTGTAAAGTACTCTGTGTTCACTTGGTCCTTTTTGTAGTATCTTTTGTGGTACTGGATCTCCGTCTACAACTTTCCAGTCTTTAGGATCCTCATCATAATGTTCTCCATCATTACCGTTACGTCCTATAACGTCCATTCTTTTCTCATCTTCTTCATCGTAGTTCAGTAAAGTATCTTCTGATTCTTTAGGACTATCGTTACTATCCCATAAGTCATCTTCAACCTCATCCTCATATTCATCATATAAGTTTTTTCTATTAGCTTGATCGAAGGCAAAGTTTGCTGCTATTACTAATGAAATAGCTAAAGGATCAAATACAAATATAATTACAAGGAGTAGTATATTAATAATCTTATCCATTGGAGTGCCAGTTAATCCAGAAAGGTATTCTAGTGGTCCTAACTCTCCTGCTAGATCTGTATTATTCTCTAAATCTAATATTTCTAATTGGTATTTCTGAAGACTATCAGCTACTTGTTCTCTTTTTAATTGAACAGATGCTCTATTTTCCTCTTCAACATTAATACGACTTTGGGATAATCTAAGTTCGGCAGTACTAACTGTTGATCGAAAGCCTGTAGATGATGTCGTGTCTCGTACTTGAATCGAGGTCGCTTTCGCACCAGATAGAGTAGAAATGTTATTAGAGATTCTTTCAAGTTCCTGATCATACCTTGCCACATCCTTTCCATAAAAATCTGTCTTTTGTTCTAGAAATGCTACTTGATTATTCTTAACTGTTAACTGTCTGTAAGTATCTTGATATGCTGCACTTAAAAAGCCGTATATACCCATACTAGTAATGAGTACCAATACTACTGCAGCTATAGTGAGATACGTTCTAAGAAGCTTATTAATTGTATTCCAGTATTGGTATAAAAGAGATGCAATTACTAACTTTGCTACCTCTAATGAACCAGCCATTATAATTACTTCAAATGTAGCTCCTGCAAATAGTTTAGATAGTCCGCTAACTGAATAGAAAGCAGCTGAAGCACTAACAGACAATGCTGAAATTGCTATAATACTTGGGAATATGTTCTGTTTAAATCTTTTTATCATTGTACTAGCAATAAAAGAGTAGCTGCTGCACCGATACCCGCTCCTATTTTATAAATAGTAGATTGTCTCTTTTGTCTCTTTAAAGCTATTTCCAAATCCTTGGAAAGATTAGTTTGAACATCATATTTCTTATTCAGACCTGAGATAACTGATTGTAAATTGTTATTTTGTAGCTCTAAATTAACAACTAATTGGTTCTGAGTGAGTAGCTTATTATTAGTCTCAGTAAGAATAGACTGCATAGTAAGCATTTCAGTTGATAGTCCATCAAACTGAATTAAGTCTTTAATAACTAACTTAGCTATAGGCTTAGTTAATTGAATCTTTATGCTGTCTGTAGCGGTTTGCGAAAAACTGTTGAAGCTCATCATCAAACATACTATCAACAGCATTAATTTTTTGCTCTGTTTGTTTCTTAATAACATAAATTCTAGAATTTAATTTCTTTATCTCTTGATCGTAAGAGGTTATTCTTAAATATAATGAATCAGCTTCTAATTTTAAAGCATTATTCTGAGTATTTATAGAATCGATTCTCTGTTCTAGTAGCTGAATCTTTAATTCATAAGACTCTATGTCAACACTTATCTTAGGTTGACCCCATATCATCCAAGCTACGAACCCGCCTAATATAGCGAACAGTAGGTATCCTTGTAAACCTTTTACTTTCATATAATACAATATAATAAATATTTCTCAGACGAGCAACTATCCGTGGATAATTCCTTCGTCAAAGTCAATATATGTTACTTCTGCTTCTCCATCTCTTTCAATAGCTTCTGCTATAGATGGGTAAACTCTTTTGTAAGCTTCAGTAGAAGCTCCTATAAATCCTGATTTAGAAATATTTTGCTGAGATGTATCTCCGAATAGTAAACATCCCATTGTATGTTCGTCAGTATTACCGGTATGCCATAGTATGTAAGTAAAATTCGGTACATCTTGTACATGAATCATACCTTTATGCATTGAACCGTACTTCTTAACATATCTGTTATGATATCCTCCTTCTTTACGTAAATTAAGTTTATACGTACCTTGAGGTATTCTAGTTTCTCCTTTTACTTTAGTTTCTCTTGCTTCATCTTCTATAGTGAAACATAAAAACTTTCTACCATTAGTTACATCGAATAATAACCCGAGTGTAGAATCGCTCTGTGAGCTGAATCTTAATACTTCTAATTTCATAATTTATTTATTTCTTTGTCCAAAAGCTTTTCCTGCTTCTGCAATACCAAAAGCACCTAATACAATCCATACAAATGAGTTGTATATGTACTCATTGATAACTAAATCTTTGCCTACATATCCAGTAATTAAATCTGCAAATGCAAATATTACCATGATTATGAAAGCTGCGAAACCAACTACTGATTTTTCATTGATATCGTTTTCGTCTTTAAATATGTCTCTAAAGCTCATCCATTTACGTTTTATATAGTTCATAATAATGAAAACTGTTTTTAGTGTAACGTTATTTAATATAAATAGTTTCTAGAATTGGAATCTAGAGCCTACTGTGATTGCCCATGAAAGTGGTACTCCTGGTCCAGTATTTCCAATTAAAGTTCCTCCTATGTTAGCTTTAAATCTTTGAGTTAAATTAAAATCAAAGTTACTACCTGCTATCCATGTACCATGATAATTACCTTGTGGATACATTAGGTTAATATCAAATGTTATAGGAGTCATAGAATAAGCAAGCATAGGTGAAACAGTTAATCTATCCCATTTTTTAAAATTAAAAGGTTTAGTACCAAATACTGTAACTGCTGCTACTAAAATAGGTTTACTCCCTTCTGGGAATATTGACATTCCAGTTAATGCCCATCCACCTACAAATCCTTTCCATTTATTATCTTTCTGTCCCATATATACATCACTAATACCTGCTGTTGCAATATGAGTTGAAAACATTCTCATATATCCTGCTGATATAGATTGTACTTTCATTATAGATCCTCTCTCCATATGAGTACCTAGCTTATCTTTTCCTCCAGTCATAGGATTATCAATATAATAATCTACTGGTTTGTCGTATTTAAAGAATACATGACTCTTTGATAAGTTAATACTATACTGTTTAAGATTAGACCAGAGCATTGCATTAGCTGCATATGTATCTTCTCCTGTTAATGAAGATTGAGAGTAACCAAAAGATGCAGCATTAGTTAGTGCTCCATCTATCATTTGCATTGTTACCAAGTTAGCTGTAACAATTGGAGGAGCTAAAGTTTTTTCTTTCTCCTCTTCTTCTTCCTCTTCCTCTTCTTTACTATCTTCCTTTTTTTCTTCTTCCTCTTCTTCTTCTTTATCTTCTTTCTTTTCTTCTTCTTCCTCTTCTTTCTTTTCCTCTTCTTTTTCCTCTTCCTTTTCTTCTTTCTTATCTTCTTCTACTTCTTCTTCTTTTTCTTTTTCTTCAGATTTTTCTTCAGACTTTTCGTCAGACTTTTCATCCTTACTTTCCTCATTTTTTGAATCGTCTGAATTTTCTTCTGTTTCGCTTCCTGAATCACTTTCTTCTCCTCCTGACGAATCACCATCGCTGCTATCTCCATCCCCAGAAGAGTTATCTGAATCTGACGAATCACTGTTATCACCCGAGCTATCAGACCCACCTGAATCTTCACTCCCTCCTGAGCTGCTATCGCCAGAAGAGTCTCCTCCTCCACTGTTGCCGGAATCACTTCCTCCTGAGTTATCATTTGAAGAACTGCCTGAATCCCCTCCTGAGCTTGATCCACTAGAGTTTCCTTCGCTGCTTCCTGAACTGCTTGATCCAGAGGAGCTTCCTGAACTACCACTGCTTGATCCATTTCCTGTTGATGATCCTGAGCTTCCTGAGCTTGAAGATCCTGTTGATCCTGTATTTCCATTTGATGTGTTTGTATTAGTTGTACCTGTATTAGTACTACCTGTATTAGTACTACCTGTATTAGTTGTTCCGGTAGTCCCAGTTGTACCTGTTGTTCCAGCAGCACTTGATGTTGCATTACTAGTAGCATTACTAGTAGCATTAGATGCTGCATTAGTAGCGTTTGTTGTAGCGTTTTGAGTCGTCTGTTGAGTTGTATTAGACGTAGCATTATTTGTTGAACAAGGTGATAATGCTTGCCACCATGAATAAGTTTCTTCTAACCATGTTATTAAAGTACCGTTAGTAAACTCAGCCGCTGTAAAGACTCTAGATCTATTATAATAAGCCACCACAGTAGAGCTGTTCATCTGTACAGTCATTACTTTGACTTCTCCTGTACATCTGTCAGTATAGGTTTGAACAAGGGCCTGTGAATGACCCTTGAACATCCCCATCGCAGCAATTACTATGAATAGTAACCATCTCATAACACTTGAATTAGTGATCAAATATTTTCTTTCTTATCATCCTTTTAACGATCTTAGCAACTGCTGTCTCTAATGCTTTACGTGTTGATACCCCAATCGATGATTGATTGAAAGATACTTCTGATAAATTTTGATCATTAAGTATGGTCACCTCTCTAGTAGTTGTAGCGAGTCCTAATCCCGAACCAGTCATATATAGACCGGTTTGAGCATCGACCATTTTAACTTGGAGCCCAAGTCTGGTCACAAGAGTATTTTTCACTCCGTCTTTTAAATTGATTGATTCATCTTCAGATATAGAAAAGTCATAGATCTCTACATAAGCAAAATATCGAGCAAGAGTTATCTTTCCTCTTATCTCTATTTCATTAGCAGTAAATCCTTTCTGAGATGCTTTGAACTGTACAATCATACGGTCCTTTATCTCATCTTTAGTTTCTACAAATTCAAATCTAAAAGTTTCATCTAAAAAAGCTACAGTAATATTTGTTAGACCTAAGCCTACACGATAGTCTCCTAGTTCAGGATACTGTAGCAATATGTCATCTGTTAAACCTACGTCTAGAAGTGCTACTGGTACTGGATCACCAAAGTATTCGGGAATTGAGTATAACGAGGCTTGTCTCTCAAATTCCGCTTGATAATTCTCAGTCGTAGTCTTTCCGACGACTTGTCCATTTACTAGTGCAAATCCGAATATTACGAATAATACACTAATATACTTACCCAAGGGTATCGAATACCCCGAATGTTGCGTTGTCGAATGATGATGGGTTAGTAATTAGTTCAAATACTAAGCTAGACCAGCCTACAATAAACAATAAAAATAAGCTAGATACCCATACTAGCAAAAGAGTTTGCCAAATTTTCCATAATAAAGTTGGCTGCTCGAAGATTTCTTCATACATTAAGATGAAGGGGCTTGCGAAAAAGTTAATTACATTCATAGTTAGTTAATTTTAAAGGTTACCAATCAAGTTCTTTCGAAACTATGTGAGGGGTCTGGATTTGCGACATTCAGGCCCTTCTTTTTTGTTTCTTACCAGTCGATTTCTTTCTTACGTTTTTCTGTATCTGTTAATTTAGGTTTAGGTTTAACGTAAACTTTTTTAACTACAGTATCTTTTTGTTGTTCCGGAATATTGATAGTAATCGAGGGTCCTTCAACATTTACATTTTGTTCTTGAACGACTTCAATTGCTGTATCATCTTCTACTCCGAATAACTCTTCGATCTTATCAGTAAATACAGTACCTAAGGTAGTTAACACTACTCCAGCTCCTGCTATTAATTGATTTCTGACGTTTGAAAAGAATCCTTCTTTTTTTTCTTTACTCATTTTAATTAGATAATTGAGATGGACTACATCCGTTTCCATCTACTTCGTTTATTTCTTCTATTGGAGTATCTGGGCATTGATCTAATGCGTTAATAACTCCATCATAGTCGTAGTCAGCTATAGCTACAAGTTGCTTTACTTTATCTCCTGCATCTTGTACTTGAGCTAATAAAGCTTGAACTTGTTCTGTTGTTGCCATATTTTCTACAACTGTGAGAGTTTCCTGTAGCCTAACAGTTATGTTAAGTACGATCTGCTCCATGGCTGTTAGTTGACCTAGAACAGTAGTGTCGAAATCGTCACCCCATGCTAGATTGTCTGCCATTTCCTGCAACATTGCTTCAGTAGCTTCCATGTCTAATGTCATTTGGTCTACTGCGTCTTGTGCAGATGCTATATCATTTTGCATTTGTTCGATGTCTAATGCTATAAAAGCTGCATCTAACTCTGCTAATGATTCACTTAAGGATTCAAATCCTCTTTCCAAGGAAGGGTTTGCACACCCAACCATTACGAAACCTATTACTGCGATAATTGCTTTTCTCATTTAACGAATTGTTAATTTCCTCTCATGGATGACGTCCTGTCCATTCAATATGACTATTGTATAGTCACCGTCTAGGAGCGCTTTAGTATAAAATTTAGATACATTATCTCCGATTTCAGCGTTGAATTTATTTTTTGATATTAATGTTTTAAAATGATTTCTAATTTCTAGAGTATATTTTCCCTCTGTTAATGTTTTAAAGTTCCATAATGAACCATCTGTTATATCGCTGCTTTGAAATTTTAATCCTTCTATATCTAATATCTCTAACTGAGAATCAACGGGAGCATCGATAAACATTTCTTCGTCTTTCATACATGATACTGCAAGTATGGCGAATAGTAAGTAAGTAAGTTTCTTCATTATTGTATATTTAAATGTTGTTGTAATCCTTCTGTGCTTGCTGCATCAGTATTTCTTATACTTACCAATCCTGCAGCGGATGTTATTGTTTCTAATGGTTCAAATACAATTTTCATTGTTGAATTGACTGGTATAGCTCCTCCATTTTGGATTATACTACCCATATTAACTGTAGAGTAATCTGAGTTACCAAAGTTAGTAGTAGTATCACCTGTGTCAAATATTACTTCTTTAAATTGTAATCTTGAACTATCGTAATTAACTTTTAATTGTAATGCTGCTGTATCATCAGATAAAATTTCAAATTCAACATGAACATTACCATTGTCTTTTATCTCAGTAACTAATGTAGCTTCTACTGTAGAATCTGATACTGCATATTGAGTCATTGATTTAGAAGTTAATGGTGAAGAGTTAGCTATAGAATAAGTAACTCCTGATCCTGTTGCATTATCTTGTACTGTTCCGTGAGATAAGTTAGCATCCCCCCATAGAGCAGATTTATAAGCTAAATTAACATCTCCATTTGATAAATCTAAACTAAATGATCCATCTCCCATATCAGGTAAGTCTTCATCTGTCCAATTGTTCATTGTTATTGCATTGTAAACAGCACTAGGTACTAATGCAAAACCAGAACTAAATGTATCTTCTATGTACTTAACAAATACATCTGCTACATCTAATACGTGTGCTAATAGATCAAATGAATCTTGATTATTAAGAGTTCCGTTAGCATCAAAATCTGTAGCTATATACTGAATAGGATGCTCATAAGCATTACCAGCATTACCATGTTCAAAGTCTCCAGTTTCTTTTAATAGTAGAACAGCATCTGAAATCGTAATTGCATCATCTTTTAAATCTTGCCATTCTTGTTCTGTTCCATCCCAGTCGAAAGTAATATGATAAGTCTCTGAAGAACTATTAAAGTAATCTGTTACATTAGCTTCTCCATTTGCATCTAAATTTAAAGTAGTAATAGTTTCATTATTTGATCCTTTACCTAATGTTGCTTTAATTTTAGTTGCATCTACATTTGAACTAGTTTCTACTTTAATATATACATTGTTATCAAAATCTTCTAAAGGTACTTGAGATATAAACTGAGTATCGTGTCCTCTAACTTTACCAATTGGATAAGTATATCCAGTATTGTTATCAGTTACTTTAGCCATTGTTACATTTATTGCTTTTGCATAATTAGAATTATCTGTAGTCTTAGCTATAAAGTGTAGTTCAACATAATCTCCAGCAAATGCACTAGTATATTGTGTTGTCCAATGTCCTACTTTCCATCCAGTAGTAGAGGCATAATTTCCTCCTCCTCCAGACCACTGTGCCCATAAGTCACTAAGGTCGTAATTTGTGTTAGGATTCCATTTTGTATCGTCATAGAAGAATAAATTATTATTTGCTCCTGATACTTTCCATACTGGGTCTAGTAACGTATAAGCGTTCTTATTGTATTCTACATCAGTGTGAATATAAGTAACGTCGTTACTATCGTTCAAATCAGTAATATTTAGTGCGAACACTAAGGTATCATTAACCTGAATTTTAGTAATATCGTTTTCACCTGAGGTCGTACCTTTAAAATCTAAGTCTATGTCTATACCATCTGAAGATGATTGACCTAGAGCTAGAGCAGGTACTAATAAAAGGGTTAAAAGTAGTTGTCTCATTTTTTTTTCATGTGTTTAGTCAGCCCAGGGTACATATCATGTACCTGATCAGAGAGCCATTTGTCGATTTTTAATATTATATTAATTATTTTATTCATAATTCCATTTTTAACTTTTTAACTAACTGTTCACAAAGCTTTTTAATTGCTGATGAAACATTAGCTTGGGAGAAGTTACCTCCTTGATCTATGATTAATGTAGCTGTTGATATGCTTTTAGCAACTCCCTTTGCTGTTGCTTTTTTAGGTTTTTTACCTTCTCTAGTAAAAGTACCTCTAGCTACTATTTGATATACGTCTATGTTTTTAGCGAATGCTGCCAACTGAACGTTATTTCTCTGAACGTCAAAATAAAGCAGTTCAACTTCTAAAATGTTGTTTGAATTAGGATTGAGATACCAGCCGTAGTCTTGGACAACTTCCTCTAATACATTCTTTACTCCGAATGATAAGTCTCTGTTACCAGCTAGCTCACCTAGAACGATGTTATTCTCTACGTCCCCTATTTTCAGTTCTTGTGCAACTAAACTAAAACTAAAAAGGAAACTAAGTAAAAATAATAATAGTCTCATACTAATTACTGCTTTGCGACTGCAACAATTAAAAAACGGTTACCAATAATGAAACAATATGAGAAAACGGTTAGGAAAAACGGTTGTTGTGAACGAAGAAACGTTCATCGGTAATAAATATGCATTCAACGAGGAAAATACAAAATATTCTTAAACTTATTTAAAAAAAAGTAGGCAAAAAAAAAATGGGATCTAATGATCCCACTCCTTTGATTGTCCGTATTCGTGTAGTCCGGAATAACTATTCCTTATCAAGCGATTCAATTTCTCTTGGGAGGAAATCTCCGTTGACGTGTCCGCAGTCTGTGCAGGCGAAGACGGGGATTGGGATATAGGTGGGTTTCGATTGACCCGTGAGTAGTCCTGAGGCTTTTCTGAGGAGTAGTCTTTGTTCAAAATACTTCTCATTACATTCCTCGCATACAACCGGAAGTGTTTGATTAATGTCAACATTTAGGTTTTGCATACTAGGACTTTTTCTTCCTACCTGGTTTCTTTCTAGTCACCTTTTTGACAACTTCTTTGGCGTCATCGACCACGTCTTCGATTTTGTCTTTGGCTTCTTTAGAAACTTCTTTTGCGGATATTTTAATGTCATTTACATCGACATCTCCATCTCCATCTTGGTCACCGCGTTTCCAGAGATACACTCCGACTCCGACGGCAATAATTAATAAAATGATAATAACTTTCATGAATTCTAAATTTAGTTAATAATTAGTGTTACTTATAAATATCTATGTTTTCTTAACATAAGATAAAGGTTTCCAATATGTCCCATATTTATCGGACATCTTGTCATAAAAGGCTAATAAATCTTTAGAAGTAGTCTTAATTACTTCCTTGTCATACTGCTCTTTAGTCATTTTAAGATGCAGTACAAACCCTTTACGTATATCTTCTAACTTGTTATGTTCGTCTTTCTCGTAGTCTTCGTTCAATCGTTTGATACGAGCTCTATCGATTGCAGTTTCACTATGAAACTTACCAGTATCGGCATCACCATTTGTTGTAATAGTATTCAGATACTTGTCGTTCATAGTATGTTGAGCTAAGTCGATTTCAAGTAGATAAGTTGCTTGTTCGAAGTCACCATTTAAAATTCTATCCCTAAAGGAAGCTCTTTTATCTAGAGGTTTATTCTTAGGAGTATAACTTCTCCACCACATAAATCTATCATAAGGTTTCTTGTAGTGAGTCTTTCGTAGTTTCGTTTCAATCCATTGTCTAGAAAAACGAGGTTTATAAGGTAACTGATTCATACTTAAATATAAGAAACTTTTTTCTGAATAACAACTATAAGAGAGGAAACTTTAGAGTTTCTTTGAACATAACTACAAAAGAAAACCTTATTCCTTCTGTTATTTCTGTTAGTTCGTGATCAGTACTACTAGGAAAAATTATACCGTCTCCTTGATTTTTCGAAAGCTTTACTTCTTTATCTCCATAAACTATAGTATCTCCTCCTTTATACAAATTAGGATGAGTCATTTGTGCTACTAAGGAATAGAGTCTGCCAGAACTTGTAGATGTTTGCCAATTGTCATTATGCTTTTTAATATAATCTCCTTTGTAATATTTTATAAAGTATAATTCATGGCTCTTAAGTTTCTTCCCAAAGTGTTCAAAAAAAGTATTATCACATTTATCGAACAAGTTAGTAAATAACTTATTTTCTCTTTTGGCAATGTAAATAGATCTGTTAAAAGTCTCGTCCTCATTTCTAAGTTCACCTAGAAGCGTAAGATTAGACATAATGAAAGTTATATCTTTCTTTGATAATAAATTACTAACTTCAACTATTTTTTTCAAATCCTATCTTTTCAAAAAATTTCTGTGCTCTAATATTCCAGTCATCACAATATAAACGTATCTTATCATGTACTATAAATTGAAGGCAAAACTGTACAAAGTTAACTCCATAACCTTCTGGCCGTCTAGGATTAACGTACATATTATAAAGATAATCGTTGTCAAACCAAACATGTGCAAGTGGACCATCTTTATCTACTCCTATAAATAGAACATGACCTTCATCTAATCTAGATTTAGCATCTTCTAAGTCCCACATCTCAGTCCAAACTATACTATTATTAAAAGAGTCAATACTAGCTTGAATAGTATTCTTATAAGAACAAAAAGTATCTGGTCCGATGCAGACTACTCCGTCAACATGAGGGTAACTTAAATTATTCTCTATAGTATACCAAACTTCGTTAGTTCCCACTCTTTAAAATTCTAGCTGCCTCTATTATAGATTCCGATTGGTACGTACATAAGATGGTGTAAGCTTCTTTCTTATGTCCTTCACTAACAAGGTAACTATCAATATTTGGTTTGGGTGATAATGTAGTATCTTTTAAAATACCATCTTCAACCATTTCGTAATACTTCTTTACTGAATCGCTCATAACATTTAAATTAAAAATTTATTATAATCACTGTTTTTTAAGAAAATTAAAAGTTGATATCTAACTCCTTCTTTTAATTTATTATACTGAACATGTTGATAGGTCTTATATTTCAACATTTGTCCTTTTTTACATTTAAGAGTAGAATAAATAAGTCTATTCTCTTTTCTAAAATCATCGTATATCTGAGTTACTCCATTATCAGTAAGTGATATTTCCACAGTATCTACATACTGTTCTTTATCGTCTAACGGCATACCTTTTAATGATTCTACATGTCTATCATAACCTTGTCCAGGTTCATATTTAACTAATGCTATCCATAAATCATTAATATCTATTTCTTTAAATCTACTAAAAATGGTATTATTTAATATAGATTCTAATTCAGCATTATATTTTATATGAGTAAAATAAAATTTTCTTTGATGTTTTATTTTATTTATAACAGCTTCTTGTTCTGTATATACTAGAGTTTCTTTATTATCTGATATTAGTTCATCACATAGTTTATCAGAAAGAAAATTATCTTCTCTATCGAAATACTTATCTTTTCTAAATTTACCTGCAGTAAAATACGTCCAACATATCTTATGAGTAGAAGGAAATCCAGAAGTCATCCATGGAGTATCAACGTAGTAAAAATTTAAATCTTCTAACTTTCTATATTTACTATACTCGTATAAACATAAGATACAATTTTCATCTGCTACAGATTCAGCATAACTTTCAAATGAACTATACTTATTCTCTTCTGCTTGAGTAGGCTTAACATAAAAATAGTTAAGCATTTCTTTATACTCTTCTTCAGTTTTATTAAAAGTAAAATCTTCATTTTCAGGGCAGAAAGTATCCATATATATACCATCGTACTTTTCTCCTGCTGCTGCTAACTCTGGGATTACATCTTGCCAGTCCCCTTGATAAACAGTTACATTAGGTTTATCTGCTGCCCATTCACTTGCTCTTGCAGCTATATCACTTCTCTGTTCGATAATAGTAAGAGACTTACATCCTTTTTCGTATATATACTTAGAAGTCATCCCCCATCCAAAACCAACGTCTAAGACGCATTTATTAGGTTTAGCTATCTTATCTAATAATAAGGACTGATAAATTATAACCTCATCTGTAATCATACTAATTCCAATTAAATCCTCTTCCCATATGACCCCAAGTAGCAGTTCCTGCAAATATAGGTTTTCTCAAATCTAAGAAACTAATAATACTATTAGGAGCTAATTTATAATCATATTTAGCTAACGATATCTGCTTACCGTCTACAGTAGCAGTAGCTTGAATAGGTCTATTATGTCCAATTGCATATGACAATTCAACAAAGACTTCTTCAGCTTTCTTCTTTTTAAGTAAATCTACAGCAATATACCTTGCCATATATGCAGCTGATCTGTCAACCTTAGTAGCATCTTTACCGCTAAAAGCTCCTCCTCCCAAAGGTACTCTTGGTCCGTAATTATCTACTGCTAGTTTTCTACCAGTTACTCCTGCATCTGCATCAAATCCTCCAAGCTTCCAGTCTCCCGCCGGGTTACAATGAAGTGATTTAATTTTTAATTTCTCTGTTTTAGCAAAAGCTTTACATATTCTCTCTAATGCACTCTTAGGAGCCATTTGAAATGAAGCAACAATTGAAACATTTTTACCGGCTATAGTAACTTGAGTTTTTCCATCGTATGGATACTCTTTGTATATCTCCCTATTTAATTTTCTAGCCAAGTAATACTCTTGCGGTATGTATTCCTCATTGTCGTTACATGCATAACCTATCATAATACCTTGATCACCTGCACCTCCTGTGTCGACTCCTTGTGCTATTTCTGGTGATTGTGCTACAATATTAAGAGTGACGTTTTCAGGTTCAATACCTGTAATAATTTTAGCAATATTTTTAATTTGACTCTCTTCAATTACTGGACCATAATATGTTATCTCTCCTGTAATAAATAACTTACCGTGACCGCCGCATGTTTCAACTGCACATCTTACTAATGGATCTTTTTCTAAAAATAAATCTAGGATAGCGTCAGAAACTCTATCACATAATTTATCAGGGTGCTTTGGTGAAACTACCTCTGCTGTTCTCTGTATCATAAAAACTTTGATTTAAATATTTCTTTAAAATTTTCGAAGCCTAAAGCTGCATTCTCTAGCCAATGAGATGGATCACCATCATCACTAACCCATTTATAACAATATAAGGATTTTTCTTCGAAGAGGCAACTAACTGCTATAGAATATAATTCCATATCAACTACATCACAAGTCTCTATAAGTCTTAGGTATTGATTTGTATATTGACTGCTTGATTTATTGTAGAATGAATCCGTAGTAAAGCAGGTTTTATTTGCTTTTTCATTGAATGTAATAGGTTCAAATTCTACTGTACCTCCGCCATCAAAATCATATACAGCTGTACCTACTTCTAAGACATCTCCTACTTTATGATCTTGAACGCTACCGCAGGAACCAAAATTAACTACGATATCTGGATCGTATTCTTTGATAAGTCTAGTTGTATTTACTGCTGCGTTTACTTTACCTATACCTATAATGTGTATAGGCACTCCATGTAACTCAGTCTGACCGTGCTCCAAGTCAGTAGCTGAAACTAATAATATTTTGCTCATTTATTTTATTAAAACTTTTGTATCATGATCTTTTACTAATCCGATATCAAGTAAGCATACTGTATCTAGTACGGTGTAACCCGCTTGCACACAAAGCTCTTTTGCAGCTTGCATAGTTCCTCCGGTAGCATAAACATCATCTACTATTATAACATTTCCTTTTCCTTTTTTCATTTCAATAGTATCAGAACCATATTCTAGATCGTACTGAAAGGATACAAGATTTTTTTGATTAGGAAGCTTTCCAGCTTTACGTATCATTTTAAAACCATCATAAGAATGATCAGCAATAGCTGCTGCAAATATAAACCCTCTAGATTCTATACCTACCCAATAGTCAACTCCTACAAAATTGCATAGTTGTTTCATTCCTACTATGCTGTGCTTGAAAGCACCTGCATCTTCAAGTAAAGGCTGTATGTCTTTATAGATTATCCCTTTTTTTGGAAAGTCGGGCACTTCCTTAATAAATTTTTCTAACATAACTCACATTCAGGCATATATAATGCCCATAAAATTAAAACTATTATACCAACTATAGTAAGAACTATCTTAACCGGCACGGATTGTTTTGACCTCCATGTCGATATCTTCTCACTTCTTTCTTCGATTTTCATTTTCTTAGCTAACCATGACTCATATCTACCCACCCAATCAAATGGTGGCATTTTTAAAAGACATATAATGAGCACGAACCACATTTCGGATTCTCCTGCTAATATTAGATAGACTGTTGGTATAACTACATACCACCCTAAGTACTTTTTAAGATGATTTATCATTTTTGTGTTTTACTGTTCTGGTATATTTCTTCTTGTTCTTCACTGGCGTAGGCATGACCAACGCATGGTGCCACTCTTCCCTTGTCAATATTACCTTTTCTAATTTTTTCATCATTCCACTCTTCATTGAAGTAAGTAAATTCTGTCATATTAATAAATATAAGAATTAAACTTTTTATAAGCAACAATATGGCCATATATCTCCAATAAAAAACCCGGCACGTCTGCCGGGCTTATACTGTTAAGAAGTGTACTGCAACCGGATGCATTTAAGATTACCGGAAATTTCTTTTACGCTATTGGGGTACTTGACGCCGGACTACTCCTTACCGACTTTCTTACCTTAACTAATTTACCACAATATATGAATAATATCTCGAATATGCAACTATTACCCAATAAAAAACCCCTCCGATTAGGGAAGGGTTAGTTAAATTCGCGCGTGGCTCCTTCGGAGGAGAGAGAGAAAAACGCCCCCTCACCCCCTCGTCCATGCTTTTATAAGTTCTCGAACTCTTTTATAAATTCAATCCACCATAAAATGAATTTTGACTCTTTAGCTGCATCCCATGCTGCTGTCATTTCTGTTACTAATGTTCTAAAGTTTACAACGTTAGTATCAGTTGAAGTATCATAAAATGAACTTGCTGCTGTAGTCATTGATACAGTACCAGATTTAACTGCGTTATTAAAAACCCAATTAGATTCTGCTGTAATTAATCCTTTAAGAGTTGCTGGAGTTATACTTGTTGAAGTTAATCCAATCGATACAGAGTCTATAGCTTTATTCAGATTTGTATCTGAGATAGTAGCTGCAACCATTGCATCGACTTTATGTCTTAAATCTTTGAATTGCTGTAAAACTAAAACATCAGCTTCTGCTGCATCTATTGATGCTTGTAGAGTAACTGCGTTTGCTGTAAGGCTAGTTACTTGTGAAGTTAATGTAGTAATTTGTGCATTTAAGTCAGTAGTTGAACTCCCATTCGCTGTAATTGTAGCGTTAAGAGTCACTATTTCTGCATCTAAAGTAGCAATCTGATCTGTCAGAGTTGTTACAGATGTAGTTAGAGTGGCGATTTCGGCTACTTGGTCATCAGAAGTTACTCCCAATGCAGTAATCGTAGCATTTAAATCGTCAATCTGCTCTGTTAAAGATGTTGTTTGAGTAGTTAACTCATTTTTAGAAATAGTAAGCTCATTAATTTGTGCTTGATAACTACTTCTAATTTCTTGAACATCTTCAGGTGAGAACCAGTCTGATTTCTCACAGCTTACACTTACACCAGCAAGTATAAACATTAAAATAAAAATTGATTTATTCATAATTACGTATTTAATTAACGTAGAAAAGGAAAGGGGAATCGAACCCCTAACCTTTTTATATGAGAATTGCTTCTCTAGGATTTTGTAGCCTCCATATTGGCTTTCTTATAAGGGGTAATTAATTTCTTAATTTCTCCTGCTGCTTTTCTAGCTCTTGCTTGAGAAGCTTTTGTACTTCCGCTATTATTTTCAGCTAGTACGTTAAATTGCTCTGCAATTTGTTCGAATAATTCTTCTTTGTTCATCTTTTAAATTTAATGTTAATTAACCTAACAGCATATTAGGATCTACTCCCGGTGCTGTATCTTTTTTCTCTTTTCCTTTTGAGACAACTGCTTCAGTAATAAGTAACGTACCTGCTACTGATGCTGCATTTTCTAAGGCTAGTCTCGTTACCTTAGTTGGATCGATTATTCCTTCTGCAAACATATTAACTATGTTTTTGTTTCTTGGATTATAACCTGACCATTTATCATAGTTGGTTTTTAAATCTTCTTCTATATCTCCTATCTGATCATTAGTATAACCTGCATTTAATAAGATAGTATAGAATGGTCTTTCACAAGCATTAATAACTATATCAGCTCCTAATCTTTCATCATCACTATCAAAAGAACTTAATGTATGTACTAATTCCATAGAAGCGTTAAGTAAAGCTACTCCTCCTCCAGGTAAAATTCCTTCTTCCAAGGCAGCTTTGGTGGCATGTAGAGCATCATCAACTCTATCTTTTTTCTCTTTCATTTCAACTTCAGTATGTCCTCCAACATGAACTAGAGCTACGCCACCCATAAATTTTGCTAACCTATCTTGAAGTTTTTCTTTTTCATAAGGTGAATTGCTTTCATCTATTTGAGTTTTGATTTCTTCAATCCTCTGTGTAATTACTGACTCTTCTCCTTTTGCATCGATTATAGTACAGGTATCTTTTGTAACGGTTACCTTTCCGGAAGAACCTAACCATTTAGCATCGAACTTTTCTAACCTCATTCCTTTATCTGGAGATATGACTGTTGCACCAGTAAGCACTGCTATATCTTCTAACATTGCTTTTTTTCTATCACCAAATTCAGGAGCTTTAACTGCTACTACAGGCAAAATACCTCTCATCTTATTAACTACCATAGTAGATAGTGCCTCTCCTTCTATATCATCTGCTATTACTAGTAATGATTTGTTTTGCTGAGAAGCTCCTTCTAAGATAGGTAGTAACTCTTTAATAGCACTAACTCTTTTGTCGATTAATAATACTAACGGATTCGAGAGAACAGCTGACATGGTATTATTGTCTGTAACGAAGTAAGGAGACTTATAACCGCGATTGAATTGCATACCTTCGACTGTTTCGAGATATGTTTCTCCTGTTTTAGATTCTTCAATTGTTACGACTCCATCCTGACCAACTTTGTCCATGGCAGTGGAAATTAATTCACCAACTTCTTTATCATTATTAGCTGAAATGGTGGCTACCTGTTTCAACTGTTCCTCGTCCGTGATTTCTTTAGAGTAATCTTCTTGTAGTCCTTCTACAATTATTTTAACAGCTTTCTCAATACCTCTCTTTACGTCTACGGCATTTGATCCTGCTTTTAGCCTATCCAGTCCTTCATTAAGTATAGATTGGGCTAATAATGTTGAAGTAGTAGTTCCATCTCCAGCTAAGTCAGCTGTTTTAATAGCTGCTTGTTTAACTATTTGTGCTCCTAGGTTCTCTACTTTATTTTTTAATGTAATTGATTTTGCTACAGTAACTCCGTCTTTAGTAGATACTGGGTTACCCATATCTTGTTCTATAATAACGTTTCGTCCTGCAGGTCCTAAGGTTGCCGTAACTGCATTTGCTAGTTTATCGACTCCATCAGCTAGATTATTCCTAGCATCGTCTGAAAATGTAATCTTTTTAGTCATAGTACTCTGGATCTATTTTAGTTTTTGGTTCTGATTCTACTTCTTTAATCACCGCTAATACTTCTCTATCTTGAGCAATATAATACTCTTGACCTTCAAAGTCAATTCTCAAAGTACCAATTTTAGGTACAAGTACTATATCTCCTTCTCTACAAGTTCTAACGGGAATGTTTTTTCCATATTCAGATAGTCTACCAGGACCAACTGCAATAACTTTGCCCATTTCAGGCTTTTCCTTCCCCATGTCAGGGATTACAATCGAACCGTATGTCTGCTCACCTTCGTCTATAGGTATTAACAGTATTCGATCGTTTTTTGGGTATAACTTTTTATCCATAAAATATTTTATAACTTTTAATATTAATTAATATAAGAAAATTTAATTAAAGGACCAACGTCGAGAGCGAAAAAAAACTAAAAAACTTAAAATTTAGCTAATCTTCAGAGTTTTTGGCTCTGATCCTTTAGCAAAAGGAATTATAACTTGCAATAGACCGTTCTTAAAGTCAGCCGATGCTTTAGAAAGGTTAAACTTACTATCAATTTTCCAACCTAAGTTGAAGGATCTTTTAGCAATACCTTTATGTATATAAGACACGTCTTTGCAATCGCACTCTGGAGCACAATGGCAGTCGTCTTTGTCTTTATCGTAATTTATTCTGATTATATTACCTTCAATAAGAATTTCGATATCTTCTTTAGAAATACCGGTACAAGCTATATCTAAAGCTAGGCCGTTTTCAATTTCGTAAATATCTACTGGGTGAGGTAATTTTGAATCTGATATAGGTTGATACCTATTTGTTGTTTGCAGGAAGTTCCTGACTAAAATGTCGAACGGATTACGTTCGTAAATTAATGTACTCATATCATTATGTTTTGTGATGTCCTAAGATCATCGGGTTAAAATAAAAAATCGCTCTCGAGTCGACCTTTATATAATATAAATATATGAAAAAAAACTAAACGAACCAACTACCTATTAAATTATATTAATTATCTTCCCATATTACATCTACATGTTCTATTTCTCCTTGTAATTGTTTAGTGCGTTCTTCGTAATTATCTTTTAGATTAGTCCAACCAACTATCTTACCTAAAGGTGGGTTCCTAGTTAAATAGAAAGGTATGTTAGTATCGTCGAGCCATTTACTCCAGTCTGAGTTATCTACACATCGTTTATAATTTGCTTCGTTTTTATTAAGACTAGGAGTAAAGAATAAAAACTCTCCTTCTATATTTTCAACGTTTGTTACGTCAAATTCAATAGGAGGGTCTTCTTCAAAATAAGTTTCTCTATATGATTTCCCAAAAATAGAAGAATGTATATGAACATCGTAATCCGCATAGTCACCAGGAAAACATGATTGAAGTTCCTTAACCGTAAGAGTTAATGAAGTTACGTGTTGTGCTTCTTTTCTCATAAATTTAACATAAACGTAATCTGCGGATTCTTTTTTACTAAGACTCTGTATACTCCTTGGTAAGACTATTGACGGTTCGTATTGATGTATAAGGTCATTAATTAGGTGACAGTTTTCTTCGAATACTGTTTGGTCTAAAATTTCGAATTGCTTAGGAGCGAGATCAATAAATGCTTGACGTTTTTCCGGCCAATTCATACTCTTAAACTGCAGCAATTGTTTATGATCCCAGTTATGCTTCCAAGCTTTAAGTGTGGTGATTCCCGTTGTGAAACATCTGTGTATTAGCTGAGTCTCAGCAATTGTCATTTTTTGTTTTGCCCAATGTGGAAATTTCTTTCCTTTTATTGCTTTATTAACATTGCTTATAGCAGTATTTAATTTTATGCTAATATCTTTTTTATCTTTTTGGGATACTGAGCTCGATTTAGAATTACCGTCCAATGCCCATTTGACATTCGTAGCTTCCATATCATTTGAAGGCTTGTTTTTAAGAAAGCAATAAACCCATTTTCTAACTGCCGGTGTATCAAGTAGTCTGATATCCAGTGTAACTTTAGATTTATATGTAACTTTAAGGTTGTACACTCTAGTGACCGTCTTTCCAGTTATTAGCTATCTCTGGAGGAGCTTTTAAAGTTACGCCAGGTAGTATTGTAGTATTCTCCATTAACTCTTGGACTATAGGGGCGAACATCTTAGCATCTTTCTCATCTACGTTAACAACAAGTTGATCATGAACCTGTGCTTGCACTATAGCATCGATACCTAATTCTTTAGCTTTTCTATTAATCTTTAAAGCAGCTCTATTGACTACAGCAGCTGCTAATGATTGCAATTGAAAGTTTAAGCAGTTATTTCTACCGTTTCTATAATCTCTATAAGTCTGTAAAGCTTCAGCTTTAGCTTTATCTCTAACAAAACGAGTAAAAGCATCGGTATACATTTGATTAATCTGTTGAGGAGGCATAGACTCTTTTACCTTAGGAGCTCCTATAATTTCATGAAACGATTCTAAGTCCCAAGTATCCCCATCTGATATTTTATCCCAAGTCTCTTCTCTCCACTTTTCAGTTAGAGTAGTATCTTGCCAATCTTGTCTATATCTCCAGTTTAGTATATTACATTTAACATCACCAGATTTCTTATCTATATAAGTACCGTGCTCTTCTTGTATTCTCTGCACCTTAGGTAAATGACGTATCCTGCCAAGATAATTAGTAATTCTACCATGAGTTTCTACTTGTAATCTAGAATCCTCTCTCCATTTAGCTAATCCTGGGAATCCCTCTAGATAACCTTTGATTAACTCTTCAGCTACATTCTGCTCTACTCCTAAAGTCATTTTTAAAGCAAATGCCTCCATACCGTATGCAACTCCTAACGAATAAGCTTTAGCTTTATTTCTCTTTACAGGATCTAACTTCTTAAGATAGTTATCAGCTTTTTTATCAGCAGATACTCCTTCAAGATTTTCAGTTTGTATAGCTACATAAGAATAAAAGTCCCAATTATTAGCAAATATCTCTTGCAGTTTTTTATCTCCTGATACAGATGCAAAGCAGTGAGGTTCTAGAGATTCGTAATCACAGTCAATAACTTTTCTACCTTTACCAGCAGTCAGGAAAGCTCTAACTATATTAACATACTTCATAATAATAGGAGCATCTTCTCCTTCTTCTAAAGGCTTAGGTAGCTGTTGAGCATCAGATCCATAACGACCAGATACTGTACCGTTCTGCTTAAAGTAAAAGAAGTACTTACCGTCTTCCTGACGGTCTCTAAACCTGTCTACGTAGGTAGATTTAATCTTAAGTAACTTATTATATATACGTAAGTTTTCAGCCCAGGGATACTTCTTAGCTAACTCTTCTACCATAGTCATATCAAATTTATCTCTACCTGACTTGGTATTAGCACCTGACGTTTTAGGCTTTTCTTTTAGGTATTGAAAAACTATTTCACCTAAATGCTTCTTAGATTGAATATTAATATAATCTCCATCATTAGATTCTCTCCACAAGTCCATAGATATACGAGCCTGTTCTTTTAACTCAATCAATTCTAAATTACCAGTGAGAAGAAACTCTTTAATGTTAGAGTCTTCTAACTCCTCTATATTCTTTTGAGTAATAGAATACTTACCTGTCTTTTCAGACTTAGGTAACGGTAATGAATACCTGCTAATTAATCTCTGAGCCCAAGTACCTTTATGATTAGGAGGGTAAGCAGACGTAGCAGTATGTATTACCCATTCCTGAACCTGTCTTAAGTCAAGTAGGGATTTCATAACAATCTCTTTATTCTCTTTCTGATCTTTTTCAATCTCACTATGAATCTTTTCAATAAGGTCATTATCTAAATCTACTCCATAAGCTTCCATAGGAACAGTAACTTCTCTATAGATTGGCATTACCTCATCTTCAAAGAAGAATTTAGTTAGTCCTTCTTCTTCAAGTTTTTTAAGGTACATATTACATATACGTAATGTTAAATCGGTATCTGCAGAAGCATACTTAGAAAGAATACTAAGATCGGCTTTATAAATTTCATATAAATCTTTAGTAACAGAACCTCCGTTACCTTTAATACTCTCTTTCAATTCTACTTGCTCATCATTAGCCGCTTTGTCCATATCAAGACCTAGCTCTTTCTGATTCATCTTAGCAATAGACTTTAAACCAAAGGGGTTACCAAAACCAAATGCTCCTTCTTCAAATACAGTATGTACTAGTAATCCAGTATCTACCCATACGTCAGGTAATAAATCAACTCCTAAGTAATTCTTAATAAATTGAACATCAAACGATGCGTTATGGAATACTAGTTTTTTACCTTTAAGTAAGTTAAGTAAGTTTCTGGAAATAGTCTCAGTAGAAGTACCATCGATAGTTTGCAACTCTAATTCTCCTTTATCAAAGTTCCATACTAACGTAGGAAGATAAAATCCTATACCTTCATCACCAGAAACAGACCAACCTACTATCTTATCCTTCCTAGGATTAAGACCAGTAGTCTCTGTATCGACTGCAAGTATATCAGATTCTACAATATGCTGATGTAATAATTTTAAGTCCGCTTTATCTTGGACTGTGTAGTACTTTTTTTCTAAGTTAGCCATATTTCTTCTAAAGTTTGTTGTTTAAGATCGTATTCAATTTCGTATAAGTCTATCTTGCAAGGAAATCCAGTATCATTAACCCAATTATCAGGTAGTTTAGCTGATATCATAACTGCTTTTTGGCCATTTTTAAGCTTTTTATCTAATATATCACAAGTCTTAAAACTACCGTTATCTTTTTTATTACCTTTTCTCCACTCAAGTAGATTATTATTAGCACTCCTATATTGACTAATCCTATTGTTTACGCCTTTCTTTTTTCCTTCACCGTATATACCATTTTTACGTACTCTAACTACACCTTCATTATCTTGTACTAAGATACGATAAACTCCTTGTTTATACAACGTTGCAAATTCTCTAGGACATTCAGGCCAAAATAGACCAGAGGGAGTTTTAGTGATATCTATTATCTTTTCCCACTCTAATTGATTTAAGTAATCCATAACCGTTTAATAATATACAATATACGAATAATATATCAGAATGCCAAGAAAGTACCTATATCTTTTTCTGATAATTTAATCTGATGAACTTTTTCTAGTTCATTAATTACTGCTTGTTTTGTAGGTATGTCGCCATTAAAATAAGTCCATACTAAGCTCTGATGTATAGTGTTTATTTTATTAGATAAAGAGTTTATCCTAGCTTCTATTAATTTAGAATCTGACTCTACCAATTTTACTTTAACGTTATACTTAACAGCAAATTTAATAAGCTCTATTACATCTCTTTCTTCGTATGCTTTTTTTAACTCATTAAAGTCATCTACAGTTCCTCCTTTGTCTGGGTGAGCATGCTTACTAAGTCTTTTATAAAGTTTTCTTAATCTTGGATCTGCTTCTGGTTTAGATTCTTTATCAGGTTTTTCCTCTCTAATCTCACCAGTTTCTTCATCAACCCACATAACCTTTTGTTTGTCCATTAAGTACTTACCGATAATGCTATTCCACTTATCAAGATACTCGTCTAGTTGTTCTTGATTTTCTTCGAGTTCTAATCTTAAGAACTCATACTTATGTGAAATTTTGGCAAGTGATTTGTCCATTAGTACTCTCCATAAAGATCGAATTTCATTGGTTCTGGTTCAACAACTTCTACTTCTTGTTTTTCAATAGCATAAAGTTTACCGTCTAATGGATCTAGTTGGTAAGATCCTTTAAATTTAGTTTTACGCATATACATTGTAAGAGCCATTACAAGGCTCTCGATTGTTGTTCCCTGATCAATGACTAATTCCCAGTTATCTCCAGGAGGCATTCTATTCGCTATAAGTACTCTTTCTTCCTCAATTTGTATTTCTGGCATAATTATTTTTTAGTGGCTATTAATAAATAGTATCCTTCATCGAGTGTATCTTGAAATTGTATAAACTCATAACTAAATCTATCTCCTAAATGTTCTTCTAGTCTTTTATGAGGTATAAACTTTTCATTTTCTAAAAAAGCTATTTGACCATTTTTAGTTAACCTGTCGTAAACTTCCTCACAAAAATGAGTATGAAATTTAAAATCTTCGTCTAATAAAATTAATCTAGATTGTCTCTCTTCTTCTGGTGTTTCTGTAGGAAACCATTCAGGGACAGTCTTAGCTAGATTATCAAATTGTTTTTCTTCTACTAAATGAGGAGGGTTAAGAACTATTAAATTAACTTTTGGACCTGTATATGATTTAAAACCATCAGACACTTTATGACTAACTTTAAAATTAACTCTCTTTTTATTCTCCTTATAAGAATCTGCTACTTCAGGATTAATATCTAAAAAGTAAGCATTATTAAGGTTTAACTTATATGCTAGGTAGTAGCCCATAAACCCTGGACCGCTACACATTTCCATTACGGATGTAGTAGCATTAAACTTATCGAGAACACCTGGTTTACTCAAAAACTTTTCTATAAAGAAAGGTCCTCCTCCATTATGTTTATTTACATGACTGAGCGATAAATCACACCCCAGTGGTCCATTGATGATGCAAGTTTCCATTACTGTCTTAAAGTCTTCCTAATAGTATATTCTGGGTTAGTAAAAAATTCTGGAATTAATGATTGATGAGTAGCTCTAATAGGATTAATATCTAATCCTCCTCTACGAGTATATAAACAAGCAACCATTAACTGTTCTGGTTTACAAGCATCAGATAAATGCTTAAATACCATTTCACATATTTCCTCGTGAAAATGACTAACTGTTCTATGACTAACAATATATTTAGCTATTGATTCTGCTGTTGGTACGTTTTTACCTATAATCTTAATAAATACATCACCCCAATCTGGTTGGTTAGTCACTCTACAATTAGACCTTAATAAGTTAGAACTAAATCTAACAGTAGTAGTATCGCTATGCTCTTCAATATCAAGCTGACTTTCATCTGATTGGAAAGCTGTAAAGTCTATAGCATCTAAGTTAGCTATTTCTCCTAAATCTGTATACTCTTGAAAAGATAAAGGTTCAGTTTCTAGATCTGAAGCATAGAAAGTAACAGTTGTTGTAGTCTCTAATAATTCATCTAGATCTCTCTTAACTCTTGCTTCAATACCACTAATACAATCAGCTGCATTATCTCCTATTCTGGTCATATTAAATGAATTCAAATATAATTTAATTGACTTAGATTCTACGTGAAATTCACTATTACTAGGGCAAACGATTTTTAGCATTCCTGCTACTGGTTGACCTTTAGTAGTAATTGCTGATACTTCGTAACAATTCCATGTATCTACTCCTACAAAGCTATCAGATGTTAATCCGTAACCTTCTCTATTTAAGTATCTTGGTATTTTTACTAGTAGCTCAGGAGCATAGGTATCTTTGTACCCAGCACCTCCTACAGTTCCTAAATGTTTAGATGCAATATCTACAACTTCTTGATAATTTTTAACTTCTGCCATATTAACCTTTAAATAATTGTTTTTTACCACCCTCATAAACATAAGCGTGACCGTTTTCTATTAATAAATCATTAAGAGATTTTTCTTCTCCATCTATGAATATTTCTGCAAGTACTCTACCGTACTTACCTTTACCGTAAGATTGTATTTCAAACTTACCATCATTCATCTCTAGGTATTTTTTCGTAAATTCCGAAGCAAGTAAACCTTTAGCTTTTTCCTCTAGGTTTCTTGTTCTCTTTTCCCAGGTGTCAACACCTTTAAATCTTAACCTAGCTTTTACCCAGGTACTAAATCCTAAATCGATCATAACATCTGCTGTGTCACCATCTACTACTCTTAGTAATTTTGCTCCGTATCTAAACATTTATAAATTTTAATATTTGTTCTACCCTTTGCATAGGGGAACCAGTTATCGTCAAGTAAGGCTGACGTACACCTTCTAATACTGCTTTAAACTCTTCATCAATATCTGTTCTCCACTTTTCATTTACACTTCTAACTCCATCATCTACAGAATCAAATTCTATAGGAAAATAAATATAATGAGTATATTCATGCTTTATTCTATTCCAAGTATCATTAATATACTTGATTGTTCCTCCTCCAACATTATCCATAAATCTTGTATATACTACAACATCCATAAAACATCTATCGAGAACTTGATTATAAGGTTGCAATAAAGCCTCTAAGTGAAAACAGCTAATAGCTAACTGAGTAGCTTCTGTTCCTTTCTCATTAATAGGAAATTCGTAACTACTTACAGTTCTAGTAGACTCATTTACGAATTCATACTTAGGTAATTTATTTTTAAGTAGTTCATAAACAGTAGTCTTACCTGTACTACTAGCTCCTACTAATGCTATTCTTTTAATCATAAAACCTTTTTATTTATATAAAGATAAGAAATTTACTTCGTATTTCCTAATAATTCTTTTAAAAATTCTAACCACAAATATAACGATCTATCCCTCATAGTTTCCCACATCTCCGTTTCTGTAATACCCCAAGAGTTAAAGAATATTTCCTTTAAGACTCTTCCTTCATCTACTCCTGCAGTAACTTTATGTATTACTGCTCCCATTACTTCATGTTTTGCTAGATATGCTTTAAGTTGAGGATCTTTACCTTTTAATTCAGGGTACCTAGTAATCAAACCTGGATGTCCATTGTATATATTAAACTTATCACAAATTTCAGGAGGCATAATTCTTAACCAACCATGTAATGTTATTGTAGCTTCCGGAAAATAAACTAAAAACTCTTCATAATCCTCTAACGTAGGTTTATTAGGTAATGTATAGAATCCTTTTTCTACAATTCTAGGATCTACAGTTCGAAGATCTTCCGGTCTATCGTTAGTATAAATTCTATCAGGCCATCGACCTATTGATTCCGCTATGTCTGCTATTTCTTTACCAGTTTGGCTAAAGAACGTTATCCACATTTTGCTGTCCATTTGTAAACCATCTAAATTTTTGAATATTACTTTTAATATATGTTAATTGATCTTCATTAACTTCATAGTTAATTAATTCAAATAACTTCTGAGATTCTTTATCCCATAGTCCTTGATCTTTATAGATTATTTCTTTTATTCCATGTACTACAGGATTAGATGTATCTAAAGAGTATATCCAATCATAGTTAGATTCTCTATATAACATAAACTCTTGAGGTAAACCACATCCTAATAAATGATGAGGCTTATCTTTATTAATAACATCGTTTTTAACTAAATCTCCAAGTAGCTTTGCACGTCCTAGCATCCAACTAACGTACTTGTTAGGATGCGGACAAACCTCTTCATAATACGAATAATCAAAAGATATAGCAATCATATCTACAGGAGCTACTTTATCCATATAGTCGTAACAGCTAGCTATTGATTCATATGTTTTACCTTGTACTACTCCAATTGCTTTTCCCGGTAGACTATCTTTAGGATACTTTTCAAAAAACTTATGAGCTTGATCACAAGTCTTAAAACATTGCTCTAAAGCATCTGGAACTATATACCAAGTGGGTTTTAGTTCTTTTATCCAGTATGCAAATCTATCAGCATCGAATGCTTCTTCTAATTCAAATATAGAATTATCTAAAATTACTTCTCTACCGTTTGCTAATGCATCTTTAAAGTGTTGAAGGTACTCTTCGTCTTCTTCAAATAAATGTACTAAAGCATAATCGTAGTCTGTAAATTTCTGTACAGTACTAAAAATACTCTTTGGTGATTCGTGTGCTATCTTAATCAATATCTAAATCTTTAAATGCGTTATTTAAATCCATAGTAGATTTTTTTATTGTATCTACTACCTGTTCAAGTGACTTATTACTTGCATAAGCCTCTGCTAGAGCTTTCACTGCTATATCGTAAGGTACATATAAAGTACCTTCTACTTCTTTTTTATGTTCGTCTAAGTTAATCATTAAAAAATTGTTTAAGGTCGGGTCTAAAATAACTAAGGCTTTTCAATACTTTTCTATCTCTTGTTCTGTAGACAACGTACCGTCCTTCCGCAACCTTCTCAAAATGACAGGCCTCACCTTGCTCCTTAGCTCTTTGGCTGACACTCTGTATGGCCTCTTCTTCAGTTTTGCAAGCTTTTGACATATTAGAAGCTTGTACTTCTTGATATGCTGGCCATATCTTATCTTTAAGGCCATGTAGCATAGTACCGTTCCCAAGGGAAACATAAGTAATGTCGCACAAAGCGTCCAAAACTTCCACAATGTCCCCTCTTTCGCAAGCTTCTCTATATTCTTCGAGTTCTTCGAGGATAAAATCATAGACAAATTTCCACTCTTTGTATTCTGGGATGACTGGTTCATAGTTATTAGTTTTTCCGAATGTATTATTAAATGTTTCTACTTCATCTACAAAAGGAACTCCGTTAGTCCATACTGGTAGCGGTTCCATGTCTTTCATCTCATTATCTGAGAATAATGTTAATTGGTTATCTTTCATAATCGTCTTCTAATCTTACTATATCGTCTTCTCCGAAATAGCTTCCTGTTTGTGTTTCTATAAATTGTGATACTTCCATAGTATCGTTAAATGCTCTGTGTTTAGCTCCTTGAGGAATAACTATTGAATCCCCAGGATATAACTCATGTAAAACATCATCTAAAATAACTGATAATTTACCTTTTACACAAGCCCAAACTTCTGATCTTTTATGATGGTATTGATAAGATAATCTACCGCCTGGTTTTACAGTTATAATTTTAACCTTAGTTGTATCAGTATCTAATAATACATCATAACAACCCCAAGGTCTTTCATCGTGTTCTAATGCTTGCATATACTTGCTAATTCTATATTTTTATAAAACTCTGCTTTAGCTGAGTCTTCATTTAGAAATGCTCCAGTTAATTTAGCTGTTTGCATAGAAGCTCCTCCATGCTTAACTCCTCTACATGATACACATGCATGAGTTGCATTTACTTGAACTGCTACTCCTAAATTACCTTCACATATCTTATCTACAGCATTATGTATAGCTACAGTTAGCTGTTCTTGAATAGCTCCTCTTCTGCCGAATTGCTCTACTATTCTATTTAATTTAGATAGTCCTACTACCTTACCATCTTCTGATGCTATATAAGCAATACTTACTGTACCTCTAATAGCTTGATGGTGATGAGAGCACATAGACGTTACAGGTATATTACTTTCCTGTACAATACCGTCATAACCGTCAGATGGAAATGCTGTAATACGATCTAGTGGAGCATATCTTCCAGCCCATAAATCGTTAACGTATGCTTTTGCTACTCTCATTGGAGTATCTGAAGAGTTAGGATCATCAGCATAATCACATCCTAAGGCAGTTAGAAAATCTGCATATGCTTTTGCTGCATTATCTATAATAACTTGCTTCTCTTCAGCATTTAACCTTGCTTCAGGTCCTTCTTTCTCCTGTTTCTTTGCTAATTGACTTGATATTCCGTTAGCAAAACCGGCTCGAACTAATTCTGTTCCTTCTATAAACTTTTTAGGCATAATATAACTTCTGTTTTTATTGAGGTTCTACGACTCATTGTTAATACAATATAGTAATTTATTTTTAATTATCCAAATAATCTTGGATGGATTTTGCGTTTTCATTTTCCCATGGGTATACAATCCATTCAGGTCCTACTTCTTCAACATAGTAATTAGGTTTAAATACTGATTGTTTTTTATAGTGTAGAGATGCATACATAGGTTTTGGACATTCATCATAATACTTTTTAAATGTTTTTCCTGTGTCAGCTATATCATCAATAACTAATAAGTGAGGATAATGATTACTAATGTTGTTAAAATACTCAACTCCAAATCTATGAGAATATAAGATAGCTATTATTGCTCCTCCTCTTGGAATACCTGTTACTAATCTAGCTTTCCCTCCTACTTGTTCATGTAACTTATCTAAAAGTACATTTATATCGTCCCAAGTTAAATATACTTTCTCTACTCCCATGTATGATTTGTTGTCCAGTAATTATCTGGTAATTCTATTGTTGCGATAACTGAGTTATCCGTTCCACTTTTCTCCAAAAAATTCATAATTTAATTTAACATATTTATCTGTGCCATCTTTTTCTATGGCTGTTTCTTCATCTTCGTAGATTGCATCTACTGGACATTCCGGAAGACAAGCACCACAGTCGATACATTCTTCAGGATTAATATAGAGCATTTTATTAACTAGCTCTTCTTTACTCATATCTGCTACTTCAGCTCCTGCTCCATCTACTTTAATAGGACCATGTATACAATCTACTGGGCAAACTGCTACACAAGCTGTATCACAGGTACTAACGCAAGGATGTCCAATTATATAACTCATTAGACTTCTCTTTGATCTTCAAATGCAATAATATGAGGTCTCCAGGTCATTCTATAACCATTATCTCTAACCCAATCAAATAATATAGGGTAAGATTTATATAAAGCTTCTCTACTATCTCCAGCAGGCATAAACCATACTTTATCTTTTGGAGCATTTAGTGTTTCAATACATTCCATAATTTCATTTAGAGCATTATTATCTTTACCGTCCCAAACAGGTTTAATATGGTAATCAGAATGATAGTCCATACTCTGTTTTATAGTATCGTATTTTAATCTAAATTTATTATGTTGTTTAATCATTCTTTCGTCTGTAGTCGCTCCTTGAGGCGTAGATACTCCCAGTACAGGAACACTATTGGAGAACTTAGGACTAATAGAAAGCAAATTAATAGGATAATCAGTGGGTAGAAAATGGCTTCCTTCAGTCTCGATAGTAATAAAGATATTTCTTTCATTAGCAAAGTGTGTTAATTCGTTTACAAGTTTTTTATGCATAGTAGGTGAACCTCCAGTTAACATCATTTCTGATATTTGAGGATTCTTATCGTACATTTCTATAATATCGTTAAACGAATATTGACCTTTTTCTGGATGAATACTTGTATACCAAGAATCACACCAACCGCCTTCACCAAAATAACATCTGTGAGTACATCCTGTAGTCCTAATTACTACCGTTGGGTATCCTGCTCTTGAGCCTTCTGATTGGACTGCAGTATATATTTCTACAATCGGTAAGTTTTTATCATAATCTTCTATTCTACCTAGGGACATATAGTGCTGAGTTTTTACCGTGTTCTCTAAATTCTACTTTTATAACTTTTACTCTACCTTCAGTTTCCGTCTCTATGAACGGAGCTAGCTTTTCGTATATATATTGTGAGAACTTCTCTGCTCCTGTAGCAGGTACTACTCTAACCTGTGCTATACCCTTCTCATCTAGCTTTAATGCTTCAGGTAAAAATGGATCGTCTTCTGCTATCAAGTATGTATGATCAAACATATAATCCATCCATGCTTTAGGTGATTTTCCGTCAATTAAGGTTTTAGCTCTTTTCATTCCTCCAAAGTCCCAGACCCAATTACGATTATCTAATTCTCCTTCAAACCAGAGTTTAAATGATACTCCATAACCGTGAAGAAATCTACAGTGAGTTGTTTCGGCTTTCCATTGACGAAAGACGGTACTAAATCCATCGAATACTTTTGTTGATTGATATTTTGCCATAACTTATTTTTTATACTAATTCTTCTATTATACCTACTATTTCAGATAATATAAGAAGAATAGCTGAGGTTACCAAATTAAATGGTATAAAACAGTATCCTAGTATTCTAATACCGGATTTAATAAACGATACAATCTGGTGCTTCTTTGCATCAGGGTAGTTAATCGATTCATCAGATGTAATTTTGTTTTGATGTATACGGTTCGCTAAGTATTGCTCTTCCGTCATTCTGCGAGACTCTACATCATAGAGATCATTCTCGACTTCCTTTAAGTCCATCATTTTCGTGTTTTTTAAGTGGTGCTGTGACACTGTCGTCTAATTATACTATAATATAAGAAAGTTATTTCTAATTTCCAACTAGATTATATAATTTTCTTCTAACCCATACCTCCAAAATCCAAATGCATCTCCGGTAAGATTTAAATACCAATAAATATGTTTATCTATATATCTCTCAACCTTTAATAGCCTCCTCTTATATAGTATTCTACCTAGCATTCCATCTTCACCATATCTTGTATTATCTGGTATTTCTTTCCATGCTTCTTTTGCTATATCTGTTTTAATAACACATTTGCAGTCTGTAGGTGCTACTATATCGAAACCGTACATATTCTCCCATCTTTCCGCGTACCTCTTTCTAAAATCACATACTAACATTTTGCCGGGGATACTTTCGTTAGGTTTTCCATCAAATTCTTGTACCATTCTATACGATACAGAGTCTGGTTGGAATTCTAATTCTTTCATTATATGATGTATACCTAAAGGGTGAATCCAATCATCATCATCCCACTGTACGCTGTAAGGCATAGTAGACATTTCATAAAGAAGTCTTCTTTTCTTACCTAAAGGCATTTCTTTTTGATCTGAAAGGTATATTATTTCTACTTTATCGCCAAAAGGTTCTGCTTGTCTTTTTAGCTCAGCTAATAGAGGATTAAAAACATGAGAACGAGAAACAGTTGTTGGAATCTGTATAGATAACATTAAAAGTCTAAGTTTGTAGTAGCAGTAAAACTCCCAGAGAATGTTAATGGTGAATTTTGACCGTACTTATTATGTAACATTTTAACTGAATCAGCCTGTAGTGAGTAACTACCGGATAAATGTTCTGTAGGATTATAAATTACTTCACTAGCATTTGCAAAGACTACTTCTTGCATTTTAGCTGGTGTTAATCCTGGGGATGACTGTGCATATAGAGCTACTACACCGCATACTTGTGGAGCTGCCATTGATGTACCATTTAATATAGATTCCCAATACGCACCGTTATGAGTATAAGAACCTCTTGCGTATCCTGAGGTATTACTTACTGATGAAAGTATACGTGAACCGGGTGCATAAATGTTTACTCCAGGTCCGTGATTTGAAAAAGAAGCTCTTTTATCTATGTAGTTACTTCCAGATTGTACTTGATCTTCATCAATACATCCAACCATAAAAGCTTTATCAGAATAAGGTGATGAACCTCTAGAATAATATCTCCATTGAGTATTTTTAATCAATGCTTGATTATTATAATCAGCTCCTGAAGGTACATCTATCTTATGATTACTATTTCCTGAAGCAATTATTACGTGGATGCCTTCTTCTACCATTTCTTCAATATCGGTATCTACAGAAGTTATTCTTACTGGGTGTTTCCATGTGCCTAACAAACCTATACTAGGCGCAAATTCGTTTAGCCCAAACGCTTTAAGTTCTCCTCCAAAGGAGTTTTGTATGACGGTAGAACTATATGACGTTCCTCTATAATTTACTGCGTATGCTGTAGAGCCTCCTGTAAATTTTGCAGAATACCCCCAAGACATATTGACTACTGTCGGTCTTTTATACCCGGTAGCAGGGTCAATAGCCTTTTGTCTGTGGAATAATTTAATTGCATCTAATGCATAACTATCATCTATTCCAGTAGCACCGTCACCAGAGCCTTCTAAACCTCTTATTTTTAAGGAGTATATTTTTGCATTCTTAGCCCATCCAAAGGTTTTTCCTGCTGCTATACCTGCACAATGAGTACCGTGACCATCATTATCTCTTTCATGGTTAGCATTTTGAGTAAATCCTGTATGAATAGAACCCCAATCTATAAATGTATACCTGGATACTCCATGCTGATCTTCCCATTCTGGATGATCAGTTTGTACTCCGGAATCAACAATAACTACGTCTACTCCTTTTCCATCTAAAGTATAATTATAAGTTTCATCTATAATTTCATTACCGTTATAGGTATTATCTTTAGTATTGCATCTTAATAGTCCCCAGTTTTTATCTCCTGAAGATAATGAAGGGCTTCTATTATACGATCCGCTAATTATAGCTCCGTGTTCTTTTACTATATCATTTCTCTGTTCAGGTGGTATTTCAATATCTAAAACACTAGGATGTTCTAAGAGGTCATCTTTTTCAGCTTCTGTCAACCAGTAGTGTGTTTGGCGATAACTACCTAATCTCGGATTGGCTATTTCCACTTGCCTATTAGGTACATTATCTTTTTCTGTAATTTCTTTTAGATCTTCCCAAAATAAATCATAGTCTACTTCTTTATGAAGGATAATATTATATTCTCTCTCATTAAATTCTGGCATATAAATTTATTTTATAGTGATCCTATAGCTGCTTGAAATTCTGCGTATGAACCTGTAATAAATGTTTTAAGCTTTTCTATACTAATATAGTCTGATGCAATACTTGCTGATGTTTGAATTACTGTTGCTGAGCTCGCACTTAATGCTGTTCTTTGTGTATGAGCTGAGCTAGATAAGGCTGTATCTCCTGCTACATATTCACTTCTTAATGCAGTTGCTGCTGAACTACTTAACGCACTATCTGCTGCTATATATTCTGTTCTTATTGCAGATGCTTCAGAACCAGAATTAGCTAATTTTATCCAATTACCTCCGTGAGCAAAATACCCTAATCCAGTAGCATGTACATGTGCGAACATTCCATGGTAGTCAGCTGCAGTTGGTAGATCTCCTTCTGTAGCATAAACATTAGAAAATTGTATCTTTTTACCTGGTAAGTCTACTATTCCTCCTGAATGAGAAACGTTTGATGAAATCACACTGTCTATTGCTGTATCTAATGCTCCTGAGATTGCTGTTCTTTGTGTATGAGCTGAAGCTGATATTGTAGCAGTTGTTTCTGCACTTTCTAAAGTAACAATTCTAGTATTTAATGAAGAACTCAAAGAAGTGTCACCAGCTAAAAATTCTGTTCTTAATGCTGATGCATTAGAAGATGAAAATGCTGTATGTGTTGCTGTAGGTAATTTAGTACCTATAGTAGTTGCTATAGAAGCTGAAAATGTTGCATCATCTCCTAAAGCTGCTGCTAATTCATTTAACGTATCTAAAGTTCCTGGTGAGCTATCTACTAATGCTGCTACTTTAGCATTAATGTAGGTGTTTTGTGATGCACTTAACGCACTATCTGCTGCTATATATTCAGCTCTTAAAGCACTTGCGCTTGAACCACTTAATTCGTTTCTTCTTACATCTGCAGAAGTAGATAATGCTGTATTAGCACTTGATGCTAATCCTTTAATTGCTTCTCTCTGTATGTGTGCAGAACCAGATAATACTATATCTTCAGATACTCTTTGAGAATGAGCTGAACTACTTAAAGCAGTTATGTTTGCGTCTAAGTGAGTATCTGCTGAAGCTGAAAGTAATGATATTTCAGAATCTAAATGACTATCAGTTGAAGCTGATAAAGCACTAATATTGGCATCTAAATGTGCATCTACTGAAGCACTTAATATTGTGTCTAAAGCTACTCTATGAATATGTGCTGATTGTGAGTTAGCAATAATAGCATCTTCTGCAGCATCTAATGAAGCTGATACGTTAGCATAGTTTCCTAATGCTAAAGAATTATGCATTGTTACTGATCCTGAAAAGCTATGTGTGTCTGTTGCATCATCCCCGAAAGCTGTAGAACCAGACTTATATAATACGGTAGATTGAGTTAATTCTGTAATAAATGCTCTTGCTTTTACATCACCGGTAACTGTTAAATCACCTCCAACTGTTTGACTACCGGTAACATGCAAACTACCGCTAAGTTTTATTGACCCTGTGAGTGGAGAACCTATTCCATTCTGCACTAATTGACCATCGTCAACTTGCACTAACTTATAGTAAGTGTCTTTTATTGTATTTCCTGTTAAAGTAGCCATGAATTATGTTTATTTATAAATAGTACTAGAAATTCTTATAAACAAAAGGGTCTCTCTTTTTAAGTTCCTTTAACCTCTCTTGAAATTCTTTTTCTTTCTTTTCTTTTAAAATCTTCTCTTTTTTTTCTTTGTCTGTCATAATTTCTGTATAAGATGATTATTGATAACTAAAAAATCTATATTAGATTTCATAAATCTTGATATAGCTTGTTCTGGGGACATTGTTATAGTTTGATCTTTTAAATTAAACGAAGTATTAAGTAGTATAGGAGATCCAGTTAACCTCTTAATTTCATCTAATAATAAATAGTAACGTTCGTTTTGTTCTGGTGTTACTGTATGTACCCTTGCTGAATTGTCAATATGAACAGCTGAAGGTATCCTTTTAGTCTTAGCTTGAACTACTATGTTCATATATGGAACTTCTTCTTTTAGATCAAAATATTTACTTGCTTCATCAGCTTTTACAGAAGGAGCAAAAGGTCTAAACCCTTCTCTTTTCTTTATAACATAATTTAATTTTTCTCTCATCTTAGGATCTTGAGGAGCTGCTAATATAGACCTATTACCTAATGCTCTTGCTCCAAATTCCATCCTACCTTGAAACCATGCTACTATTTTCTGTTTAGAAAGCAACTCAGCAGTTTTTTTAACTATTAAATCATCAGACAGTCTAAACGAAGTTATAAAATCAGGCCATTTTTCTTGAAAGTCATTAATAGCCTTGTGTATTTCGATATCTTTATAGTCTGGTCCTAAATACGGATTACTATTATCCTTACGTTCTCCTTTATAGTGGTGTAAACATGCACCTATAGCTGATCCTGCATCTGATGGAGAAAAAGGGATATGTACTGAGTCAAAATATTTATAAGCTAAAGCATTTGCTACTCCATTATAGGCACATCCTCCTCCTAAACATAAATTAGGTGACTTCGACATATTTTTTGCAGTTATCAGCAATTTAGTAAATTGATATTCATACCATTTCTGTAAAGCTGCTGCTAAATCTTTGTGTTCCTGAGTAACTGGTTCTTCTGGAAATCTAGGAAGTATGCCAAGTGCCTTAAATAAGTTTTTATTAAACATTACTTTATCAGAGTATTCCCAAGAGAATGGTTTAGTATTTAATCTAAACTGATTAGATGTATTTTCTACTAAACTCATTAACTTACCTAAATATACATCTGGATTACCGTATGGTGCTAATCCCATAATTTTATATTCTCCTTCATTAGGTTTAAACCCTAAATACGCAGTAATAGTAGAGTATACTAATCCTAAAGAATTAGGATATTTAATAGATTGCATTTTCTGTACTTTGCCGTTTCTACTTCTATATACTGCTGTGGTATCCCATTCACCTACTCCGTCGACTGTTAGTATTGCAGGATTTTCATAGGGACTTGTATGTAGGCTAAAAGCTGCATGAGAAGTATGATGGTCGGTGTATACTATTTCACCTTTAAACCCACCTCTTCTTAAAATAGTTTCAGGATTATATTTTTTATAATCTCTTAAATATCTATACCTTAACAATAACGTTTTAAAGAAATGTTTATTAAAAGTAGTAAGTACTCTATCTTTTTTTAATTCAGGATTTTCATACCAACAGACTTGATCTACTGCTTTAAGAGTTGTTCTAGTATACCTTAAACACCAATTAATAGCATTAAAAGGAAATGAACTGTCATGCTTAATTCCGGTAAATCTTTCTTCTTCTGCTGCTGCAATAACTTTACCGTCTACTACTAAACAAGCAGCTGAGTCATGGTAAAAAGCAGATATTCCTAACTGTATCATATTATGTTGTATCCTCTTTTAGGTTCCTCTGGGAGTTTTATACTACTGTTAAAGTAATTCTTTGAGATAAATTTGGCAAATTGCCAATGTCCTTTTATACTAAAATGATCATCAGCAGTACTACCATTAGATGCTACTCTTGAAGTTTCAAACATTTCGCCTTTTTGAATATTAGCAAAAGAGAGCTTATACGGTAAATGTATGTATTCTACTTTTATTGATTTAAAAAATATACCGAAATCAGAGAATATACTAGAAAAGTACTTACCAAAAGGATTTAGTTTCTTATATCTATGGTCGTATATAAAGTTAAATATACTTTTTATTTCATCTTGATTATTAAAATAATTTTTGTCAAAAGGAACTCCAAATTCAAGTGCATCTACTAATTTACCATTCGTAACAGAAACAATTTCATCCTTATATTCATTATAGACCTCTATTCTATCCGGTACAGTTTCTAGTAAAAATACTTTATCACCTTCTTTAATATTCGGCAATGCTTTAATAACTTGATTAATTATAAACTGTGGACTTGCTCCTCCTTGAGCATAATTTTTATACTTTAAATCTAATCCTTTAGCAATTAATCTAGGCCAAATACTAGAGGTTTTATACAAAGTGTGACCACATGTAAAACTATCTCCGAAAAAATGTGCCGTTGATTTCATATTACTGAAGTGTTTGTGGAGAATATCGGAGTCGAACCGATGACCTCCTGCGTGCAAGGCAGGCGCTCTAGCCAGCTGAGCTAATCCCCCTACCTACTATATAGAGCGGTTTCTTCTTCTGTTCTCCCACTCTACTCTCTTTGTCGCTCCCAACATCTTATACTTTTCAATTCTTCTATTAAAATCATTTCGAGTACTATTAGTATGTGGGTTTCCTGTACTTGTGTTATCGTTATTGCTCATGCTCTGCTAATAATTTTTTAACATGTGCTTTCGCAATTGCGTAATCCACAGGTCCAGTTTCGTCTTCATACTGAACGGGATCATCAACACCCAACTCAATAAACGCTTCAATTCTTTCCACCGATGATGCAGACTTGTAGTCTGAGTTACCGGACGGGTAAGGTTTGTAAGACGTGTTTGTTCTCTTGTATACTTGTACAAAATCCAGTTCCAATGCATCTATAAGTAATTGTCCATCTTGTAAAATTCCTAATTTATCTGTATCTAAGTAAGGAGTAAAATACCCTACCTTATCTGCTTCCCAGTTACCTAATCTAAAGGCATTATCGTCTGCATCTCTAAACTCTTGTCTACAGTCTGGATAAATAGCATGATCACCTGCATGTATTCCTAAAGCAATATCAGTATCATTTCCATTCGCATTTGCAGCAGATAAAGCTACAGCTTGAACTAATGAAGCGAAAATTTTATTACGATTAGGTACTACAGTAGCTTTCATGTTATCTTCTTCGTAATGACCTTCCGGTACATCTTCTCCTCCTTCTACAAGGTTAGAATTTAACAGATTTACTAAACCGTCTAACTTAATAACTTGATAGTTAATCTTGCAACCTCCAAAACATTCATTATCTGAAGGACAAGTTTCATTAATATAATCTACTAATGATTGTGCTCTTTCAAGCTCTACTCTATGCTTTTGACCGTAATCAAACGATATAGCAGTTACTTGATCATACTCTTTTAAACATCTGAGTAATAATGTAGAGGAGTCCATCCCTCCGCTTAGACTAACAACAACATTTTTTGCCATTTTATTTAAATTTAATATTTGCCAGGTATTGTAAACGTATAGGCTAACGTTAAAATTACTTCATCATAGAAGTAATCTTGTCTGTGATATTATTATATGTATCTACATAGGTTTTAACACTTTTATACTCTTTGTTAGAGTTAAGTAACTCTGTAGCT
>Ga0206682_10000033_pt1 | contig 114312 bp, 112 predicted proteins | sample M240m12015metaG_FD_155444 | JGI IMG/M metagenome (GOLD analysis project Ga0206682, IMG submission 155444) | Ammonia-oxidizing marine archaeal communities from Monterey Bay, California, United States - M2 40m 12015 | ecosystem: Environmental > Aquatic > Marine > Intertidal zone | place: USA... | reverse complement strand
AAAATTTCTGCAGTTTTCAATTCATCAAAATGATTATCAATCTGGAAATCATATCGTATATTTTGTTTGATTTCGTTCCAATCCTCAGGTGAAATAACACCTTTTAGGATTAACTGTTTCTCTAACACTTTATCAAACAATATTGAAAATCTTGCTCGTAATCTGCGAATAAACTTCGAGAATTTAACTTCATCACGACTGATCTCTGATGCTCTGCCTAGCGAGAAACCTGAATCAGATTCTAATCGTGAAATAGGAACATTTAACGCTTTATACAATCTTTTCTGGAAGTATAGCACATCTTCCATTTCACCAAGGTTTTGTCCGCCTGGTAATGTTGTAATCTCTGTTCCTCTTCCGCCTTCTCTACGTGGCAACCAAAAGTCATCAGTCATTGACATATGTCTTCTGTCATCACGTACTTCACCTGAACTCGCATCATATACAACACGATTCTTGTGTTTTGTCATCATATCACGCAAGTATTGCTCTGCCTTCATTTTAGGCAAATTACCCACATCAATATAAAACACTCTGCGTTCTGGTGCTCTAGAGATACGATAAATCGTTACCGCATCTTCCATCATTCTTAATTGATTCAATGGTTTGAACGCTTTATGTAAATGCGACAATACTAATGAATTATTTTCATTCATCAAACCTGAGTTTGTATGAACAATTGAATCTTTAGCAATCTTCAATCCTGATGTTGCAGGACCGTTTGTGATGCTTGTATTCTGTGTAGCATTAAATCCTTTTTCATTATAGATATAATACTCATTCTTAATTCGTTTTACGAATCCGGGATTGCCCGTTGATCCTACTTTCTCTTTTTCGTACTCACGAATCTTTCTAATCTTTCGTGGATCGATGTAACGTAATTCTTGTATACCTTTCTTTGGAGCGGTTTCATCAATTAGTACGTGATAGTTTAATCGCCCATCTACATACCATTTTGAGAAAATATCATAACCGATGTTTGAAAAATCAAGCATTTGCAAAATTGTATCAAACTCTTCTCTGACTTTTTTCTTAATGCCGTCAGATAGAGGCAAATCATCAGTAACGCATTCAACAGGTTTTTCGTTGAAGGTTATGTTGACTGCCTCATTTACAATATCATCTACAGCAGCAACCACCTCGGGTTGTTGCATCATGGTTCGATATTTCTGAACCACTTCCGCTTCGGATTTTGCAGCACCCTCTAAATCAAGGAAACTACTGATTGCTCCGCCAGCGGCAGAAACATTAACCGCACCATCATCTTGGGTCGGTTCAACAAATGATTTTACGTTTTTGTTCTCTTCTTCTTTTCTCTGAATTTGAAAACCAAAAAGTTCAATCGCCATTATATATACTCCTTAAGAAAGAGATAGGGGCAATACTGCCCCTTCTCGATTAAGCGTTAGTTCCGCCAGTTCCGGTAATACCACCAACTACTTCCCAATAATCGAAGTCGAAGGTTACATCAAATGTTTCAATAGCATCTACTGTTTCCCAATCTAACGGAATAGATGCAATTGACTGAGGATAAATTCCGTTAAACTGATAAGTGCGAAGTGGAACACCTGTCTTGGAATATTGTATCACTTGCGCTTGTGCTTTGTACTGTGAAGGAGATGCTGTTCCTAACCCTCGTAGATTACCTACGTGTGAGTTTATTGCTGCACTCCATTGTTCCATCGCATCACGAACAAGGAAATCCTCGTCATTGATGATAGTCACAGTCCATTGTGGGAATGTTCTATCACCAGCTAATTTAAGTTTACGCCCGAAGTATGGTACTTCAATTGTGCCTAAACTCGATTCTGGAATCTGAGTAGCCCTAACCATAAACGGCACTTTGATGTCTGCTACGCCAGTTACAGGGTTTGTGATCTGTACCTGGAAAAGAGACCCTTTAGCGCCACCAGCGGTTAACTGACTTCTCATTTCATTAATGTTGAAAGCCATTTGTTACTACTCCTTTATTGACCTATAATTTCGTTAAATTCTACACCAGTTCGTACTGCAACAAAGTTCAACTGAATGAAGTTAATAGAACGAGCAGGTTTAATGTAAATGTCGCCGATAAATCTGTTCGTATCAATGACTTCGCCAGTATTGTTTGTTTCGTCACAAACCACTTTAAAGTCATAAATGCCTCGTCTACCTTGCACATCACGTAAGAACGGCTCGATCATGTTTCTGAAAGTGCCTCGTGTAAATTCATCATTGAACTCAAACAATGTACTCTTAGATGCTAATGCAATTGCTTTTTCTAGTACAATGAACAATCTACGTACATTGATTCTATCAAATGCGCTTGGATTTCTTTGCATTGTTTTGTCACCAAATAAGATTGCGCCTGAACCAGGTTCAATAATTACTGGGTTGATATTGTTTTTGTACAATAAGTCACGTTGCGTTTTATTCGGATTCAAATTAAGTTTAACAACATTCTTAATTTGACCTCTGTTGTAACCAGCAGGTGAGAACCACGGATCTCTTTCTTCGTCAGTTCTTGCACACAACCCGGCAACATCACCATTTAATGGAATCCAAACATATTTGTCATTGTATTTGTCATACTGATATTTATACCCACTATCAATAACGGAATATGAACTTCCTGATAATGGCACAGAGTATGCAACAATCTTTTGAGCGGTATCATCTTCTTTGCGTGGAGATAAGAATGCGACACAATCTTTTCGTGATTCTGCAATATTGTCCATTACATAATTTTGAATATCAGCATTTGCCATACCTGTAATAACTAATGAAATGTCAACGTCTTCGGGATTCTTGTATATATCCCAACCCGCCATCACCTTTCCTGTTGTGAAATCGCCTGCTGTTTCAGATTGCCCGTCATTGCCTCCGGTAAACACTTCAGTGAATGTGCCTAAGATTGCAGTGTCTGCAGCAGCATCTTCAACATCAGCCTGGAATTCAATATAATCTGAATTCAATTCTAATAGATCACGAAGATATGCACTTGTTCCATCGAATTGTTTTGCACTTGTATCGACAATTGAAACACTATCATAGGTTTCTAAAATAGTGCCTGCAACTCCTGAAATCGTACCGGTTACATCAATTACTGCAACATGAACACGACCTGTTGTAGGACTATTGTCAAATACACCTGATCCTTCCCACTGGTATCCATATGATACGCCAGTTTGGGTTGGGCCCCAATATTTGTTTTGTAGGTTTAATGAAATTGTGTTTGCGTTAGATTCATGAACACCCACTGATGCGATTTCATATTCATCATCATCAATAACAATATATCCGCCAGCTTCAAAATAATTATTTACTGTTGAAGTTGATGCAATAGTTGTAAATGACGAGCCGGCGGCACCGGTACCGAATAGGTCAAGCACTTGAGGTGTGTCAGCAAGCGCATTTGCTTCAGTATTTGAAAGTTGGATGTAATCAGTTCCTGTCACAACAGCATAGTACGTCTGCCCAGTGCTTAATCCGCCAATAGTGTCTGCACTATCAACTGCACTGCCGTTACTGTATACTAGGGGTTGACCAGTAGTAAACCCATGAGCTGCGATAGTGAAACTGTTACCTGGGGTATCGCCATCTGCAGCATCGTCAGTACGAACAACACTAGCGCTTGAAGCATCAAAAGTTGTTGCAACACCCACACTAGGGGTTGCACCTGTAACTGTTGCGCTGAATGATCCTTGTGTCAATGCAATTGTAGAGCTAGGTGCGCCATTTGCATCAAAAAAACTATTAACGCCGTCATCACAAGCAATCACCTTTAGTGAATTACCTAATAACCCTTTATATTTTGCGCTAAATATTGTAGCACCGCCTTTTGCGGCAGTAGCATCATCGGTTCGTGTCACATACAGTGCACTGCTATATGATAAAAAGTTGGCCGCTGAAAAGAATGATTGTTGGTTACTCCATGTGCCATCTGCACTGATGTATGGTTTACCAAACCTTGCTGCTAGTTGTGATTCTGAACTAATCAGCACTCTTTCATTCGTTGGACCCCAACGAAAAGTACCTACAAAAGCACCCTCGCTAGTACCAACAGCAGGCACAGCATTTGTTAAATCAATTTCGCTGACATTTATGCCTGGACTTAGTTGAAAAGCCATTTGTCATTTCTCCCTTTTTTATTATAAGTTAATACTTTTTCAAGTTTTTGTTTTGTTCTATTATTTATAATATACTTGATTTAGAAAGTAAACCAACGATCTCCTGAGTTATCGACAAACGATTCTTCAGCGTCATTTAATGTGTTGAATCCCATTGGAAGCATGCTTTCCATCATTGCTTCATCCTTACCTTCCTTTAATAGTTGCATAGTATTAATATCAGTCAATTCTTTAAAATATGCTTGAGTTGACAACCATGCGAAGAGCACTAAACACATTACTGTATCATCGTGTGCTCCTGGTTCCGCTTCATAAGAATTCTTCCTTCTTGAAAAAGTAGAAAGTTCGTTAATCGTATCAAAATCTGTTATTATAAGTTGATCCTGTTCAACTAATAATTTTAGCGTATTACAACCTATCGATTTAACAGTTTTGGTTGTACGTATGCCTTTATCTGCTCCTTTGCCTGAAAACCCTGTTGTTACTCGTTTTCCCGACCTTCCTGCATGTTCTGTGAACAATAACGTATCGACTTCAAATTCGTTGATGAGAATATCAGATACTTGTTCGCCAATATCGTTAATTTCAATCAGAACATAACAATTATTATAATTGCTTATTACTCTATATATAATTTCAGCATAGTCCATAGGGGTTGTCATGTTATCCCTGAACGTGCAAACTTGCTTATACGGGGTTGTCGTGACGTCTACAACGGTAAATGCTGAGTAATCTAGTCCCTTGCCTCTTGATACGTCTGCAACTAAAACATACACCCTTTCTTCTTCAGGCGATTCATACATTTTAAGAGTTTTTGTTTCATGTATAGGATTACGTATAACCATTGATTTGAGTTTACTTCCTTCGATCAATGTGCCTGAAGATCCTAAGAATCCGCATTCAAATTCTTGCGTAAACTTTTGCGTATCGTTATCCATTGCGGCGAGTGTTTCTACTTTCCATTTGTCATCACGACCAGGAACACGTTGCCAGGGCACTTCAACATACTCAAATCCGTTGATGTTTTCTTTTGCACCTTCACATGTTTTGTAAAAGTGATTCAACCCATTTGGTGTTGATGTGTATAACATCTTTGTTGTTTCACCAGATGAAATCGTTGGAAATACCGATGCAAAGAACTCATCCCAGTTCTCTACGAATGCTGTTTCATCAATATACAAGAACGAAATCGACTTACCACGAATCGCACTTGACGATGTTGCACCTGCGATGATTTTACATCCGTTCTCAAATTCAACAGAACCCTTGTTCCATTCGATCACACCTTGCTGTAACCACTTAGGCAATGCTTCGTATGCAATCTTAATTCGATCAAGTATTTCACGAGCCGCATCGCCTTTGTTAGCAAGTAAAGCACAAGTCTTATGCTCATTAAATAGAACATAGTGCAGAATCACAGCAACAGCAGTTGTTGTTTTACCCGCCTGTCTTGATGTTACAACTGTTACTCTACGATTGTTTGTTATCTTTTCGACAATCTCTTTCTGATAATCGTACAAAGATATCGGTATTAATCCTCTATCTACATGAACGATTTGAATATACTTTTCTGCGAAGTATGTTGGATTCTGAGCGCACTTGATAAATTCAGCAACCATATCCTGAGAGAACTCAATCGAAGTCCCTTTTCGTTTCAGGTTTACGTTGCCGTTATATCCTCGCTCAAGATTCATCTTTACGAATATCCTTCAACACTTTCTGTAGTTCGTTTGTTGAACCTACGAACAAGTTGTTGTTGACTGTGCCTTGAGTTTGCTCTTCTTGTGGTGCATCTTTAACTTTCTTATCAGACATTGTGACAAGATCTTTGTTAGCATCAACGAGAGTTTTCATAATCGTAGATACGACTTCATATGCACGAGGATGTTCTGATGCCTTCGCAACTTCTAACATCTCTTCAAGCGCATATGTGCCCTTTTCAATTACATTATAAAAGTTTTCTCTTGCGTATTCATAATCCTTATCAGCATTTTCAACTTTAGAATCACTCGCAGGAACTCTAGTTAATGTTGTAGTCTCATTTTCGGGCAAAGGAACCATTCCTAATGAGTCACTAATTTCCTTCATATTTTAATCCTCATCAATTACTACAATAGCACTCCAATTATCATCTTCATCAAAATAAGAGTATGTTAATGTTGCAATGCCGCCGGTTATCGCACTGCCATCGTTTTGCGCTGTAAATTGCGTTCCAATATCATATGTTACGCCAGTTGTTCCTGCAACATCATTCCATTGCTGTGATGTGCCTTGGCCAAGATTTAATATCCTATATGTTTTCGCTGCCTGGAAAGATCCTGAAGTAACACGATCACCTGGTTGTACTGTATATTGTTGCAATGCGGGTTGATCTGCAGGATTTACGAAAGGTAAATCTTCGTATGTTTGCGTCTCAACAAACTTAATAACTTTTTTGTTTGTAACAGGCCCAAAATAATAACCTTTGATAGTAAAACTTAGCGACCAATTTAAAACACGCCTTGTTGTGAAATCACCTTCGTACTCATCGCTCATCGTTATATTATTCATTATGACAGGAACATCGACATATAAATCCATATCATCAACCAACTTTACAGATGCTGTGAAATCAGGTTTGAAGAAAGGCATAATTTGTTCTATGATCTTCAATCCGTCTTCAGTATGCTTTGTCATAATATTTAGTTGAAATTCAATATCATATGGCGCAGGAACGAACTGAGACGACTGTATATCATTTGTATCTGAGACCCTTGTGTTTTTAGTCAATGATGTTAATTTTCTTTCTGGAGCAAAATTCATATTAACTATTTCGAATGACATTCTCGGCAACGTCATTCCTGCAGGGTTATTCAGACCAGGGTCTTGCTCAATCTTCGCAAGGATTTTTTCCATAGGAGCATAGTGAATAGGCACTTTCATTGACTGAATTAATTGCCCAGAATTGTCCTTTCGTTCAATTATAATATCATTGAATAATGTTCCGAAAAGTGCAACATACCTGCGAGTTGTTTGATGATAGAATTTATTTCCGAACATTATAACCAATCCTCGCCTTCACCGAATGGATTTCCTTCACTGAAATCAAGAATATTATCTCCTACTTGTTCTATTGTAAAGTTGTCTGCAAGGGTATCAACTGATTCTACATTTGCGGCTGGGGTATCAACGCCAGATGTCGCTCCAGTAACAACAGTTTTATATGCATCATATAGCGTATCAATTTCCTGTACACCTGTATTAAATTGTTCGTTACTGTACTCAAACAATTCACATTTTAAATCATATGTTTGCAGCGATCCCATTTGATAGAAAATAGACTCGTGTTCAACATGCATGATTTTGAAAACTTTTTTATTCAATGGGAAATATATTAAATCGCCTTCAAATGGACGAGTGCGATCATCTTGTATATTCGCTCCTATTTCATTTTCCCATGTTCTCATTGCAACTGTTAGCGTCATTGAATCACGAATTTGTAAACCGAATTTTGACAAGAAGTCGCCTTCACCTTCGAATCCGTCAACATTTTTAACATACATTTCAACTTCTAGTGCTGAATTATACCCGGGAAGATCGTCTTCATTTAACAAATCATCGTATCCGCCATCTACAAAGGCGTGTTGTCCCACATTAGTATCATCAGGAGTTTGAATCGTAATTGACGGTACAGAAGTGTACCCGGTTCCTGCATTAGTGACATCTATTTTTGTTACTATTCCTCGAACGATAGTTGCTACGCCTTCTGCTCGAGTTCCGCCTGCAGGAGGTTCCTCAAATGTAACTGTGGGTACTGCAAGATATCCGTATCCGTTGTTTAGAAATGTCGGCAACTCATTAGAATCATTAGTCACAACAGAACCATTGTCAAGAGTGCAAATCGCATTAGCACCTACTGTTAATACAGCAGTTTTCGTTTTCTTTGTTTTGGTGACATAGAAGCAGTCAACGCCGAAAATTTTAATTGACTCTATAACGAGGTCCTCAATAAGAGTTTGCTCCATCGAGTTTTCAAAATTTTCGAAATAATAATTTTTAGCCATGAAGCTATCCTATCATGTCCATAACGGGCAAAGAGTATGAAGTAATCATATCCTCTTCCAGCCGTTGTATTTCCTCTCGAGCATCGTTTAAAATTTGTTCGCCGTTAAACTGCACATTACCAGGTAATGTCATGCCATTAAATTTAGTAAGGTTTGAACCCCATTGATACTTGATCTTCGCTGATGCATAGTTTTGCAGCCATCGATCTTTATAAACATCTTGATACACTTCAGGATCAACGATCTTGTATGCTTCAACAACAATATGTTGTCCGACTTGCAATCTATCCCATTTTGTATCTAGCATAATTCGATTTATATGTCGATTGTATCTCATAGGTGTCATGCCGACAAGCAACTCTTCCATGAACTGCAAATTTTGCATTGACATATAAAAATGTGCTAAATTGTAGTTGACAATATCGTGTAAGTTGTTTAAAACAAATTGATATTGAACATTAAACATACCTGAACCAGCAGTGATATTAGATCCTAACTCAAAAACCTTAACTGCGCCGATTATGTTTTCAGGCACATCGATATATTGTAATTCTATTGAGTTTTGAAATCTGCTAACAATACTTGCAGCAGGATAATTGCCGCCTGTTGCAAGTTTAGCTATGAAAGTATCGCTTGTCACGTATCCGCTTTCGCTAAATGTTCCTTTGGTCGGTTTGGCAAAGAATAGCTTTCCTTCAGATGCATCTATTTTAGCAATAGTTGCAGTTGCAGTGCCTTGTTCTTGTCCTGCCAAAGACCCTGATACTTCTCTTAAGACATCGCCGACTTTAAATGCTGGGTCATCAGGGTCAATGAAATATGCTGTACTGACCTGTACATAAGAGTATTGTATTTCATGCTTAAAATATGTTCTTTCCGCACCATCGAAATGATAATCCCAATAATAAGACAATGCCTCTTCAACACGATCATCAACTTGATCCTGGTCAACATTAATCTCAATGACTGGTTTACCTAGTTTCCTGAGGCACCATTCTTTGAATTCTTTTTTAGTTGTTGGCTGCGCCATTATTATCTCCGATTATTATTACCAACTGGTCAAATTGAGTTGTACACGCTTCCATGTATCTGTTGCAGTACATACATAAATGTATTGATCGTCAACTCTAATTTCGCCTGGTGTTCCTGTTTCTGTATCGGTTGCAGGTGCAGTTGCGTTTAAGTTGACACTTCCTGTTACAGTCCCTGTCACAAATTCATTTCCGTTGATAAAGCAATTGCCATCTATTTGCAACACATCATTAATACTGGCACCTGTCGTTGCGGTATCTTGATTTATCGCACCTATTACAACGTACCCATTATATGGTGCTAATCTAACTTTTCCTAAAGAATCAACATCAATACTAGGAATACCTGAAATGTCATTAGCAGAAAAAAGAGTTCCGTCAAAACTATTATCAACACTAAAAAGTTGTCCTGCGGTGCCTTCAAATGATAAAGATCCATCATCTGTAACTCGTAAAAGTATGCTAGGATTATTATCACCGCCCGTAAATTCAATGGTGGGCAATCCGCCTGAATCAGTTGCTGGTGTTATCGTTAAATTTTTATCTGAATTTGCCATTTCGCACTCTTAAAATAGTTTATTTAAGTATTTATATAATGTGTTGTTAAGGATTTGCTTGATATTGAAGATCACCGGAATTCTTATATAAAGCAGTTTTTTTAGTGTGTTCATAAGCACTTTTTATTTCGTCATCAGTCAATAATGTTTCCCACATAATCAAAGGACCTATATCTCCTTCAAATGAGGGGTGGATACCCCCAACCATATACGAAGCGTCACCAACCCATCTAGTAGCACCAATACCATTAAATACATTACCGGCATTGAGGCCGGGAATCGACCACCCGAAAAGTCTTCTAGAGTTTGATCTGAAATCTTTTTCGCCGTTGACATATACATCTATTTCAGGGACACCTTCGTTTGAATCTTGTATTGTTCTGGGTTTGCCTGCGACAGTTAAACAAGTCCACTTTGTCTCTTCAGCAATGATGTTATCGGATGCATTGATTATTTCAAAATTACTGCCGCCATTTCCTGACCCTGCATTGGTGTTATTAAATGTCCCTGGGTTGAGTATAATTTTTTCGTTAACAGGATCCCATTGCATGAGGTAAGGAGAATCACCGCCCGAACTTTTCTGGTTGAAAAGAATATGCTGGTTACCTGTATCAGAACTCTCAGGTTGAGGTCTAAGCCAAATTGTAAAAGTAAAACCTTCAGGATTCCACCAATTTAAGAATAACTTGTTCGTTGAGCCGTTATACCCATCCTCCTGTGTAGCGCAATTTATCCATCTATCACCACGAGGCAACCCAACCAATCTTGAAAAATCGAGATAGTTTGTTACTAGGTTCGGATAACTAATTGATATCGTCTGGTGAAATTCATAGTTATTATTCGGGTCATTATGTATTCCTCTTCTTGCTCTCCACAAATATTTTTCATCTGAAGATAATCCATCTGATGAAAATTGTCGTACTAACATATCATTAAACGCATAAGGATTTGTGTTTGATGACTTGTTACACTTAGGATTATTGAGATCTATATAGTGAACCAATTTTTCTGTTTTTGGTAAGCTAAATCCTGATGAAGTTACACCCATAACTTATAACCCTATTTCAAACTCAGCGGTTGATAAATTCAAATCATTTGTGTTTATTGATTGATTTTGTGAGTCAATTATAGGGAACCCATCACCATCAATTATTTGACATTTATACGTTCTTTGTGTTGCTTCGGGTTTATCGTAAATAGATCTGTATACGTCATACGCCTTTCTTATTTCTTCTTGTGATAGTGCTCTGTCCCATTTTGCTATAACACCCACATGCCCCCAAAACTCACTACCAATAGAATTAAATGGAAGATCACCCGGTATATCTTTGTCGTCAATTAATTGGTCTTCCTTGCTTGCTTTAAAACGATTCGAGCCGGTTAGATCAGCTGATACTCGAATCGTTTCAGTCTTATTTTGCAGCGGAGAATTATATTTCCTACCTGCTAGAATCTGCATATGTGTTTGAATAGAATAATAGTTTGCCTGCGCACCTGTTTGAACGCCGGAACCTGATCCCCCTGGATCATAATCTGTATCAGAATCGCCGTTTGCGCCTTGGTTGCCCAAATCAACTCTCGATCTATTTACAAATAAACAAACCCAATCATCCTTTTGAACTCGAAATGCCTCCTGTCCTCTCACGCCTGTGCTTTTAGTAAACCTACCACTACGCAACAAAATAAAATGGGGATTATTAACATTTAATGAATCATAATCTTCAGAGTCAAAAGACCATTGATCATGATTATTATGATTTCTTGCATGAAATTTTAATTCACTCCAGTTTTCATTTTGATTTGCACCGTCATAAGCATTCGCTTGTACGTGAAATAATGCAAGTTCTCCTATAAAGTTCGGAACATTCATCCATATCATCATGCAACACTCAGGATCCTTACCTTGATCATCAGTTCCCGACAATATGAGCGAAGACGCATTTAACGCTATCTTTCCTTTAGGATAACCATACGGATTTATGTCGCTATACGAAGTTCCGTCAATCTGGCCAGATTCGGTTAAGTTAAATGGCCCAGAATGTTTTATCCACTTCCTTTGACCTGAATAACCTGGATTATGCACCCTATTAAATGTGAAAAAACCCGATGATGCATTTTCTGTAGCAATTGACAACAAACTATCATCGCCGCCAGTAACGATGTCTGATCCATCAGGCGAAAAGAATGTGTATTCATCCTTTGAAGCAAGATCAATTACAATAGACCCTGTGCCGGGATAACATTTCGACACATGAGGAAGTATCAAATTTGTTAAATTCGATTGTGCAGGTAAAACTTTTCCGAATTTTGATGCCATTCAATTATCCTTATGTAAATATGTAATATCTAAAACTTGAATAAACATTATCAGTGCCCCAAAATGCTTTGATGGCTGATGTGCCGTCTGTATTATTAAAGTTTGCAACACCATACCCACCGTTCAAGGAATGTTGAGTGCCATTACCTTGTATAGCCACGCCTGCTTGCCACGCCCAAGCGCCGTCATCTTTACTTAGCACATCTCGAGTTGCACTGCTGTAGAAGTAATTCGGAATACCAGCACCTGCATTTATCCCTGAATCCAATTGTGGATTGGTTGATAATATCCAACTTTGACTTGTACCTAAGGTTGTTGTTTTAATAATGTCTGGACTTGCGATGCTATTATTATTACCAGGATTAACGTCATATGTGAACCCTTCTATCTGAAACGCTCTGGTATGTCCTAATTGGGTACTAGAACCCGTCATTTCGTTATGATTAATTAAATCAACAACATTAACAGGATCATCCATTGTAGAATTAGATTGATCATTGAAAATCAAGAATGTTACGCCTAAGAAGTTGCCATCGTGGAACCCAGCGATACCCAAATACTTTTTGCCGTCAAGATCGACATCATCAAAATTAGCAATTTCTCCTAATTCAATATTAGCACTAAAATGGCTATCATTCCAACCTGTGCCGTAATCATTAGCGAGATTATTAGAACTTCCCGGTTGAGGTAAATCCGCAATACTATTAATTTTTTCAAGTTTTTCTATTTGTCTGTTTTTATCAACAACAGCAAGCACTCTCACGCCAGCACCATTTACAGTGTCTTCAAGCGCTGCAGCAACTACCCCTGATGGAGTATCCTCATCATAATTTTGAATAAGATTTGTAATAGTTTCATAAATGGGTTGCGTAGTGGTGGTATCACCGCCGCCTGTATCGCCACCGCCAGTATCGCCACCGCCAGTTTGGTCGCCAGGAACATTAGAATTAATTGCACTAGCGCCAGGCAAAACAGATGGGACAGATAAATCAGTTAATCCGAATCTTCCTTTTGTTGATACAAATAATTGATCAGCATCTTGTTCAGACAATACAGTATCGTGCCACATATAAAATTGACTCATATGCATATCTGCAACTTTTGATTGAGAGTATGGTTTTAAATTATTTGTTGAATCAGGTTCTTTAAATAAGTGTGGTTTTGTAAGAGAATTGCTGCCAACTGTAAACCCGGTGGCAGTACGATATTCACTATTAACCGAACTAGTACCTAACATTATTCTTGTAGGATGAGCACTATTTCCCCAATCATCCACCGTTGTACTATATCCTTCATAATCGCCTGAAAGAGCGGTTCCGCCTATAGGGAATAAAGTTTGTCCTGTCAACTCTGCTTCTACTTTTCCGTTCACAAATAACTTAAGTTTATTAGTGCTAGCGCTATAAGTCATACCCACTAAAACCCATTCCGGAGATCCCCACATAACTCTTTTAGTTGTTCTTAAGACGTTCAGATCAGGATAATCGCCCGTAGTGTCTACCCAAGACCCTCTTCGGTTTGATGCTTGTGACATATGAAACTGTAGTTGACCATAATTATTAAATATAAATTCGAAGTGATGTATCCCTGCACTAACTATCGGGGAATAATAACTGTAACGAACCCCGTCACTAGCAGTAAAATTACTGCCGCCATCCTTGCCTTCCCATGCCCTTTTTTGTAAAGTAGATTTTCTCACCCAGGTGAATATAGAAAATTCTGACAGTTCGTCAAAATCTCTTGCAAAATCGCCTGCCGGTCCTGATTCAGGATCATATAGTGCCTTTCCTACGAACGGATGTTTTGGGTCATCCCACAATGGGGGAGTTGACGGATCATCTGGATTAGTTAAACCCATAGCTGCGTGACATCCCGCATTTAACTGAATGAACCCAGGTAAATCTTTTTCGGGATAATATACAGGAGGAAACGCATTATAGTTGTCACCAGCTTCAAGATAACTACCATCCTCATCTTCACGAACAATTATCATCGTGTACCCAGTTACGCCGGCTTTTAATAAGCTTTTATTTTCATACTGCCTTGTATTCACTCTATATACACTTCCGCCATCATGATAACTGACTCCTCGCACCAGGTGGTTTGTGATCCCACTCGAACCCGAGTTGTCTAATGGGTACCTATAGCTCATTATCTCATATAATGCGAGAACGCCTTCATCTGTATACAGAAAAACGTGGTAAACGTAATCAGAGTCATCATCAAGATCAACTATATTTTGAAATGTAGTATTATTTACTAATAATGTTCTTTCGAAATCGTATTTGTAACCATAAGGGTCATTGTAAAATCTACTGTTACTAGACGTAGAGTTACTAACATCAGCTCTTAAATCAATATCCTCATATGGCATTCCTGTAGCGCACACAAAACTATTTACTGCGACATCAGAATCTCCATTCGCATACAGATATCCGTTTACTGGTGTCCCTTGTCCGGCAGGCTTTACACTATCCCATTGTGTGAGCGATGTATATGCATTTTCACATGTTAAATTTTCAATCTTTACACTATTTTCATGCATCAAGATGAGTCTTGGGTCAGGATGATGAAATTGTCCGGGAGTATATTTAGGATCAGGAAACTGGCCGAAATCATTAGGGCTACTCCTCCATGGCCTGATTGCATGGTATGCTGTTCCTTTACTCAAGAATCCGTCAGTATTGTTTGTTTGACTTTGATCAAAATCAACAAGAACTGGAGGACCAATTTCCCACATTCCCAATGCTCTATATTCAAAATCATATTGGTCAGCTTTAAAGTGATCTTGATAAATATATTGACAATCTATAACATCTCCTGGTTTTAATTGTCCCTGAACCCACCCAGTGTCAGATTGATCCTTTAAAGACCTGCTTCGAACCTGCATTCCGTCTATTACAAGCCTCCAACTATTATGCCCATTAACTCTTTTATGTCGGGTTTCGTCTGTATCCGCATTTGAATTTGTCACATATCCGAATTTAATAGCTGCATAAAAAGCACCAGCGGGACGACCACCAACCAAACCGTATTTGTTTTTGAACCCTTCCCAGTTACTTAACCAATATTGCTGTCTTGCTGAATACAAGTCTATTGTGGTGCCGCCGCTACTCGATGTAGATTTTTTTTGATACGGCGAACCATACATAGTATCAGATGAATATTCATCATGATGTCTTGTGTTGCCGCCTACCCCGGCCGGAACACCAATCTCTTCTAACTCTGCAAAAGCTGGAGCATTATCCATGTGAAATTTAAGGTGGTCTGTGTCAGAATTATTATGTTCTCTATCAGGTTCTTCATTTTCAATGAGATGTCCAATCTCAGCAGCGTGCCATTCTTTATGTTTTAGATCCCAAGGTTCGAAATACCACTTGCCTTTTAAAGGTAAAATAACTGTGCGACTTTTGTTTGTTGATTCATCATACCCCGAAAAACTTGAGGAACTGATAGCGGTTAACGGATTTGTAAAAAGGGTTGCTGACCTGTTGTTGCCCGATAAATCTCGCAAACCTAAATATGGGCGTGAAGGTCCATTAAACTTGATATGTAGGGTATTACCTGTACCGGCATCGGTATATGGCCCGTTAGTAGAAAGTGTTAAATGTGAAAAGTCATAGTTAGTTGATGTGCCTACATACTTCTCAAAATGTTGAGATGCTTGAAGTTCGGTAGTATACGGCAATGGTTGATTGCCGCCGTATATCGCTTCGGTTATGTTAAAACATTTTGGGTTCGAAACATCATACCAAACTGAAATATTTTCTAGATGAGGTATTTTACGTGAATTATATTGAGCAGGCACTTACACATCCTCGTATTCGACTACCAATTTTTCAACATCGTTTCGTTCTGCGAATACGGTATAGAAGCAATTAATTGTGTCATTTGAACCCACGACAACAGTATTGTCAATAACATCTTCAACGTATAGTTGTTGATGTGATCCTATGGGTGTGAGATTAACAGTAATTGTTGACTCATCAACTAAACCTGTCCAATAATCAGGCAACTCAATAACATTATTATCTGATAATCGTCCTCTGACGTAAACGCCATTTTCAGGTCCTTCTAAAGATGCATATTGTAACTTCATGTTGTCTTTAGTTGGGTGATCAATCAAGAATGACTTGGTCACAGCAGTCAATGTTCCTGATAATGTAACATCGCCGCCAACCGTTAAACTACTTGTTGATGTGTTGTATCTCAATCCTGTGCTTGTTAATGGGTCTTGTGTCGTATCATCATCACTAACGCCAGTAGATGCAAAGACGATATAATTTTCTATATCCGTGGTTCCGCCGTCTTCAGTATGTAACTCTCCGCCAGCTGCACCAGCAAGATCAGCAAGGGTTGCAAGTGTTGAAGTTTGATCTGGTAAAGTTAATGTTATGTCTGCTGTAGCGGCATCTGGGAATGCTAAGGTTGTATTATAATTCGTTCCTTTTGATTCAATATTCGTGCCGTTAGATAAAATTACATTACCTTCAGTGATACTCAACTTTCTTTGAGGATGAGTTAATAGCCAGCTAGGACCCTCAGCAGGACCATTGCTTATGCTTGACCAATCAAGCACATCAAAATGAATATTATTTCTTCCCCAAACTCTTATCCCTGACCATTCTTTTGTTGCCTGTGGTCCAGTGATTGTTGTTGAATCGGGTTGAACAGCTGCAATTGAACCTTGCTCGTAATCACTATTCCCGCCATAATTGGCTCTACCGCTACCAGTATTTCGGAATGATAGCCATTTTTGAGTGCCTAATGCGTTGTCGCCGACATCACGAGTCATTTCAATTTCAACAATTGCATCATCACTGCTACCGCCAACTGCTGTCCTAGAATTTACTCTCTTCGCCTTTAACACATTCGCAAATTTGTGAGTAGCCTGTAGTGAACATATAATACCAGGATCGGTAGTCCCTTCATTATTATTCACCGTCAATGATGCGTCTGCTGCACTATATGAAGGCGTATTTGTATCTTTAATTGTGACTGCACGTCCATTGACTGTTGCATCATTACTATTATATGAAATATCTATGTTACCTGCACCAATAAACGGCATGAGATCAGCGGGTAATTGCGTTGTTCCTTGTGTTCCACTAATCCCAAAGGCAATAGCGCCACCAACAGTTGGATAATTATCAGCTATAAAACCATAAACCGTACCAGTAACTTGTGATCCGTCAATCGTAATCTTGGCATTCGCCTCTGATCCTTGCGTTGTTACTTCAGGAGTTGATGTTATTTCAATTCCATTATTTCCATGAAACTCAACAGTGTCTGTGGATCCTGATGATGGCGTTAATGTTAATAATCCTGGGTCACTTGCATTGGCGCCACTAGTATTTGTTCCAAGTGTAAATAATGTGTCGGTTGTCGAGAAATCATTATCTATTGTTCCGCCGATAGTAACGATTTGACCAGCAGTTCCCCCAGGTACACTAAATCCTGTTGCCTCAATAACTCTGTTGACTGTAAACTGTCCATCAGTCGCTGTCGCACCTGTCGATGAATCAGCATCATATTTTATTGCAGGAACAGTTGCATCAGTCCAATAAGAACCCGTTGCTGTTGTATCGCCGAATATTATTCCTGCGCCATCTGTTTCGACTGCATCTCTAGCACCGTTTGCAAGAACAATCGTTTTGTCAGAAATTGAAAGGTCTGTACTATTGACCGTTGTTTGTGTCCCATTAACAACCAAATTACCATCGATAAAAACAGTCCCGGGAACTGCGGGATCATTTTCTGTGGCCGCAGAAACTTGCGCCGGTATCAATTTAAGATGTTGATTTGTCAGAAAGTGAGTATATGAAGGGGTGGTCGGAAGGTTGCCGTCAGCATTGACCTCATATTGCTCATTTTTTCCGAATACTATTGTATTGCCTTGAGTAATAGCATTATCTAAATTTATATTTTTGCATATTTTAAACGCTAGACTATTAGCATCATTAGGGGCTGCAATATTATATGCTGGGGTATGTTCAAAGCTTGCGGGACGAAACTCAATTCCTTGGGTGAAGTCAATATGACTGGAATTCCAGTTAGATTTTATAGAGCCATCATATGTCCCAATTAAGTCAGGCACAGCACTAATGTCACCTGCAATTAAATCTATTGACGTTGAATTTTGTAATTGTAATCCGCCAGTTAATATGTTAATAGATTTATGGAATTTGCCTCCACCTGCAACATCTAAAGCGGGTTGTAAAACTGCTTTGCCTGGGGTTGAACCAACTGAACCAACCTGTCCTGCGCCTGCCTTAAACAATGTGCCGACTTGATATGATTTATTTGCTTGGCTAGTTTCATCTATTGCGTCCCAGTTTGTGTCGCCATCACTACCATAAACAGTTATTCTATATGTTTCGCCTGCAACAAAATTACCCGAAGTGACTTCAGTTTCAGTAATGTCCTGTGTGCTTGTGATTTGTATCGGGCGATCTGTTGTTGCACCTACATTACTTGTTAATTGCAATGAAGATGCGTTTATAGATGTTTGTGTAATCGTTGATGTTGCTTCTCCACTAATACCTATTTTGAATTGATTGTTACCTGCATCTTCTAAAGCAAGATCGGTGCCCAATCCCACGAAAAATCTATCGCCGGTTCCACCGGTTGACATAAGGAAGCAATTTGCCCCATTATTGGGCGAAATTGGTAAACCGAAATTAGGTTCTGCTTGATCTAGACCTAAATAGTCATATCGATCAGCAGTAACTTCGCTTCGTGGCGTGGTTTTTACACGACCTGAAAGATAATTACTCGCAAATCTACGCATCTAATGTTTCCAAGAAACTTAATGTTAAATCTAAATCATTTGCATCGCTAGCAAACCCGATTAATTCATCACCTGTTTGTAGAACTAATTTACCTGTTGCTAAGTTAGCAGCATCGTTTGGCGGGATAACCAATTCATCAACCAATATAGATTCTGTTGTTCCTTTTTTCAGTTTAAATGTGACAGTTCTATCTGCCGCACCAATATTTGCACATTGTGCATTCAGAACAATTGCTGTATATCCGAACGGTGCTTTGTAAACTAATTTATCAGAATCTCCCGCTGAAGATAATTTGAATTTATGTTGTACTGACTTAAACGTATTTAATTGTGCCATTTTAATTGCCTTCGATTGCTAATATGTATGGTGTCATAACTGAGAATAATGATCTGTCGAAAGTATTTCCTTCGATTCTACCCGCAGTTCTATTTATGCGCATTTCAGATCCGATTCTAAAATCACCTTTATGATCTGTGGATGTGAAATAAACAGCACCTAAGTTTGTGTCCTCGTCAAATATAACTTCATTTTCCGTTTTCGGGAAGTCATTTGTTCGAGGTCTGTTATATAAATCATCCGTATTTGCACCTGCGTCTGTTAGACCTTGTATCTCAATGCCTGTTCCGACATACTCGAATGTCATCGAACTAGCGGCGATCAAACTTCGTTTTCTGAAGTTTACGCCATGGCCTGAAACAAATGCATCACGCACATCTTCAAGTGGCGTAACACGATATACATCGATTCCTTGTCCTGATGTTGCTTGAATTTGTGATCTGTTATCTGTTATCGCCGTCTGACCTGCGATGAATTTAACAACAACACCTGTTGTCGATAATTCAGTTAGTTCATCTAATTCAAATGCAGAAGAATCTATGTACCCAATAATTTGATCCATCAGCGCCTGAGCAGTTGCTGTTGCTCCTGAATCAGTTATCACGTTTGCAAGTTCATTTTTTAATGCAGTGTATACTGCTTCAGTTGCATCGACAGTTGCTGGGTCATTTCCTAACTGTGCAACTGTTTGTCCTGCATCATTAATAATATAATAACTTTCTGCGACTCGCAATGTCGCTGAATTTGTGTTGTATAGTAAATCATAACACAATGCATCAACTATGTACCCAACATCTCTCCTACACTTTGTTTCATTGTAATTAGGACTAGTTAAGATACCAGAATGGTTTGTTGTAACTTCATTTATCACAAAATCCTGTAACGCTAATCTATTTGCAATCAATTCGTCTTTTGATGTGACAATAGCAGCACTTGCATTTAACGTGTTAGGTAAGAATAATGCATCTGCAACACCGTCTCCGGGTTCTGAAACACTTACAGTTCCGTCTTCGAAGATGTGTATAATTTCATCAAACGCATGATTCGCTCTTGCGAGGACATCTGGATCCGATGAAATATCAGACAATTGACCAACAAGACGTTTTGTATCCAACATTGAAGCGATTGTAGGATTCTTTTGATTTGAGTTTGTAACTGTAGTATATGCGCTCGCACGTTGATATGCAATACCGGTATACACAGCGTTAAAGTTTGTGCCTAACAATACATCATCTTTAACAGCATCAAGGATTAGTCCTACGTCTCTTTGACATTTTGTTGTGTTATAAAAGAACTTAGGCGTCAGTGTGTGATTACCTGTACCTTGTGTCGATAGAACCTGAATACTATTATCTATATCATTTGAGTCGGTAGCAAGTTTGAAACTGTCATCAGTCACATACTTAATGAAATATACTGTACCGTCAACCAATCCTCCAGGACCGGCGGTCAACCCTTTTGTGAATTTGACAGGTTGACCTTGCTTCCACCCATGACTCGCTATTTGAATTGTGTCAGTTCCTGTTTGTACGCCACTTGAATTAAATACGGGTAAATTGTTACCATTGAAATCAGTTCCTGTGAAGTCAAGAGATGATTGTATTCCTTCAACAGTGTAGTATACATTACCATCACCGTTTCCGCTACCATCATCAGTTGATCCTGTATTGATTATAACCCAATCAGTTGTCGCATTTCTCAATGCACGTCTGTTGCCATCTATTTCTATTTTTGCGTCTGCGTTAGTTCCTGTGGTAGGAAATGCAGGAAGAACCGTTGTAGGTAACGCTTCAAGGTCTCCGTCATCAATAACACCTTTGATAATTTCAACTAAATCGTGTGCAGCTGTGCCTGCTGATGCACTACCCGAAGAACCTGAAATATCTTGAACATCATTATTGCCTGTTGACTTAGTAACAGTTGTCCCTAAAATTACTTGCTGACAGACATCTGCTAATCGACCATAAGCATCTACAGTTGCTGTTTTTTGCCCTGCGCCAAGTTGCGATGTTGCACCCACAAAATAACTTTCAGCAGCGGTAGTTGTTGCAGAATTTCCGCCATACATCAAATCATATTGTAGTGCATCGATTATATACCCAACATCTCTTTTGCATTTATTTGTGTTGTACGTCAAACTTGGATGATTAACAGCAATGTATGCTGTTATTTCTTCTTGCAAAAATGATCTGTTGGTTTTTAATCTGTCTTTTGCATCTTCAAAACCAGAACCTCGATTCAGCACATCAACAAATGTCAATGCAGGAACAGTTCCGACTGAGGATGCTCCGTTTACTAATGTTGATTCTGGTTCTGTCGCAGTACCTAGACCCGCATTATCGATAACCGTACCAAACTTAATAATGTCTGTTATGACATCAAAACTTATATCACTTGTTGTTTTTACAGGAATGACATTTTCTAACAATCCTACAAGGCGTTTTGTTTCAAGCAATGCGTTTGCTGTATCTTCAACCATTTGTGCATCTGCTAATGCATTTTTACGTTGATATGCGATACCTGCGTAGATAGATTTGAAATTGGTTTGCAATACTAAATCTTGAGCAACCGCATCTACAATTAATCCTGTGTCACGAGAGCATTTTGAAATCAGTTGTCGATCAACATCATTGACCAAGAATGCATCTCCGTATTTAGGAGGTGTTGGTGTTGTTATTTCAAGATAGTCGGCAAACGGAACTGCGTTAGCGTTAATAACACCTCTATACAATGACTCAGATGCACCAGTTGCCTTTAATCCAAAATTACCAAACGATGCGTTTGAGTTTGTTAATGAGCATTGTCCGCCTGATTCACATAATACAGCGTGATCACATGAAACAGTAAAGATGGAGACAAGTTGAGCATACCCACGATTAACGATGTGAACACCTGTACCGCCAGCATTGATTTGCGTAAACGAATCAGATACCATTGATCTTAATCCTGTAGTCAAACTTCCGTCAATCAACATGCCTGTTGCAGTCGTATTAAACGCTGTACAATTTTCTATATAAGGACTTGTTGAAATCGGATTAGCAACACCGCCTTCTTGTAACGCAATAGGTGGGAATGAAACAGCAGCAGGATCTCGAGGTTGCGAGGCATCTCTTTGCATACCTTCAAATGTTAGGTTTGTTATATAAGACGCATTTTGAACATAAAAAAGATCGTTTCCTGCATGTAACCCTTTGACTCTTGTTGTTCTTAAGTTATCACCTACAATTGAAACATTTTTAGGAACAACAATGCCACCCATTGGTGCAGTGCCACGAACAACATTATTTAAAGTGTACGTCCCACTTTTAACAAAGATTGTGGTTTGCTTTGTGTCTCGTGTTAAGGAATGCGCATTACCTAAACCTGAAACTGCAAGTGTAACTAAATCTGCAGATAGTCCTGATATTGCGCCATTTCTAGTTGTATACAGTTGAACCTTTTCTCGAAGAATTTCCAGGTTTGATGGATTAGGATACTTTCTTATGAAGTATTGTTGTCCATTTGTTAATGAAGAATAAGATCCTAGATTTTCTCTATATATGACTTCATCACCATCGTCAAAAACATGACCGGGCAAATGAATAGTGTTAGTTGCAACATCAATATCAATTGTTGCACCTGAACGAACATCAAATGTGACTGTTATAGGTGTTGCTCTCAATAACGCTTGTTCAATTGATGCAAATGCTGTGCCGATAGTTTTACCATCATTCGAATCGTCACCTATTTTAGAAACATAGAAAACATTTTCAGCAATATCACGCTGCCCTACCTCTTGCAAAGAGATAGTGCCGTCTTGATCTTTACGCATGAACATTTTACCGTCATGCGTATTGATTGCAATTTCTCCGAGAATCAGCTCATTAGTTTCATCGTCTAAAGGAGCAACAACTGGCCGTTCGCCTGGAACAATGCTATTTTTTAATTTAATAGTTGACATCTATGATCGCCTTGTATAATACAATTATATTTATCCAGTGCCGTATGACCCGCCGTCTACGATATTCAGATCAACCCACCCATCAGTAACACTGAATGATGTAGCACTAAACGATGCAACACCTAATTCTGCTTTTGTGATACCTGTTGCGTTTGCTCTTGTTGTCGCCGTATTAACATCAACACTTATTCTGTTACCTGAAGTTTGACTGTTGATACTATCAACAACAATCGCACTACCTCCAGTTACTGCAGTGAAAACAGATGAGCCATCGTATGTTCCCGGGATCGTCACATTTTCAACATAAGATCCTAAAAGTGAACCGACTGATGATGTTAATCTTGTGTCAATCGTTAATGCGCCAGAACCATCCCATGTAACAGCACCTGAAACAAAACCCGAACCGGCATCAGCACCGCTTTCTACGGCACCTGTTATTGTTATAGATCTGTCACTATCAAATGCACTTGCGGTATCAGCATTACCTGTAACGTCACCCTCAACATTTGCTATAATGGTTCCTACAGTTCCACCTAAATTATTAGCATCAACATTTGTTGCATCAGTCAAAAATCTAAATTTACCTGAACCGTCTGATGTGTCGTCAGCAGCGTTTTTAACATCATAACCGAAGAAACCGACTTTATTTCCACTTTCGCTATAATTGAACTTGACGCCACGACCTAATCCGTCATAATCAACTGAGTTTGTGCCAAGTTCGAGTATAGGATCATCAACTTGAACAACCGTTGAATTAACAGTGGTGCTTGTTCCGTTTACAGTTAAGTCGCCAGTGATTATTGCGTTTCCGCCGACTGTTAGATTATCTTGAATTGCAACTGTACTATTAACACTTGAACCTAATGTGATTTGATCAGTTGTCGCAAATAAATTGAGAGGATTTGAAGCAGTTTTTATTACATCTGATGTTCCGCCACCAGTTGCTTGTGAATGAATATCTTGAATCGATCCGCCCAGTTGAGCAGATAATTTAAATGTGTTGATATCCGAGTTCACAACATAGTAAGAAGTTCCTGGAGTCAATGCATCAAATGCTGAACCTGTCCCAGCGTGAGTATAGGTGACAACATCGTTATCTGATAATCCATGATTGTTAACAGTAAACGTATTTGTTGTTAAGTCCACAACACTAGTGTCTGACCCGTCAAATTCTACGTAGATTTGCGGTTCTACTTGCTCGACAGTATCATTGCTAATTTTTATCCTATCCGATGTTTCACCAACCGTGACTGATCCGAATGCAACATCTGCATCTGTGTCCAGAACTTGCTGCAATCCAATTGTTAAAGTATCAGTAGCGTCATCGAATATTGCTGTTACACCCTGATCGCCAGCAAATGAGAAAGTTTGACCTCCATCAACCGTTCCTGATTGTCCTCCGGCAGAGATATTAAGACCTGATGCAACAGTTGTGACATATCCTTTTGTTGCAACATCAGAATCATTTGTGGGAGTGGGCAAACCAGTAATTGTTGCGGTGCCATCCGACACAAGATTGCCGCCAGAGAAATTTAATCCACCTGCGCTAATTGTTAAATTTAGAGCGGCAGTTTCACCGGTTGTTGCAATGAATTGTAAATGGTTTGTGGTGTCACCGATTTTTATTTCGTTGACACGAGAGTTTGCGTCTGTTATAATTGCTTTACTTGCAGGCAATGTTCCTGCCGATGCTCCTAACAGGTCAGTAAAATATTTACCGCCTATCGGCACAGATAAAGATGATGCATCATCAGTTGTACCAATGTATAAAATGTCACCGCCATTCGACCCATTATTTGCTAAAAAAGAATATGCGATTTCGCCTTCGCCGAGCGTACCGACAATAGGTGTGCCTGTTAGTGATGATCGTCTTAATTTAATAGTGCTCATTAGAAAGTGCCTCCTTCAAGCACAGTGCTTTCGTTATCTAACTCAACTGATGCTTCCCACTGGGTTGTTGATGCGTTATAGATCAGAAGTGCTCCGTCAGCAAGACCTGTTGCATCTACGTCAATTAAGTTACTAAGAGTGACACTAGCAACACTGCCTCCAACTGAGTAGTTTGTTACTAATAATCGATTTGATGGTGTCAGAGTTGCTTTTATATCACTCATGTTAAATCCTTGTTATGCCTGCAGTCACAGTTGCTGTTCCTTGAACAACACGACTTGTTTTTGATCCGTCAGCAACAGGAGATGTTATTTCGACATCATATAAATATCTTCCTGGTTCAAGTGAATTAGTGCCAAGATGCGTTTTCTCTGACTCAGTTCCTGCACCCGTCACATAATCATCTTTAGGAAGTTGCACGACTATTTGCCCTGCTAAATTATTGTGTGATGCTTGAAATGTTGTCGTTTCAGTCGCTGATGCGTAATTTTTTCTCATCTGTGAAGCAACAGTAAATCCTGTTAAGTTCACAGGCAAACCTTCAGGTGTTGTTAAATCTATGGTTGCATCAAAATCTGTGCCTTGATCTATAGTTATATTTGCCTTAACAGCCATTAGTTTCTCCAATCAATGTTAATTAGTATTTATAAATAATATAAACACAAGTCCTACTCTCGAGGAAAAGAATGGCAATTTCAAAATATACAAGGTTCGGATTAAGAGCAGATAGAAATCTATCAGATCTTACAAATAAATCAAAGGCATTGGCAAATATCCTAGATGACTTTACACCTGGGCAAACATTTACGCCATCAGATCTAACAGTAATCAACGGATTAAAAACTACAAATGTATTTGCTGAAGATTTAGCGCCTCTTGCAAACACCGAAGTGTTATATACTCCAATTGTAACTGATCCTAATACTGGCGGACTCACTATAGGTGTTCCTGCACCTGTTGAGCCGTTGATCACAATTAAAGACATAATCCAAACAAAGAAAGTTGTGTTAGGTGATCCCGCATATCACTTAGGCGGTACGGGCCCGAATGCATTTGTTGTTCCCCCCGAAGCATTAAAAGATGCGGCAGGTAGGCTGTTTATTGAACAGTGGGCTAGCGATACGGGCCATACTATTACTGCTGATGATATTTTCGATACAACAAATGCAGCAGGAAGAATATTAACGGATGAAGATTATTGGATTGACGGCAGATTTGCATTCAGTGGACCATTGCATCCGACATTTACATCATCTTTTGGCGCTCTGTGCTGGGAAGGACATTTTTCAGCATATCATAATAATGATTTATCAATTATTACTAATGCATTTTGCTTATTCGAAGAATACAATGAATCAACCTCAGCATGGGAAACTATAAAGCGTGTATCAGGTGAAGGTCTTGATGAGGTGATGCTCGAACTAGAAGTCGGTATTGCCAATAATGCAAACCAGCTGACCGGAATTCAAATCACTTCCACATCTATGCAATATGCATGGGAAGGAATGAAAATAACTCAGGGGTCTAGCACATACAAAATAATAGATGTAAATCACTCTGCTAACACAATCGATATTGAAAAAATTGACGGACCAGGATCAGGGTTAAATGATGTATCTGCCGGGGCGGGATTGGGATTTACATGGAATATAGGTGAAGATGATTTACGTGTCGACTTTAACCCATTTGGCAGTAAAGCCAAAGGACAAACGAATAGAATACGACTAACTGTATGGTACCCACGTCCAGAGCAATTTGGGGGAGACCACACTCTTATTCCGGGAATGTCAGACGGAAGCAGCTCAAACTTTAAAACTGATGTGACTACATATGGCCCGTTAAAATTCTTTTTCAACATACATGATACAGCTGAAACTTCCGCAAGCACCACACCTTTTAACTATTGGTATAAAACGCCGCAATTGACACCTGATAGCGTAGCAAAGGTGAACACATTTGATCATTTCAAAAGAAATAGAATCAGCGGTAGATTGAAAAAGACTGATCAGTATCTACAGAACGAAAAACCCGTGTACATTGATTATGCGCCGACAACCTCTGTAAATGATTATGTTAAAAATAGCGGTGCAAATTATCCCTTTACATATTTAGGCGGAAAGACGTTTGTCACATCAGCAACATTTGTTGAAGAAGGTGATATATTGTTGCCTGCTTTTGCCGATGGCACTCACTACTACTATTTTCAAGTACATGAAGTAAGAGATAATATTATTATCACGGAACCCTTTAAGGGGTCGATGGTCGAAGATCTGGCTGCTATCGCAGGAGCCATGCCAATCGGCCAATCGCAAAATTATTTTGTTGTTAAGCCAAAAGGATTGTTGGGCATCTTTCAACATCAATTTGATCGCAATTTATCATCAGCTACAGAGACTAATCATTTTTTAAAAGAAGCGGGTAACTCATGGACTGGAGATGCTACGGTTACAACACCCTATACAGGACACCAATACAACTCAAGTGATATGCGTCCGGATGATCTTCTGATAACATTAAACACTACGCAAAATACATGCAGGAAATTAGTAGATATCGTTAGTATTACTACCTCACAAGGCATGGATACTGTTGTAGTTACGTCAAATCCTATAGGAAACGAAACATTTAATAGTGATGCGTACAATTGGTGTCTTGTATATGCTCATCGTGGGCTATCTGATCATTCAACGTCTGCACAATGTGAAGGTGTTTACGGAAAAGAAGTCGCTGTTACAGCAAATTCTGGCGCCACGCAAATATTCTTAACAGATGTGAGTAATATTACTTCAGGTAGTAGCGGTGATTTCGTACAACTCCCGGGAATAGTTTCAGGGACAAATACGACTCGAGTTTCTAGCGTAAATAGTGCAACAAATCCTCCGTCAATTACATTATCAACAGGACTTATTGGCAGTTTGCCTGCTTCAAGAACATTAATATTTGTAAAAGATGCGAATGATCCCGGAAGCGATCCGTCAACCGGCGATAAAGAATTGTGTATTATCCCATTAAATACTGCACCACCTTTTGCAGGAACTGACTTGGGACTATCAACAGTTGCATCGCATCCGCATTTATCCATAGGCGGAGACTTTGAAATAACCGGTATCAATATTGAACAGGCAGATACAACAGAGGTCAGTTCTCCTACAGCAGCAACAGCAAGTAAAGGGTTGCTGTTAAAAGAGAAAACAGGCGCAAGCACCTACAAAGATTATTGGATATTAATGGATTAAGTAAAGGTGCTTGCTTGATCGGTTAGTAATATATAATATGCTTCGCCATTAATTTCAACTTTCGCTTTATGTGTCCATGTTGAGTCGACTACTTTTGAACCATTGGTTGTCCTGACACCTGAAGCGTTTGTTGTTATTATGTGTGGATTGGGACCCTTATAAAGCAGATTGAACACTTGTGCATCTTGTGTTGTCGAAGCAGTTTTTATAAAACTTTCTGTTGCGAGCACAGTGTCATCAGTATCATAAGAAATCAAATCTTCAGTCCCTACAACCCATGGGTTGTTCGTGTCAGAAAACGCTCTTTCCTTAACGCCATCAGCCATGATATATAATCCTGGCATCGTGTCATTGGTTGCTGTAGTGCCTAGCACTAAGCCAGCATCATTTGCTATTTGCAAAGTGCCGCCCACGTTCAATAATTTATTAAGTATAGCCTTTCTGTGTGTAAGTATACTTCTTGATTCTTTATACTGAAAACTCTCTATTGCACTATCAATTCGACTATTCAAACTTTGTGGCGTAAGAGTTTTTAGAAATGTTACTTGTTGTGACCGATCTCTATTGCTAGTTTGTAACTCTTCTGGTAATGAATACGGATTCTCTAAAGATGTTGACTCATCGTTCATTGTTATGCGATCTTTAGAGTAATTGGTTATGTTAGCAAATGTGACAGGATCTGGCCTAAAAAACTTTTTGGTTGCAAGATCCTTAAAATCGTCCCATGATGCGACAGCACCTTTTGTTGTGCCGTTCCAAGCATAAAGTCTGAACCTATCGATGCCATTGCTGTCGTCAACTATATACGAAGTTTTAATACTATTATTCTGTACAACATATATGATCGAATTATTACTAAACGGAACTTTGCCGAAGTCGCTAGAAGGAATGACTATAAACTCGTATGCGGCAGCATTTCCTACAGTATAAAAAACCTCATCTGGAGAAGGAAAAGATTGCGCACTTGCTTTGAAATTTGTGTAATCAAGTTCAGTTACTGTGCGTAAGTTATTCGTAAATAACGCAATATCAGAAGAAATGCCTTCTCCTGCAAGATTGTTAAATATTTTAGTCGCAGAATTTGAATCTTGCGATTCGAATAAGTTTGATGTTTTTGCAAATCCGATTGCCATTTATGATACCTATGCGTTGAGCAATATTGTCCAACCAACAGATCTTAACTCTCGTATAATTCCGCCTGTGGTTGCGTTTTTAATTAATCTAGATTCTCTCACTTGAGGATTGCCCGATAGATTTACAGTCACTCCATCTCGTGTATTAGCAGTCCAGTTTGTCATCATGTCTTCGAATATTCTCTGTGCAGCACCCTCTGTTAATGCATTCTCTGATAAATTTAATTTTTTCAATTCGAGGTTTGTGGACAAAGACCCTGCCAAATACCCAGTAAACTGATTCCTGCTTAAATTTATATCAGATATATCTTGACACGCTACGAAAGACGGCACAGCATTTTCAAAATCGTTATCCTGACCATGCAATTTCCACATATTTGCAGCAAATAGTGACCCTATCCCTGTCAAGTTGTTATTTTGAATTTCAACTTGCGCCACTGAAGGATTGTTAATTGCAAAAGGACCTGTAAAATTGTTATTGCTTAAAATCAACTTATTCAAGTTCAGAGAGTTGCTGAAATCAGGAATAATTCCTTCGATTTGCGTATTGGTCAAACTAAAGGTTTGTATTTGTGCAAGATATGCAGTATTAGGCATCTTGCCTCGTACATTAGGCCCTGTCGATGCATTTCTTCCTTGACCTTCAAGCGTAAAATTAACCAAAGTTGATTGAACAGGTTGGAATGTTAATGATGTGCCTTGTTGCTCAGCAGATACGTCAGAGTTTTTACTTACTCGCCTAACTGGGCGCACCAAATATCTGTGATCTTTATGCACATCAACCTGTTCACCATTGTCGAAGTTTTGTGCAATACCCTGAGTATTAACAGCTGATGAGCTAGTTGATGTCCAATAATATCCTTCTCTGCTTCGAATTGATATTTTTGTGACATCAAGATCAAATGCAAATGATTTTAAACTTACAACATATGTTGCTTGCGCATCAACAGTAAATGTGCTTGCAGAAGTAGTCCCATTACCTGAAATCGTAGCAGTATCGTTTATAACATCATATGAATAGCTTGCAACTGAATTTCCTATGGTTGAAGCATCAGGGTCAGTTCCTGGTGATATTAATCCGTACACATAATGCTCATAAAGGTCGTTGCTACTTGCGAGTGCAACAGATGCACCGTAAAGAGTAGTTCCTGTAGCATATGACCCTGAAGCATCGAAGTTTGCTCCCACAGCAACAGTACTTGCACCAATATCACTCCAATTCTCTGCAAGATCAACAGCAATACCAAATGTTCCTGTTCTTTGCAGTACAGTAATTGTTCCCTCCATATCAGGATGAGCAGAACATTGATAAAAATATTGTCCTGCTGATGTTGGAGTGAATGAGACATTGTCCGTGCCTTGACCTGTTACAGTTGCATCTGTTATTTGATTTGTTGTGCCTGAACCTAATGCTGTTTTTATATACAAAGGATGAGCGCCTGCCAAAGCGGTTAAATCAAATGTTGCTGTATCACCTAAAAGTATGATAATGTCAGGATCTGTTGTTCCGGTTGCAGCAGCAGATCGATCCGTTCCTGCATCAAACGTATAATCAGTTCCGTCACCGGCAGTAATTGTATATGCATGAGTCACATCTGCAGATTGAGCAATATCAATTGCGCCACCGCCACCGACAGGTTCTAATTTAATAGAAGCGGCCGCTGTATCAACAACCCTGTAATTTGTCCCAGTAGCTAAATTTGTAAAACTTTCTGTGACACCTGAAACATGACTAAATGTAACAATTGTTCCGTTAGTTAATCCGTGCCCAGAACCTAGCGTGATTCTATCATTGGTTTGATTGATGCTTGAATATGTAATATTATTAAATGTTGGTGCAATTCCTAAACTTACAATTTCATATGTCTCACCAGAAACAAATGACCCAGAAGGGATTGTTGCTCTAGAAGCAGCAAATTCAAAATCAAAATCATATGTCCCAGCAGGTAGAGTTACCGTCTGGAATACACCTGCGTTACCGGCAACTGCATCGGTTGCACTTGGCGTTCCTGATGCGGCAGTTCCGGCAGAATCTTGCGCTACACGAATCTTATTACTGCTTCCTTGTGGCACAGATATTGTTGCGCCATTAAACCCTGTCCACCCAGTTGTCCCTGAAGAGAAATTGAAGTTAGACACATATTGTTGAGGCGCAGGCGTTGAAAATGCTTGTGCGCCACCTGTCTGAAAAGCACTGAAAGGCGTTTGTGTGGGATTTATCGGGTTATCATTATAGGTTGTCGTATATGTTGGCCTAGAATGAGGATTGTTCCCGCTTGATGTGTCATTAGGTGTTGATGTCGGTTTGAAATTCCGATACATCATTTCAAGTTCACTTTTTGACGGAATATACCAATCATCGTATGTTGTATCGCCATCTGTAACACTCAATCCCAAAGCATAACTCGCTGCTTCATAATCTGAGGTATTAAATTCAACAGTAGTATTATCTAAGCCAGTCCTTGCATCTGTTGACCCAGAAGTTCCGTTACCTCCAAGAATTGCATATCGTGAACGTATGACTTCGTGACTTTTATCTGAAACAACTAACCAATACTCTTCGTTGCTGTTATCAACAATTGTTCCTGCATAATAACCACCAGCATAATCTGACCCTACTGCTCCGGGAGGTTCATTTGCTATAGGGATATGGTCGTTGCCGAAAAAGTTGTTTTGGCCGGCTGCAGTAACAAATTGGCCATTTGTACAGCTAAATTCTTGTAATTTCGTTCCGGCGAAAGCGTTAGCGGTCATCTTTCCCGTCAATCTAGTGTTTCGCAAATCTAGTAATGATAGTTCAGGAAGTCCCGTGAAAATACTGTCTAAGTTTCCTGTCACACTCGAATTTTCAAAATCTAAAGAAGATAACGCAACACATCCAGTAAACAATGTTTCTATATTATTGTTTGCACTATTGTGATTATGTCTGTGTGTATAAGATGTAAGTTCTTGTTTACCCGAGACGTCTATTACGTCTATAGCATTATAGTCCATGTTTATAGTTTGAATGCCTGAAGAAGCAATTGTGATCGTTGATGTTGTTGATCCATTTGCTTGCTCTGCTGAATTTATATTCATTCCATAAAGATCTAAGCTGTTCAAATTTGGTGCGCCTGCTGCACTATAACTTAAACGAGTATACGGATGATATCTGACTTGATAATTCAGAATCGTAGAAACATTGACCTTTGGTGTTGTGCCTGTATCTTTCATGTCAACTCTTTTATTATTATTCCATCCACTAAACCTGAAATATTTTAAATTCGAGTCGACTAAAGTTGTTGATCCTCCACCTTGTTTTAATTGGCTTATATCAATAGGAGTTGAATCAGAAAAGCATCCATGTATATTTAATGTTTGCACTGACCTGGGCAGTTTTTGCAATTGTGTGTTGGCAACATCAGAAGATTTATATAGCGGATTACCTGACATTGTAACTGTTGTTAATGCCTGTGTATGCCCAGTAAGGTTGCCTCCGCTGATAGCAAACCAATCGGGCATATTTTCTAATTTATTATTTGCAACAGATATTGAATTTAAATTCCTTAACTCTATTGCAGGGAAATCAAACAGTTGCATAGCAGGCAATGTTAACTTTTTTAACCCATCAGGTCTATAGTAAATATCAATAAATTTATCGCCGCCTTTGATGTTTGTTACTTCAGCGGTATGATTTAGTGTACTCGTAGGACCTGTTACGGCAATCTCTAACTGCGGATCAAAATTTTGAGGATCTACAAATAAAACTGTCGGCGCAATAGATGCATTATCAATTGAATATGTAACTTTTGCACTAGAAAAATTACCTTCAAATCGCATAGGAATGTTGCGCATAGCATATAATTCACGATCAACTCCGTTTACATTTACAGTGACCGTGTGCGTAGGAACTTCAGCGGCAAATCGTTTAGGAGAAAATTCGCCTTTAAATACGATATCTTTTAATTTTAAAATGCTTTTGTTGGGATCGCCTGTTGAAGCATCAGATCCATCATAAGGATTAATATTTACATCAGCGCCGTAAAAGATCGGCCCGTCACCTATCTGCGACCACGAAGATACACGACTTGTCGAAATATCAGCACTTTTAATTGTATTTGATCCGTCTAAATACTTATATTTTATTGCGCCAGCACGTAACTGATTATTGATGCGAATATCGTAAGGTAACGGCTTGTTCGTGTCATCAATATTATCTAATTCTGCACTCATACTGGTTGCTGATCGATACATTAGATATGTTTGTTTTTGTTGATCAACGTCAAGGTTTCCTAGCAAATGAAGCTGGTTCCTTGTCTCTAAAACATTACTGAGCCCACGAATATGATCAAAATCCTTGCGATCCATTCCCAAGTTTCTTAAAGACTCGCTAGAATTATTTAAATCATTTAGGTGTAATGATACATTAAGACCTGTGTATATAGCCATTACTGCTCCTTAACTGTTAATGTCATTTGAACATCAGCAGACGTATTATCGCCTACGGGAACCGCATTGAAATATAATGCCTCATTGTTATATAATCCGCTCGTCAAGTAAGCACGATCAATATCAAATATTTCTTGTAATCCAAATTTCACAGCTTCGTTTTGCCCCACATAAAATGAATATAATTTTTCTTTTTCGTCTGCAACAGGATTGCTTGTGTTAATATCAAACTTTATTCCTGATAATCCATCTTTAGGAACAAAATTTGAAGGTGACAAGGTATGTGATGTCAACACATCTTTTTCTATTGTTATGTTCGATGTATCATCAAATCCTATATCATTAGTAGTACCTATAAAGTTAGGTACATGTGACGTTCTTTCAGTTGATGTAATTTCTTCAACGATGATATTATTTATTCGAGCGTTTGACTTCATTGCAACAAACAAATACAAAGGCTGAATATTAAATCTATATACGTCCTGTACTACAAAATCTTTTGCGTTATCAGAACTCGAAATTTTATTATCATCTTCTAGTGTAATAACTTTTGCTTGAATTGATGTGACATGAGTTGACTGATCATAAGTTGTCGAACTTCCTGTTAATGCAAAATCGGCTACTGATGCCGCACCGTTTAGTTTTTTGATATATGCAACATACACCTGTGCGCCGTCTATTATCTGCACAGCAGGCGCAGTCATGAATACATATCCCGACCCTGTCTCATTAAATCCTAATTCAGCAATTCCTAGTGTATTTTGTGTTACAGGAGGAAATGCGGCAGTACTGAAGACGACCCTCAAGTCAGCATTTACGGGAACATTTTGATCATCAATTAAAGATATCGGGTACTCTATAACCCTCACTTCACCTTTAACACATCCTAGCACACCTTTTGTGCTAACTCTTCCAGTAGACAATTTTCTGCTCATAGGTAGATCAGTGCCCCGAATACGATAATCTTGCTCGAGACGGGTGCCATGGGCTCCTTCTACTTCACGCAGATCAGCAACATCTCTTAATGAATTAACATGATGTTGATTCGTCCATTCAACCATTAATTGCTTATTAATATCAAAATAATAATTATTATCATAATCTGATTCAGGAATAGTATCGTGATAAACACGATCATATGCACCAAATTTTAGATATCCTTGTTGTCCGGCTTGAGTATTCTCAACAGTTGTTGTCGGCGCTTCACCAGTAACACCTATTGCGAAATCAGCCCAATGAAAATAAGAATATCTCGAGTCACGTTTTGTGGGATTCAAGAAGTGTATTTTAAATCTATTAGTTCGAATAGGAGTGTCAGATGCAACTATACTCCTATATGAAGTAAGTTTAGCATTGAAAACTGTTGTGTCTACAGTGGGATTAATATTAATACTTGTGTCGTCAACAAGCCTTACCGCTTCACCTATTGTGTCAGCACCTAATCGATATTGTTCTCTTCTCAGTATCTCAGCCTTTGTCGTGTTTACTTCATTTAATGCGTTGAAAAGAGTGCCGGTATAAATGTTATAAAGACCGTCTCCGATAATCTTTGCGTTTGTGTCTAGCACATCAAATGAAGACGGGCTATCACCAGTTAAATTTATAAGGCTTCTATCAGTTATCGTAAATTTAATATCTTTTTCGAACGCAGTGCCTGCTATAAGATCAACCGACTTTGTGCCGTGTTGACCATCAGGACTAACTTTAACCTTACTCACATCAATACGCACATTATCACTTGAAAATACAGATAGTGTCAACGGATATATTTTTTTATTGTTAGCCGTTCCGCCATATATCGTATCTGTTGAAGAGTTAAATATTAAATCTTTGGGGTGAAGCGCCATAATTGCGCCAGTATTATTAGGGTTTACAAATGTTCTTGTACCTGATGTGACTGAATTTAGAGTAATACTTCCTTCATCACCTCCATCGATATAATATGACGACCCATATTTGTAAATGAACGTAGGTTCAGTTAAATTCTCGGTTACGTTATTATAAAGCACATATCTGAATTTAAAATCAGCGTTCTCTAAAACAGGATTAGGTAATTTGTTTTCGATTACAAATGTGTGTAGACGTACCCATCTGCATTCATCACCACCTATCGGAACATATGCATAGAATTTTGCGCCAATTGCACCATACCATGAATATTCAATTTTGTACATTGTAACATTTTCAGGATTAATGATATGCCCTGAGGGACCACTTCCGTCTAATCTATCTCCGTTCCATTTGTCACGAGGAATTGTGAGAGTGTACATAGGTTTTGAGTTATCACGACTTGGCGGGACTTCTGGTTCATCCGTCTGGAAATCTGAAGCAGGAACAAGGTTCATGCCGCCTTCTTCTTCAACAACATCATTAGGAATCGCAATAGTTGACCTGCGAACAATATTAAATTTTGTACCTGAAATCTGGAACATATATTGATCTGTCTGGTTTGCACAACCCCATTCAATTTTGTCCGCCGATGACCCCGGATTATTCTTTAACCTTAATCCGAATGTGAATCCTGATACACGACCAGGTTGATACCTAAATGTTTTTCGACTTTCTAAAACTCCTATTGAAGAGTTTATTGAAGATCCTCCTGGACGTGTTACTTCAGCGCTTACATAGTCACGAATATACAAGTATTGTCCTACATTTGGGATAGGATTATTTGTAAACACCTCAAGATTGAATACAGGATATGTTGTCGTTGATCCATCTCCGTTATTAATCACATATTTTGGATATGTGTCTGTTTCATTTCTTATTCTGAAATAGAACAGAGTCCATTTTTCAATTTGATCCATCGCAATTTGTATATCGTCATCGCCATTATTTGAATCTGATGTGTATACTATATTATGGAATTGTGCTTCAGACGCAAATCCGCCCGCAGGAGTCATGTTCCATGATTGCTTTGTTATTGGGATATGCTGTTTTGATGAGCTGATAATAGTCAAGCAATCTGTCAAGAAGTTGTTTTCAGCAAATACAGGATCTACATCTTTCCATATTTCAAATAGCCATCTTCCTAAAGCAATAAATCTTATGTATTTACCGAAATCACTTGTCGGAGAGAAGGTGTCAGTTGATTTGCTCGGATGACGAGGATAACGAAATTGCGTAGGAAAAGATTTCAGGTACAATGCCTGCTCATTTGTCTCTTCTTTAAATGCCGCAAAACCTCGTTTGCCGAAAACGGGATGTTTTCTACTATACCATTGCACAGGATAATTGCCTTGACCTACAGTATAATAATTCCAATTAGATGCATCTAATCCATATGTCGATACATCGGCAAATAAACTCAACTGTTCTTCGGCACGAGTCACACCTAGGAGTGTAGTACTTACCTCTGAGTCAGTGCCAAATTTCTCTGCTATAGGAATGCTTTCTGACGATTCTTTATTAGCAACAAAACTCGATAATGAATTGTTTGCCTGTGCGAAGGTAGATATTACAGAATTTTCTTCTGTAACAAGAGGGTTGCCTGCTAGATCTTCTAGCGGCGTACCGAAAATGTCGGTAAGTTGATGATACGTTTTTACTGGAGGTGATGGTACCTTATCAAATCCAATTTTGACCTGTCTTGGCATCTATTGTTCTTCCCATGTCAATCCTATTGCTATTTCATTCGGGGTAGCATCTGCTGCTGTATCTTTATCAACAACAAAATACAATGTTTCCGCTTCATCTGTTAGTGGGTAGGATAGATATTCTTTATTATAATCAAAATACGTATCGAGATCTAACTGCTCTGTTCCATTTTGTGCTAAGTATAGCGTAGCGACATTGGCACCTGTACCCGGAATGGGTGTAACAGGATTATCAAACACTTTAATTGATGTCAATGTATCCTGCAAAGGAACTTCTGTTTTTGTTACTGTGTCGGCAACAAGGCCGGTAATTTCACCTGAGGGGTTTCTCACATACCTCACATCAGGAAGAAATTTGCCATCAGCATTGAGCGTGATTGTATCACCAAATGATTGCAAAACTTCAAAATAATAACTATTTGTTTTCTTATACAATCTGCCGAAAATTGTTTCTTCGTCAATTGCGCCGATAACTCCCTGGAACCATCCGTAAATTGATTCGCCGTTTTGTAAATATGTATTCGTTTCTGCTACGTTCAATGGGTCATTAGAAGCACTTACAATATAAGGATCTGATCCTATTGCGAGCGCTGAACTTGAATCAATAGTTGTAAGGGTCTGGAATATCGGAGTTCTTTTCATAGTTAATCGAACAGGACCAGAGTTAAGATTTGCACTTGATAACTTTGTTGGGTACACTTGTACTCTGTTACGTACAGGGTTTCCTTCAACAGTGCTTAGAATGAAATCTTTTGTCTCTAATCCGTAAACAAGTTCACCACGATCAGGAATCAATGTAACACCAGTTCCTATAGGATTTCTTGAGAAATACAATCTATCAGTAGCAGTATCGACCCAAACAACTTTAATGCCTGCATCAAGAGCACTGTTAGTCTTTAACTCTGCACCCATAAAGTATTGTAACGACAAATCATTATTGCCGCCAGCTAGCATTGGCAATGCTTCGCCACCCGATGTTTGAGTTTGCCCATTCAAATTAAGAACGCCGCTGGTGATTGCTTGTCCCATTTCCCATTTCTTGCCATATGCAGCAACGGGGCTATTATTATTATGGCTGTACAGACGAACAGTGCCACGGTCACCACCATCGATGTAGTATGAAGCACCGTATTTTACAATATGGTGGCTCTGTGAACTTCCGTAAGTATGCGTTGCAACCTCTCCGTCACCAAATGCTGCTGGCGATCCTCCGCCATATACATTGTATGTGATTGGTAGTGTTGCGTTACCAAGAGATGCGATCTTCAACTGATTCGATGCTCTTAGGTGATGTACTCTTACCCATCGTGCTTCGCCGTTACCGATTGGAACATAAGCAAGGAACAATGCACCTACCGCACCATACCACGAGAACTCAATTTTAAGCATCGTTACTTTAGTGAAGTCAAAATCATATTCTGATACAGCATCTGTCCAGATGCCGTCTTCGTCTAGCACTTCCATGCCCGGACGAACAATACCAGTATTACCTGTTGCTAAATCGCTGTAAACTCTCTTAGACGTTTTGCCGTCTAATTTGTCATGACTGAATCTTGACCGTGGCACACGATATTCGTAAACACCCCAATATTCTGGTTTAACATTATTCTTAATCCAGTTAATATATTCAGGTGTAAAATTAATTTCATCATATTGTTGACGAATTGTACCTATTTCAGTAGCATCATTAGGACTCAAAGAGGTATCGATGTGCCCAATAAACTTAGCAGTCGCATCACCTAATTGCGCAGATGATGAATATCGATACGGCCATTGCATACCTTTCGGGAATGGGTCTGTATTTTCTGTGTATTGAATAGTATCATCGGTGCCGTCATACGATTGAATCGTTCTTTCTGCACGGATGCCAGTTGCCAATCTATATTCAGCAGGATTGTATACAACATCGCCAATAAACGCAACAACAGTTTCAATAACAATTGTATCTGTGATAAGAGTGCCACTATCAGCAGAACCTCTCATAGCATAGATATCATTTCCGTCTTGATCCTGTAGAGTAAATTCACTGCCTGTAGGACCGTAAACACGACTGACCTTATAAATGCCTCCGTATTCAGCAACAACAGTTTCGACAACATTGCCTGTTGTATCTGAAGTGAAGTTGTTTCCGTCACTAATTTGCGTTTCATTTCCTGTTGTTAGAACCTTAACATTTTGCCCGAAAGTCACGTTACCTGTTGCCAACTTAAAGCATGTAGGTTGACTATCATCAAATTGTTCTTTAACAGTTGTTCTTATTTGTTTAGCGTCTTTCAGCATGCTAGGGTCATTGACGGCTGCATGTGTCATCAACAATCCGTCTCTAAATGCAATCAGGTTACCTGCGAATCCACGACTACCTAACTCAACACCTTCTTTTGTTTCTCTAACGAAGTTGGAATCTATGATGCCATACAAAGAGTTTAACTTAACAATTTCTGGTGATGTGACAGGTAAATCAAATCCTGTAATATCTGAATCCTCAAAATCTGATTGTATCCATTGTTTTAGATGATTATGTTTCGCAACTTCACGAGGAATATCACTGTCTTCCTGTGTAAAGATTGATAACCCCGCAGCTTTATAATACATTGATGCGTTGTAAAGGGTCTGAGCATTACCGCCGCCAACAATATCATCCTTATACCCGTTGACAATGTATTCGAGATCTCGAGCACATTTATATTTTATGTTTCTGTAAAATTCATTTACAGCAAGAACGTCAGCAGCGTCAGCAAGCGGAACACCGTCTATTGACTCGTTCAATGCATAAGGATAATTTGACCCACTTAATTCTTTACCTATCAACGAAGCATTGTAACCTTCAGGAAGATAATTTGCAAATGCATTAAATTTGTATGTTTGTTTAGTGGCAGTGTTATCGGGATCATTATTCACAAATACAAATGACGATACAAAATACGACCAATAATGCTTTCTTGTATCAATGAGCGTATCAACTTTACTCTTTGACCCATAGCTTAGCGTTGTTAATGAAGCATTGGTGCCTGTGATTGGCGGATACGCATTGGTTGCCGATACGCCAGCAACTATTCTGTTAAAGAATCCTTTATTGTTTGTTCCAGAAACTTTAACTAAAAAGTCGTATAATGCTCCGATCTTACTTACACCCGGTGAAGTCAATCCCGGCAAACCGACAGCAATCGCTCTTGCATTAGTATGCAAATCAAGTTCAAATTGCCCCGGAGGTACAGGAGTGCCGGTGGCGGTATTTGGAAAATACGAGTTGAAAAGTCCTGTTTGATAATTTTTTGTATTGATTCTTGTATGTGCATCACCGCCCCATTCAAGATCCATCAACATCATCTTAAGAGCAAATTGAACGTCACGATGACACTTTTGTTTAAATTCGTATCTGTCATAAGGAGTGGCAAGGCCTTCGTTGGCACTATTATTACCATTACCATTAGTGTTATTATAAAAATCAGCGAAGTCGTTGGTGCCACCAGATGCAGTTAATAGATTATTGAATGCGTTTTTAGCGATACTAAGGATATTATCACTTAATACTTGTCTATCACGCTCAAGTACATCTGTTTTTAATTCTTTTCCTTCCTTACCGATGATGCGATAATCATCTGTTTGATTGTACGGTATAGGTTCATCGTCTGCAGCAGGGTTGGGTTTACGTAAAACCTCATTAGTTAAACCAAACGGCGAAGGTGGAAAGTGCATTAAAGATTGTGTTCTACGCACAACATTAAAGTTATCACCTTTACCTGACTGTTTTGTTTCCCAATAATATCCGTCAAAGTTATCAAAGATGCCATATTTGCGAATAGCAGGATTTCTTGCGTAATCAGCAGTTGAAATAGATGACTTGATGCCGAATGTTGCCGCAGATACACGACCTGGTTGATATCTGAAGAAACGCTTTGAAGTCAGTACAGCACTTTCATCACGAGGTGCTTCAACAAGCGCACCCGCTTCAGTCGGCAAATGTTTAATACCATGACCGCCAATATCACCCGAAATGTAGTATTGAGGACTCGATGACCATTCTGATGGGTTTACATCGTAAGTATTAACGTCTGCAAAAATACCTAAGGCAACTTCTGATCGAGGAATACCCAACAAAGATAATGAAACTTCTGATTGAACTTTATTCTGCTCAACAACAGGAATAGCGGTTTGATCAGTAGCCAGAACAACAGGAATTGATTTTGATGCAGGTTGTTGACCTGGAGCAACTGGGGTTGTTCTACCTACATTGACTACCCTTGTGTTATTATTAATATTCGTTAAACTAGACATATTTTTTTATTTAATCCTTCCGGTTGCGATTACAAAACTATTTTCTGCTTCTAATGTTCCACTTGATCCTACCGCTGCTGTTTGGCTTGCATTAACAACAGGATTTGCATTTTCCCATTTTATTACAACTTCTTTTAATGTTTCAGACCCTGAAATGCTTTCAATGACGCCAAAATCTGCAGGAGGTGGAACGACAGTATTGTCACCTGCACTGAAGTTGTCATGTGCTGTTGCGCCTGCTGCTGTTGGTCGAACTTTACGGCCTACTGCTAAGTATTTATAATCAGAAACTTTAACTGTATAGTTAGCATAATCTTTTCCGTTGTCGTTATATTGCGCACTCCAAATAGCAGGATCACTCGGGTCATTTTGAATGATGCCGTTGAGTACATATTGTGTTACTGATGCTGACCAACCTAAACCAACATGATCCGCATCACCTACGGTGGTTGAAGGTGTGCCGAGTGGTATATCGTTATCAGGGTCACCAGAAGTATGATAAATTGTATTATTCGGATTTTTCATGTAATCAACAGTATATTGCTGACCAGCAATTTTCATTCTGCGTACTGATGCAGATGGTATTGTCCACTGGAATCCGCCCTCAGAAGGAGGATTGTCACCTTCAGAGCCAGGTCGCATTTCAACATATGCACTTCGTGTCAATGTATGATTTGCTCCATTATTGCTAGCACCCCCTACAGCACCAAGATTTACTCGGCCGCCACTACCGCCAGCAAGCGCATTTACTTGAGTGTCGTACAATTTAATCATATCATTACCAGTCCCTACAACATTAACGAAATACGTTGTACCGTCTGTTAATGATGTGTACGTTCCGTCATTTTCATTATAGACAACAGGATCGCCCGTAACTAAATCGTGATCTGGTAAAGGTATCGTGTCACTTCCAGTATTAATAGCTGCACCACCAGCGCCAGCATTGAAAACATTTACGATTGTTTGTTTGTCTGCAGCATCACTTTCTGGTGGTCGCAAATCTTCAATCCAAATTGACTCTTCCCCGAGAGATGATTTCTTAATAGCAAATATTTTATATGTAGGGGGTGATGTACTAAGATCATACACTTCACCGTTTTCTTGATATTTAAACGGACCTGAATTGAAATCAGTAATAGGAATACCAATAGATGCAGATGTGAGATCAATATTAATTGAATCAAACTCTGAATTATAACTATCAGGTTGTGGCAAGAATTCACCTGCAGGTCCTGTCAATACGTTAGGACTTGTGATCATAAATCTTGACCCATACATCAGTAAACCTGAACCACAATTTGAAATAATATTGCCTTCAATAACCCCCTTGTTTGTTACAGATGCATCTAAACTATCTGAGAAGTTTTCAAATCTATTAGATGAAATTGATGTATTTTCTCCGCCGTCAGCGACAAGTGGCGAGAAAACATGTCTATCCGTGACACCACTATTTACCATTTCTGATGAAACAACTTTAAGGTTTTTTGAATCTGGTGCATAAATTCCGCCGCCGATAGGACTGGTCATTCTGATTTTGTCAAGCAATACGCCAGTAGACCCTTGCCCACAATCAATCGCAGAGTTTTTGCCTTTAAATGTTGTGTCATCGAACGCTATTGAGTTTACAGCATTGCCGTCAATATCAAATCCTACAAAACTTGAATTTGTAACTGTTCGTGTGCCGACCGTCTCGCTTTGAACAGTAATTATTTTTGATGAGGATGCGGTTGTTGATCCGTTCCACCCTGACCAAGGCAACTTGGTTAATTTTGTATTATATGAAAATCCTTCGACACTGAAGTTTGCAGGAACAGTTATTCCCGAGACGACATAATTTTTAGGATTTAACCTAACTGCTTTTTGCCCACGACCTGCATTGTTTAGAATGCCTGTCTGGATTGCATTTGTATCATTATGTGAGATCCAAACACCGTTAACTTCACCTGAGTTCATTTTAACGCTTGATTTCAGCGTAACATCAATGAAGGTACTTAACGATTCATTAATTTCATCTTCGAATTGTACACTTTCAATTGTTGCGTCTACCCAACCTCGTTCGGAATCAGCGCCTTCACTAAATGGTTTAAAGTGTACAGTATTTTCAGGAATATATGAATTATCGTCTTGATCTTTAAGTGAATAATCTAAAATATCATCAGTGTAATAATCGATCCATGAATCGTTAACTAAATCTTTAGGACCTAAAACAGCAACAAGTTTACTCACACCTTGCAAAGTTGAATCAACAGTATTTACTTGTGCTATTGACCTATAAACAGCAAGTCCTCGATTAGGAGATACGCCGTCAGCAACTGCAAGCTCAATAACGTGAGTAAAATTTAATTTTACAAAATTTTCAACGCTAAAGGATTTCAATAGCGCATCACGATCTTCTTGCAAGAATGTTGTGACATTTGCGGGATCAGTTGTTGCAGGAACACTTACGTTAATAGAAACAGGTGTTGCTGCAGGCGCAACTTGCCCAGTGTTCATATCAAATTCACACACTCTATATGTAAATCTTTGATATGGATTATTTACAACAATAGGGGTTATTGTATGAGTTGTTCCTGTACCTTGAGTAGTGATTGTTCGTGGCGTTGCACTGCCGCCAGCTGCGCCAGAATTTGCATAACTATCAGCCAATTGAATAACGGTTTCACTAATTTTAATAACATAATACGCTGCGCCGCTTGTCAGATTACCTAAAGCAGTACCTTGACCAGAATTATAGACAATATCATTGCCTGTCACAAGACCATGAGGACTGGTAAATGTGATCGTATTAGTGGCAACATCAACATTAGCAGAGTCAAACGCAGGAGTAATGCCTGCATTGCCATCACTCACAGCTGTAAACCCGACTGTTTCACCAGTCACGTTTAATTGATTTGTTAGGTCTTCTCTTGATGGCAAATCTGCGCCGTATAATCGAACGACTTTATTTGGTTGATAAGACGCAAATCTGCCTGACTGATCTCTTTTTACATAATCAGCAGACATGCCTGGAATCTGTCCTTGGCTTCTAATCCTGATAACTCTGCCCAAGCCCGTTGCACTAAGGGTACCTGAAGGTGCGAATCCTACAGTATCATAATAACTATCAGTCACTTCACCTTGATCGAATGTTGTACTATAGCTGTTGAAAAACGTGGCAAAATTAGAATCAAAATATTCTTCTACTCTATCATCGGTGTAGTATAAATTTTGAGTGCCTTCAGACACATAATCGGTTGTAACAGCAGTCGTGGATTGTGTCACACCTTGATCGACAAGATCAAATGCTAATGAAGTTGTAATTCCATCAGAAACAATTTTAATAAACCCGCCGCCGTCTTTACTATTATCAAAATCATGTAAATCTAATGGCACATTTTTCATGTTAGACAGAACAGTCGGAACACCTGTTAGGTTATCCCAATTTAAATGATGCGCACTATCAAATCCGCCAAGTGTTCCTGCGTTTAATGCGGGTGATGTTCCTGCGGCCGTATATGAGTTCAATGCACTCACGACATCATTCACATTATCCGTGAATGTTGAAGCGTCAACCATTATATTTTTAAGGCTAGCGAACGAAATACTTACTGAAGTATTTTCACTTGTCGATGTTACGGCAAACAAATCATTGTTCGCAAGCGTTGTGGTTGCTGGTAGTTGACTAAATTTTATTGCCATCTGGTTGTGCCTTTCCTTTTAAGTATAATGTTTATTTATATATACGCCTACAAGCGTGTTTCGATACAACCTTGCATCAAGATCCTATTCGAAGGTTGATAATACTTCCGGTAAGGTCTGTTAAAGGACCTTCGATTCTGCCGAATGAACTTTTGTTGATTGCAGCTACGTTTGAATATTCGGCATCCAAGTGTCCTGCATCGTTGACAGCAAAGGCTGCTCCTGCTGAGCCTCCAGATATTAGTTCAGGGGCGGTAGTCACTATCGATCGACCTTGTTCTACGCCATTAACATGAACAAATGTTTTGCCGCCTGTAAAGCCGTATCCCCCGCCGCCGCCGCCTGCGCCTCCGAGAGCATTATCAACGTACTTTATTCTCGTTTTTGTGTTTAAACCCGCTAAACTATTTGATGAAGTCGGATTGGGGTTTCCTGATCCGTTTTGTTCATGAGGATCAGGATCACCAGCTGTGCCGCCATACCAAGATGATATTTGCCCCGTACCAAGCATATCAACTACGGGTGCTGTGTTATTTAAGAACGATCCGCCATACCCTCCTGCATGAACATCTCTGTCGCCCTTTTCAGGGACATAACTAGGATAATCTGGATAAAATTCTGTAGAGGTATTGAAAGAAACTAGAGCGAGGTCAAGCGAACCAAGGCCGTCAAAGTCAGTGGTGCTACCACCGCCGCTGCCAGTGCTCCAACTCGAGCCTGGAGTATGTGATCCCATTTATTTCTCCTTTAAATCCTTAATCATCAATCTTAATTCCTCGTTTTGTGTTTTGAGTTCTTTAATTGATTCAATGAATAATGCTGATAACTGATGATATTCTACTGTTTTATATTCCTCATCACTAGTATTGTTAATTAACACAGCTGAAGGCAATACTTTCTCCACCTGTTGAGCAATCACACCAGCAGATTCCTTATCGTCATGTTTATAATTAAATGTGACACCATCCAAGCTACAAACTTTATCTAGAGCACCACTAACATTGTTAATATTTTGCTTTAAGTTTTCATCAGATATGTGATTGAGGTCAAATAAAGGCCTTCCCGACCCTGGCCCACCAAAATTAATATCGGATAAATCAATATTTGAGATATCGATAGCTTCTTCTACAACAGTTGTTCCAGACCAATGATTCCTTCCTATGCCGGTCCCGACAGGAGAATTGTACGCAGGAATCACTCCACCATTCGCCCCTGTGCTTACAGTAAAGTTTGTTGTATATGATGTTGGGCTTATCGGTACATTTTTTCTATTCAATCTATATTCCATCCATTTATGCGAAAATTGCCCGTTGCTGTGAGATATATGGGTACCTATGGCTTGAGCATACAGTTGCAGCCCGTAACCATTGTTGGCAGTATAGACCCAGTTGTTTCTGCTGCCAACATCTGCATATTTAATGCGCCCGTCCACAATGACAAAAACTCTTGTATGCTTACCTGAATAATTATGTCTTACGAAAGCACTACCAGCGAGATTTGGAATAGGAACATCAATATTATTTCCTGCGCCCACTTTACTGTTGTCTGCCTGCCCTCCGTGAAATGCTCGCAAAACTTGCTCTACAGTTTGTCCGTTAGTGGTAGACAAGTTATCTTTGTAATACCAATCAATCTTGCCATTTCTTTTAAGGTTTCTTACAACACTTCCTCCGGCGCCGCCACAAATTGATTCTTTGGGTTCTACATAGAATGCATCATCAGGATTTGTGTTGCGTCTAGAAGAGATTCCGGGCAGACCTTTCCATTCCTGAAAATCAGAACGATGCCCAGCATCAGTCATTTGAACTACACTCCCACCGGATCGACAATTGCCACCTTTGCCGCCGCCTGCGCCGCCACCACCGCCGCTTCCATATGCCGTGCCATTTGAGTCAGTAGTATATCCCGCAGCGCCGCCACCGCCACCGCCAAGTATTGAATATGAATTTTTGTTAAACGCAGTTCTATCTTCCATATTAAAATAAACTTTACCTACAGGATGATCTATTTTTACTGCGGGCCCGCCAGGTTTACCTTTAGCTAGTTCTTTCGCAGCAGCATCAAACATCGGATTATTTACCGGAACATCACCTCCGTCTCCGCCGCATCCGTAAATAATGGCGCCTACATTAAGATTAACTGTAACCTTTAATTGGTCAGGCAAATTTGCAATAGTAAGGCCTGCGACAGAAGTGTTTGTTGATCCCAATACAGTTCCGCTATCTATATTCAAAACAACTTCACTCACAATCACATTGGGATCATCCCATGCGCTGTATCGTTCAAGCTCGTCTTTTAAATTATATCCGTCATAAGCATGTCCAAAATTAACCGGCACAGTGATTGTTAATTTCTGTGCGTCTAATGGGACGGCGGTTGCTTTTTCTGTTCCATAAAAATCACTGAATGAGATTGGTACAGGTTTACCTGATGCTTTAGTAGGAATAGCAATATTTTTAACAATTCTAAGTTTAATGCCATACCTAGTAGATGACCCATCCATAAATTCGGTACTAATTTTAAACTGATATTGTGAATTGTCACCATACGTCAATGTGCCGCCAGGTTGTACACTTTGTGCAGATAGTGTTGTTATTGCTCCTGCAGCGGTAACACCTGGTATATGATACTTAATATCCATTTTGGCGCTATTGCCGGAATTTATTACAGCATAAAAACCTAAATAATATGCACCTTTATATGTGTGAAGAAAATCATGCGACCTTACATTATCACCTTCACGAAAATACTCACCTAAAGAAGGAGTACTATCGCCCGTAAATTCTGCCTTTATTTCAGACATTTTTAAAGACGATGCGGGATCAAAGGTTGCTAAAACATCATCTGCATCTACATATGGCTTAATAGGCATGTGAGCGATTCTATCCTTTAGTTGATTTCAGATCTTCGACCTGTTGTTTTAGTTCTTTAATCGCTTCAATGAGTAATGCAACAGTGTTATCATATCGAACTGCTTTTTTCCCATCTTCAGTTTCATACACTGCTTCAGGTAAAACTTGCTCTAATTCTTGAGCGATCACACCAGGCACCCTTCCTTTTTCTGGCGCATCAATATAATTAAATGTGTAACCGTTAATCGCATCAACCTTTTCAAGAGCATTTTCAATAGGTTCAATATTTTCTTTTAACGATTTATCGGATGCGCTACCGAATGCTGTAATATCACCGCTCGCAATAAAGTTGCCGTTACTCGTTTGAAATTCAAATTTGCTAGTGCCCGTCCTATTCTGGATGAAAACTTTATTGTCCGACCGTATCTTAAAATTGTCCATGCCGCCTGAACTGACGATAAAATCATCATTGCCTGAGGATTGCAGAAACCCTTCGGCGTTAGTATTTGCTGTTTCATTTCCTTTTTGGAAAGATATTTTTGTTGCAGATTCAACAACAAACCCGGAACCGTCAAGTTTCGATCTATTTGCATCTGCGGTAGGATTCCGCAATAGATATCGACTATCTGCATCAAGGGTTGTCACAGATTCAACGTGACCAAACTCATCAAATTGTAAATCTTCAATCAAGGTGCCAGCAGAGTTTGATGTGGTCGTTGCGACAGGATTAGGTACATAGTGTTTGATATTAGGATCTGCCGCAGTGCTGGCGCTTCCTCCGACCGGAGTAAATGTTACCAATCCATCACCAATCGTCAACACTTGGACACCAGATTCTACAGTACTGAAGTCAACAGTTGTGTTAGCGATTTCAATGTTACCTGTTCCATCAATATCTACTGCAGTGCCTGTTACCATACCTGATATTGAAATTTGGCGAGTTGTTGCCCATTGATTGGCTGTATTAGCAGCGACATCATCTTTTAACAATTCAGTATCGAGTTTAATGTCAGTTCCTGTTATCAAACCGAGTGTTTCGCCATCCGACCTTCTAATTGTAAAGATTGCATCAGCACTATTATTGTCTGCGTTTCGACCAACAATGTCTAGGTCAGTGTGATTATCAACAGGACCTATTTTCCATATCTTATTATTCGCTGAAGCGGTCGTGCCTTTCACGAATTGTATCGTGTCGTTTTTACCTTCGGCAGGAGTAAATATCATTTGCTGTTCAGAGAACTCAACTGTATTGGCATCGAGTTTAATTGTAGTGCCTGTGTTCGGCGTAAGGATATTTGTTTGAACACCTACAGTTGTATTTTCAGTGACCAAAGGACCTTCAATAAGAACGCCGCCAGAACCACGATTATCACCTGATGCGCCGCCATAACAAACTGCATTGTCAGATAAATTATCGCCGATCTCATTAGTCTTATCAAACCATTCCTGGAATGTATCAGTAGTTTGTAATGCTGTATAACTAATCGCCATTGCTTTCTATCTCTTCTATTCTAAGTTTTAAATTTTCAACACATGTTTCTAGTTTTTCAACTTTTTGAATCAGTTGTTGATATTCGTTTTCTTTTTTTGATCTCAACTTTGCTGCCCTGTATGCAGCATCGTCTGTATTAACTAACGCTGACGTTTCTGCTCGTGTAAACGTATTTGCAGTATTCATTATGTCAACGCTATCGCTCTGTAATCATGAACAAGTGGGAACAGACCTGTGCTTGCGTTTGCATCATCGTGTTTCATAATAATCTTGATTTGAAATGCATCATATTCTAAAGGAGTCGCTGCTTCAGTAAACGAATAATCAAATTCACGAAAATCTTTTATGTTTGCAGATGATGAATATAAATCAGGATTGTTATTCGTCAATGAAACCCAATCGGAATAATTTTCAGGATCAGACGGATATAAGAATCGTGCTTGAACATCTACGCTCGTACCTGTTGGTCGGAATGCGGACAGAATAACCTTCAACCCCTGTCCCGGGTATCCCGCTTGCAACACAACTTTCTTAGAAACATATTTAGATGTGTTACCTATAGTATTCGACATCGTATAATTGTATGCCTGAAGTTGTGCAAGTGCATTATCAATAACAGGTGTTACGTATTTGTATTCATTATTAGATAAATCTAGTCTCAATCTAAACCTATCAATTTGATTACCTGCAGTGTCAGCGAGCAGTAATTGTTTTGACGGAATTGATCTTTGTTCACCTGTCAAGAAAAGGTTTGAGTGTAAAGGAACACCTTGGCCAGGCGACAAGTTTGCAGTATCAAATGCTGCTGTATTTTTAAATAGTGTCAATTCACTAGAAGTTCGCAATGTATTTTGTTGCATAACGAAAGGTTGAATATAAGACACATTTGCGCTTGATAAAGAAACGATTTCTCCTGTTGCCCCAGACGTTGCACCTGTAACAGTTGCTGACGCTGTATATTGCGCAGAAGTTCTTGATGTACTTTCTTTGATATGCACTGCATTGCCTTTGTTTTGGTTGAAGTATGTTACTTTACCTCCGACACCTAGCGATATTGTCAATGGCCCTGCAGTAAATGGCGGCAAATCTGAAAGAACAATAACACGATTTGATGCTACAGTTGTCAAAGATTTAACAGTTGACACATGCGTGCTTCCTTGTTTTTCAACAATGACCAAGTCACCCTGAACAATAGAAAAGTCGCTTAAACTACTAGGAACATTAATCTTTCTTTCAGATGTTAAGTTTCCTGAGAATGTATTGCCTGATAATGACACATAAGCATACTCATCAACAATAAAGTTGCCGTTGCGTGTATCAGGATTAATGTCAATGAATTCCATGTCATTAGCAACAAGATCAATGTGTCCTGGATTTGTGGAAAACGGAATCTTGTACAACTTAAATTTGACGTCTTCGTTTTGATATGATTCCCATGCTTGGTTGTTTGTTGATGTAAACAATACACCTGAACCCCAGTCAGATGAAACCTGAACACTATCGTCATTGATGCTATTCTCTCCGACCTTTGCCGTCCATATGAAATAATCAGGATCAGTTGCATCAGGAACAACAACAATTGCATATTCTTTCCCGACTTCAAGTTTGACTGGATTATCAAAAACAACAGTAGTTGCTGATGATGCATCATCAGATATTGATATTTCACTCCAGTCAACATGTTTCATACCAAATGTCACTATTTTAGCAGTAGGATACCCGTTTTCAACTTCACGCAATTGGACAGTGACTCCGTTTCTTCGTGAAGCAGGTGATTTCTTCTTAAACCACAAATCAAGTTTATCGGTAAAGATGTACGATGCATATTCTGCTTGCGCAGGTTGAATTGCGAAAGTTTGCGCTAATGGATCTCCGCCTCTTCTTCTTGGTGGAGGATTCCAAACTCTAAGTTCTCTTGATGTGCTGAATGTGTCTGATTCAATATCGAAGTCAACGGATCTGACATCTGATCCTATTGCAGTTCTGTTCACAGTAAATCCATACGCACGATAAGTTTCTTTAGCAGAAGATGTTCCTGCTGATTCAATACTATTGAATTGATCAGCATCTGAGATAACCAGATCTGCTTCACCTACTAAGAATGTTTGTCCGGGCAATTGGAATACTGCAAATAATCTTCCGTATTGATCTGACTTAACAGCAGCACCTCTGGACCCTATTGCAGAGATGTCAGAAGCTTTAATGCTTCGTGAAATGCCATTTTCTATAATGCCGCCAGGAGCAACATGAGCAGAAACAGGTTTCTCATCAAAGTAGAAATAATGTCTTGTGTTTGGTCGTAATCCTGAAACCCCGATTTTAATGACTTTAGAATTCATGAAGGGTGTCATTGAAAAATCTGTTACGAATGAACCTAAATTTTGTGTCGTATTAAATGTGTCGCTAGTCAAAGTTTCAGTCAAGAATGAATCTGTTATACTCGCTACAGAAAAGTTTCCTTGTTGATTAAACTCTGACTGAACACTATTTGTTTGCGTTGTCGATGTTAACGGAACGAATTGTTGAATAGTGTCTACTGCACTAAGCACAGCACCAGCAAGATCGATATCTATTGTGACCGCAGGGTTTTCAATAACATCATACCCAGCATCAAATTTAGGTTCCATTAAAACTGTGCCGTTGTAATTATAAAAGTTTGATGCACAGTTTCTGAAACTTGTTGCATATTCCTGTGAAAGCAATGTTTCTCTACTAGAACTTGATAGCGTTGTCACATCGTCATACGACACAACATTTGATGATGTTGCGCTATCAACTTTAAGATCAATAGGGAACTGAGTCACTGCAGGAGCAAGATATTTCTGCACTGATTCAATTGACGCTTTGAAGTCTCCGTCAGTGATATCCGCAACTCTAAGGTCTTTGAATTGATCTACTAAGATGCCATTCTTAAATCTATTGTTTCCGCTTGCATCGGGAATGAACATATCTTTTGTTTGTGATTCAAGCAAACTCAATGATAGCACATCGAAAACCCTATCAACTCTTTTTTCAATTGATTCAATGTCTTTCATAGTGTAATTTTTAATTGTGTTTCTTTCAACTCTTATCGGATTTGCTTTTGACACAGACATATTAACACCAGGCACAAAAATGTCTGCTATGCCGAACACAGAATCGTTAACAACTTTTCCTGGGTTATCAGCAGGTTGACCCTTTACAATCACAAACTGTTGTGTTTTGTCAATTGCAAGTTTGTCTATTCTGCCCAAATAATATTCTTGTGTTGCAAGTATAGTAGAATTCGATGACACAGGAATTGCAGATCCTAAAGTGTCAAGTTGTAAAGATGAAATGTTGACTGATGCAGCGCCCGCCTCTTCAGTCAGGTATTGAACTGTTGTATCTGCATAAGGTCTGAAATCAAACGAATTTAAAAGATTATACGTTTTTCCGTTCCTGCCAGTATATGATGTAAGTTTTTCAGAAACATCAGTAATATTGCTATAACTATTCGGCGTTATATACCCACCATTAACAGTTCTTTGAAGAACAGTGAAGTTTGCACTTATCGTTGCAGTTGCCGCACCAAGCGTTTCACCTGATTTAAGCGTAAGATAAGATAGCCCGTAATATGCATCATTTTGATTTCTTTGTAATGCAAACTTGCTCGTGACATCCTTTCCTTCACTATCCTTAACCTGATTAAGTACAACAGCATTAGGAAGACCTAAAGAAGCAAAATTATTTATCGCAGAATGACTAGTAGTAACCCAAACATCAATTGCTGTTAATGTGTCTTGTGTAACACCACTAATGTTCGCATTGTAATAGATATATTGTAGGGTCTTACCTGCTGGGAATGTTATGCTGATACCTGTGTTAGGTGATGCGACTGATTCTACGATCGTTGCGCCGACATATTCCCCAGAAATGTCAATTGCAAAAGCTCCGCCTTGTGTGATAGGTGATGTCGTTACTTGCCCGTTAACCTCAACAGGAATCAGAATAGGAGATGATGACGAAACAGGTATAGGGTAATATTTTCTTTGTCTTTCTGTGTATACGACACTAGAAACCGACTTCATGCCTTGGCGGCCTGTATCAAATATAGCCAATCCTTTATTCGCATCAACGATGTTGCCGGATAATACAGCAGTTTTTGTTGTCGCATTTTTGTAAATAAATGCTATATCAGTAGTTTGTTCATTTTCATTTTTTTGCACTGCATATACATAAATTCTTAACTTATCATTGCCTACGGGTTCAATGTTTCGTATTGAACATGTGCCTATGTCTTGCTGTGCCGAATTGCACAATTTATATCTATCAGAGAAATTAAATGATTCAACGTCAGTGCCTGCTGATGATACATCTACTGTCAGATATCCGCCATACTCAACACCTGTTGATTGTAAAGATTTTGTGCTTGTTGTTGCACTGGGCTCAATCTCTAGTCGTGTTTTACCTATGTTGTTTATCTCGAACCCGAACGCATATGCCCGTCCTGCACCAATAACAGCCTGAAACTTCCCATCTGAATCTTTTTCTGTTGTGATAGGTAACCCACTAACAACATAACTGCCCGACTCATCTTGTGTTCTTTTTGCAAGTTCTTTTTTAATGGAGTTAAACTGTGTATCGCCACGAACAAATACTGTCTGTCCCTTTTCGATTCTCAATAATGCAAAGAATGATTCAGGTCTTGTTGCAGTATCATATACTGCCAACTTAGGTTCTAGTTTTAATCTATCGGCACCAGGAGCATTAAAATTGTTAAATCCTTGGGCATTGTCCAGCAATGTATTGTCTAGTGCCGAGTCAACGATTGATTCATTGATGTTAAAACCTACTGAGATATCAGCAGGAATAATATCATACTTTGATGCGATGATAAGTTGCGGTGCAACATAATTAAAGTGTCCATGCTGATAGATTACTCCATCAGTTACTTGAACAGCTAAAGATTCTCCGACATGATCAGTCCCATCGTTTGCTGTGACAGTTGCAACAGCTGTCGTTACGCCATCTTCTTCTCTTGTAACACTTAATAGTTCACCAGAAATAAATTGCTTAACGTCTGTGCCAGCTTGGTTTGCAACTGATTGCAAATACTTTACAAAAAATGTTTTCAAGTCAGGCGCATCACTCTGGAATCCATTTGCCCCAGCAACGATTCTTGCAGTAAGTCCTGAAGAAAGGCCTTCGATGAAATACGAAACATCATCTGTCGATGCATAAATTGTTAAGTCATCAATACCTGATTGATCATTAATCTTGACAAAATTGACATTTTTATCAACCGTTGGGTTCACACCTTCAATGATTGTTCCTTCTTGGTAAATATTATTACCAAACCTTTCTATCTGATTTTGAAGGATTGATTGTAGTTGTGTCATCTCTCTTGCTTGAACTGCCCGTGCTGGTTTAAACAACACACGAATGTATTGCTTGTCAGCATCAAAGTCATCATTGTAAGGAGCTGTGTTTAGATTTGTGTTAATACCCATTTAGTTTACTCTTTCCTCTAAAAGTCGAAAATAAGTTTTACTTTTTCTTTAGATGTAGCGGTTCGTGTGATCGGATCAAAGTCAACAAAGTGCATTACTTCTCCGGAATACTTATTATATTTATGTCGTGTGCTAACAGTGTTTATGGCGCCTTGATAGGATGTGTTTGCATCTCCTTCGACGGCAAATATTTGAAAGGCGCCTGCCTCAAATTCTTTATTATATGCGCCAACATTATCAACAATATATAAACCTGTTTGATTATTGTGAGATGTGATAATTTCATGAACAGTCCCAACAACCTCTGTGCCTATAGGATTTCCGTCAATATCATAAGATGACGCTTGCTTAACAATACTGCCGACAACAACCTGTGATGCGTCCAATGCTTCGTCTATAGAAACCAGCACCCTGTTATCAAAATCAGCAGGATATGTGTCATCTCTGAATGTAGGATTTTTGACAAGACCTATTTTTGTATATTGATTTGAATCAGGAATGCTTGTATTTGTATCAGTAACGAAACTAGTAACCGTTCCTACTTTACTCATAAACAATTCATGCACAGGATCTGATCCGTGTCCACCTGACGGCGATACAATAGTTCTAACAGATGTATCTGAAAACTGCACTGCAGGTGGCGCCTTAATTTCTGCGCTCGCAAATGTATAACCTGAGCCTTTTGTCTTAAAGTTAATAGACGTCAATGTACCCTCATTGCTTAATACGCCATACGCAATGGCCTGAGTTCCTGTCGAGTCGTCAGGTTCAGTTATATAAACTTTAGGAACAATAAAACAAGCACCGCCTGATAACCCAGCTTCATTATTTAGATTTATCGGCGTCTTAACAAATATGTTAAGAGTTTTGTTTGTTGTTGAATCAACATTAGCAGGTATGGAACTTTCGACAATATCAAATATGTGTCCAGAGGTAGTTCTCACATACATGTTAGTGTAAGCGTTTGTCGCATTTTTCGGCACCCTAGAACACGTTAACTGTAATTGATATTGATCAACAATAATGTCCGAAGATACTGATGCAATTGTTGCTTTTGTGGGCGTACCATCTTCTCCTATGAGGTATGGTTTAAATGCGCCAGCATCGACATCAGTTATCAAAATATCACTAATACTTTGTGTTGCAGCAGCAGTAACAGCAGAGTTAGGAATAAAGGGTAAGAATTTTGATGTGCCAAACAATAAGTATTGCGCAGGAGGCACATCGAACAAATATTTCCATACATATCCGTCACCTGACGTTACCTCATACCCAGACTCTAACTCAGCAGTAGGAGGCGTATCGACAGAAGGCGAATTGTTATTGTTTCTCAAGCACTTGTAAACCTTATATGATGTTTCGTTGATTGTGCCATCGAGAACGGTCACGTAAAAATTCTTTGTACTCATGTCTTGAGTATCATCGAATATGTCATATACAGTTCCTGTCACCCATGGTTTAATGTTAAACATGTATCTAACATTGCTCGAGTCAATCTTATTGCCGAACACCACTTTACGCTGAAACTCTCTAATATCTTTTTGAGTGTTAGCGATGGTTGAATCTTCACTAACTGAAGATGCCATAATGTAATAATTATTGCCGTTAGCGTTCGCAAATGAATCTACGAACTCATTTGTTGATTCAACTCTAAAATTTTCAGTTACAACCTTTGCCATGTAAAAGTTTTCCTAAGTGTTTGTTTTATTTATATACTATTAATCAAATCCGACTACTGTATCAGTACCTGTTTCGACAATTGATGCCATGAGTGCAGGAATAACAACCGCATTTGTCAATAAAGATCCGTCATTATTTGCTCTAAATACTGATCCTTGCGAATAAGTTTGTGCTCCTGTATCCGCAGCATCATTCCATTGTGGACTACTGCCTGCAAGATTTCCGAGATCAACAATCTGGTAAGTTGTTCCTACGACAAAATCTCCTGGGCCAACAGTAATTTGTGTAAGTGTTTCATATGCGCTAGGATCTGTTGTATCCGCTTCTAACATTAACGGAGAGAATCCATCAGGATAATCATCGCTAGGTTCAACAAGCGAATAGTCGTAATTAAACAACTGTACTGCGTATCCATAAACACCTTGAAACCCATTTTCAACAGACAATACATTGTCGGTTATATGATCAGACAGTGCATCTAGTCGGGCATCAACCTCAGGATATCCAGTTGAAGTTAAAGTGCTGAGGTTCCACAAAGTTAAAAGTTGAATTTGAGTTAATCCAGTTAACCCATCTGGGTCAAGAGTGGCATAAGGTATGCCTGAAGGGTCATCCTCACGAATAACATCATACAATAGCGGCGCTCTAGATTGCAAAGTAGTACCTTGAGTATTTATGATTAACACTTCATAAATTGCGTTAGTAATTACCTCGAGTCGTGCAACAATAATTTTTAATATTGTTTCTGTCTGACCAACACTCGCATCAATTTCTGGGCGAATATCATCAATCGTAGCAATCAGAGGTGTGCCGAATAACTTAGTCCCTGCAACATGCGTTATATCTTTTACTGTTTTTTCATACACCGGAGGATCTAGTATAGTCGATACATCATATGAATATTGTTGATAATAATAATTATCGTGAATGAATCTATTGTTATCAGAAAGGTGTGACGTTGTAGTTACCCAGTTACCTGCCGTTTCTCCCATTCCCCCAACATCAATTTTTGCCTTGGCAACTATTTGTTGATATTTGTCTTCATCATCCTCATCGTTGCCAACTAAGTCAACAGTTTCACCTGACGTATATCTGAAACCTGATCTTGCAATATCAATTTCTGTTATCTGTCCTGACAAATATTCTGCCTCACCTTCAACGACAGCATTACCGCCAGCAGTATTTTCTGGTAATCTAGATACTGATTCTACGGTCAATGCTCTACCCTTGAATGTAATTGATGTGCCATCAATACTAAAGGGATAATAACTTAATGGTTGGAAATAGAAAATGTTTCCTTCCCTACGAACAAATCGTCCTCTTGTCGTATGTGTTATTTGTTGACCAGAGTTTATAAACGCACCTTCGCTGTCTCGTGTCAAATCTTCAATTTGAATATCTTGTTCAATTATGTCGCCTTCTTGAATGATGAAGTTAGTCACATCAAATGTCAATCCAATCAATCCTAAATCGTGAGGAAAGATTGTTGGGTTTCGTAATCGTGTTCTCACATTGTTCTTATAACTATCACCCGAACTTTCGACTCTGATCTCATCGATTGATCCAATAGTCGTTGTCGTTACACCCAGGGCATCTTGAATTTTAGTATCTTTATTATTAGGATTAATTCTCCCGCCCATATTATAATTAAATGCATCTAGCGGCTTCGAAAGAAAGAAACTTATAATGTCATCTAGGAATGATACTGTTTCGGCATTCGAAAACTTTTCAAACGAAAATGATGCTGAATCATTATATCGTGTCATCGATGATATTTCAACCGTACCTACACCACCGACCTGAACCTGTGCTCTTGGATTAATGACGGCTGGGGCAAAAGGCCAATCCTCTTCAAGACCTGTAACAGTATTTCTTACGACAAATGCACCATCTGCGAAATCAGTTGTTGTCGATTCGGGAAATGCGTACACATAAATGATTGGATGTTCGTATGCGATAACTTTTCCAATACCATCAAATCGCTTATTTGCTACTGGTGTTGATGATCCATTTGAAACTTCGTTTACAGGTGTATTGATGGCGATGACAGTTGTACCAGGAACAAGATCAGGTACTTCATCTCCTGCAACAATCAATACTTGTGTCGATGTCAATATTTCGTTTTCTGTATCAACTGAGTTAGGACCTACTGTATAATTACTCCCACTCTGTGTTGATCCTTCAGGAACTGCATATCCCCAACCACTATCCAATAATTGCCAATCAACAACACCCGTTGGAATATCGGATACTGTTCGAACTGTTGCTTCGCCATCAACACCTGTTCTGCTTGAAACAATTTTTAATTTGTTACCTACTACATTATTTGCTGTTGCATCTCTAGTTAATACAGTTGTCGATTCAATAGATCCGTATATCAATTTACCAGGATATGTAACAACACCATCTCTTTCTATACGTAATCCGTCATCGTTTGTGAACTTTCCGTATACGTTTGATATGTACGTTACAGGAACTAGTACACCATCAATATTATAAAATACAATTTCGTCAACGAATGCGGTTGCTTTTGATGTATCACCTTCAATTCTATCTCCTTTCTTCACAGGGAAGATTGATACATCCTGTACAGGAAGGAACTCAATGAATGTAGAGAATGCCCATTTCGAATCAGACAATGACAGAATAGAAGACGCCGGAAAGTATGTTTCAACTTCCGTTTTGTAGAACATTTTGAATAACAGTTCGAGTGCTTCTGACGTACCTTTACTGCGATATAAATCGCCAATGTTTTTAACAAGGAAAGGTATATCCTCAAGTGCTTTATTTACAAAAGGAAGATTGTGTAAATATTTGTTCTTATAATACTTTAGGAAACTTTCTAATGTCGAATCAATGTCACGTAATCCTGCAAAGTTTCGATCATTTGTTTCGTCAAGATATTCATAATACTGTTTAACGAACTCAACAAGATCAGGACCATCTTCACGATAGTGATCTGGGAACTGCTCGGGTATAGTCGGCGCTATCGTTGATGGTCTGTATTGCATTAAACTGCCCTTGTTGTTACTGTAGTATCACTTTGTCTTATTCTAAAGATACGATCCTTCGGTGATGTAAAGTCACGAGTTTTTGTCTTAACAGTAATTTGAATTGCGGCACCTTCAAAATTACGTATGCGTAAATCCTTCAAAATGATTTCGCCTGTATCATAATTCACGGTACCTAAGTTTTTCTTATACACAGAACGTAATGCATCACTAGATACAATCGCTTGTATAACACCATTACCATCATCCTGTAATTCAACAATTGTATTATCAATCGTGAATCGTGTAGATGAAATACATGGTTTGTAATCTGTTAATCCACTAGTGTCGTTATATGGATAAGGTTTTAATAACTCTTGATTAAAGTTAAACGTAGGACTTTCATTTGCATTCAATACAGGTTTATAATCAATAATAGGATCTGTTGTTACTGATACAGATGTGATTGCTTCATTTGCTAATGATAATGAATAACTTAAATCAGATGAACCTAATGTCGCACCAAACTTATTTAAATTTGTACTTGAATACGTAGTCAATGCATCACGAACTAATGCTTCTAATCCCGCAACAGATGTAAGAATATTATTACGATCAAAAGATACTACGACATTCGTTTTAGCATATAAGAATTTTGCTTCTTGAAAAATTGGTTCGATTGCTAACGGACTCTTACTCTTAATATAATCTTTATATAATGCCATTTCAGTTGCAGCAGCACCATCACGACCCTGTACATCAACCGCAACAATCACACGACCATATTGAGGAGGCGTTGCTTCATCACCACCAAACACACTAATGTTTTCTATTTCGGGAAACTGTGTCTTAAGCAAAACTTCGTAATCGTTGGCAGTCACAGCACGATCCTGAACCTGAAACGCCTTAGGGGCAAACTCCCTTACCGATTCCACTGATTCAGCATCTGCGCCGCCTATCGAGTTTCCAACAGGAGTCGCAATCACGCTAGTTGCTCCTATTGCTCCCGCATCAACAGAAAACGCTTTCACACCATTTGATTGAGTCCCAGAACATACACGATACTGAACTTCTATCACATCGGTTGCAGTTGGTTGATACCCGAATAATGTTTGACCAAATTGTATCGAATACTTATCATTTAACTCTGGTTGTAAATAGAATACTTTATCATTCTCAACAACTCCGAATATACCTGTAGCGTATCTATACTCTTCACCGTTTACAAACAAACGAATAGATCGTGTATCAATAAACGAATTAGATAATACAGTATTCTGATAATCAAGCACTTCAACTATAGTACGACCTTCAAATACAGCAACATCATTCGCTACAAATACGTTGGCAGTTTGTCCTTCACGAGTTGCATTATATGTCTTATTTGTGATAAAATTATATGACACATTACCACATCTACCTAGGAAAGATGTTCCACGAGGTATTGTAAATGTATTACCTGCCTGAGATGCAGTAATACGTAATGATAATAATGCCCCTGCTGAACGTCTAGAACGTGGTAAATAATTTAATTCTTTTGCATGAGATACAACACTGTTTTTTAACTGTGCGGAATCGAGGAATGTTTCTCCTAACGTCATATTATAATAAGTCATATTACTATATGTGTTATACGCTAGTAAATCAACTAGCACATTCATGTTCGATCCTTCGAAATCGAATCCCTTGAATTGATCTTGATTCTGTAAATGAGCGAGTAGGTTCGCTTTAATTTGTGTGAAATCAAGTTTATTATATGGTGCAATCTTTGCCATTTCTTATCTTACCCTGTCGAGGATTATGTTAAACTTAGTTGGAGTATCAGTATTTATCAATCGAAACACAATCGATATATTAATCGCATTGCTATCTATATCACCCGTTACGTCAACCCCTATTAATTCACATCGGGGTTCATATAGATCAATAGCATCATATATCACAGTTTCAACTAAGTCAAATGTTTGAGGTGTTGCATTATCAAATAACATCTTACGTACATTACAACCCAACTCAGGTTGAAACGGACGCTCTCCTTTATTCGTTAATACTATATTGCGTATAGATTCTTTAACTGCTTGCTCATTCATCTTACGTGCTAAATCTTCTTTCCCAGGAACAATCGTCATGTCCTTATGAAAATCCGCTGCCACTATTCGTGATATACTGTTAGGTGTTAATGCCATTTACTTATTCCTGGGTTTATATATTATTTATCATTCTTGACGGCAACTCTAGGATACCATGCATCACGCTTATGATCTTTTAAAGCACTTCTTAATGCGAATATAGATGTATTATCCTTTCCTGCAGTGAATGACTCAACACGTTCATCCGCAGTAGCACCTTTAAATAAATCATCATATTCTTTTTGTAAAGTTTTACTTAACCATCCACCACGAGCAGAATTACCTACAGTAATTCTTCCTGGGTTCGTGCCTAGAAGAATTCCTTTAAGTCCTGCACGGGAAGCGGCAATAAGATATCTTAATTGTGTAGTTATATCATCAGAGGGTAATTCTATAGTTACTATTTGTCCTTTCTTACGATATTTAGATTTAGATTCATAATCGAACCCTTTGATTACAAGTATATCTTCATCTAATTGATTTGCCATATCTAGTATCTGTACCCATAGTTTCGTTTGTACTAGAGTCCAACCCGGGCCCGGAGCACCAGTATCATCACCATTCTTACGTAATTGTGTAGTCGCAATCTGTGATCCTCCCTTAAATTTGATGGGTCCAATACCGCCAGTAATAGATGTATCGTTACCTAGCTTAGAAACATAGGGTCTTAATTCCTTAGGCAAATCCTTTGATCTCTTCGGTCGTGGATATGACTTCATGAAATCGTATACTAATGAATCATTATTAATCGTTCTATCAGTATTCAATTGACCGACACCATCACCTTCACCGTATAGAGACTTGTGTCCTTCAACGAGATCATCAAGTTTCGTACTACGTTCACGCATTTCTGTTTGCGCTTTTTCCTTTTGTTTTTCAACGTCATCAGCATCCATGCGGTTAGCACCTGACTCTACAGCGGTTTTTGTTGCCTTTGCACTCTCACTCTTCATGATTTTTTGTGTTTCTTGAATGCCATTCACTGTATTCATCAATGATTTTAAAGGAGTTTCACTTGCATTTTGTATAGCACTTGTTACTTGACAGAAACGAAACAACAATAAACCCAATACAGCAGGGGTTAATTTTTCGAACATTGATCCAACATTCGCAATCATTTTATCAATTCCATCCATCACACCGTTCTTATTCTTGTCAGATGTGAATGCCGCAACCTTCGCTTGTGCCTTATTTAACTGTGCTTGTAATGAATTAGGAAGATCTTTAAGTGAAGCAACGAGTGACTTTGCTTGATTCTTAACCTTTTCAATAACTTTCTCTACAGTATCCTTAATTAATTTACCAATCATTTCTAATTTTAACTTGACCTTTATCACTTCTCCTGATAAAATTTCACTTAATGTAAACTTCTTAAGATCCAATCCAGGTATGCTATCAAGTGAATCTGCCTTTGCTTTCATAGATTGTAATAAACTTTGTAAAGAATTACCCAAAGCAGCAAAGGCGGCACATTGACCCCCCGATAATGATGACCCTATATTATCATCAAGGAATGTATCTAACAATGCTAATGCACCAGCAATTTGTGCCGTAGGATAAGATCCTGGAGTCCATGCACGAAAATCTAATGATACTTGCCCCGCCTTAATAGTATCCCCAGTCGTTACTCCTTCAGTATCAACGCCATCTACAGGATCGTCAAACGCACTATTCAAGGGGGATTGCAGGGTGGCACCTGTTTCAGTTGCGAATATAGCGACTTCACCAAGACTAATATCATCGTCTTGTATCTTTTTAGCTAGTGTAGGATAGTCATCTTCAAACTGATCAAACGTATATGCGGATGGAGATTGCTTCGTCTTCTGATCATTTAATTTATCATTTATCGTATCCGTAGTCACAGACAACAATGCTTGATTCAATTGCTTTGTGGGATCTGTTAAGTTTAATAGATCTTCGCCTGATAAAATATTTTTAAATTCATCAGTATCAGTTAATTGACTTAATGGTAAACTAGTTGGACAATTACTCATCTTCTTCTGCTACTCCTTGTGAACCACTTGTATTACCCGGGTTCGGTATTATAGGTATTGAATCAGGCACCTTGTATCCACCCACACCCTGATTGTCAGGCGGCATAGGTGCTAACCCACCTGCTGCATTTGCCTTTTGTAGATCATCTTCATCATCGACATTCTTACGTGTAAGCGAACTAATCATTGCTTCAGTGGAAGACGCAGGGAAATTTTGTTTAACTCGCCCATCAACAGCATTATGTGTATCAGCACCACCTTCTGCCATACGAACAATATCATCAATATAAGTTGTTGAGCCACGAACATGAACTTGTTCTGGTGTTGCTATAGCTATGTTACCTACAGACGCTATATCTGATATGCCCCCTGATGTGAGACTTAAATTCTCTTGTGTTGTCATGAATGTATCATTAGATGATATCGCTGTAATATTTCCACCCGTTGTTTCTAAGCGTAGGCCTCCTGATGACTTAATGTCTATGTAACCGTCTGAGTCCTCAGTCTCTGCAGTGCTAGGCGGTGAATCTGCAGGAGTTCCTTTCGTTTCGATAAACATATTGTTCGCACTTTGTATATCGATAGTGCCTAATTCATGCGTATCCGCTTCCGTGAAATCAGGTATCGCAGTATTCGGTTTAATTTCTGTAGTCATTTTCAACGAACCTGATGTCATATCAATCTTATTCTGCGCACCCGTTGCATATAAGTAGATACCATGATTATCAGATTGTATTGTTGTGAGATCAAGTGATTGAATTTTTAATTTCTTTTCAGACACTATATCCATATCATCGCCAGAGTTAATCATCATGTTACCAAATGATTTCTGTACATGTGTGCCTTTCGTATTAATTAATGTATCGCCACGCACTGTTAAACTAAAGTTCTCACATTCAATGTCAAGATCGTTGCGGAAATACATCTTTCCGTTGTTGTCAACTTTTAATGTATAATCTTGTCCAATCATTGTATTGTAGTCGCCATCGATCTGTTCAACAAGGCCACCATCAACCATATTCTGCATACCGCCACGAGTCTTAATCAATACATCGCCTTCTTCATTGATTTGTATCACAGTACCTTTATGATGAACTATTTGTATATGTCCGCCATCTGAGTCAGTCATTAAGATATAGTTCTGATCATCCGTAGACGATAACACACGATTATCAAGATCACGTTCCGGACGCATCGCAACTTCTTCTGTATGCTTACGTTCAATTGAATCTTTTAAATCGTTATCATCTCTACGTGTAGCAGTCGCTGCAGATAATAAACCTTCTAATTGATCAACACCTTCTCCACCTAATACAGGATGTAAAGGAAACTTACCAAATAGATTAGGATCATTTGCGTATTCAGCAACTTCGGTTCCATTTGTTTCCGTTCCAGAAGGAGCCTGCGAGTTATAGCCTGGGATACAACCCAAGACAATAGGATGTTGAGCATCAGCACCATCGAGAAACGCACCTAATACCCAATCGCCTATTAATGGAACAGTTGATACAGCGCCATACGTACCATCAACAACAGGTGCCCAAGGTAAGTCATCAGCACATATAACCTTTGAATCAAGATCATGGAATCCTAATGCTTTAACTTTAACACGACCTAAGTTCTGACCATCTTCACGATCAACTACATATCCTACAAAATGTGTAAATTGTTTTAATCCTGCCATTATGATGTCTCACTCTGTCCTGTTGGTTTCTCTTCACTTACAGCAGATGCATTCGATCCAGGGGCGTTAGGTGCACTCCCTCCTCCACGTAATGCTTTCGTAAATGATATAGAACTATTCCATTCATTATTTACTATAACATGGCTTAATGATACAACCATCTGTGTACCGCCAAAGTACTTATCTAAAGGAATATTATTTTTCATAGATGTAACTGCATACTCAGGTATATCAACATTGATTAAAGATCCAGGAAACATCTTATTCCTTCCTTTAATAGATCCTGTCATAGTATTCTTTGCAAAGTGATATGCAAACACAGGTTTCGTACTTAATGTTTCCTTATAATATGGATACTGTCTATCATGATTCGCTTGTTTCTGATACGCTTCACCGATACCTGCATAGTCCTTAAACACATACGTATCATCTATATGGTTGACATCTCCAGTCGTTTGTGTTATAAACGCTTTAGAGTTCTGCAACTGTGGTCGCTTATCAATGTTCTCATACCCTGTATAGTTATCTTTGTATTGATAATAGAAGTGATTGATGTCTCGATTCGCTAGATCTATCTCGCTGATTCTACGTGAATACGCTTGTTTCTTAATCGCTTCCATCGAGTTGATTGAGGGGAAAGTGCCATTCGATATGATGTTCATCGCACGTTCTTGTCCATCAGGAGAATTGTCATCTTTACCTGAAGAATACTCAAATCGTTCCCCCTGCTCAATTGATTTTAATCGATTCTTTTCTACAAGGTATTCTGTGGTGCAAAAATAAAAATTGTCTCTCGTCTCGAAAAACATGAAGAAACTGCTTGAATTTTTTTCGCTATACGCTCGTTTACCTATAAACTGTATTGCTTTCTCTGGTGAAAGGTTAGGTATTACGATTGTATACTTTGCTTTTGTCTCTTCTATTATAAGATCTTTCTTTATATTTAATATATTTCCGTTATTATCTTTGTGTTTACATAGATCGTTTGTTGTGTTTGTATAGTATTCATCGTATATGCTTTGTACTATCTCACTACATGACATGTTTCTATATGCTTTGCTTATAAGTTTTGTATCAGAAAATACTTTTTGTGGTGATGTAAAGAAGAGTCTGTATTGTAAACCTGTCTCTTTCTTACGATCAAGCATCTCTATCTCTTCGATAGCGTATATAAAATAAGTTTCTTTTTTGAGTTCTGATGCATCATCGAAAGATTTGTAGTCGTAGTACTCTATATGTAGATACTCTTCGCCTCGTATTTGAAAAAAATTATCGTCTGATCGTTCAGAAGCGGTGGGGTATATCATTCCGTAAGTGTCCGCAATATCAATGTATCCATCTACGAAAGGATTGTATAAGTTTTCGGTCATGTGGATCGAGACGTAGTTTGCTTTTATATCGACTGACTTCCCGCTCTCGTGCGAAACGATTAAAAGTTTCGAAACGTCAACGTATCCTGCATGGGGTGCGATCTTTGCTTTAGTCATTTAGAACTGTCTTCATCTCATCTATGATTTGATTGACGTAAATATCAGAAATTAAATTAATATTACGTTTCTTTTCGTTCTCTTCTACTTCATGGTCGTAAATATACTTAGGAACAAACTCGCCTGAAGGATATTTTATTTGTGTGGCGGGCGAGATTTGTATGTTAGGATTATTTTTTGAATAATAATATTTAATTGTTTTAAACGCTCGAGCAGCATCTTCACCCAAGAACTTATTGCCCGTACTTGATGGAATAACTTGGTTTTGTGTCCATCTCAATACGGTTTCGTCTTCACTCCAATACCTATAGTTACTATTGCCGGTGTAACTAACATATAGTTCGAGCGTTAATTCAGGATCAGTTGATACTAACCTAGTAACAGGATGCACCAGCCCTAAGACATTATCAACTATAGCTGCTTGATACCATTCTTCACGATATTTGTTAGTAATATATTGATCTAGTTGTCCTGTCTCTTTGAAAAAATCTTCATAAGGATCAATAATATTATTAGCAAGTAGGACCAACCATGACAATTCTGCATCGCCATAGTAATGATATGCAATCATTTCTATCGTATCGCCATCCTGAACTGTATAAGGAACGAATCCATATGGATCACCTTTAACTTTATTAAGGATAGTCGCACGTCTAGAGATGTCTACCATCTCTTTTTTGTCCCAAAGGGTTGTCGGAAAAGATTTAAAATACATAATTTATTCCTAAGCAGTTACGTTATATTTGTCTGCGAGATCACTAACTGCACCACTAAGTTGACTGTCGATTTCGCCTTGAACGATGTCCTCAATGTCAGCTGCGCCATCTAATACATCAGTTAAAATATCAGAAAGATCATTTGATTCATCACCTAACGCACCAAATTCGCCATAACGATAGTCAGCACGAGTATGAATTTCGCTTTCAGTTGTATTTAACGAGCAACGAATAACTGATGCTGTGCCGCCTTTATTCAATACCATGCCTTGTGGAGTATAGTCAACAGCAAATTGATTGACCATTAAATATTTACCTGACTTGAATACTGTTTTAAGATTGCCTGATACACCAACTAACTCTACTTGCATAAGCGCAGGATATGTTAATAGTCCACGACTAACACTTCTGAATGTTGACGACTCTAACCCTGCCGCAGGACTTTTGTAGTCAGGATGAATATAGTATTGTATGAGCTGAATGATTTTATCTAATTCTTTTTGTTCTTTTTCATTCTTAGGAGACAACAACCATTCAAAGTTATGAATTTTTAGATCAACACCATCAAATACAAGCGTTGTTTGTGGGTTCAATGCTGCTCCACTTGTTGCTGATAATGCTTGTCCTATCTGTGGAGCAATGCTTCCCACACCTGCTTTCAACAAATAAACAGATGCATCCATGCCCGAACCAATAACATCTTTAAAATTGTTTGCAAAGGCACTCATCATTTCAGTAGCACCTTTAAATGATCCGTCTTCATTTTTGAACGCACTGATGTCTTTTTGTGCATTAGCACCTAGATTGCCTGACTTTGCAGCACCTGAGATGTCTGCAGTAATCCCACCAAGCACACCTAACTGTGTGCCACCAACTTCAAGGCGAGATTGATCAACAATATTTTGCGGCAACGGCAAGGCGATAGATGCCTTTACTCCATGAGCACCTTTACCTTTCGACACACGAGAGTAGTCGTATTCATAAAATTTTAAGATCATTTGGTGTACGCCCAGGTTACTGGGAAAACTTAAGACCTCTAAGCTAGAATCTTTTTTTGATGCATTAACTGTTTCGTTACCGCTTGCCATTTACTTTTGTCCTGTATAAATACATAAAGTGATAACTTTATTTATATGAGTAATGTATAATGCCTTTGATGCAAGGAAAATTTAAACCTCGACACCCAGAGAAGTATAGAGGTGATTCGACAAATATTATTTATCGTAGTGGATGGGAATTAAAATTAATGTCCTACCTTGATAAACATCCTGGCGTATTGCTATGGAATAGTGAAGAAATTGTTATTCCGTATCGTTCACCTATTGATGGAAAGATGCACAGATATTTTCCTGATTTCTATGTAGAAATGATAAATAAAGATAACAAGAAAGAAAAAATTTTAATAGAAGTGAAACCAAAGTATCAATGCGGGCCGCCTGTCATTAAAAAGAAAGGAAGCAAACCCACAAAGCGTTACATCCGTGAAGTAAAGGATTGGGGTATCAATAGCGCAAAGTGGAAAGCAGCAGAAGAATATTGTATTGATAGAGGGTATCGCTTTCAAATAATGCACGAAGACCATCTAGGAATAAAATAATATGTATGATTATAAATGTAAAGTAGTAAAAATTGTTGACGGTGATACTGTAGATGTAGATATTGATCTAGGTTTTGGTGTTTGGATGAAAAAAGAACGTGTAAGAATCATGGGCATCGATACTCCTGAATCACGTACACGAGACAAAGTAGAAAAAGTATTTGGATTGGCAGCAAAGCAACGTCTCAAAGAATTATTAGGTCCTAACCCTGTGTTACGTACACAAATTAGTAAGAAAGGGGAGGACATGAAAGGTAAGTTCGGTCGTATCCTTGGTGACTTTGATGTCTATGATGCAAAGACAGATGCATGGCGGCCAGTCACAAAAATTATGATTGAAGAACATCACGCTGTTCCTTATCATGGTCAAAGCAAGGATGATATTGTATTTGAACATCTAAGAAACAGAGGCATTCTAATGGAAGCAGGTATCGTAAAGATCTAAATGTCTACACTATTTGATGAAATACTAACCAAAGGCGTTCGAGCGGGACAGATACCTGCTCGCACATCTAAGGCACGTAATTGGTATCGTGACACAGCAAAACAATATAAGAATGTATCAGAGAATAAATTATTCGGCAAGGGTAGTGATAAAGAACGAATGATGTCTCAACCTCTTGTAGGTGGCATGTATATGATGGAATATGTTGCAAAGCACAAAGCAACATTGCCGTACTATGATAGATTGCCGTTGATCTTTCCGTATAAGAAGGTACCTGGTGGGTTCATGGGATTAAACATGCACTACCTGCCTTTACAATTACGTGCTAAATTGATGGACGCATTGTATGATACTGCTAACAATACAAAATATGATGAGTCAACAAAATTAAGAATATCATATCAGATATTGGACAAAGCAGCAAAATACGGTCCTTTCAAACCTTGTGTTAAGCGTTATCTGACCTCACAAGTAACAAGTAAATTTTTATATGTGTATCCCTCAGAGTGGGATATAGCATTATTTTTGCCGACAGAAAGATTTGTTGGTGCATCAAAAGCGCAAGTATTTGCGGATTCAAGACGTGCTATCAGGGGGTAGCGTACAATGCCATTTAATGTAGCAGATTTCAGTGCAACAATCAACCGTCACGGAGTTGCACTTAATAATTTATTCCTCGCACGATTCTCGTTGCCCGCCTCATTGAGTTCGGCTGGTAATGAAGGTATGAACATTAGAGACATTCCTTTCTTTTGTCGATCTGTTCAATTGCCTGACCTCGAACTGAATGTAACAGACATCAAAACACAGGGGCATGGGGTATCTCAAAAGCGTGCAACTGCAATGGAAAACGGAACAGTTCCCTTAGTGTTTATGGTCGATTCTAATTTTGCAATTAAGAAGTTATTTCATCAATGGAATCAAAGTGTTTTCAATCACGGAAACGGATCAGGTCCTTTAAACTCTGTTGATGGTCGTGGGTTGTATGAATTTAATTATCATGATGATTATAGTTCAACATTAGAAGTTGTTGTTTATTCGTATCACCAAGAACAAATAACATACAACTACAAATTTAATGGCGCATTCCCAGTATCAGTAGGCGGTGTTCAGGTTGCATGGGAAAATGGCGCAGAGGTTATGACCATTACTGTTAACTTTGCATATGATTCATTCAGCGTTGAAGGTGCAGATGACGGCATTGTATCAGGATTTAATAGTAAGACAGGGTTACTTGGTTTCTTATCATCTATAAATAGTGTAGCACAACAAATTAAACAGATAAGAAAGCCAAACAGCATTCAGGATTTGATTACGCAAACAAACAATGTAGGAAGATTGATAGACACGCTTCCATTTTGATTATTTTATAGGAGTATAATATGGGATTACCCAAGATTGATCAACCGTTATTCGAACTCACTGTTCCTTCTACGGAAAAAAAGATTACCTTTAGACCTTTCACTGTTAAAGAGGAAAAAGTTCTTTTAATCGCTCGTGAGTCGGGTGATATAGAACAAATTGTTCTTGCAGTTAAACAAATTGTTAACAATTGTTGTCAAGATGTTGACGTTGATACACTGTCAGTATTTGACCTTGAATACATTATGTTGCAGGTCAGAGCAAAGTCAGTCAACAATGAAATTAAATTTACGATTCAAGATCCTGACACAGAAGAAGAAGTAGAATTAAAGGTTGATATTGACGAAATACAAATAACTCGTGACCCAGATCACGTAAAAAAAGTTGAACTAAACGATCAATACTTTATGATGATGAGATATCCTACTATCAATGAACTTGCTGGGTTGCAAGACGTTGAAGGTGAATCAGAGGCGAATATATTGTTTAATACGATGGTAGCATGTATCGAAACATTAGTTGACAGCACTACTGATGAGGTATATAGCTTTAGCGACTTCTCTCCTAAGGAGATTGAAGAATTTGTAGAGCAATTTACAACATCAACAGTGGAACAGCTACAACAGTTTTTTGCTACAAGTCCCAAAATGAAATACTCTGTAAATTATACAGATAATACTGGAAAAGACAAAACCTTCAATATGGAGGGGATGGACACTTTTTTTACTTAATGTTGGTCCATAACACGTTGGCATTATATTATCAAAACGTGTTTGCACTGGCTCAACATTATAAATATCAGATAAGCGAAATAGAAAACATAATACCATATGAGAGGGATATTTACCTTGATATGTTATTACAGTTTATTGAAGATTCTAAACAACAAGAAAAGAACGCAATGTAAGGAGATGTAATGTCTGACGAACAAGTTAAAGTATATCATCCCGCTGATTCAAACGGCGATGGTAAGGTAAGTGACGCAGAAGAGCAAATGTATCTTGAGTTTAAGCGCAAAGAGTTAGAAGATGCTGATGCTATGCGTGATGCACAGCGTAACATGGCATGGTTTTCATTAGGAGGTATGCTATTGTATCCATTCGCAGTTGTTTGCGCTTCTATGGCAGGATTAGATCAAGCACAAGAAACATTAGGCGATATGGCACCAACATACTTTGTTGCTGTTGCTGGTATCGTTGCTGCTTTCTTCGGCACACAAGCAATGAAGAAGAAATAAAATGGATCCTGTTGAAGCGTGGAATTCATTATCATACCTTGACGGTGTATTGTTCACCGTCTGGCTAGGTATCCTTTACTATGGTAAATGCTGGATCGATAGTAAATTTAAGGACTAAGTAAATGGCACAAAAACCGCCTAAAAAACGCCCCACACCACAAGTTGTAACCTTATCAAAGGAAACGCTTAACTCGTTGACACCTGCATTAGATTCAATGGTCAAATCATTGGATCAAACGAACACGCATTTAAACTCTATTCACAGTACGCTATTTAACTTCATGTCTAATCAGGCAGAGCAAAGAAAAGATGCTGTAAGAAATGAAAAATTAGGCGAGACAGCACAGAAAGGTTTCTTTGCAAAGTTTTTCTCTACAAAAGAAAAGCCTGTAAGAGGACTTGCAGATTCAGAAGGCACAACAATCCGTGGCGGCGTTTCTCGTGGAGTCGAAAAGGGTATCGGCGGCGGCTTAGGATTATTCATGAAACTTGCTGGCGCAGGTGTGGGTCTTGCAGCACTTGGTGCAGGTATAGGCGGATTCATTGGAGGATTAGCAGTCGCTGATGCAGCTGCACGTAAATTAGGAACGGGCGAACACCTTGTTTCATTAATGGGCAATCTTGCTACGGGTCTATCTAAATTTAATTTAAGTAACGGAGCAGCTCTTGCAGGATTGCTCGGTACTGGTGCACTGTTTGGCGCCTTTGGTGGTGCGAAAAGATCAGGATTAGCAGCAGTTGGTATGACTGCTATAGGTTTAGGCATAGGTGGGTTTATTGGTGGATTGGCAGCATCCAGTACAGCAATAGATGCTATGAATCTTGACTTATCTAACTTTCCCACTCAAGCAGAAAATGTCGGTAAAGGATTAGAGGCATTTGCCAGTTCAATGTCTGGTGATACTGCAAAAGTATTAGGTGGAATGCTTGCCGCTGGCGGATTGTTCGCTGCATTTGGCGGGTTAGGTGGTGCGTTTAAAATGGCAGTTGGTATGACTGCTATCGGTGCAGGTATTGGCGGATTCGTTGGAGGTATCGCAGCAGGCGGAGGATTAGCAGAACTTGCGGGATTTGATGGCGCAGGATTTAAAACAGTTGCAACAAATATTGCTGAGGGGTTGAGTGCATTCTCAGACGGGCAATTGTTAGGATTGACGGGATTATTCGCAGCGGGGGCAATATTTGGCGCTGTTCCTGGCGGCGTTGCAGTAGCAGGATTAGCAGCAGTAGGTGCGACTGCAATCGGTTTAGGTCTCGGCGGCTTCATATCGGGCATAGCAATGGGCGGCGGCGTTGCAAGTTTGGTTGGCGCTGACGGTTCCGGCCTTAAAAGTATCATGATTAATATCGCTGATGGGTTAAAAGGATTCAACGGTATTGACGGAAGCAACTTTGCAAACCTAGGGTTAGGTATGGCAGGTTTAGGTGCTGGTATGGCTACCATGCTAATATCATTAGGCGCTACTAAAGTCGCTGAAGGCTTGACTAACATGAAGAATATGATTGTTTCATTCTTCACAGGTAAGGAAGCGCAGCAAGCAAAAGGCCCATTCGAGGGTCTAAAGGAAATGTTGGCGCCTATTGAATCAATTGATTTTACAACAATTAATGCAATTGATGGTGCTGCGTTTCAGAACACAATGACAGGGATTTCAAACGGATTATCAGCATTTTCGTCAGCACAATTTGGTGCAGCATTTAAAGGTGTAGGCATAGCAATTGCAAACTTCTTGTCAGGCGGCAAAAATCCTGAAGATAATATGTTCACACAAATTCAAGGCATTGCTGATAACTCTGAGGGATTGACAAAGGGAGCAAATGCGCTGGAACGAATTGCTGTAGCAATGACTAAGTTCTCTGGCATCAAGTTCAATTCAAATGATCTTGATTTTGAAGGAATGGCAACAAAACTTGGTCAATCAATCCCGCTACTTCAAGGGTTGACTAAAGGCGGTAAGGTAGGAGAAGGATTCTTTGACGGCCCAGAGATTGATTTCGGAAAAGGTTTGATTGATAACCCTGATATAGACCTTGACGGATTAGCAATCGCAATGGGCAAGGTGAATGAAATACTCGGCACAAGTCAAGGAAGTGTTGCTACTCAAGCAAGCACAAGATTAAGAGGCGGTCCTACAGGGTCAAATGATACAAGCAATGTTCAGGTTGTTAATAGTGGCGGTAATGTAAATAAAGGCGGCGATAATACTGTCATTAATAAAAGCACGACAAACAACTTTGCGGCCGCAACACCAGCAAATGGTGCTTTAGTAGCAACTGCCACTGCTTAAAAAAAAGGCGAGGCCATCCTTGACCCCGCCCTTTCCGAATCTCAAGATAACATATTAATCATCATTCGCTAGATTCTTAAAGAAATCAAGCGTTTCATCATCATTGCTGCTATCCGCAAAGCGAGATTCTAGAGGAGATTCTGCTGCCGCTTGCGCTGGTGCAGTCGCTGTTGAGACAGGTGCTGCCTCTTGCGCTTTGAATTTCGGAGTGAAATCCATCTCCCCACTGTCGTCCTCGGCAGTATTTTTGGGTGCGTGAGCACTGCCATCAAGTGCCAATACTTTATATAACTTCGCTTGAAGTTCAGCATATGACTTGAAGTTTTTAGGATCGATCAGTTCTGCTAAAGAGTGTTGTTGTTCCCATACACCCTCCATTTCTTCATCAGATAAATCAACACCTTGCGAGTTCGTTAGAACAGCAGGAGCAGAGAAATCTGACTTATCATAGTTTCGATAACCTTCAACATTACGTGCTTTCAGATTGAAGTTAGCGCCTTCCCAAAAATCAAATGGGTTGATAGGTGCTTCATCAGGGAACTGAGGATTCATAACATCATTTAGTTTATCAAAGATTTTCTTACCAAACTTGAACTTAAACACTTTGCCTTCGTTCTGTGGATTGGTAGGGTCTTTTACTACATATACATTCGCCATGTAGTTAAGACGGCGTTTCTGTTTACGTGCTACATCCTTGTCGGAATCCACACCAGAATTCCATAACTTGCTGTTGTATTCAGAAACAGGATCATCTTGACCTAGAGTGGTCAAAGAGTTTTCGATGTACCAACCGCCTGGACCCTGGAATCCGTGATCCCAGATACGAACGAAAGGCATATCTTCTCCTGATGGCGCAGGAAGGAAGCGAAGAACAGCGTAACCGTTACCCGCTTTGTCAACTTCCAACTTCCACATATCATCATCCTTTGAGTTGTTACCCCCAGAGGTGTTCATCTTTTGAAGTTGAGAATTGAGTTTGTCGAAAGACCCTGAACGGGACTTCTTTAGTGATGCAAAATTGCTAGTCATAGGTTGCTCCTGTATTGACGTTGTATTGCGTTATGTGCGATATATTAGGTTTATATAATTATTCGTACTTGACATATTTTAACATATATCATCGTACTTGTCAACCAAAATCGAACGGAATTTTTCAAATTCATAACCTTCTTTCATCATAAACGGTCGATATTTATTGACACTTTTATTTATATTAGGAAAAAGTACACGATCAGTTACGTGGTTCTCCCAATAACGGAAACACAATAGTAGATCATCCAGGATCACTAGTGTCTCCAAATTAACCCGGTGTTGCAAGTGTAGGTTAATAACGTGTGGGTTTTGCCCACTCACTACTTTGAACTCCTTATCAAAGTCATCATCAAGTTCTGCTAGGTCTTGCTTGAACGTATAGCGCAATTGTTGTTGACGCTTTGCCCATTCAGTGTAAACCTCATTACACGATTCCTTGTCTACTATATCGCCTATCCATGCTTTAGGATTGACAACTAAGTTCGCTAGGATTCTGTTTTTGGGTTCGTCTTTCTTCGACAGTTTGTGGAAGAAGAATTTGTCCTTACGAGTTTCAAAAGATGACTCCTTGAGTCGCATCTTCCCATTATATTTGAAGAAGTCATAGTCAGTTGTAAAGTGCTGCTTAACAGCAATGTAATACTGAAAAAGATTAAACGCTTCACGATCAGAGTACATCAGCGGGCAACCTCACTACTGATTGTACTAAATTAAGATGTTCTGCCTCCTCATGTATCTTCGCTTTGAGGATAGGACTTCTGCGTATGATCTCACCTGCCACTTCAATCTCGAGAGAATGAATCTCGCAATATTCAACAATAGCATCAATGTATGGAACGCCTTGTGCTATCATGCCAGATATCTCTTTCATAATCTTTTCAGAGTTGAGTTGTGAATCTAATTTATTCATTGAGTAGTTTTATTCCTAGTGCCCAATTCTCAGCGGCATCTTCAACCCATTGCAATGATTTGCCTGGGTGGGTTTCTGTTGCTAACACTTGACCTGCTGGGTCAATGTACCTGATGCTAAATCCATTAGACGCTTCATAGATCTCTGCTGTTGCTCGACCTGATGCTTCCTCTTTAAAATGCGTTGCGATTAATTTCATTCTCAATTTCCTATTCCTATTAATTTCCAACCGTGTGTTGCAATTGCGTTTAGGATGATAAAGAAGCATGTTGATATATGAACCAACCACCAGAATGTTCTGATCATTGCTACAGTATCTGCTTGCTTATCAGTCTCTCCTACTTTTTCCCCGAGAGACTTTGCCCATATACGCCACCACTTTTTCACGGCATTACATCAAATTTAATCTTTACTTGATCGTTGGGAGTGTATGAATCATCACCGAGATTGATCTCTTCAAGTGGCTTCACACCGTAATCATATCTTTCATTCCCATACAGTTTTAAGTTCTTCCAACTCATTCCTGATCTGCCTTGTTCATCAAGATCGATTGAAAAGTCAATAAGTTCTTTTTCATCACTCATATGATTATCTGCTGATTGTTTCGATCAGCGCCTCAATGTCTTCGATTTCAGCAACAACTTCGCTCACATTGTTCTTGTGATACATTGTCGCCATTTTAGATAAGTATTTTTTCGGGATATCTACATCTTCTGATAAAGCAACGATTGCCTCTTTAATAAAGTCACGTTCCGCTTCGACACGGGTATATGCATTACTGATTTCTTCCATCGCACCCTTGATGCGTTGCTTGTCAGCATCAGATGATGGAATGATAATTGAATTTGTCATAATAAAGTTCCAAGTTAAAAAATAATAAAGTAGTTCGTTTGGCATCCGTGCCGTGGTGAACTAAGCCACATCCTCTTTTGATTAAATGGTTTGTTCTGTTGCTAGGTAACCACACCCCATCAAAAACCCACTAGCCACTTTATCAGATGTGTTCCAAACTTAACTGGACACTAGTGTGTTTCATAGAATGTTTTATTTATACTGTTGCTCTTTTCTCAACTTTAACAACCATGTTGATTGCTTACGTTCTGCCTCAAAGAATATTGCAGCAGTAAATGTAATCATAAACAACAATATAAAGTGTACTGCTAAACTGACTCCCATGTAGATCACGCTTCCGATATAGATGCCGAATGCGACTGACCACATCCATGCTAGGACAGTCATTATCCACATGCGTGATAATGGGTCGGGGATATGTCTTAATGGGTTTTTGCTATGATCAAATATCCAGTTATACACATCGTAAAATTTCAAAAACATTAACTTCATAATAATACCTCGCTTTGTACATACATTATAACATAACTAATACTGCAATGTCAACCAATCATTTATGATTTATTTTCACCTTAAATGCGGTATAATCAATCATAAATGATCACTTCACTTCTGGAAACAAACACTTCTTAATAAACGAATCAACATCGTCTGAATTTAATCCTAGGGTCTTCATCACTCGGGGAGTGTGAGGATTTTGTTTTTGGTGATGCGCATAGTTGTTTTGAGCAAACACAACCGGGTTACGCCTCGAAGTTTGATTATACTGTCCCACATTATTTACAAAGTAATCAAGTGTATTCTTTGCTGTCGATACAACTTGATCGATCTCTGAATGCTCTTTAACAGCACTTGCCGCCATCATCTTGTCACTAAAGATTGCTTTCGCCCAAGGCGGCAAATCACGTTCACGTTTCCATTGTAAGGGTTCAACCTGTTCATTGAAATAATCAATCATTGGGTGATCTTTTTGTGTTGTAGGACTATAGTCATGAAATGCACCAGTCATCAACTTATGTCCAGCAATCACATCAAACCCATAGATAGGAGCGTTTGAACTTAGATGCGGGAATACGCATACATGCATCATCCACAATCCTTTCTCCTCACGGGCATCGACAACATCAACATGCGCTCGTCTAAAGTCATCATTGCTCCATACACGATTAATCCAACCTTCATGGTTGTATCGTTCCATGCCTGACTCTTTGTATTCTTTTGCTACTGAGTCAAATGTCTCAATAAAATGATTCTGCAGATCGACTAACGAATCCCAAACATAACTCATGATTCCTTGCCTAACTCCTCAAACAATGCAATTGCGTACTCGAAACATACATTTGCTTCAGGTCCCATATCATCGTTAAGCATTTCACGTAGATGCACTTTTAATTCTTCTTTGTTCTCGAACTCATACATCTTACCTGAACCCGGAACCTTCTTAGCAATCATCGCACCGCCGTACATATCACCAAAGTGACGAACATACATATGAGCAATCAAATCATCGTATCGTCTTTCACGGAACAATGTCTCAACGTGTGCCGAGTATTTGTGTGTGAGTGGATATACTGCTTTTGGTTTAAATATGAATCCATATTCGTCTTGTAGTTCGACCATATCCTCAAGGATTTTTGGCGCTCTGAATATGTCCCATAACTTAGGTGGGAATCCTGCCATTCTTAAATTTTCTTCTAACATGATATACATGTAGTATTGATTACATAAAAATCTGTAATATAACAAGGGATCTATATCACCACTCATTAGAATACTAGCAAACTTTTTGCGTTCTGCCGACTTGTGATTTTCCCAAGTTAACTCTTTTAAACTCATTTCACACTCCCATAAAAAATGTGGTCATCAATTGTGACAAGATGTTTATAAGCATCTGTCCAGTAAGGTTTCACTTTATTGCTGTGATACATGATCGAACCTTTTGTGGGATCTGATATAGTATCGTACATATTTATAACATGGATAGCAAGTAGATATGCTTCCTCCCATGCGTTTGATTCTAATGGTTGATCTGACTTACCATCGCAATACCAAGAAAATTGACACTTGTTTCTAGAGGGAACTTTTTTGTTGTGTCTTTCGAGGAACCATTTGTTTATTTTTGCTTGTTTCACGACACCGCAAATAGTGTCAGGATACTTATTACTCTTAACACGATTTAAAGTAACATAACCTACGGCAAGTCGTCCGCCTAGAGTTTGATTTCGTGATTCATGGTAGATGTTTAGTGCCATACATTCAATATTATCAAGTGTAAGATGCTTGCTTTGTTCAGGCACTGTAACCTGTTCAATAGCATAAAACTCTTGATTGTGTTTAACAGGATACATCAATACAATAATAGAGATAAATAATAACGCTAGAATACCGATAATCAACTGCGCAGCTTTCAACTTAGATTTCATAGTAGATACCTTTTTTCATTCTATAATGAATTATACATCAAATTGAGGTATATGTCAACCGGTTTTTTCATTTATTTAATACGTCATATTTGTCATGTAATGCCTTAATTCAAGTACAATATGTCATATTTGTCGTGTTATTTAGATGTTGCTCGATACACGCCGTCCCACGCTTCACCCTTGTCTAGAGTGTTTTCTAGCGACCTACATCTGTCTTGCCACATTCTGTAATAATCAGCAATTTCACCTTTGAAGCATCTCTTTAGATCCTCACAGAATGCTATCGCTTGATCGAATTGTTTTGCGTAATATGCTCTCATCATCTCTTCATGCATTTCTATCTCAACATCTATTGCTTCAGTCAATACAGTGTATATCTTAACAGGTTCTGTCTTACCCTTAACAGCAAGATTATCTAACTCAAGAGTAAAGTATTGTTCGTTGAGCTGTGTTTTAGTGTCCTCACCTATAAGTGTTTTGACACCATATGACTTTGTTTGTCCTTCTAATCGTGCCGCTAGGTTTACAGCATCACCCAATACAGAGTAATCAAAGCGTTGATTTGACCCCATATTACCCACAACAACTTCACCTGTATTGATACCAACACCGATATTAATGGGCAATAACCCTTCGCTTTCGAGTTCTGCGTTGAGTATGTCAAGGTGCTGATACATCTCTACACTCGTTTTAACCGCCATATACTCCTGATACTGCACGTCTAAGGGGGCATTCCAAAACGCCATAATGCAGTCACCCATGTACTTATCAATGGTTCCTTCGTTGTCCATAATAATGTCTGTCATCGGTGTCAGGAATCGATTGACGAGTTCCGTCAATCCTTGTGGGTTTGTTTTGTATTGTTCTGATATTGGAGTGAATCCACGAATGTCACAGAACAGGAATGTCATATTTCTTGTCTCACCACCCAACCTTAACAATGACGGATCATCTTGTAATTTTTGCACCATAGCAGGAGATAAGTATGTCCCAAATTGTTTCTTGATTTGTTCTTTGAGTTTGTAAGTCGTGTAGTATTTGTTGAATGAACTTTGTGCGAATACGACCACCCCGGCAACTGTTGGCCAGATAATATCAAGGAAGAAGTAACTATTTGTCCATGCATAATATCCTATCGCTGGTGATGCACCCAACAATGCAATGCTTGTGATACACGCACCAATCGTACCCAAGCGATAAACTGCGATTAGTATGCCCGTACAAGCAATAAGGATCATCAATAGTTCGAGGAATCTTGTATAGTCGGGTCGTAGTATCTCGACACCAGACATCAGCGTGTAGATTTGTTGTGCTTGAATCTCATGAGGATACATAGGACCTGTTGGTGTCGGAACAGGATTCGAATATCCTTCTGCAGTCACCCCGAAGATCAATACCTTACCCTCAGGCATTGGATCAAGAATAGATATCTGTTCGAAGTCATGCCAGAATGCAACAGGCAGTTCAGATGTCGGTTGGGTTGTAATAGGATCTTGTTTACCTAAACGAATCCACTCCACTCCGAGTTCATTGTTCTTAATAGTATATGATGGTTCACCTAAAAATACACGAACAGTATCAAGTCCTAATGAAGGATAAGGTTGTCCATTAATGCTAACGATTAATGGGACTCTACGTAGAACGCCTGAAGGTTGATCGACTTCAGCAGACACAGCGCCGACTCCCATTGCATATTGTGCGAGATCTTGTATGGGTGTCAATAACCCACTGTAGTTAATCAGCGTACTTGTCGGTTTGCCGAATGTCGAAACATTGGCATATATCCCTAACTCAGTTGTAGTAGTTTGGCGAGTAGGGGCGCTTGCTAATACCAATGCTTTTTGACTTAGGGATCTTGATAGTTCCTTGTCCCCTGCAAAGCGATCTGGCTCTGACCAGATCATAGTGGAGACTAGCAGTGAGTTGATCGGTGCATTGTTTATGTATTTGGCGACTGTCTGTCTTGGCCAAGGGTATTGTCCTTCCTTTTTAATTGCATTTTCATCTATGTTTACCAGTACAATGTCATTCACTTTAGTAGTTTGATGGCCACGTTGCAACTGGTCGTAGTATGTATATTCTATCGATTTTACAAAGTAGGATTCTGTGACTTTTAATGCACAAAATATGAAAATAATTGGAAGAACTGACCACCACTTTGTCATTGTTGAGTCACCGAGATAGAGCAACCACCAACAGTGACACAATTTTGCGTGAGTGAGTAAGTTGCTGTTGAATTGAATTGTTTGAGTGTCAGGTCAGTGCCATATGTGCCGTCAAGTTCTATCGTAGCAGTATGAGTTGAACCTGCCCCTTTCTGACGAACAAACACATCGTTGTCATCATTGTAGATTGTAAGGTCTATAGTCTTAACACCATCGTGCTGTTGAATGGTCGTAACTTCGTTATCGTCTCCAGTTAAATTTAGATCGTAACTGTGACCGTTTGTACTGCCTTGATTTGTTTGTTGAGCAGAGATACCATTTCTATCTCCAGTAACAGTCACATCGATTGAGTGACCGCCACCTTCCAGGTTATCGTACCAATAGTCGTGATTGGTGTAACTTTCTGGATAATCAAAGGCACACCCTTGACATAGTTTGATACCATTGTCAGCACCTGTAGTATTGACTGTTACATCATTATCTACTGTAGTGTCATTATATTGAACAATAAGTAGTTGTTGAGTTGTTCCATCAGCGTTGACTGTTGCGTTGTTGTTAGCGCCTATTTGTTCAACACCAATCGCAAAGTTATTGCCTGATTGATCGATAAAGATTTCGTTGTCTGCTTTTGCTTTACCCGAGGCAAACATATACACCAATAAAAGAATTGGAGTAATAACGTATAACAAGTATTCTTCTATGTCCTTCATATTAATCCTGTTTAATAAAGACGTTGATGTCTTCTCCGCCGTCAGCAGTGATTTCGCCTACATAACCTTCGACTTCTGTCACTACAGTTATTGCTCCACCTTTAGCAAACTTCAAACTGATAACACCTCTAACATCACGATGAAATACGATACCACCATCTTCTTCAAATATGGCGTACTGACTATCATCATTGAATCCCCATTTAGCACCAGTCAGTCGTATTGCTGTATTACCTGCTCCCTCTTGTACATCTTCGAGTTGTGCCATTGTGCGGATTAATTCATCGATCACATCAAGCAAGTCAGTTAATAGATTAGACCCTAGAAAATCATAATCTAATCTGGTGTAAACTTCTCCACCTGCATAGTCATCAAAATCCTTTTCTAACTCATCAAACTCTAGGAAGTCAGCATCTAATGAACCCATGTCCAAATTATCGTCTTCTTGAATCTGCTCTTCAATTGCCTGTCTTACCTCTTGTGGTGCGTTGACGATAAACATATTGTCTATAAGCGCAGGCGTGATGTTATTTATGATTACTTTTTGAGTAGGCATTGTTGATACACTCGAAACCATTGTTGCGGCATATGCTTCAGTGAGTGTCACTGAACCCGCTTCGTTTGATACGATGATCTCACCAGACGGGTCACCATTTTCATCTGGTAATAGAATGACTAATGATCTACCAAGTTCATCAATAGTCGTTGTGAAATCTGTGCCACGAACAGCAATCGTTGCCGTTGGTGTTGATATGTCTATATTTGATTTGTTCACCATTCCAAGACGCCCAGAGGCAAACCTAGCGGTGCCTAAAGCCATCTTCATGACCATTTTGGATTTGGAGGGATCCGGGTCGTAGTAAACTTTGTCGATATAGACTTTGGTATGTTCGATTAGAGATAGTTCTGCCTCATCAAGGAACTTGATTAGCATTCTACCTTTTGCAGTTTGAGCGGTATCGTTGAGTTGAATCTCCTCGCCCACAGTCGCAACTACTGTATCTGATGTCTCTCGTTCAAGAGAACCGACTCCAGTTGACTCTACAATACCACCAATGGAAGCGCCTTGAGCGGCAACTCCCACTAGTAGCAATGCATTAACTGTCGCCTGCGTTATCTTTCTGGTTAATCTGGATAGTAGCATTTTCAGAAGTAACATCTAATGTAATTATACCTTTACAACTAGTAACACCCTGTGGACAAGTACCACTAAGTTGATTAATATCAACATCAGCATTGTCTCCAGTTAGGTCAAGAGTTAATGTTTGGTAGAATCCATCGTTCTGTAGTGTATTGATGTTGTTGCCATCACCAGTAACATCAACTGTGAATGTTACATCATCTGTTTCAACATCTACATCAAATACATTGCTACTGCCAATCACAGTTAAATCAAGATCAAGTCTTTCTGCACTTGCTACAGAACCCTGATCAAAATCCATTGTGTTGGAGTCACCAGTTATGCTAACATCAATGTTTGTCGAATCAGCAGAACCTACATCGCCAATCATCCAATCCCATGAGTTAGAATCACCAGTCCAGATCAGATTGTAAGTTGAACTATCGGCAGTTACTTCACCGAACAATAAGTTCTCGTTACCAATTTGATCAATATCGAAATTCAACGATGAACCAGTTATAGGCGAAGCACTTGACGATGTTTCAAAATTATCAAGTCCTACTTTGTTACCATAACCTACCTGATCGATATACAATGTAAATGTATCACCAGATTGTTCGATGTTGATTTCGTTATCATCAGATGCGCCAGCATAAACGAAACTAGAAAGCAATGCTACTAGTCCTATTAAGTACCTATTCATCTTCCTTTACCTCTTCTTCTAGGCTATGACCATCATTCGTTCCATCATTCAAATGAGGATGACGATGACCTTCACCTACTGACCAGAGACTTCTATCATGTCCCTGATATATTAGTTCAAGCACGGCTGCCTCAATGGCTGTCCGTACCGCATAAGTCACTGACTCATTATTTCCCACACCATCTTCATATTCAACTAGCTTAGTTCCTTCTTCGTAGAATCGGAATAAATCACCACCCGACCCATAACTAAGAATACTCTTCTTTGCTTGAACATTGAGCAGAACTTCTCCTGTCAGGACTGAGACAGCCCTCACAGAAACAGTCACGACATCTTTACGATATTGCCTTGAAAGCGCAATACCTAATGCTCTAGCACCTCTACCACCTGATTGAAGATTTGTATCATAACCAATTATACCGCCTTCGATAATCATACCTGCAAATAACAAAGGTCCTAACCCTTGAGATTTTTCGTCAGCGTATTCTTTTCGGGTTGATCTAACAATCTGTCTTTCTCTTACTAGATTGTCGATACCCTGTCTCTCCACAACACGAAACCAAGTCCCTTTCCCTGCTGTTTTGAGTGCATCTATTAGCATTTCAGTACCGCCTTGTGTGACAGCAGTACTAAAATCTGCAATTCCGTCTCTATTCTTTCTTTGACCTGTTAAGTCTCTGAATCCATATACTGCTACAACTGGCATTTTGGTAGCAGGTGGAACTTCAAGTAATTTTACATATGCGGGCATATCAACCACTTCTGGTTCGTCTACACAGATATAGTCCCTAGCATTTTTCAGATGTGAGCAATCCTGTGGATTCTCAGACCATTTTGGAATCTGAGCGCACCCAGTGATAATAGATACCGCTAGTAGTAAACTAAAACGCAACATCATCTTCCCCGCTATCTATTGAACCAAAGTTACCAGTACCAATTGGTATTTCAATAATAGTTTCTGAACCTTCTGTATCTACAATTCTCATCTCGATATAATCTTCGCCTGCATCATTCGTCATAACCTGATAGGCAACTGTAGACCCTTCAAGTGTAAATGACCCGAATGTGACTGCATCTTCGTTACTAAACATATTGTCCACAAGTTGCTTTGACAACTGTGAATAGATACGACTCTCTAGGTTACGAATGAACTTAGCGAGTGTGGTGTTTTCTGCTTCTCTTTCAGCCGCTTTACGAGCCGCTTCGAGTGCATCTTCGATTGATTTCTTTCGACTATGTTCTTGGTTCTCAATCGTAAGATAATGCGAACCAGTGCCAACACCACTAAATGATGGGCTTTTGAATCCGAAAGTTATTTCGCTACTATGACTCGTCAGTGATATCGATAGTAGTATCAGAGTTATTATCTTTTTCATTCTTCATCATTTCCTGTTGCTGTAAAATCATATCTAGTTTAGTTCTCAGTCTTATCAAATCATTATCTAACATTCTTATTCTGTCAATTAGTGCTATGAGAGTCATATGAGACTCTGATATCACTGGGTCTACTTCTTCAGTAACCCAACTCCATATGTAATATATGAAGTATCCTAATCCAACAGCGGCTATAATTGGAAAGCCGTACTGTGAGATCATTGCTCCTATATCTAATTCTTCCATAATCTAATCCTTTCTTGCGTCTTGCTGTCCGTCTGCCCTCGCTACGACTGTTAAGTCTGGTTCAACTCCAAAAGCATGACACATCTGAAGATCGATTCTCACGACCTCGTTATTCATTGTTTTCACTCTATTATCTAGTGCTTTTACAAAGCCCCTTTGTGTACAAATGTCACTAAGCACACCATTCAAGATAAACTTGAGTGTAACAAACACGAAAAATCCACCTGCAAGAGCCGATGCAATAGGAAATCCTACATCGGCAATAAGTGTCAATATTTCCATAACCTACCTCAATACTATTATTATATAGTATTTAGTAGTTTAAAACACTGAAGACTAGAAATTATTTTGCGAGATTATTGAGACTGATATGAAAAAGCCCCAATTAAGGGGCTCTTTCTATTTGAATGTGTATCTAAGGCGTGTTTCGAGAGTATAGTTCCACTCATCGATATTGGTCGCCTCTGCCTTACCCGAAAGCGTAAGACCATTTGCAAATGACTTAAATTTATATCCGGCTTCCCAAGATGTTCCACCATTTACGACACCCGCTTCAGCATAAAGACTTCTATCTTGAAATCCAAATCTTAGATGGGTTTTCGATCCATCAAATGTCATGCTCTCATCTTCCATCCATGAGGCTTTGTTTTTCATTGAGACATAAGCCTCAGAAAATGCCGACATTGAAAAAATTGATGCTAATAGTATAGTCGCTAGTTGTTTCATAATTTACTCCGTCAATATTAAAATTTAATCTTCATCATCAAGTTCTTGAGCATCTTCATCCAGTTCATCGAATCCAAGATACCCTAACTTAAATCCAGTTGCTAGTAGATCACAGAATAGTGCGATCAACTGAAAGGGTAGCACATAATAAAATGCTGAGATCATTCCTACTTTATACAGTGCTATCGCACCTGCAATAGCAATAACACGACTTTGCCAGAGTTGGTTAAGATCGGCTTCCAAGTCTAGGTCGACTTGTTTCGTGCCACTCATAGCTGAAAACATAAGCAAATAGAACATACTAGCAAAAACAACCATAAGACTGGCTAATGCCATATCACCACCAGATTCGGGGTAGATAATTGCCATAGCTATTGCCACTAGCATTGGTACTTGGTAAAACATATGCTTCTCCTTGTGAGAAAAGGGGACATAAGTCCCCTCGATAATACTACTTATACAAACTCACTAGTCCATATCAGTGTAAGGGCGCATTTCTGGCTCGTTTACATCAGTCTCAACTAATGCTTCATCCATCGCATTAACATCAGCATCAATCTTGCTGTAAAGGTCTAAGAAACCAGAGCGAGTATCTTCATCGAATCGATTTACACAAAGTTCAATGGCTTTCATACGGTCATTGAAGATCGAGAAAGTCTGAACAATGTGACATAATCTACGAGTCGATACGATCTCATCAACACCACCGTCAAGGAATGTTTTACGAATCGCTTGACCCCAAGCTACCAACTTATCGGTAAACTCAGAATCTTTAACATCAAACTTGTCCATGTGGTTCTTGATGATTTTCTTCTCAACACTTGCTGAAGGATAAGGTTGCTCAAGAGTGATAGTGAATCGCTCAAGGAATGCCTCATCGATAATACCCGCAGAGATAAAGCGACCAGCATCATCACCTTGACCCTTCGTGTTAGCAGTGCCGATCACATTAAACCCCGGGGCTGGCTCAACTACTTCACCAGTTTTCTTGATCAAAACTGGCTTACCCTCAAGAACACCTTGAAGAGCCATCAGCTTGTTAGAACCACGATCAATCTCATCGATCAGCAGTATCGCACCAGCTTCCATCGCTTTGATAACTGGACCCTTTGCGAAAACAGTCTCACCATCTAGCAGTCTGAAACCACCGATTAGATCATCTTCATCAGTCTCTGGAGTAATCTGAACACGAACATACTCACGCTTGGCTGCCGCACAGGCTTGCTCAATCATCATTGTCTTACCGTTACCAGACAAACCAGCAACATACATTGGGTAGAACATCTTAGACTTGATGATCTTAGAAACATCAGCAAAGTAACCCCATTTAACAAAAGTGTCATCTTTCTGAGGAATGAAAACTTCTTCTGAAGAAGTAGAGCGAACTTTGCCGACTGCTTTTTGAACAGCCTGAGCAACAGGAGTTTGTTGAACAACTGGCTCATTTTGAGCAGTAGGCATAGGCACCACATTGGCTGCCGTAATCAACTCATAAACACCTCGATTAATACGAGGAAGAATCTTCATCATAGTGTAAGCGGTAGATCCCGTTACACCTTGCTCTTCAGCAAAACTAAACATCTCTTGGCGAGTGAAACTAGTCGCAGTCGGATTAGCATCAGCATATGCTTGCAGAAGCTGGGTTTGTTTTTCAGTCAAATTACTCATAATATAAATCTCTCATCAATTAAGTACATATTATAACAGGTTATCAGGCAATGTCAACCGTTTTTTATACTGTTTTGGAATAAAAATCCATTTCTTATGCCACTGTCTCAGCAAACTTCTTGGCAACAACTCGGTTGTTCTTCTTAGAGCCACTGAACTTTTTGAACGCTCTCGCAATCTGGGCTGGGGTAGCACCTTCTGCCACTTCAAGATCGTCTGATTGGCTGGATATCGCACTACCTTTGTTCGCAATAATGAATCGTCGGTCGTAACCAATATCGCCATCGATCACAAAAGCACCAGTATCTCTCATTTTCTTTCTAGCGGCTTGTTGCTTAGACTCTTGGTATGGGAAGATACGATACAGTTCTTGCCTTAAGCCTCGATTATCAGCAATAAAGAAATTCATCACACTGATATCATCACCACATACCGCTCGAATAATCTTAGCCGTGTTATCGTGGCTAGCTAGATAGCCTCTTGCTAATTCAATTTTCTTTTTGTTTACCTCAGTGATGATAGGAGTTTTCCAGTTCCATGCTCGATCATCACCTCGTAAATCATTACCCTCATTGATTCGAACACCGTTACTCTCACCGTCAGTCAGAGTGACTAGGCGCATCTTATCGACTGGGTGCTTCTTACGGAAGTCTTCAATCGCATACTGCATTGCCATTAGAGCCGCATTCAGTGGAGTGTTACCCAAACGATCAAGGCGTGACTGAAAGTAGTAAGGATCATGAGCGGCATAGATTGCAGTTCTCATCGCAAACTCAAGGTCTTTTTTACTCATACTTGAAGAGTACAACTCAATCATCTGTAGGTCGCTAGAGTCGAATCGACTTACACTCTTATCTAATTCAAGAGTTCGGTCAGCGCCACCGTGTGGGCTAGTGAAACCATAAACTTGGAATGGAATACCAACTCTTTTACAGAACATCACAAGAGTGATAGTCTGGCGAATCACGGCAGGCATTACATCGTGCATCGAACCAGAATAGTCAACCAACATCATCAGACCGTGACTCTTGCCATCAGCAAGCGTAGTCACTTGTTTGAAAAGATTGTCATCATACTTATAGGCATGAAGTTTGGTAACATCTAATGAACCCTTTGTAGAAGTCTTGGCTCGTTTGGTTCGATAAGCGGCCTTACGCATCTCAAATTCTTTCGCCATCAGATTAACGATTGGCTTTGCTTCAGACTCAAACTTTTTCCACTCTTCTTCAGCATTCTCGATTCGAAACTTGCCGAATCTCTCTTCAACCATTTGAATCATATCGATTCGAGCATCAAAAACATCACTATAAGGAATCGTAAATTTTTCATACTCAGCACGGCTCAAGGCTTGAACAAAGACCTTAGCACTATCGTCTAGAAGTTTACCCTCATTATTGTGCTGGTTGATATCAGTCTGAACTTCATCTAGGTCATCAACCTCATCGCTCGACTCCTTGATAAGAGTATGGAAGTCACCGTCAGTACCTCTGGCACCCTCTCTATCTTCATTCTCTTCATCATCGTCTTCATCAGACTGATCAGAACCAGAAGCACTGCCCACATTCTCTTCTTCACCCTCTTCATCACCAGGCTCTTCACTCTCTTCACCCTGACCATCTTCTTGACTCTCATCTTCACCAGAGTCTTCATTACTCTCAGGGCCTTGCTCTTGATCTTCACTCTCATCGCCATCATTGAACTGATTGGCATCTTCTTCAGTGACCTCATTCTTAGATCGTAGCCACTCAGCAAGTTCAAGAACAACCTCACGAACATCTTCAAAAGTCTCAACAGCCATGGCTTTGTCGAAGTAGTATTGCTCTTCATCCGAGAACTCAACCTCAACAGCCGCACGACCCTTAGACTTGATGTTTAGACGATCCATGAAAGGCATTTCGTTTAGGTCTTGATTCTTGGTACCGAAAATATCCATCTGAATCAACTCATCGTAACCTCGAGTGAAGTTACCGACTAGACCAGGATATTTTTTCATGATTAGTTTTTCAATTCGAATGTCCTCAACAATGTTCACAAAACTGAATGGAACATTAGGAATGTTCAGCACTTCAGGATCAGAAGGAGTGTTGAGGGCGTGAGAGACTTCATGACCCACTAGCATATCATAGAGATCATTACTCATATCTTTCCAGTTAGGAAGATTCAATACACGATTGACTACATCGAATGAAGCCGTAGGGTAGTTACCCTGGCGAACACTAATGTTCTCATTTGCAAGCAATCGGGCTAAAACTGACTTTTTCTGAAGCATTGATTTCTCTCTATATTTCTCAAGTTATGGTGATATTATACTAGGTTTTGAGGCAAAGTCAATGGGTTTTGGCATCTTTTTTCGAATTTTTTAGAATAAGTTGGTGTAAGTAATTCAGTTTTAATAACCTTTTGATATAAAGAAATGTATAAATAAGTAAACAACTATATCAATAAGGAATACCTGTGGCATCTACCTATAGAGCATTTCTCTCGAAAATGGGCGGCACTGACCCGTCTACATATATTGGCAGAGAAGGCGAAATCTTTTGGAATCCTACCGACGGCTCATTAAGATTATCAGATGGAACAACTCAAGGCGGTAATGCTATCGCAGGTGGTGGTGTTGGTTTAGTATCAAGAAATACTACAGCAACTGTCACAGCAAGTTCTGTTGCTGATACCAATAGATCAGAAATAGACATCACTGGTCATAAAGGTTATAATCTATATTCAATCACAGCAGATAGAGCGTGTTGGGTAAGACTGTACGACTCTGCCGCAAGTAGAACTGCTGATGCAAGTCGAGCGCAAGGAACAGACCCATCTCCAAATGCTGGCGTTATCGCTGAAGCAGTATTCACTGGTAATGGTGGAACAGTAAACTTCACACCTGGCGTTGTTGGATATAATAACGAATCGACTCCAACGACAACTGTACCCGTAGCGGTAGTCAACAATCATGGATCAACTCAAAATATCGGAGTATCGTTAACTGTTCTAAGAACAGAGGCGTAACACAATGATTAAGGTCGATGTCACCTTAGTTGATGGAACTGATCAACAACAGTTCATTGACTCGTTCTCTGGTAATGATTCAGTAGAATTAGTAAATCCACTATACGCACTTCCATATCTTCTCGTATTAAATGTAGAAGAATCTTATCTGGACACACTTCGATCTAACTCTAGCGTGAAATCAGTAGATGAAAGACTAGTACCCACAGAAGTTTCGTTGCCACCATATGTTACTCAAACTGGCAGAGTAGTCACAGAAGAAAATCTGAGTACATACACTGGTCAGGGTGGTCACTCGTTGATGCCTTTACAGTTATACACCGACTCTGATAGTATGCCACCAAGCGCACAAACAATCGGAAATGATGCTGACGATGATATAAGCAATCTCGATAATGCTTACTATACTTCTTGCTTTTTCGGTGAAAATGTAGATATCGTCACGCTAGAAGCAGGCAGTCCAACTGGCGCATACGATGGCGCCTATTGGACTGGAAATCACCCAGACTTTATGGATGGTGCAGATCATAGATTTATTCCGACTGATTGGCCTAACACAACAGGGGGTGACGACAATCACACCCACACAAGAAATAATTCATTCTTCAACAGCCATGGTTTAGGTGTTTTGAGTGTGGCTGCCGGTACAACATCAGGCTTTGCTAAGAAAGCAAATCTTTATATGTATTTTGGTGGTGATGGAATAATAGATGGTATAGCAAACATCACTCAATGGCACAATGAAAAGCCGAACAATCCAGATACTGGTGTTCCAAATCCAACTATCATGATTTCTGAATATCAGTTCAATCAACAAAAAGCTAGATTTGTGCCAGTAGATAGCGTAGATTATATCGTACATGATGGTGTTACCACAAACAGACCTGGAGCGAGTTGGGGAAGTGACTTAACAGTATTCACAGAAAAGAACATAATACCATTTAGAATGGAAAACCCTGACGATTCTAGTGAAGACTTCTGGGTGTTGCCTTGGGGTGCAGTTGGAGAGAATACCACGATAAAGAATGGATTAGAAGCCGCTTGGGATGCGGGCATTGTTTGTATTCATGCCGCAGGAAACGGGGCTGAAGTGTATGTAAAAAGAGACGATCCAGAATTTAACGGAACCTACTTTCACATAGAAAATGGTGGTGACTACTATAGATATAATACCAACTCTCAGGGTTACATAACCAGTTACACCACTTTTACAAGACCTGATGGACAGGATGTTTATCCATTTAGATCATACGGTCCTCATGGCTGTTCAAGAGATAAGAGTATCGATGTAGCGGCTGGGCAGAACTCTGAAGCACAACCACTTCTAGATGCATACACTAGTAGAGGTAAGGGTATCGATATTGTTGGATTGGGTGCAGATTCATATTCTTCAATACCAGGTAGTACCACCACAAAAGCATTTACTGATGGAACATGGGGCTACTTTAGCGGAACATCTTGTGCGGCACCGACAGTTGTTGGTAAAGCCGCTTGTATGATGGATCAATATTATCACAATAATGAAAGATGGCCTACACCAAATCAACTCAAAGATATTTTGTTAAGTCAAGCACAAGATAAGGTTATTGGAGTGCCTTCTACAACTTGGGATAATGTTCCCGATGCAAGTACTGGAACAATCACTGTACCCGAAACAGAAGATAGTGTACATCTGATTAGAACTGGAGAGAATATTAGCTACAATGGTCATCATAGAATGACAGACTTATGTGGCACCACAACTAAGAGAGCATTCTTTAGCGGTAAAGGTTTCGAAAGATCACAGAGTCAAGGTAGACGACCAGAGACTGGTGGCGTATATCCCAGACCAAAGATACGAAGATAGAGAATGTATAAATAATATCGAATAGTTATACTATTCCTCTTGTTAGTTTAGTCTGCTTTAAAGACTCGCATATGTTCATGCGTTAAAAGACTACTAATCCTATTCTACAGGAGAAGTACTTATGAACAATCTTATGTACCGTGGCGCAAGCCAATTAGCAAAAACCCCAAAAGCAAGTCGCAAGTCTTCAGAGAAGACCTATCGTGGTGCGTCTTACAAGAAACTTCCTAAACAAGCAAAGAAAGCAAGTCTACATACTTACCGTGGTGTGGATTTTAAGGCTTAAGGAAATAGGGAAAAGAAAGGGGGCATTGCGCCCCCTTTTTTATTATTAAGCGTTTGCTAACGCTCTATAGCCGGCGGCTAGTACTTTGCGGCTTGGAGTACCTAGACGGAAGAAAGTCTTGGTTCTGCCTTTAGTGTCGGTGTGCTGATTTGCATAGATGGGGAAACCTTTGAATCGTAGGTCACTTACTGTTGCAGTTGCATTACCACCGAAGCGGGCTTCAATTTGTTTCGCAGTCAAGCCTTTCTCTACAGCTTCTAGTGCCGACAATACTCGTGCTTGCTTTGAATCACTCTTTACATTCAAGTTCATAATCAAACTCCATTAACATAGTTTCACCGATATATATTTTACACTCGGATTCGGTGGTTATCCAAGATTCTTTAATTTGTAAGGGACATTATAACACAAAGGATCCCTCCTGTCAAGCATTAAAAAATATCTTCGTCAGAAACATGACCTAATTCATCGCATTCTTTCAGAGTCACTTCAGAATGAATCTGTTGGAAACAATCGACATTCTCCCAACCTTCATCTTCAAGACCTTCGTGATACTCTTCTTCAAAGATATCCATTACCAATTCAATGATCTCTTCAGACTTATCTTCTGAAATATTACCTGCTGGATCTTGTAGATACCAATCAGTTGAGCAACCATCCCACATCTCAAGAAACTCTGTGTCGTAATCTTCAAGTTCAATAAAATCATCTGTCAAATCTGGCAGAAATGGAAACTCGTCAACTGACTCATAACAGTCAATCATATCTTCCATTGTTTCGCCACGATTATCTAACCACTCTTTCATTTCTTCATCAGTAGAAGGCACATTGACTATCCAAGACCCCCACCGATAAACTTCTTCTCTCACAACACGATAAGTTACGCCATCAATCTCTTTCTGAAAGACATCGTACTCAGCACAAGCCTTCTTGTTCTTCGGCTCCATCAAATAATGTTTCATAATATAGTCCTATTTCAAAGATTTTGCTAACTCAGTGTAACCACCAACATAACCCCATTGATCATCTTCAACAGTGAAAATTTGTGGTACAGTTCTAAATGGTTGACCTGCGACTTCCATCAAACGATCTTGTTCAGCAGGAGCAACTTCAGTAAGACATCTATACTCATACTCAAGATTGTTCTGCTCAAGAACGGCTTTCGCTTGCCTACAATACCCACAAGTGGGTGTTCCTACAACAACATATTTCATTTTTCATCAACCTCTTTTACTTCATCAAAAAACAGATCAACAAGTGATACTGTCGTTAATACTAAACCAGAGAATAGCAAAAAGAAGTCGTCTGATAAAGCATAGGCAAACAAACAGTTTAGACCTATCGCTAGTGAGATTACTTCGTGTTGCTCTTTTGCAATTCTGATTAGTTCGTTCTTAAAAGATGTTACTTTACATTTAAAAGTCATAATAATATACCTGTATTAGGTTAGGTTATGTCCATAGTCCTTCGTAATATTTACCAAAGAGTCTGAACCCATTGCTTATTCTCCCCCTAATTTGATCCATCTCTGCTTTGTACGAATCGTACTCTCGTTCAGAACAGAAGAATCTTTCTTCCCAATCATTGGTTTTTTCTTCAAACGCATAGATCATTTCTGCCATGACCCAGTCCCATCGCTCATGTATTGCATCTTCGTGATCACCTTGTAACTCAAAAGGTACATCTTCTAAGTCAACATCTGGCGAACCATCTTTAGTCTTCGCTAATTGATACAACATGGGTAAAATGATGTATGCTAGAGTATCATCCATAGAAATAGTATCGTGACGATCTATTCTAACATTCACCTTTCTTTCGTTGTTTCCAAAAAGTCTGTCCATTGGACAGGTACCTTTTGGATAGTTTCCAATCTTTACTTTCATGCTAAGATATCCGCAATTCTATTTGCTAGTTCTTTGAACCACTCGACATCATGACCACGAGTAGTCTCTGCGGCAGTACCAATTCGAATGCCACTTGTCTCTACAAAAGATCGTGGGTCGTTTGGTACACCATTCTTATTCACAGTAATTTCATTATCTTCGAGTAGATCAGCCGCTTCTCGACCACTATGCTTACTCTCACTCAAATCCATTAGAATAATGTGCGAATCAGTTCCGTCTGTCTGTACTGGCAAACCTCTTTGCTCAAATACTTCACACATTGCTTTAGCATTTTCGATTACATCAAATGCGTATTTTGAGAACTCCATCTGGCTTGCTTCAATAAAGCATTGAGCCTTTGCGGCAATGATATGCATCAGAGGTCCGCCTTGAGTGCCTGGGAATATCGCACTATTAATCTTTCTCGTATAATCTTCGTTGTTCCATAGAATGATTCCACCACGAGGTCCTCGAAGAGTCTTGTGTGTAGTCGATGTAACAACATCAGCAAATGGCACTGGGTTTCCATAAACACCACCTGCAATCAGACCAGAATAGTGTGCCATATCTACGAGTAAATATGCACCAATCTCATCTGCAATATCTCTAAACTCTGCCCAGTCGATCTGTCGTGGATATGCACTTGCGCCCGCTACAATCATCTTAGGCTTGTGTTCATGGGCTAGACTTCTCACTTGATCGTAGTCAATCCAGCCATTCTCATCAACACCATAAGACACAGCATTGTAAATCTTACCAGATATATTTGGTGGACTACCATGACTTAGATGACCACCACTTGCTAAATCCATTCCAAGAATCGTATCGCCTGGCTTCAAGAATGCTTGATATACAGCAGTGTTTGCGTTAGCACCACAATGTGGTTGCACATTCGCAAAGTTAGAACCATACAATTTACACAAAGTTTCAATCGCTAGTTCTTCGATCTCATCCATGTTTTCGCAACCATTATAATAACGCTTGCCGGGATAGCCTTCTGCGTACTTGTTCGTAAACAGGCTACCTGCTAAATCCATTACTGCTTTACTCGCAAAGTTCTCACTTGCGATAAGTTCGACCGTGTGCATTTGACGATCAATCTCTTTGTTATAAATCTTGGCGATTCTTGTGTCCATTAATATCCCTTAGCCATATGCTCGTAGCATTCTTGTGTTAGTGGCTTACCGCAGATGCAGTATTCCGTTTCTTCTTGGGTAGGCTTTGCTACCTCTTTTTCTTCTTTAGTCATCCTTCTTCTTACCAGCAAGTCCCAAGCCAACCGCCTCAAATAGACCGATAACTAATGCTAAACTACCAATAGATAATAACCCACCATACAAAACTTCTAGTAACATAATATTTCTCCAATCAATAATATCTGATTATAACACAAACCAGAACCAAAAGTCAACCATTATTTTCTTCAGGCTCAAAGACTGCTGGCCGTGGTTCTTCCATCCACTCTTCATGCATTGTATACCACTCTAATGCAATTGATTCTTTAGGAAAACTTGGACTCATTCTAACTTCATTGTCGTTAACCCAAAAATATTCATAATCAGTAGACTTGTCATCTCTATACTTGATCATTTTCATGCGATGTTTGTTACACCTTTTTCTTATATGTTGACTTGACGCCATCTTTAGGATGACCCTTTTGTGCCATTTCTGTCTTGTATCCGTGTAAAACAAATGACAGTTTTGACTTGTCAATTCCAGGATATTTTTCAATGGCTATTCTAACAGCATTCAGTTCCTTTTCTCGAACAGGACTTACTGATCTCTGCAATTGCTTATTGACTATTCCATACATCTCATAAAGTTGTGACTCTCGCAAAGGTTTAAGGAGTTCTTTCGCTTCCAAATCATAATTGCGGCTATCGTTCTTTTCGCTATATTTCCATTTACTCATCTTCACCCTCAACTATATTTAAGTGTACACCAATAGTCTTGTCTAGACGACTTAGTGGTATGTTATCTTGAGACAACTCAAGAGCCTTTTGTTTCATATTCACATTAAAGTTACTACGAAACCACACATCAATTCTATCAGCAAGATTGACGAGTTTGCGAAAGAGTTTACCCTTGACTCGATTGAATGCTCTCATTAGAACAACTCCTTCTCAGTCATTACCAAAAATTCCATATTATTCTCTTGGCAATACTCTTCAGCCGCACTCCACTTTGCTTTGTTCACTTTCATCGTGCGTTGATAATGAGGCTTGATTTCAATCAGTTTTTCAACTAGATTATTATTCTTGTCAATCATATAAACCCAGAAGTCTGGGTAATATGTTCTGTTTTTGTCATCATGTATATATGCGATTTTGACCTCTTCGCTCGACCACTGTAGGATATTCTTCTTCTTGTCGCAGTATACCATAAACAGTCGTTCCCAACTGCTTCGGTATATTATCTGCTTGACATTGCCAGTATACTTTTCTGGATTTTTAGGCGTGAACTTACCCTTGAAGTGAGATCGCTTCATACTTTCTCAAAGCCACCGAAGTTGACAAACCATCTTACTCCGTCTGGGTCTTCGACAACATCACCAATCGTAATGATATGCATCTTACGACCAAACTTGTTTTCAAGAAACTCAATCTTATCACTAACAGTATCTTCTGTGTTGCCTAGATGAACAACCTGATTCATGTCAGGTGCTTCAATGTTTGCCATGTGGTCGTAAAGCCCACGGTTCCATGCGTGTTGAACTTTGTCGCCATCTGGAAACATATTGGCATCGTTGTAGAATCTCCAGAGCGATGAGTTCTCTGCGCCCTGCTCGTTGATCTCATCGACTTGTTCGTCAGTGAGTTTCATTTGATGAACTTTATACTTAGGCATTTTGAGCCTCTGAATTTAGATAATCCACGGTGCTAGAAATCTCATTGAACACGATTTCGTTCTTTGATGCCCAACCAGTAAGCATTGACTCAAGATATCCCAAAGAATAATCTGGGCTATCATTTTGCTTCTCCAAACCAGACAGCATCTCTGCTACTAATGCCTTAGCGGCATCGTGCTTATCAGACCAATTTTCATAACTCATACTATAAACTCCCTAAATTAGATGAAAAACCAATGATAGAAATGATGTTGAGTATCACGAAGTTCCAAAGACCCGCTCTAGCGGCTTGAAGTGTCATCAGAGTCAGACCAATAATAGCAAACTCTGTAACCATAGTGAAGGCAAAAATAACCATCACGAAACTACCAATATAACCTAAAAATGTAATCATAATTTAAACACTCATCTCAGCAAATAATTCTTCAGCAGTCTCAAGAGCGATCTCTTCTTTCTCTTCATCACTCAGAGTCGTATATTTTTGTAAGTTTTCAAGCGCATCTTCATATAATTTTTCAAGCAAGGCTTCGTTAACTTCGTCACTCATCTCATAAACTCTCATCAATTAAGTACATATTATAACAAATCCACGTGGAATGTCAACCCTTTTTTTCACTTTTTTTTCAAAATGGCTCCGAAGGTTGGACTCGAACCAACAACCCTCTGATTAACAGTCAGATGCACTACCATTGTGCTACTTCGGAATAAATCGGGACTGTCTTTACAGCGCAGTCATTCTGACATAACGGTCCAAGGCTATGTTCTCTAAAGTCTGGTGGGCCCACTTGGATTTGAACCAAGAGTCTGCCGATTATGAGTCGGATGCATTAACCGTTATGCTATGGGCCCGAATCTCTAATCGTCTATCTTGTTGCCATAGTAGTCAGTCTTACCTTCTTGATATAGCTTTCTGCGTTCTGAATGCTCTTTCTCAAGACCAAGCAATACTTTAAAACTAAGCGTAAAACCTATTACGCCACCTATAAACAATAAAATATTTAGAATAATATCAATCATCGTATCTTCCCCTCTGTCCATTTCTCAGCAATTACTTCAACATAACTCATAGACTTTTGTGGATAAAATTCGTCTCGGGCAAACTTGCCGTTACGAAACATTCTACATCCATAATGGAGTGTGCCGTCTGCGGCTAACTTCTCAAATATGGATGCACATAACGGAAGATCACTCTTCGAATGGAGTGTCTTCACAATTCTTGTTATCGGCATCTCGTACCGTGATCTCATCATTAGAGATTTCTCAAGGCTAGACGAACTTCATTCCAACCTACCTTAACGGTATCATCTTCATACACTCTAACAAGCAACTCAACAAATTTTTGAGCATCATTGATGATCTGTGGATTCATTCCCACTAGCAGATCATAAGCCATTTGAACTTCATGCACACTTAAATACTTCATATTACGCTCCTAAAAATCTAGAATCACGACCCATGTCCGTAGCCTTTAAAGGTCTATGATTCACAAGGTCCCAAAAATACTTGTCTAACACAGAAAACGACAACAAGGGGGCAACCCATTCAGTTCCATCTTCAAATGAAACATAAGTCATCTCACTTTTTAACGCACTTTCAAGGATATCTTCGTACATAATCATTCTCTCTCAACTCAATTTATAGTACCATTATAGCAGGTTTAAGATTAAAGTCAACCTTTTTTTACAAGAACCATGAAGGAACTTTACGATTTGTCCACTTGGCAAAGTACTTCTTCTCATTGATGTAGTACTTCCTATATGCCTGAACAGAATCAGCCATTTTACAGTAATCTGGCATGGCTTGTGGAAATTTAGTCAAACCAATATCGTCAGGAATGTTGTCAGGTGCTTTAGAAAGAACACTCAATAACTTAGTTTCAGTCATATGGACTTTGCCATACCTGTGAGTGTATTCTTTACAAAGTTCATGAAACAACTTGTAGTGCCAATCATAGTTTGCTTTAGATTGCCTAGTCCAAACAGTAGATGGGTGATTGTAGTGTACCGCTTTGTACATTACATTCTCACGACTATCTTGAAGTTTGTAGTATCTACCCTTTCTACCAGTCTTGGTTCGTCTTACCTCCTCAATACCATCAAGCATACGGTGAGCAGTTGATAGCATCTGGGCAGATTCAACGATCATCTTTACGGCGTGTTTGTCACAATGGTACTGTGCAGACACCTTAGGCGATTCATCAAGTACAAATATATTCATAGTTCTCACATACAATGGTCATCAAATACAGCACTATATTTTCTGTGCTTTGCCTGGTCGTGCTTTTGCACCTTCCACTTACACTCCGACTTGCGACTCTGCTTCTTCTTCCCAGAGTTTTCCAATGATTTCCCAGTCGTAAGTAACTTCTTTAGTTTTTCTATCTCTATCATAAGCCATCTCAATTCCAGTGAATTCTTCGAGATATTTTACAGCATCTTTCACATTCTCAAACTTTTGGATATCTCGACTATTGTTTAGATTTGGTTTTGCTACCCACATTACTCTGCATCCTCAGTGATTACCATTTCATCAAAGTGATGCTTTGCGATAACATCAATCATATCATATAAGGCATCAGAGTAACTGCTACCCGTCTCTTCATCATACAGAATTGCTTCTCCGAGAAAGTCCTGAAGGCTATTGTTAGCCAAGACTGAATCTCTAACCCCCTCAAAGATATACAACTCATGGTCAGTTAGACCATCAAAATTAACTTTTTCCACTTTCTACTCCCCAAAATTGTTTATCAATATTTTCTAACAAATCAACATAAGTAGGTCCTTCAAACTCAGCGACCTCTTGTGCATAAGCAAGTGCAGACTCATAAGTTCTAAATGGTTCGAATATACCCGCAAGAACTTTGTGTGTCGTTACTTGACGAACAATATAATTCATACTTTCACCTTCTTAAATTTTCTACGAGTTTTTGAGAACTGCTTCAGTGGGTTTGTAAACTCGATCACTTCTTCAGTTCCATTCTTGATATACGCTACAGCCCAACCTTGTTTGTTCAGACCATAGGTGTGATTGGGATATTGCCAATCAGTAACTTCTTTCCACCAAGTTATCATTAGAAATTAGCCTTGATGAATGCGTAAGCAGGGTTCTTGACTTCACCCCAAGAGACAGCCAGACCAATCTCATCAAAGCCGTAGAGAACAGTACCCTCGACTGGGTCTGTGTCTTTCTCATATTCAATCAGATCATATCCAGATGGGATAAAACCTTTGTAAGTACTGATATCATCAATGTGTTTGATATCAAAAGAAACATCATAATTTAGTGTAGACATAGCAATCTCTCTCATTAACTCAATTTATACATATATTATAGCAGGTTGAAGATTAAAGTCAACCCCTAAAACCCAAATTTTTCTCTAAATTTTTGTCTGGCTTCCACAAACTTAGGCAAATGGTCCATTGTCTTTTCAACAAAGACTTGTGGCTCGTTATCATCCACAGCAATTACAGTTACAATTTGCTTGATTGGAACACCAGTTCGTTCAAGAAACATGGCCGCATAAGCCGCTTCTTGTATGAAGTAACCTTCGACATACTCTCGCTTCTTGGGTCGTTTAGAGGTCTTGTAATCCACAATAGATAGTACTCCATCCCACTCTGCGATACAGTCCACACGACCAGCAACCTCTAATCGCTCACTGTAGAGCGGTGCCTCTTGAATCCATATGTTATTCATATGCTTATCAAGCAAAGGCTTAATCGTGTTAAAAGTGAACAGGTTAGCAGGCATAGCACCCTTACTCCAGTTCTCTTCGTTGTTCACATAATCTTCTGCGAGTTGGTGCACCGCAGTACCACGAGTAGAGGCTTGAGCCATGACTCGATTTGCTTCTTCTTCACCAACTCGTTTACGCCAAGCATCAAGACCAGATTTGTCTTGAGTAGCACCTAGAACAGTAGTAATGGAAGGGAGTTTCTTGCCGTCAGGCGTTGTGTATAAACGCCCGACTTTCTTGACAATGTTGGCTTGCAACTCTTGGAGCGCATAGCCGTGTTCGACATGATTAAACATTAGACTTTTTTCTCGGTTTGAATCCAAGCATACTCATCGCTTCAGCCGGAGTAAACTCTTCTGCTAGTTTCAAGTAGATTTCAACATGAGCATTCTTCACTAAGAAGTTTACCCAAGATTTCCAAGGCTTAGAACCATATTTGAATCGTGCGATAAATGCGGGCTTCATCTTACCTACCCAAGATGGGTGACAATTTGGCTTAACTTCATCCATTGTCTTAGATCCGTTGTAAGGACCGTTGTACATGAGAAATGAACCATCCCATGTGAACTGCTCTTTATCAAATCGTGTATACATAATCATCTCTCTATCTATTCAATACAAGTATTATATCAAATTGGAGAGAAAAGTCAAAGACTATTTTGTTATAAGCATATAACCAGGAGTTATAAGGCGGCAATCATGAACGCAAGTAGTTGTTCGTATCTGACACCCATTGCTGTGTGTTCTGTTGCATTTGCACGATGCTCTTCAGGTATATCTTCTAATGTTGGATACGATACTACACCACCTTCGTATTCATACCAAGTATCTTCCATGAACATTGCATATCGATGAGCATCCAAACCTTCTGCTGTAAACGCATCATCAAGGTCTTGAGCAATGATACCAAAGTGAATACGAGCCGCTTCACCCTTTTCTTCATAAGCATCAATTCTACGATACTTGCGAAGTAGTGGCTTACATCGAACTGCTACTCTTAACTCAGCGGCAGTCAATTCTTCAATATCTCGCTTTTCGTTTCTATCAGAAGATGTTGTTGTGCCACTTGAGAATCGACCAAGTTTAAATCTTGCACTATAAGAACCCAAATCACAAACGCCATTTGTGCCTGCGCCTGTGTCAGCATGAGCAGGGTAAACATATCTTGAACCAAACCCATCAAAGAATGTCAGTGCGGCATTATCTTGTCCAATAATCATTCTTGATGGTGCGCTACCAGAACCTAATGTTGCGATTCTGGCTGCCTCATACCAACTTGTGCTAGTACCCTTTGCTTGAAAACTTACTATTTGATCGTATACATTAGCTGTTGATGCATCTGACTTGAATGTCACCATATGATCAAATTGTGTAGTACCATCAACAGTTAAGTTGCCATTAATATCGATTGCACGAGTTGCCGATGTATTTGTCGGACCTATATTGATGTTTGTGATTGCCCCACTTGAATTACCAGTACCAATATTAATTGTCTTAGTTTTGGAACTGGCAACAGTACCAGTACCTATATTAATCGTTTGTGATTGCGTACTACGACCAATAGTGATTGTACCGGTTTGCGTTGTTCCACCAATTGTGTGAGTAGCGGCAACAGTGGCATCATCCATCAACACTGTGCCATACATCGTAATGTTACTTGATGTACCTGATGATGTACTTGAGTTACCCATATTAATATTTTTAGTATGATAACCGGTGGTTGTAGTACCTATATTGATTGTTTTTGAACTACCTGCAGATCCACCTGTGCCAATATTAATAAACTGATTTTGACCTGATGATGGCGTTTCAGCTTGAATGTTAATTGTTTGTGGACCTGTACTAGTACCAAGTGTTACAGTTGATGCATTTCCACCAAAAGATGTTGTGTTTCCTGCAAGTGCAGTCGTTGATGATGTTCCTAATTCTAGTAATGCAGTATCACCTGCTAATGCTGTACTAGAAGTCGTACCTAACTCTAACGCATCAGTAATGCCATAACCACTTATTGTAGTTGGCTTACTGGTGATGTCAGCAAATGCAAAAGTAGTATTACCTGCCATTGCTGTCGTGCCAGATGTGCCAATTTGCAATGTTGTAACTACGCCAGTATTGCCGTCAACACTCGTTACTGCATCAGTCGGTGTCGCAAGAAGTGTAAAATCTGCCATTGTTCCTGCAGAACCGCCATTGTGCATATATGTTTTATTCTCATCTGATCTGACAACTACATCACCTTCTTCTGCTGTGAGTGCTAATTGTGCAGATTCGCTTGATGCTGTTTGGACTGTTGTGAGTGCTGTAGCGGCCATATTACCGACAGGCAATGTTCCAGTTACTTGTGATGCAAGATCAATATTACCCGTCAAACTTGAAGTTGCTCCATCAAAGGCATCTGTAATGCCATAACCACTTATTGTAGTCGGTGTTGAAGTAATGTCACTAAATGCAAATGTGGTATTACCTGCTAGGGCAGTTGTTGATGTCGTACCAATCGCCAATGCATCAGTTATTCCATAGCCAGATATCGTTGTAGGCTTACTTGTAATATCAGCAAAGGCAAATGTAGTGTCGCCTGCCATCGCTGTTGTTGATGATGTACCAATCGCTAGAGCATCAGTAATACCATAACCAGAAATGGTAGTAGGTTTGCCTGTTAAATCAGCAAAGGCAACAGTCGTCAAATAGTTCGAGTCGTTTGTGAAGGAGCTAACAGTACTTGGCACAGTTGGAATACTGCTATTGTTGGCCAACTGAACCCATGATCCACCATGAGCGAAAAACATTGCTCCGTCTGAGTGACTATGAGCAAGCGCACCATGCCAAGTGCCTGCGGCAGGAAATGCGGCTTGATTTGTGTATAGTTGCTTTATAGGTTGTGCATCAATCGATGAATCAGATGTGACAATAGAATCAGTGATGCCGTAACCCGCAATCGTTGTAGGTTTGCTTGTGATATCAGCAAATGCAAATGTTGTGTCACCTGCCATTGCAGTTGTTGATGATGTGCCAATTGCTAATGCATCGGTAATACCATAGCCAGAAATTGTTGTAGGCTTTGATGTAATATCAGAGAAAGCAAATGTGGTATCGCCAGCAAGTGCAGTCGTTGATGATGTGCCTAATTGTAGTGTCGTAACTGCACCTGTGTTTCCGTCAACACTTGTAACAGAATCTGTAGGAGTAGATAGCAATGTAAAATCTGCCATTGTTCCTGCAGAACCACCATTATGCATATATGTTTTGGCTTCGTCTGACCTAACAACTACATCTCCCTCTTCTGTTGTCAAAGCAAGTTGTGCTGATTCATTAGCGGCAGTTTGCACCGTTGTCAATGCAGTGGCAGCCATATTACCAACAGGGAGTATTCCAGTAACTTGAGTTGCAAGATCGATATCGCCAGTTAAACTTGAAGTAGCACCATCAAAAGCATCTGTAATGCCGTAACCAGAAATGGTAGTAGGTTTTCCTGTTAGTGAACTGAATGCTCCATCAAAAGCATCTGTTATTCCATAGCCAGAAATCGTTGTGGGCTTTCCTGTTAGTGAACTAAACGCACCGTCAAAAGCATCAGTGATGCCGTAACCTGCAATCGTTGTGGGTTTGCCAGTAAGGTCAGAAAAAGCAACAGTTGTTAAGTAAGTAGAAAGATCAGGTGAAGCGAATGTAAATGCTCCAGTGGTGCTATTGTATGATAATGATCCACTACCAGAAGCAGAGCCTGTAGTAACACTAAGATCGGTTAGTGCGATACCACCGCCACCGCCACCAGTTTGAGGAACAAAACTAAGTTGCCCGTTACCATCCGTTGCTAAAACATGGGTAGCTGTACCGTCAGTCGCAGGAAATTGATAGCTACCATCTCCACCCAAATGAGTGAAGTTTGCATCCATTTCGGTGTATGTTAATGATACTCCTTTTTCTGATCTTTTTGTTAGTGCCATTTGTTAATCCTAATTAATTATGGACCCGTAATTCCAAACTGATAGTTTCCTACATAACTATCTCTTGTTGTCTCATTCGGGTTATCTTCTATGTATCCCATCTTAACATAGTCAAATAATGTTACTTCTTCATCTGTCATTTTTCTATAAACTCTTCCCTGTAGTTGCTCTAAGAGTTCGTCTCGTCTTTGGGTCAAGTTAGGGCGTATAAACAAGCCTCCTTCATATACACTCGTTACACTATTTAGTGTAACCTTTGAAGTGTCGTAATGAACACTTAAACCTAGTCCAGTAACTGTCGTGTCGTCACAGTTGTAACTTATTATCACAGTTTCCTGTGTCCCATCTGCCGATCTCGTGCTAGATGAAACATAAGTGTGTTGAGTTGCGGATGCTAAAGTTGGTATACTGACAGAAGATGATCCGTCTATATCAATAGTATGATTTTGTCCGCCAAAGGCAAAGCCAGCGGCATTACTCGTAGCATTGATGTTAATTGCAGTTGTTCCTGATGCTCCGTCTTGAATGTCAAACACAAAAGTCATCAAATCTATAGGAAGAGTTTGATTTGGCCATTGACCCAAAATTTCGACCCATGCGGCTAGTACATAAGCATCAGTGTTAGCATCGCCATCTAGATTATCTATATCTGGATTAGGAACACTTGATGCGACAGGCAGTTGAGGTAATATCGTAGCCCAATCAGGATTTTGGGGCCAACTCATTACTGAACATCCGGATCATTATCATCTGCATCAGTGTTAGCACCTACGCCATCACGATCTTTGTCTTCCGATTCTGTTGGATCATACGGGAATCTATCTGGACCATCAACAACACCATCGTTGTCATCATCACTATCTTGATTGTTTGGTATGCCGTCACCATCTGTATCAGTAGTCTCATTTCCTCGTCTATGGTCATTCGGGAAAGCATCAAACTGGTTGATAGTTCCATCTCCGTCATTATCTTCGATCGGTGTAATTGAAATTTCAGAAGCAATAGCATTATTTTGGTCGTCAGAAAATACTTTGTTTGATGCACTAGCGGCTGTAGACGGGTTGAAACATCCTTCACCCACAGTGGCATCACCCAATCGATGAACGCCTTGGCCTCCTGCAAAGACTTTAGTTGATACTGCATCGACTGTATCACCGCAAGCGGCTGACCCAAGTTTATTCACAATAAGTGCATTATCAGCAAAGACTTTACTTTGCCCCGCAGACACATAAGGCTGTGGACCGTGACTGGTAGGTACGGCTGGGCAGGGATGTCCTGCTTGAGTGTCTATGTCTTGTCTTACTACGCCTGGCATTACTATAATCCTTGTTTATCTCTCTCTATTATATATGATTTTACGAGATTACTTCTTACAATATCATTGGCTAGAAACTCAACAAAGTCGAACTCTCGCATATTGCGAATCACTTCCATGAACTTTTTCAAGCCTGAAAGTTCTTTCTTTCGTTCACTTGTTAGATCGTCTTGCTTTACATCACCTGCGAAAATGATTCTACAATCTTCACCGACACGAGTCATTACTGTGTGTAATTCTTGATCACTCATGTTTTGAACTTCGTCAACTACGATAATGCAGTCATCAAAGGTAGAACCTCTTAGAAAGGAAGTAGATACAAACTCTACATTGTTTCTAGTTTTCAGAATCTCGTAAGCATCACCTCTACCAAAGAGTTTGCTACAGATGTCGTAGTACGGTGCTTCGTACACTTTCATCTTATCTTTCTGAGAACCAGGCAGAAAGCCTATATCTCTTGTTGGAACGATTGATCGAATGATAAACACTTTCTTATGTGGAGTGTTTGTCTTCAATGTCTCTTTAAGTGCAAAGTATAGTGCTAGAAATGTTTTACCAGTTCCGGCTATACCATGTAACATTAAGTTTTGACCCTCATCCCACGACTCAAAGGCTAAAGCCTGATTATCAGTCATTGGAGCAATATCGCTCTTAACTGTAAATCCTGATGAAAGTTGATTTGTTGTGTCTAATATCCCCTGTTGTCTTAATACTCGTCTTTGCCTTTTAGTTAGTCTTTCTTGTTGTTGTGCAGGCATTAATTAAAATCCTTATCTTGTTTTTATTGTAGACCCCGCATTGTGCTTTTTAATGTTCTTCATCAAATCATTAAAACTGTCGTCAGTTTTTCTTACACCCATACGCATCGCATCACCGAATGCAACGGGCTGTATCATTTTCTTCATGTGGGGGTTGTCGATTTCGAATTGCTCCATATCGGAAATGGACATGAACTTATCACTCACTTCACCGGTTTCTTCATTTTTGTATTGATATATAGGCATACTATTCTCCGATTGCTAAAAAAATGGACAATCCTTAGATTGCCCTAACTCACATCTAACCATAATGATATTTATATCAAATGAAGCCCTTATGAGAGCATTTCATAGATTTCTTTCCAACTTTCTACTGCGGGGATTGCATCGTTAGTATAATCGTTTTGGTGGTCATGCTTCATCAGTACAGCACTCATTCCTAAACGATCACCTAACTCAGCGTTCTTAATCTTATCTTCGACCCAGACACAACCACTATCAAGATAAGGAAGAAGTGCATCGTCTTTGTCAGCACCAGTGTCAAGACATTGAACTTTCTCAAAAGCTGTTTCACCGAACAGGTTGCTCAAGTTTTGTTCTCTCAACTTGTTGGCGTGACGATCAAGAGTCATACTAGTGACACAGTGAAAGACATAACCTAACTCTTCGTGAATCTTGCGAACATACTTCACAGCATCTCGAAGAGGCGGTAAGCAACACATCGTTGCGCTCTCGTTAAAATGGCGAATCAACTTTTTCATCTCTGGCTTTTCCATCTCGTAAGATTTAGCCATAGAATACTCAACATCGTTCTTTACTTCATAACCCTTCTCTTTCATCCAGAGTTTGAAGCTATGTTCCCAATCAAGAAGAACACCATCACAATCAACTACTATTATCTTGTTATTCAATTTACTTCCTTATCATCAAAATACAAAGTATTATAACATACTTGTATAGGTAAAGTCAAGACTTTTATGCTACGAATTGATCACCTGGGTTCCATGAACAGCCAGTTAGACCACCTGCTTGTAGTGCTTTCAGGGTACGAAGTATCTCTTTGGCATTACGACCAGTATCTAATGCATTTACAGAACAGTGTTGAATCACACCAACTTCGTCTAGAATGAATGTTGCACGATAAGCAACTTGTTCAGAGTGTTCTTTGACACCACAATCTCTTGCGAGTCTTAGACCACAGTCTGCGAGTAGTGTGTGCTGAATATTACCGATTAGATCGTTGTCTTTCTTCCATGCGAGTTTGCAGAACTCGTTATCGCCACTAATACCAAGTACATTGGCGTGTGCAGTTAGTTCGTCAAATGCCGCAATTTCAGTTGGACAGATGAAAGTAAAGTCTTTTGGGTAGAAGTAAACTACAGACCATTTGCCAATCAAGTTAGTATTGTTAACTTTCTCGAACTCATTATCTTTGTTTACGCCTGTCAATTCAAAGTCTGGGAACATAGTCCCTACTGCTGATATCATACTATAACTCCATAATATATGTTGTGTTTAGAAAGAATCTCGGTTCTTTCGCTTGTTTCGTCTCGCTTCTTGAATCTTTGCTTTACGCTTGTCGTATCGCTTTGAGTCCTTTTTACTATCAAAGTCCTCATCCATCCACTCACGAAATTTCTTACTCTTATTTTTACCCATCTTACCTTACCTTATTATGATACCGGTGCTTCTGATTTCTTAGGTCGACCACGACCCCTTTTAACTGGAATTGGATCAACAATTATGTTTCCAAGTGCCTGATTAATAACCTCAGGTGCCAAATCTGGATACGGCTCTTTCGCAATCATACGAAGAACAAGTTTAGCATCTTCTGCATCGACTGTTTCTAGCAACTGAATGAATAGTGCTTCTTTTCTCATTCTTTCTAAATTCTGGCCTTGTGGCATCTCCTTCACGAAGTAAGGAAACTTTCTAGTTTCACGATATAGCATTCCATGTGACTCATGAATGACAGACTCTTCGTATGGAGGAGGCGTGTCTGGTAAATCAAAAGTCCACCTCTTGTCACACATAAGAATCAAAACATCTTTCAATTGTTTGCTATTGTGTTTCTTTAGAATTGCAACCTTCTCTTCAACTGTCTCAGCTTTTCGGGCAGTGTTAACAATCTCTGCCAGAGATAATGTAGTCATTTTAAAACTCCGTTATACATTCCATTAAATTTCTCAGTTTATTTTTGATAAAGTAATTTAGCAACTGACTTCTATCTTTACCATCATCTTTATGCCAAAGCGAAAGAATTTCTTCTTTCATTGACTGAGGAACTTCATTCAAATCAATCAAAGCCTTGTTTCTCATGTAGTTCCGTTTTACCTCATCGTTCATATTATTTATATCAGCCCACTCAGCAAGTCGCTTTTGTGTTATTGGGCGTTGTCTTGTACCCATAACCAAAGCATTATCTTCAGACAAGACATTTGGAATGCCATCACCTGAATCACCCTTGATAATATGTTCAGCAAGATATTTATCTGGATTTGCATTAGAAATCCAACGCTTTCTGACTGGATCATATTGCTTCACATTAGCATACTTATGCAATTGTATATAATCCTTATCACCGGACAGAATCAGTATAGGCTCACCTGCGTTTAGTTCAGTACCCTCTTCGTGCGTGATAACACCAATGATATCATCTGCTTCGCAGGTTTCTACTTGAATAACTTTATATGGAAAGAACTCTTTCAGTTCTTCACGAATGTTGTTCAAAGCAATAAAGATAGCATTCCAATCCATTTCGGAACTATCTCTAGTCTTTTTACGATTCGCTTTGTAGTATGGATATATCCGTCTGCGCCAATAGTTCTTATCGTCACAGCAGATTACGAGTTCACCAAACTCAGATGTAAACTTCTTGCGATTGGCTCGTAATGTATTTAAAATCATATGCCTTAGCATACCTTCGTCAATCTCAGCATTATGATGATTACCAATTTGCATCATCATATTTGCGATCATGACTTGGTTCAGATCAACCAATATCATTTTATATCTCCTAACTTAATTTAGTATTGACTACTATAACATAAGTTAATGGGTTTTGTCAAGTCTTTTTTTACATATCATAGTCATCTAGACTGGCGTAGTATTCTTCCATGTCAACTATAAAGCGGTCTAACATATGTTCCATTTGAACGCCACTTTCTTCTTGCACACTTTCGAATACTGTATCGGCAAAAGTTTGAAATGCATAATCCTTTCCTCTTGCTCTCCACATTAGAGACTTCGTTGCTTCTATTATCGTGAGGATGTCTAGCATCGATCTTGGATCACTTTCGATATCAAAATCAAATCCTCTCAAAGCCCAAACGGTTTCTCTCGCATTTAGTGTAGAAAAGAAATCTATTATCTCTTCATCACTCTCTAGTATTAGATCATCAATCTCCTTTTCAAGCCTCTTTCTTTTCTCAAAGGCTTTATTAAAATCGATTATGTTATCTTTCACTTATTCACCTTTAGAATAACAGTGTCTGCGTTTATTCTACCGTCAGTTGAACTTGCTTTGGTTTTCAAAGCCTTCAATGCTTTCAATGCTCTCAACTTTGTTACTTTGTTGATAGAATCGATTGTCTCTTCAGGCTTTCTGAGTTTTTTCTTGAATGACAGTTCTTCGTCATAGTTTTTGACAGTCGTACCACTGACTATAAAGCCGTCTTTATTATCTGTAACTAGATACTTAATAACTCTAGTTTTGGTATTGAACAGATAAACTTCAGTGGCGCCAACTATGTAGGCTGGACTAGTGCTAGATATTTTAAAGTCAGCGCATTCTTTTTGATAGATAACCTTTGCTACTTGCTTTGTGGCAGGTGTGGCTTTCTTGGCACGAGGTTTTCTATTTGCCTTTTTACTCAAGACAAACTTCTCAGCATCACTAACAAAACCAGATATCAATTTAAGTAAACCCTTCTGCTCTTTGGTAGAGAGACTGCTATAGCCTTCTACTAACTCAGCATCTTTGTTTACTGTCAGTTCTAATAACTCTGCTTCCATTTCTCTGTAGAACTTAGCGATATCTCTGGCAGTTTGTGCGGCGGCATCAATAGTTTTTAAATGGGTATATAATGAGAACTTCTTATCAAGAGTTCCATCTAGATAGTCATCGATGAAACCCTCGATCTCGCCCGTAATGTTTAGAGTCTTTTCTTTTAGAAGTTCGGATGGGTTCTTTCTTTTGACGGGTTCTTTATCTTCTTCAACTTCTTCTACAACATTCTCTATATTCATTTTACCTATTTGTAGTATTCTTGCCACACTACTTTCAATGAAATCAATATCAGACTGTTCTAGTTCTGCACCCATCAACTGCATCTTCATTAGACCTGCTAATGTGGCAGATACTCTCCAGTCTTCGCTTGCTTTGAATGTTTTTAGATCACTAGGGCGATTTGCCTTTATCCATTCTATAGACCACGAGACATAAGATTTCTTCTCGTAAAAGTATCCGTAGTGGCGTAAAGTTTCGAGTATATTCTTTCTATACTCTTCAGGCTTTACTGACGACCAATCAATGGTTTCTCGACCAATGTTAGACTCTTCAGCCAACTTAGCCGCATTACCTCTTCTCGGTATAGCCCTCTTTTTACTTTTAGCCATATTTTACTCCAATCAATTAAAACAACCATTATATCACATAATCAAGAAAGTGTCAACCGATATATTCTATACCGCTTTTTGTCTTGATGCCATCAACTTCTACAACCTTATCCCATCTAATCAAAGTCCAAGAATTAGTGGACTTTTCGAAAACATCAAGATACCTATAAGGCTTTCGAAGCGATTTACTAAACGGATTAGCCACATTTCTTCCACCCATAGAAACTTGACCATCTATAAGTCCTCGATTTAATGTGTAGGCAGAAATTTGCTGTCCAGCATTAGTCTTCGACTTAATTTTGACATATCCCTTTTTAAGTTTTTCTATGAGTTTATTGCTATCCATTTTTTATCCTTTGATTGATACTCCGTTTGGAGTGGCAACACCATTTACTTCTTTGATGCTATCCCACTTGAATGATCTCCAACCGCTTGCTTCTGTATCCCAAACGGCTTGATATGTTTGAGGTGCTTTCATAGCAGTACTAGCAGAAGATGCAGTAGGTATTTCATTTTCACTTAAAGTGGCTCTCATGTTTCTAGTAGAGCCATCTACTTTAGTGAATGTTATATTTATAATATCAGACTTTAGTTTCTCAATCACTTCACTTCTATTCATTTTACTTCTCCATTAATATATTCATCAATCTTACTTTTTAATTCAGGGTATCCACCAATGTGTTCACCCTCCCATAAAACTTGCGGTATCTGTCCCTCTTCAGAAAAAAGTTGTGTAAACCTTAATCCATTTTCTGATTCTGACAGATTTAAGTATTCATACTCAATCTCTAGCGCCTGACATAACTGTTTGCATCTCAAGCAATAAAAACAAGTGTCTATACCGAATATTGTTACCATAATATCCTCTAATTTTTCAATAGTATATCAGAACTAATCATCTTTGTCAAGTATAAGACCATGATTAATGTAGGTCAGTCTTTGTTCTTTGTCCCAATCTTTTAGGTATTCCAATTCAGGATCTTCATCAAACATCGAAAGAACATCGTCTTCTTTCATCCACTTAGATTCAATGATAGACTCGTCTATGTACTTTTGTGAGAACTCATCGATTTGGTCACAAGTCACACAGTCGTCTGCCCATCCCAATTCAGCAGGTGAGTCCTCATTTAGACTTTGAAGGCGATCTTCAGAGACCACATATCTATGCTTAAATGTTTGAATCGTTGTCACAACTGCGTATCTTTTACTCATCTTCGATACCATTCGCTTCATTAAATTCTTCTTCTGCTTCTAGATAGTAACTCCTATAGGCGGCTAGAATTGCCTCTTGCTGTTGAATGAACGCTCTTATATCAGAGTAGTTCAATCCCAAGTTCTCATAACCAGAATCAGTTGTGGC
>Ga0206682_10000031_pt1 | contig 119041 bp, 82 predicted proteins | sample M240m12015metaG_FD_155444 | JGI IMG/M metagenome (GOLD analysis project Ga0206682, IMG submission 155444) | Ammonia-oxidizing marine archaeal communities from Monterey Bay, California, United States - M2 40m 12015 | ecosystem: Environmental > Aquatic > Marine > Intertidal zone | place: USA... | reverse complement strand
CGCGCCCGCGCGCCCGCGCGCGCCCGATTTTCGTCGAGCAGTCGGTACCGTAATTGTCCCTGGTGTCTTGGTTTCATTTTTTCGTAGCGGCGCCGCGCGCGACACAACCCGACGATGTCGTCGTCGTTCGAGGATGTCGCGTTCGGCGCCGCCGGCGCGCGGGCCCGCGTCCTCGCCGCGCCATCGTCCGCGTCGACGCGCGCGGCGGTGATCGTCCTGCAGGAGTGGTGGGGCGTCAACGACGTCGTCCTCGCGCACGCTCGACGATTGCGCGACGAACTGGGCGTGACGGTGCTCGTCCCTGACTTGTACCGCGGCGAGCTCGGCGTCGACGTCGAGGAAGCGCATCACCTGATGACGAACATGGATTGGAAAGTGGCGACCGAAGAGATCCGCGAGGCGGCCGCGTGGCTGCGGGCGGAGCGAAAGGCGGAAAGAGTGGGCGTCGTGGGATTCTGCATGGGCGGCGCGCTGACGCTCATCGCCGCGGCAAAGGCGAGCGTGGATTGCGCGGTGCCGTTTTACGGGATTCCGGGCGACGACGCGTGCGATGTGAGCGCGATCGAGGTTCCGGTGCAAGGACACTTCGGGGAGAAGGACAATTTGGTTGGATTTTCGGATCCCGGCAGCGCGAAGAAATTGCGAGAGAGACTTCGCCAGGGCGAGATACACTTTTACGAAAACGTCGGGCACGCCTTCATGAACACGACGCCTCAACCGTATCCGAACTTTGAGGAGCGAGAGAAAGTGCAAGGGTTTCCAAAGCTCGATGAGTCCGCGGTCGAGCTCGCGTGGTCGCGCGTAGACGCGTTTTTGCGCAAACATCTCCAATTGTAACGACCGGAAAGGAACGCGCGTCAGAAAGTTGTTTCTCAGCTTGACTCTAATTGAGCTTACCGCAGCTATAACGCTAATATTATCTATGCTGTACGAACACGGTCCACGTGTACGGAGGAATCGTGGGAACGCCTTCGATGAAGACGCTCCTCATCGCGACGGCGTCCGCGGTGACGCCGCCGACGAGCGGATGTAATTCGAGATCGACGCCAGCGAAATCAACTTTAAGCCCAGCCTCGTGATGTGAAATTTCGTTCGGAGTGGCGTTGAACGCGAGCACGACGCGCTTGTAGTTCGCGTCGAGCGATGGTAACCCAGGCGTGGACGCGTCGCCGTCGTTGATACTAGCGATGATGAGCCCAGGCGTTTGCGCCGGTCCGCGGTTATAAAACTTCATGCGACGCTGAATGTCTCGCGTGGTTTGAAGACGCAACAGTGGCGTCGATTGACGGATGCTCAGAAGTTCGCAAAAGTTTCTCGTCGCCTCTTCGATGAACTCTTTCGAGGGGCGCATCGACGTATCGGCGAGCATGGGCGTGATGAAGTCGTATCTATCGCCGTTCTTTTGCTCCCCGGGCAACCCGACGCCGAAGTTGTGCGTGTCCCCAGAGTAGTCCAGCCTATTGAACCAGTCACCGCTGGAGTACGAGTCTCGGTCTAAAGATTTACTCCGTAAGATTTCGTCGCCCGCGTGGAAGAATGGCACGCCTTGCGACAACGCCACAATCGCCGTCGCTAAATGATTGATTCGGCACCTTTGTTCCAGAGACACAGACGCCGCCGCTCTTAACATGATGCAATCGAATAGGGTTTCGTTATCGTGCGCGCTGACGTAGTTCACCGTTTCTTCCGGTTCGCCCGCGTAGGCAACGTTTGAGTCTGGCCAAGCCGCCGAACTCGACGGAACCTCGACGCCGTGGCGATTGACAAAGACAAAATCACGGACGTTTCCAGCGAGCGCGGCGATTATCTTCTCGCCGTCCTCCATCATTCTATAGCGTTGGGAGTCTTGGTCTCCTTGATCGACGGCGCCGTTGGGGGTGTAGTACAAGCCCGTGAGGAAACCTTGCATGCGAGGATCGCCAAAGGGACTGCCTCCGATGCAACCCTCGCGGACGCGGTCGTTAAAGCTTCCGATACCAGTGTGAGCCAAATTTAGCTGCGATGCATTCTTGCCGACGCGACCTTTTTCCACCTCGGCGTAATCCCATCCTTCTCCGTACAGGTACAGTGATTTACCATCGACACCATCCTTCTCGAGCGTCAACGATTGGAGCGCGTCCTTCGCTCGAAGCATCGTGGACAGCATCAAGTGCCCCATTAAATCAAATCGGAATCCATCAACCTTATAATCTTTCGCCCAGTGCACGAGATCGTCCACAATGAGACGATCCATCATGTAATGCTCGCTGGCCGTGTTGTTGCAACACGTGCTCGCCTCGATGAATCCGTCAAAGTTGCGTCGATGGTAGTACCCCGGGACAATTTTATCCAAGACGCTGTTGACGTCACTCGGTCCGGACGACAAGGTGTGATTATACACCACATCACATATGACGCGTAATCCGTTCGAGGCGAGCGCATGCACCATCTGGCGGTACTCGAAAATGCGCCGGGGACCGTCTGGATTGGTGGCGTAACTGCCTTCGGGCACGCCGTAGTGCACGGGGTCGTATCCCCAGTTGAAGCAATCAGACCATGCAATTTTACTGATTTCTTCTTGTTGCTTTCGAGAATTCGGTGGTAATTTGGCCAACTCTTTGAAGTCTACCGACAGCTGATTTTCTGGGAGCTCGGGCACGGAACCAAAGTCGTAAGACGGCAACAGGTGCACGTGCGTGAGACCGGCGTCGGCGAGCTTTTTGAGATGGGACACGCACACGCTCGATTCTTCGCAGAACGCTAAATACTTGCCTCGCGCAGAAGCGCTCACGGTTTCATCCAACGCGCTGAAATCTCGCACGTGTAGCTCGTAGATTGAACAATCCACGGGATGCGTGAACTTTGGCTTCTCAAACGTCTCCCATCCCTTGGGTTTGAGGTCGTCTCGCGAAATGTCGCACACGTGCGCTCGGCGACCGTCGGCGGCGAGGCTCCGAGCGTACGGATCCGACGCGACGTTCGTCGACACTTTCCCAGTCGTCGGGTTGAATACGGTGACTTCGAAATTGTAATATTTATCCTTGAAATCGTCACCGGTCGCACTCCACACCCCCGACGTCTCGTCCCGCGTCATCGCGACGACGCGTCTCGTCTCCTCTCCTCTGGGTTCGTCGAACAACGCCAACGCGACGTTCAAGGCCGTGGGCGCCCACACGCGTAGCGTGACTTTGTCGTTCACTCCAAATTCCGCTCCGAGAGGTCCATCGTAAGCGAATAAATCATCGATCGCGCCTTGCAACTGCACGCCCGTGGCATCCGTCGGCTTACCCGCGGCGTCCACCGCGGCTACGGCGATTTGGCGCTTCAACGCGTCTCGCACGTTGACGCTCGAAGGAACTTCGAGCGCGCGATAGCCCGCAGCTTTGATGTGTGGAAACTTTGCGCACACGCTCGAAGGTAACTCACCCGAACGAACCACGGTGACGACGTCGTCGCCGCCGACGACGCCTTCGCCCGTGACTTTCAAATCCGCCGTGGACGAGCTCACGAGCGTGAACGAGTCCCCATCGTTCGCGAAATCCCCCGGCACCGCGATCACGCGCTCGGCGACCCAGATCGCGCGATACTTTTCTATGTCTCCTTTCGGCAACGACGTCAAATCGGGCTCCGTCTCGAACGCGCTCGAATATCCGCTCACCAAAAACACCTCTGGCGCCGCCGTCGCGTCGAAATCCTCTACTCGACAGTCTTGCGCCTCGCCCTTATGAATCAGCACGCTCACCGATCCATCACCGCGAGAGATATCCGAGAGCTCGACGTCAAAGGTCACCCATTCCGACGCGTCATCCGTCGTCGCCGCGAGCGGCGCGTCCCATGGCGTCGGCGACGCCGCGCCGCGTCCCCAAACGTGTGCGCCCCATCCCGCGTACGCGCCATCTTTGCGGTGATATCGCACGCGAAGCACGCGCGCGGTGTCTTCTTCGACCGTCGGCTTCTCCGCGGGCGCGGCGGCGACGCGAACGGGACGAGAAGGACGGTGTTGGACATCAAGATGGTGATGTTGGCGCTGATGTTGGCGACGTCTCGTGGACGACGGCGACGACGAAGGGCGAGACCATCGGTGCGCGGACGTCGTGGACGCTCGGAGCGCGACGTTCGACCGCATGAGACGGGTCGTCGCGCGCGACGCGGCGCGCTGTGGCGAGGTCTGGGTGGAGATACGCGGGACAACTGTGAGCTGAACAGCTTTCAGCTCGCAGTTGTCGTTTCGGTTTTGAGTCGTGCGAGGGAAGGTTGATGTAATTCATGTAAAGAAGATTTCATTGAAACGAGTGGCTCGACAAGGAAGCGCGTAGCGTACTGATTTAGTACACGTAGCCCTTCTCATACATCGAAGAACCTTCCGTCTGCGACTTCGTCACGTCGAAGACGCCGCGTTGCGCTTCAGAGTTCTCGCGAGCGCGGCGGAGAAGGATTTCTTGCGCTTCCGCGGTTCGAGAATCATCGCCCGCCCACGTTTTAATAACCTGGCGCGTTATAAGTGTTCGTCAGTCGTCAGTACGCGTTATTCTCGCGATTCTCAGACGCTTCTCAGACGCGTGACGAGGCGCTCACAAAAAAAAATACGTACCGAGTTTTGAAGAGCCCGCGCGTACGAGAAAGACACGTGCCACGGGTTCGGTTGCTGGTTCATGGCGTTCAAGTACATGGTGGAGTCCAACTCGGACAAGCCACCGGACAAGAACATGATGCCCGCGGTTTCCGGCGGGACTCGGGAGTTGAGCATCTTCAAGGTGTACGCGGCGACTTCCTTGGCGTTGGACTTCTTCGTGCAGTCGGCGCCCGGGGCAACCATGGACGGCTTCAAGAGCATGCGGTCGAACTTGACGTTGTTGTCGGCCAAGTACTTGAAGGTCTCCGCCCAAACCATGGAGGCGACTTCGAAGTTGCGGTCGATGTCGTGGTCACCGTCGAGGAGGATCTCCGGTTCGACGATCGGGACGAGACCGGCGTTTTGGCAGATGGCCGCGTAGCGGGCGAGGCCGTAAGCGCAGTCCGTCACGGCGATCTTGGACGGACCGGCCGGGATGGAGACGACGGAGCGCCACTTGCAGAAGCGCGCGCCTTGCTTGTAGTACTCAGCCGCGCGTTCGGCGAGGCCGTCGAGACCTTGGCACCAAGACTCGCCGTTGGAGTTGGCGAGCGGCCGGAGGCCCTTGTCAACCTTGATACCCGGGTACATGCCTTCCTTGCGGAGCGCGTCGACGAACGAGGTGCCATCCTTGCAAGATTGGTACAAGGTTTCTTCGAAGAGAATCGCACCGCCGACGTATTCGCCCATACCCTTGGTGCTGATGAGCAACTCGCGGTAGCGGCGGCGGTTTTCTTCGGTGTTTTCGACCCCGACGCCTTCGAGTCGGGTACCGCACGTGGCGTTGGACTCGTCCATGGCGAGGATACCCTTACCCGGCTTGGTCATGTTGGTCTGCGCGCGTCGCGAATCGCGTTTCCATCCTCGTCAGTCACCGCGTTCGATCGATTCCGTCGCGACGCGAGTCGTTTCGATCGATGGATTGATGGATTATCACCCTCGCCCGAACAACCCTATCCGATCTCGCGCCGTCGCGCCGTCGCCCCCCCCCGACGCGCGCGCCCCCCCCGACCGCCGCGCCCGCGCGCGTTCGACGCGAAAATATTTTCCATCCCAACTCCCGCGCGCATCGCCGGATTCCCGCGCGCGTCGCGCGCGCATCACCGCGTCATCGCGTCGTCCCGCGTCGCGTCGCGTCGCGTCGTCGCGCGCACCGCGGTCTCGAGCAATTCATCGTCGTATTGCCCCGCGCGCGTCACGCACGCGGCGCGCTTGGCGACGGTCGTCTTGGCGGTCGCCTTCGCGACGACCTTGACGCCGGTGAACGTGGAAGCGGAGGCGAGCATCGTGTCGATAGTCGTCGGATGCGAAGAGTGCGGCGTCGCGCGCGCGCGCGCGTCGAGTCGCGCGCGGCGACCGACCGCCCGATCCCGCGCCGCGCGGTTTTATCGTCGTGCATGATTACGCGCATGACGCATTGATTTTAATCCCGTTCGTTACACGTAGAATACGCGCGATCGCGCGCGGATTTCGACGATAGGGGGCCTTCCGTTCCGATAACGCGCGCGATCGAGATCGACCCGCGCGATCGAGGTTCGCGCGCCGCGATCGACCCATCGCGCGAGTTTCGCGCGCGATCGACGATCGATCGATCGATCGATCGTCGATCGCGCGCGCGATGACGTCGCGACGGCGACGCGACGACGCCGACGGGCGCGGCATCGCGCGACGCGCGCGCGCGAGTGGTGACGGGTTCTCCGCGATGGGACGACGGCACGACGTCGTGCGCGATGTCATCGCGCGCGGTGCGAAAGCGCTCGGCGCGAGCACGTCGGCGACGGTGAAGACGGGCGTCGATCGCGCGACGACGCGAAGCACAGGGGGCGTCATGCCGACGTCGCGGCGAATGAAGACGAGCGATGCGAAGCGGTCGGTGCACGCGCGACGAGGCGTGCGAGGCGACGCGAAGCCGGTGAATGGTGCGCTGCGCGCGCCGGGACGGGAGACGGCGCGGGCGAAGGCGTCGCCGGCGGCGGCGACGACGGTCAAATCGATCGATTACGGGCTCGCGGGGACGGTGGAGACGGGGGTGTACCCGGTGAAGCCGTTGACGAACAAGGTGTACGAGAACGCGGACGGCATGCGGGTGAACGATGGGAGATATACCAAGTTTCAGAACGACATCAAGAGCATCATTCCCGAGGAACGCATTTACACCGATCCGGTGAAGACGTTCGCGTACGGGACGGACGCCTCGTTTTATCGTCTCCTGCCGCAGGCGGTGGTGAAGATTCACAACGAGACCGAGGTGAAGAAGGTTTTGCCCGTCGCGGCAGAAAATGAAACGCCGGTGACTTTCCGAGCCGCCGGGACCTCGCTCTCGGGTCAAGCGGTGTCGGACTCCATCTTGCTCAAGCTGTCGCACACGGGGCAGAATTTCAGAAAGTACGAAATCAAGGGGGACGGGAGCGAAATTACCGTCGAACCGGGATTGATTTTGGGTGAAGTCAACCGATTACTTCAAGCACACAAAATCAAGGGTGGTCACGACGTTCAGTACAAGATGGGTCCCGATCCGTCGTCCATCGACTCGTGCATGATTGGCGGCGTCGTCGCGAACAACTCCTCGGGCATGTGCTGCGGCGTGTCTCAAAACACCTACCACACGCTCAAGGACATGCGCATCGTCTTCGTCGACGGTACCGTTCTCGACACGTCCGACCAAGCCAGCCGCGAATCTTTCATGCGCACGCACAAGCCGCTCGTCGAGGGTGTGCAAGCGCTCGCGCGCCGCGTGCAAGCGGACGAGGAGCTCACCGCGCTCATCAAGAAGAAGTTCGCCATCAAGTGCACCACTGGTTACTCCATCAACGCCTTGGTGGATCACCCGGTGGACGACCCGATCGAAATCATCAAGCGTTTGATGATTGGCAGCGAAGGTACGCTCGGTTTCGTGAGCCAGGCGACGTACAAGACCGTCGTCGACCACCCGCACAAGGCGAGCGCGTTCATCGTGTTCCAAGACGTCGAGGATGCGTGCAAGGCTGCGGCCGTGTTACGTCGGGAAACCGACGTCGATGCCGTCGAGTTGTTCGATCGTGCCTCGCTGACGCAGTGCGAAGGTCACGAAAAGATCATGAACTTGGTGCCGACGATTAAGGAGGCGCCCAAGTACGGCGCCGCGCTTCTCATCGAGTGCCGAGGTGCGACGGATGAAGAGCTGAACAAAGGTATCTCTGCCGTCGAGAAGTCCATCGACAACGCTGGTGTGCGATTCTTGCACCCGCGCACGGAAAAGTACCCCTTCAGCAAGGAGGAAGACGTTTACAAGGTGTACTGGGACGTCCGCAAGGGTCTCATCCCGATGGTCGGTTCCAGCCGCGAAGCCGGTACGTCTGTGCTCATCGAAGACGTCGCGTGCGAAGTCGACAAGCTCGGTAACATGACGAAAGACTTGATCGCCATGTTTGAAAAGTTTGGATACGACGATGCGTCTTGCATGGGTCACGCCCTGGAGGGCAACTTGCACTTGGTTTTCTCTCAAGGTTTCCGAACCGACGAAGAAGTCAAGATGTACTCGGCGATGATGCAAGAGATGTGCGAAATCGTCGCCGTCAAGTACCAGGGCAGCCTCAAGGCTGAGCACGGTACCGGTCGTAACGTTGCGCCGTTCGTGGAGATGGAGTGGGGTACCAAGGCGTACGACATCATGTGGGAGTTGAAGGAGCTCTTCGACCCGAACTACGTGTTGAACCCGGGTGTCATCCTCAACAGAGATCCGCACGTGCACGAGAAGAACCTCAAGCCCAAGCCGGTCGCCGATCCCATCGTCGACATGTGCATGGAGTGTGGCTTCTGCGAATCCAACTGCCCGACTCGCGACGTCTCGCTCACGCCGCGACAGCGCATCACCGTGTACCGCGAAATCTCTCGCCTCCAGGCGATTGAACCGAACACTCGCACGAAGGAAGACCAGAGCCGATTGGACGAATTCCTTGACATCTTCGCGTACGCTGGTAACAGCACGTGCGCAGCTGATGGTATGTGTGAAGTGAAGTGCCCGGTTGGCATCAACACCGGCGAGCTCGTCAAGAGCATCCGCAACCGCGAGATGGAAACCGCGCGATCGGCCAAGTCCATGGCTGGCATGGTCGCGCGCAACTTTGGTGCCGCCACGTCTGTGGTGCCGCCGCTCTTGAACACGGTCTCCATGGCGCACGGTATCCTCGGTGAAGGTGTGTTGAAGGGCGTCTCGAAGATGTTGAACAAGGCTTCGGGCGCCATGATTCCGGTTTGGAACCCGTACATGCCCACTGGTGCTCCCAAGCTTCCGGCGCCGCTTCCGGCGCGTGCCGACGCGGCACCGTCCAAGGGTATTCCTCGCAAGGTGGTTTACTTGCCGTCGTGCGTGACTCGCATGATGGGTCCGGTGAAGGGCGAAGAAGCGAACGGCGGCGTTGCCGACGCGATGATGAGCATCTTGGATAAGGCCAAGTACGAAGTTGTTTACCCCGAAGGTCTCAACTCCCAATGCTGCGGGATGATCTTCAACTCTCGTGGTCTCAAGGACCAATCTTTAGCTAAGGGTTACGATCTCGAGCAAGCGCTCTTGAAGGCTTCCGAAGGGGGCAAGTACCCGATCATTGTCGACACGTCTCCGTGCTTGGCGCAGATCAAGGAGCAACTCGAAAGCCCTGAGCTTCGTTTCGCGCTTTACGAGCCGTCTGAGTTCATCGCCAACCACCTTATCGATAAGCTCGAATGGAACAAGGTGAAGAAGCACATCGCCGTGCACGTGCCGTGCTCGTCGAAGAAGATGGGCGTCGAGCAAACCTTTATGAAGTTGGCGAGCAAGTGCGCCGACGAGGTCTCCGGCTCCGGTATCCCGTGTTGCGGTATGGCTGGTGATCGCGGTATGCGATACCCCGAAATCACCGACTCTGCCTTGGGCTACATGAACCTCCCTAAGGGTTGTACCGATGGCTACTCCACTAGCCGCACGTGCGAAGTGAACCTCTCCAACCACGCGGACGGCGTCCCCTTCCGCGGGTTGGTGTACCTCGTCGATGAGGCGACTTCCCCGAAAAAGTAATCACTCACAATTTAATCACGCGTTTGCGGTATGCGATTTACGAGGTTACAGTTTACAGTACATTTAATTTGATATTAGGCGCTTCTACAGCACAGCTCAGCTTACAGCTTTGCTTTCCCACCGCTCAATTTCATCAATACCCCCCCGAGTGCCTTGACGATGTGCGGCTCATTCAACATCTTCCATCCTCCCTTCGCCTCCTCTTCCGCGTATGCCGCCCACGATTCGCTGAAATGTGAACGAATCGTCCGCTTAGTCGTCGCCCGCGCGCTCGAAGGAAGCTTCAAGTAGCGTTCCATGGCGCTCGCCGCCGCCGACATGAGCGCGCCTTCGCCGACGACTTCGTCGATTAATCCAAGACTTTGCGCCTCTAAAGGTCGCACTAAAACCCCACGCTGCAGTAAGCTCTCTCCCTTCACACGATCGATACATCGATACAGAAACAACTCGGCCCAATACTTTGGCACCGCGATACCCAACGCGACTTCGTTCAGCCCGAGCGACCCGCTCGTCGTCTGCAACCGATAATCGCAACACAGCGCCACGACGCATCCTCCCGCCGGGCACGCGCCTCGAATCGCGCACACCGTCGCCAATCTAGTGCTCAACAGTCTAGACAAAAAAGTCGTCTGCGTGAGCCAGAATTCTCGGTATCGTTTCCACGTCGTCTTCGGCGCGTACAGCTCCGCGATGTCGTTCCCAGCCGTGAACACCGACCGTCGCAACCCGCTGGCGAAAATCACCCCGTGCACCTGTTCGACGCGAGCGCGCACCGTCAGTCTTCCCATCTTTGCCTCGCGCGCGCGTCGCGCGCACCGTAGCGTCGTTCTCGAGCGCTGTCAGCGCGTCCGCGAGCGCGCGCCAGAATTCCAACGTCATCGAGTTGACGGGCTCGCGTTCGAGCCACACGACGGCGTGCGCGGCGCCGGCGGCGCGATCTACGCGCACGCCCGTTTTAGTCATCTCAGCGCGGGACCGTGGACGTCGACCGATCGCGCGCGCGAGTGTGTCGCGACGCGAGCGCCTCGGCGGGCGGCGGCAACCGACGACGCGCCGCGCGAAGGAACGATGACAACTATGAATGCTACCTACAAGTACTACGAACGCATCGATCGATGACGCGAAATACGGTTTCTCTTCCACCATCGCTCGCGCGTCCATCGCCGTTTCCGACGGCGTCGACGCGCTACCATCTCCCGACGCGCAGCGTCCCGCCCGGCCGCCGCTCGTCCTCCTCCTCCGCGTACGCGTGCGCGCGCACGTGCTTCATCATCAGCCCCAGCACTTTTGAATCTAACTTTCCGCGTCGTTCTCGCGCGATCTCTTCCACGATCGCGTCTGAGAACGCGCTCGCGCGGTGTCGCTCGAGCGCTTCGGCGACGTCGCGCGGCTTCAGCAGCGCCTCCGTCCCCGGCGGTTCCCTTCGCTTCACCGCGCTCGCTGGCGACGGGGCGTAGCCGTAGTCCACCGCGGAGACATCGGTGGTGCGCACGACGAGCTTGGACATCATCTCGCGCAGCGCGGTGTCGTCGGCTCGCGCGTCGTCGACCGGGGACGCCTGGACGAAAGTGTCGGGCGGGACGTACGGCGCGATGGGCGTCGCGCCGGGACGAGGGAGCGCGCGCGCGGGTTTCGACGCGTTCACGATGGACGCTGATTTCGATTTCGCGGCGCCCATGCGTGGCGAGACGACGACGCGAGGCGACGTGTGCGGGAGCAAAGGCGACGCTCTGACGACGGGCAAAGGTGCGCGCTACAAGGCGTCACGCGACGCGAAGGGTAATTCCGGCGTACTCCAACGCTTGACGCACCCACGGTGGGGCGGTGTCGTCGGGATACTGCTTCTCGATGAAATCTCGAACGAAATCGGCGAAACGTTGCTCGACGATGGCGTGGTGCATCGCGGCGCAGAGACGCATTTGATAGCGCAAGTTGTGAATCGTGAGCAACTGCGCCGCGCGAGGCTCCTTCGTCGCGATGGCGTGCATTTGCGCGCGCGTGTACGTTTTGCACGTCAAACAGTCGCACGTTTCGTCGATAGGCCGGTGGTCGTGTTCGAGAGCGGAGCTCTTCAGTCGAAGAACGCCCTCGGGCACGAGCGCCGTGCCGAATCGCGCCGTGCGCGACGGGTACACGCAGTCGTACATGTCCGCCCCGAGCGCGGTGCACAACACTAAATCCAACGGATAGCCCACGCCCATGACGTATCTTGGTTTGTGATCGGGTAACTTCGCCGTGCAGTGCGACACGACGCGCACGAAATCTTCCTTGGACTCGCCGCCAGCTAAACCGCCCACCGCCATGCCCGGCAACGCGTCGCCGCGCGCCAACAACCCTTCCAGCGATACATCTCTCAAATCTAAGTCTAACCCCCCCTGCACGATGCCGAACAAGCACTGTTCGTGCGGTCGCTTGTGCGCCGCGATGCATCTATCTATCCACCGCGTCGTTCTATGCGTTGCCTCCTCGAACCTCGCTCGGTCCGCCGTCACGCTCGACACCACGTCGTCCAACGCCATGATGATATCCGCCCCTATATCGTTCTGTATGTGAATACTTCGCTCGGGCGTGAGTAACATCTGTTTCCCATCGGTCGGGCTTTGAAACGTCACCCCTTCCTCGGTGATATCCGCTAAATCAAGCAGCGACACCATCTGGAACCCGCCGCTGTCGGTGAGCATCGCTCGACGCCAGTTCATGAACCCGTGCAGACCGCCGGCTTTGGCGAGCACGTCCGCCCCGGGGCGATTTCCCAAGTGATACGTGTTCCCGAGAATCACCTGGCACTCGATCGCCTCCAGCTGCGCGCTCGTCAAGCCTTTCACCGAGCCTTGCGTACCGACGGGCATGAACATCGGCGTGAAACATTCGTGATGCGGAAGCGTCAGCGACGTCGCGCGAGCGCGACCGTCCGTGGCGATGATTCGAAATTTTAGTGGCGATGGCGCCGGAGCGTCGCCGTCGTCGTCGACGACGACGGACATCGCGCGCGAGGTCGCGAGTGACGCGACGACGACGCGCGACGGCTCGAGCGGCGGCGGCTTTGGCGAGCTATTACTTTGGCTTCAAAAGGTATTACGTTCTAGTTGAGTTCCATTTCTCTAGGTTCGTCGTCGTCGTCGTCGCATGGGGTACGCGTGTTCGCGACGCTGTCCATGGCGGCCATGTTGCACAGCGAGCCGGCGCGAGACATGGCTTGGCGCATCGGGACGTCGCGGCGCTTGTAGAACAAGACGTAAGCCGCGCTGTTGTTCAGCGCCGCACCGACGTCTACTGCGGTACAACGACTATCGTCGTACAAGTGCCACGTGCCCTCCTCGGCGTGTCTCGTGTACGCGGTGTAATGACCGCCGCCCATGCCGCCAAAGTGGTTCACCACCGCGTACAAGTCATAAATCGGCGCCGGCCCACTGGAAGCGTTCGGGAGTACGTAAGGCGTCATGTCAAGCGTGTTGAGTGGAAAATCAATCAACGTATCGATCTTATCTCGCCACGTTCGACTGTAGCTGAAACGCTTGAGGTGCATGACGAGAATCGGCGGCATGCGCCACAAATCGAGCTTTTTCATCGCCTGGACGTGGTCCTTGCACTGCTTGCAATACCACATGTCATCCTTACCGAGCGGCTCTTCTTGAATGAAAGACTCGATGCACGACGCTAGTGGTGTGCCTTGAGTCCCGCTGTTCTCAATCGCGTTCTCCTTCACGCTTGGGTGCTCCTCGATTTCACGCTCCAACAATTCTTCGTCAAAGAACTGGCTCAGAGCCTTCGAAGACCAGTCTATCGCAACGCAATGCATGGAGGAGGCGATGGTGTACTGCATTTCGTGCGAGTCCGACGTCGATGCGGTCGTTGAACCATACTCGTGGAACGATGCCGAGGCGCTCTTATTCGTGTACTTCATTTTGAAGAGTCGAGAGTCCTTTTCTGCGACGGCGCGTCGAGACGCACTTCCTTCTGTATCGCCGCTCGTGGTAGGCGAACACGATTTCTCCATCGAATTTGTGTGTGCAAACTTTGCGCTAAACTTTTCCACCTCCTTCTCTACGAATCTCGCGTGGTCGGGACCAGCCTTCGTGCCTTTTGGCACGCTCACTGGAACGATCCACGGAAAGCCAAATCGGACCATCGTCGTCGCCGCCACGGAGCTAACGTGCGAATACGGCGTCTTGTTTTGATTCAACTCTTTTCTGTGCACAAGAACGGTGTCGACTGTTTCCACGTTGTCGTTGTCTTTTATCGCCGGTAAGCGGTGCGCGTATATCACGTCGCGTTCTCTGATGTCTGTGAGTGAGTAGGACATGTTCGAAAGAGTCTTTTCCATTCGATGATTGTACACTTCGCAAAGTACCACACGTTCGTCCATCGTATCGATATCAGCGGCTTCGCATAGAGCACTAAGTAACATGGCAATCTCACCATTCTTAGGCAGTTTCAAACCGTACGTGATTGCAGAAAGTTCGTCGCCGTACGATACGAGTGTGACTTTAATCATGCGCTCACGAGCCGACGGGACCGGAATGGAAAGGTACATGAACGGATCGAACTTGACCGATTTGTTGCTGCATGACGGGCAAACCAACGTCGATCGATACTGACCCTGAAAAGTATCGACGATGCAAGAATTGTTGCGAGCCGTGTGTGCTTCCCAAGATTCGTTTGCAACGTCCTCGTCGCTTCTTCCCTCCGCGTCTCGCTCTGTGGCGTACGGTTTGTTCTTGACGCGATTTAAATCTTCGTGCAAGCCATCTAGTAAAAACGCCAACAGCTCTTGTGCATCTTGTTGCATATATCCACTGAACTGAGGCGCGAAACGAGCCAAGGAAGACTTGAACTTGCGCGGCGTGACCGTGAGCGCGCCGTCCCGCCAAAGTGCGCCTATCAAATTCGCGTACTCCTTCGCCAGCTCCCCGCCCATACCGATGGGATTGTCCGTATTAATGTCCACTTCGTATTTATCGGACAGAAAGTAATCCGTCAAAAGCGAAGAGTGACTGAGACACTGCAATGCGCTATTCATAAAGCACGTATTCCCGAGATTGCTCAGTCCGGCTTTGCCCCTCGTTCCTACTTTTGCCTCCTCAGCGCAAGTCGTCACGTCGTTCTTTGGCGTCAAACTCACATCGCATCCAAAAGTCGTGTCTTCCATAACTTCATCTTCGCTCGTTCCCGGCAACGCTATGACCGAATCCTCGTCTTCGTTCCACGAACCGCCAGCGGATTTCGTCTCCACTAGAACCTCCTGTCCCGGCAACAGGTGAAATTCTTCCAACAACTTCCTCGGGTTGCTCGTCAGCACTTCGCCTCGATTACCGTACAAGTAATCTGCCACGCGCACATCAGCATCATCCACGTCCTTTAGCGCCGCAAACGCCTTCTTCACCACACGCACGAGCTCACTCGCCGCGCTCTCCCTTCGCACCTCCACCGCTCGCTCCTCGTCGCCGAATTTCGCCACCAACCCCAATCCATACACATCGACGTATATCCCACTCCCCCGTCGCACGCACGTCCTATAAATCGATCTCGACCCTTCCACGTGTCCGTACCACCCCTCAAGCTTCACCATCGCTCGCTCGCGCACGATTTCAAAGTCCACGCCCTCGGCGAGCGCCGGTTTCAGGATAGCCTCGTCGCGCGCGTCGTCGTCGTCATCCGCCCGCACCGCCGTCGTCGACGCCGTCGCGAGCAACAACTCGCGCGTATCGATCGCCCCGACCGCACTCTCGCCCTCTTCGCCTCCGTCCACGCGTTTCATCGACGTCGCGCCCGCGAACGACCGCGCGAAGGCTTCAAACCATTCCTTCGGGACGATCGCCACGCGTTCGCCCTCGGTGAGCGTCTCCGCGTCCGCGCGATCGCTCGCTATCGCGCGCGCTTCGTCGACGTCCACGTCTGGCGCGCGCGCGCGGTCGCGAGGCGCGAGCGCGGTGACCATGGTCGATCGCGCGCGCGCGAGTGACGAGACAGCAGAGCGCGACGGTTCGACGACGACGACGACGACGCGCGCGCGATGCGGCTGCTGGCGCACAACATGCTGGCGTGTAACGCCAAGGTGCGCGCGATGCGACGCGCGATGGCGCGAGCGCGACGCGGCGCGATGCGCGAGCGGCGACGAAAGTTGCGCCGGCGGCGGTGATGCGCGACGACGACGGCGGCAGCGACGACGACGACGACGACGCGCGCGATGCGAAACGCGAACGAGTCGGACGTGGTGATGCCGCGCGCGAGCGTGACGCGCGACTGACGAACGAGGTCGACTGGACCGGGCGCGCGCAGGGCGTGGTGAACGGGTTCCCGCTGAAGATTGTCCCGAAGGAAACGCGCGAGGTCGAAGTGGACTTTAACGCCGAATTCTTGACGCACATGCTGCCGAAGATGGAGTGGAGTGCGTTTGTGAATGCGGCGAAGGAGATCGGGCTTGAGGGACTACCGAGCGAGATTCCCGACGACGCGGCGAGCGACGAGGAGTTTTTGAGAACGTTTCATCACGCGCTTTTAGAGGTGCACGTGGAGGAAGGCACGTTGGTGTGCCCGGAGAGCGGGAGAAAGTTTCCCATTAATAAAGGGATTCCGAATATGCTGCTCAACGAGGATGAGGTGTAGAGGAAGCGCGCACAGATGCGGCTTTTGATGATGTATGACTAATTAAGTGAAGATTACTAAAACATTTCTATGCGTCTTCCGCGCCCATATCTCCTTTTCCTTTCGTCGCACGATCGGCTGCGAGTCGAGCTTGCTTGCGTTGCTCGTTTTGCGCCGCCGTGGCCGCGGCTACCGACCGTCGCACCGCCGCCAGTCGTCTCGAGTGCGTCTCCACGCTTTGCTTCTCCGTATACTTTGGCACCTCTTCACCACCGTACCCGGGAATGTGCATATCCCACTGCCGCTCGAGATGTAACAACACATCTTTCGGTTCCACCGCCTCGCTTCCTCGATGTCTCGCTAATCGCGCCGCGTGTTCGAGCACGTTGTCGACGAAGTCGTCCGTAATCTCCAACAGCATTTCCTCAACCTCCGGTTCGAAGCTCTCTCCCGGCGCGAACTCCTTCAGCAGCTCCTGAAGCTCATCCTTGGAGATCGCGTGACCACCATCATCGGTCTTCTTTTTCGCCGCCGCCGCGGACGCCGCCGCCGCCGCTTGCGCCGCCGCGAGTCTCGCCTGCGCCGCCGCGCGTTTCTCCATCTGCGCCGCCACGTCCTCGGCGGTTTGTTTCTTCGATCGCGCGCGCTCGACGCGCTCGGCGTCAGTCGTGTCGTCATCGCGCGCGGGGGGGGCTCTGCGAGTCTCGACGCGCTCGAACGCGCTTCGCGTCGTCGCCCTAGACGCCAACGCATCGCTCGATCGCATCGAAATCGAATCGAATCGATTCGAACGGCGCGCGGCCCGTCGCATCGTCGCGTCGCCCGACGCGCGACATCGTCGCGTCGCGCCGCGCCGCGTCGCGTCGTTCGCACCTGTCGCGCGCTCATCTCGTCTTCGTCTCGCGTCGTCGCGTCGAGCACTGCGGCACGCGCCACTCGCCACCGCGGCATGAAGCGCGCGCTCGCGGGCGCGCTGCGAGCCACCGCGCGCGCGTCGGTGGCGATCGTCGGCTTGCCCGCGCGCGCGGTGCGCGCGGTGTCGACGCGCGCGATGGGCGCGCGCGGCGTCGAACGCGACGCGTGGTTGATTTGTGGACTCGGGAACCCAGGCGCGAAATTCGCCGGCACGAGACACAACGTCGGTTTCGAGGTCGTGGACGCGCTCGCGCGACGCGCTGGGATCGAGCTGACGTCGACGAAGCACCGCGCGGTGCTCGGGGTGGGGAAGCTTGGACGCAGCGCGGTGGTTCTGGCGAAGCCGCAGACTTTTATGAACCTGAGCGGCAAGAGCGTGCGAGAGATGATGCGGGCGTTTAAGATCGGTAAGTCGCGAATCGTGATCGTGTACGATGATTTAGAGACCAAGCTTGGAGAGTTGAGGATGAAGACGAGCGGGAGTCATGGTGGGCATAACGGTGTGCGAAGCGTCATCGACGACGCGACGCGCGGCGATAGATCTTTCGCGCGAGTTAAGATTGGGATTGGACGGCCTAAAGATGAAAATACGGCGGTGTACGAGTACGTGCTTTCGAGGTTCGATGAGGACGACGCGGTCAAGGTGAATGGCGCCGTGGAAGACGCCGTGGAGGCGTTGCAGGAGGTGTTGCTTGACAACAAGTTTGGTGACGCGATGACGAGATATAACACCAAGTATGCGCCGAAAAAGGTCAAGCCACCGAAGAAGCCGAAAACTCCAAAGCCGTCGCAAGAGCGCGTGAACATCATCACCACAGTCGGTGCGGATGATGACGTGAAGGTGACGTTAGAAGTTAGTTTACCGCAGAAAAAGAAAACGCCGGTTCCTGCGCCGGCGGAACGATTATAATATTGAGCTGCTAGGACTAGTTATACTACCGTCGGGGTTCATCACTAAGTCTGAATGATGCCTTCGCATGACTACGGGATGAGACCGTGCGAACGATTTGAACGCGTTTTCGCCGTACGCTGAGATGAGTCGATTCGCGCCGCCGTGCGATCCCGTCGCTCTGAAGGAATCGTCCGACGGTCGCGGCCGATGCCAAACCAAACTGTCCAATATGGAGGACTCTATAAATTCGACTCGATAGTCTAGCTCCGGATTCCAAAAGTAAGGCACCGAGTATCGCGCCTGGCTGCCGTTCAGGTTTTGAACGCGATGCGGCGTGGCAAGAAAGTAGCCGCCGGTGATTAGTTGAATCATCTCCCCCAAGTTGACGACGAGCGTTCCGTCGATCGGCGGCGCATCAATCCATTCACCGCTATCGTGAAGCTGCACTTGCAAACCACCGACCGAGTCTTGGACGACAAAAGAAAGAATTCCAGTGTCGCTGTGTTCGCCGACGGATCCGTCGCTCGGCGGATACCGGCAAATTTTCATCTGCACGTTCGGTTCGTCGCCGAACATGGAATCGAAATAACCGCCGTCGAGGTCTAGTCCGATCGCCAAATAAGTCATGATTCTTCGACTCAACGTCGCCATTTTGTTTTGGAAATCTTCCACTGGTGCGCGAAGCGGCACCTGAGCCGGCCACTGATTTGGACCTTTTAATCGCTCGTAATATGGCCCTTCGGTGGCGCACGTTTCGGCGCACTCGACACCGAATTCAATCTGCTCTCTTCGATCTGGCTTTCCAGCGGTGTTTTCGGCGCCGTCGTACATGTATCCTCGAAACGCTCGACTTCGCGTGTAGTCTATCTCTTTCTTCTCAGCCAGTGGCAACGCGAAGAACGCCCTCGACGCGTCGAGAACGTTGTCGCACGCCTGCTCGACGCCGTGATTCGATAAATAAAAGAATCCAACGTCGTGACACGTTCGACACAGCTCCGCGGCGAACGCGCGGTGTGAGTTTTCGTCGGCGTCTTCTCGCGGCAGCGACAGCACCGGGAGCTGGCTGGCAACCGACGCCATCGACGCGCGCGCGCGCGAAGGGCGGCGACGCGAGAGATGACGCGACGGCGACGATGTCGAGGCGGCTCGCGCACCGCAACGCGATGACGCTGACATGCGCGACGACGAATGACGTTTAATCAAACGCTAACCGCTTTACTACAACACGAGCTTCACGCCGCGACGCGCCATGGCGTCCACGACCTCTCTCAATCGCCCCTCTAACCCATCTATCACCGCCACGTTCCCCCTTAAATTCAAAACCTTGAGATTCGGCGCCACATCCTTGGTCTCGTCCATCAAATCGTCGAACGGGACGTCCGCCGGCGTCAACGCGTTGTCGCTCGCGTCCAACACCTCCAGCGCCCGCATCGCCCACACCGCGCTCGGCAGCGCGCGCAGCCTGTTCCCAGAAACATCCAGCACCCTGAGCGCCTCCCCTCGCCTGTCGAGCGCGCGCGCGAGCCTGCACGCGCACGCGTCCCCCACCCACTGACACATGATGTCCACGCACTTCAAGTCGTCGCTTCGCGCGAGCAACAGCGCCTGCAGCGCCACGCCGCGCGGCATCGCGACGTCGAATCGCTTGCCGTTCGCCTCGAGCAGCGTGCGCGCGGTGACGTCGTCGCTCGGGCGCGTCGTCGTCGTCGTCGTCATCGACGCGAACTTTGACGACGACGAAACGTTCCCACCGCGCGCGCGCGCGGCGACGACGCGCGCGCGCGCGCGCGCGAGCGCGCGCATCGCGCTCGACCGCGTCATCGCCGTCGACTCGACGCCTCGACGCGTCGTCCGCGCGTCGCGCGTCGACGTCTCGCGCGCAGCGCGTCGGTGTCGGCATTGTCACGCGCGCTCTCGTCGCGTCGCGTCGTCTTCCGACATGCGCGCGCGCGCGCCCATCGCCGCGTCGACGCGATCGACGGCGGCGCGCGCGCCGTCGTCGTCGCGCGGCGCGGCGCGCGCTCGAGGCGTCGCGCGCGCCGCCGTCGTCGTCGTCGGGCGTGGATTCGGCGACGCCGCGACGCCGCGCGCGCGCTGCGTCCTTCGCGCGCGCGCGGACGGGGCGACGCCGGTGACGCTCGCGCCGTCGCGACGCGCGCGCGCGGACGCTCCGCGCGGCGCGGTGGTGGCGCGAGGGAAGAAGAAGCTTCGAGGATTTCTCAAGAAGGCTGGGGACGCGGCGGAGGCGGCGTTGGTGGAGACGTCGCGCCTGCGCGTCGAACGCACGCTGATCGATAATGAACTGCGGGAGATACGCGAAGAGCGAGGAGAAATAGTCTTGGATGCGGCGCAAGTGCAGATGGAGCTGCTGAAAGAGATTCGGTCGTTGACGAAGGAGGTGCGGGAGCTGAAGGAGGAGGTGCGAGCGGCGACGACGCGAGGAGGGACGCTCGACGCGGGCTCGAGCATGAACGCCGTGAAGGGAGAGAAGAGTGATGCGGATATGTTGGCCATGCTTGGCGTTGGTGGTGGTGGGTTAGGCGCGGTGGATGTGGAGGCGAGCGAACCGATTGTCGAGCCCGTGCTCGACGTGAGCGAGTGGAGAGGCGACGGCACGGATCGTTCGGGGGAGTGGCCGCTCGTCAAGAAAAATGACGACGACATCTATCTGATGACGACGATTCACTACAAATTAAACGAGGCGGGATTCTGGGCCGGGGAAGACGACGAGGAGGATATGTTCTTCGGCGAAACCACGAAGGTCGCGTTGTTGTATTTCCAAGCCAACGCTGGGATCCCCGAGACTGGGCTCGTGGATTCGGATACGTGGCGCGCATTGCTCGGTGAAGAAGCATTCAAGTGGGGACCTCCACCGGGTGCGATCGCATTCGATGAGAGCAAGATTCCAGAGGTCGTGGACAAGGTGCCCTCGGTAGAAGCGCCCGCAGCAGAAGCGGCCACTGCGAACCCGAAATATGTCATGGCGGAAGAGGACTACGCCCCGGATGATTACGATCCTTTTGGCCACGACGACGAGCGAGGTGCGCCTCAAGGCGCTTCATTCGAAACGAACGGTAAAATAGGTGCTCATAAGTGGCCCGTCCTTCGCGAAGACGACGGCGGTATGGAAGTTCACAAGATGCAAGTCATCCTCTCCGAACAAGGTTTCGATTCGGGCGAAGAGGACATGGAGTATTGGTACTTCGGTAGCACCACCTCCGCGGCTCTTCTGACTTTCCAAGCGAGTAATCGCTTACCAGAAACGGGAATCACCGATCTCAACACCTGGCGCGCCCTTCTCGGCGACGAACTTCTCGATATTTCTCCTGCAGACGCCCTGGAGCGCATCGGCCATGGCGGATTCGAACACGACTTGTCGAGAACGGACAAGGTTTTCTTGCTCGGCGAGCAGCGTTACGAAACTTGAGCGTAACTATTTCACACGCGTAGCGCGCGCAATTTATTTTTTCAATACTATAGCGATTCGATGTCTCGATGCTCCGCTCTTCGGCGTTGACAACCGACGCGCTCGACCTCACAGCCAGCCGCGTCGTTCGCGATGCGACTCCTCGTCGAGGGCGTCGGTGATCGCGTGGCCCTCGTCCCCACATCGAGCGGTGACGTCCGCATCGTCGTCGTGGACGAGGACGACGTCGCGGACGTCGACGCCGTCGAACGCGTCCCCGCGCGCGCGCTCCGCTTTGACCCAACCGTCGTCCCGAACGACGACGGCGCTGCGCACGACGCGCGAGCGCGGCGCGCGAGCGAACTGGATGACGCCCTGATTGCGTCCGCGTCGATGATGGCCCGCGTGAAGCTGAGCGCGCACTGCGCGGGCGCAGAGCCGAGCGAGGCGGAGGCGGCGGTGCTTCCGCGCGCGCCGACGCCGACGCCGTACGACGTGGACGCATACGACGCACACTCGACGCCGACGCCGTCAAAGGATTGGGTCGAGCGACAAGCGCGAGGGGAGACGTTGGCGACGACGGATTGGATCGAGGTCGAACTTCTCGCCGAAGGTGGGGCTGGAGATTCGAGTTCGTTGGCGCGTTCGCCCGCGCCGCAGAGCGATTTCGTGCGAGGTTCGTTTAGTCAAGTGCCGTTCACGCCGGGAGGAGAAGGATGGGACGCAGCCGCGCGAGAGAGCGCGGCAAAGCGTATGGAGCTGGCGAGTCGCGCGGGAAAGGCGTGGTTGGAAGAGTTTGAAGCGGGGACGTATCTCTCAGCGTCGACTCTACCAAACACGCTGCACGGGATGCGAGAAATGTTTGATTTAGACAGTGGCATGGAGCAAATGGAGCTCGAGCTTGAAAAGCTGACAGTGATGGACGATGAAGAGTTACCGATGTCGTACGACGATTTATTCATCGATGCGCTTCGCGGCGCTGTTCGACCGGAGGAATCATCGAGCGAGGAGGATGACACGGAGGACGAAACGGAGGACGAAACGGAAGAGGACGGCGAAGCGGTCGACGAAGTCACGCTCGAAGGCGAAGCCGAAGTCGAGGCATTACTGAACGGCACAAAATCCATTATTGCGGCTCGAAGGCGAAGTAAGTCGAGGAAGAAGAAAGGAGAGACATGGGCCGTCATGGAGAGATTTGACGACGTTCAGGAAGCGTATAGACGCGAGGTACCCGAACCGGCGCACGATTTCCCATTCGAACTCGATTTATTTCAGAAAGAAGCCATCGTCCACTTGGAAAAGTCCGAGAATGTGTTCGTTGCAGCGCACACTTCCGCGGGCAAGACCGTGGTTGCGGAATACGCCTTTGCGCTGGCTACGAAACACTGCACGCGCGCCATCTATACGTCTCCAATCAAGACGATTAGCAACCAAAAGTTTAGAGATTTTGGGAAGATGTTCGACGTCGGCCTGTTGACAGGTGACGTTTCCATCAAACCAGAAGCGGCTTGTCTCATCATGACGACGGAAATTTTGCGGAGTATGCTGTATCGAGGCGCGGATCTGATACGCGACGTCGAATGGGTTATCTTTGACGAGGTGCACTACGTAAATGACGCCGAGAGAGGTGTCGTGTGGGAAGAGGTCATCATCATGCTTCCCGCGCACGTTGGTTTGATTTTGTTGTCTGCCACGGTACCAAACGTTTTCGAGTTTGCTGATTGGGTTGGAAGAACGAAGAGAAAGAAAATATTCGTCACGGGAACGAAGAAGCGACCTGTGCCGCTCGAACACTGCATCTACTTCGGAGGCGATAAGGAGAAGGACTTTTACAAGGTCGGAGAGCACGAAGCATTCTTGCCGACTGGGTATAAAGTCGCGTCAGATGCGCACAAAAAGAAGCTACTTGGTAACAAAACGACGACGGCAACACCAGCAAATGCGCAAGCTGCGAAACAAACCGCGCTCGCCGGACGGGGCGGCCGTGGTGGAGCCCAACAAGGGCGAGGAGGCCGAGTGGGCGGGCGCGGAGGAACCCAAAACGTCACCGGTGGACGAGGAAGCTCGTTTGGACCCAACGCTGGGCGCGATAAGAATATGTGGGTAGAGCTCATTCGCAATCTTGAACGTCGAGAACTACTACCCATGGTTGTATTTGCGTTTAGCAAGAAACGATGCGACACTCTCGTCGACAGCCTGACGTCGATGGATCTCACATCAAGCTCTGAGAAGCACGAAATCCACGTATTTTGTGAACGCGCGCTGAGTCGATTATCCGTCACCGACCGCAAGTTACCGCAAGTCCTTCGCGTGCGCGAACTCCTTCGTCGAGGTCTCGGCGTGCATCACGCTGGTCTACTGCCAATCGTCAAGGAGATTGTCGAGATGTTGTTTTGTCGTGGTTTGCTTAAAGTTCTCTATTGCACGGAAACTTTTGCGATGGGTGTAAACGCTCCAGCTCGTTGTGTGTGCTTCCAAAGTCTGCGCAAACATGACGGGCAAGATTTCAGAGGTCTTCTAAGTGGTGAATATACGCAAATGGCTGGCCGCGCTGGACGTCGAGGCCTCGACACAGTCGGCACCGTCATCTTGGCAGCTTGGGAGAACTTTCCTCCAGAACTTGAGCTTCGTCAGTTGCTGTCGGGTCAAGCAACGAAATTGCAGTCACAGTTCCGATTGACGTACGGCATGATTCTCAACCTCATGCGAGTCGAGGACTTGCGCGTCGAGGATATGCTCGCGCGCTCGTTTGCCGAATTCCATGCACAGCGCAGCGTCATAGATCGACGAGGCGATCTCGCTATCGACACCGCTGCTCTTCGCAAAGTAGAGTCGCTCATGCAAACTGAAGCGCAGTTTTCACCGGATGAATGGCAGAAAGCCGTTCATTGGGACGACCATGCGAGAGAGATTGCACGAAGCGTGGAGCACGTGAGAGAAGCCATCATGACGAGTCGAGGGGCGCAAAACGCACTCAGCCCGGGAAGGGTCTTGCTCGTCGCTCCTGAAGGCGAGGGAGGTGAGAGTGTGGACGGACTACCAAGAGGTGGTGTCGCAAAACATTGCGTGCTCCTGCGCGTGGTGACTTCTGCGACGAATGGAAAGTCTTTCGTGGTTCTTGTTTCGTGTCCTGAAGGCCATGCCTCCAAAGGTGTCGCCGAAGCTGAAGACGCTGCCCGAGACAACGCACCCACGGCGATGAAGTCCATGAATAGTAAGGACAAAGATGACGACGATGATTTCTTCGGCATGTCCAAGAAGTCCGCCGGCGGAGGTAAGCGCGGTGGCACGACCTCAAATAAAATGCCCGACGGCCTTCCGTGGTTTCGACAAGCGGGCGGCATCGATTACATTGTCGCGAGCGTTCCTGAGACCGCGATACTCGCTATCACGACTAGTCGGTTGAGCGTAGAAGCGGACGCAATACTAGATGGTAGTGGTGACGTAGCGGCGACTTCTCGAGCGCTCCTATCGATGGAGAAATTGTCGAGTGAGACCTCGTTTGAAGCTCTCCACCCGCTCAAGGATTTGAAGATACAAGACATCGTCACCGTGGAAGCTTGTCAGCATCACGCCGACTTGGTGAAGAGCTTGCCCCCGAGACCGGTCGCATCGGCGCAGAAACTTCGTGAATGGTCGGCGTTGCTGCGAGCAAAACATGTTCTCACTTCTCGTGTCGCCGAGCTGGAGTTCGGATTGTCAGACGCAAACTTGCTCCAAATGCCCGATTTTGAAGCGCGCGTCGCTGTGCTCCAGCGCATGGGCTATCTCGACGAAAACAGGACGGTGACGTTGAAAGGTCGCGTGGCGTGTGAAATTGCCACTGGGGACGAGCTCGTCGGAACAGAAATTATATTTGCGGGCGTGCTCACGGATATACCTTCAGAGGAAGCCGTGGCGCTTCTCGCGGCGCTCGTCTTTCAAGAAAAGAATGCTTCCCCGCCCAACCTCGAAGGCTCGCTCAAAGCGGCGTGTGATCGCGCGAAAGAGCTAGCGTTTGCCGCCGGCGAGATACAGATGGCACATGGTCTACCGATTGCGCCTGATGAATTCGTAGAGACGACCATGCGCTTTGGTTTATCCGAAGTCGTCTACGAGTGGGCGCGCGGCACGCCGTTCGCGGACATCTGTCAGCTCACCGACGTGCAAGAGGGAAGCGTCGTTCGCACCATCGTTCGACTCGATGAAATGTGCCGCGACGTGAGGAACGCGGCGAGAATCATGGGCGATAGCACCTTGTTCGCGAAAATGGAAGAAGCGAGCGCGGCGATTAAACGCGACATTGTCTTCAGCGCGTCGCTCTACGTCGCCGGCGCTCAGTAGTAACGCAGTAGTTTTAGTAAATTAGCACGGCAGTACGAGATGTAGCCATCATTCTTCTATTTTCTTCTATTTTCGTATTACAATTTGGCGAGTTCCTTCTCGAAAATTTGCGAGAGCTTCTCCGCGCACTCGCGAACGCCGCTGGGATCGCCCACCGCGTTGTACACGTACGCGTTACGGAAAACCGTGCGCACGAGGGCGACAAACTCATCAGGGCTTTCGATGTGCCCGTCGTGCAACTTCGACTCGATCGTTTTCAAGTCCATGGGATGCTTGATGATGACCGGGTAATCCGGGATGTTCAAAACCTCCCAATCCACCGGCTCCGTAAACGGCCACGCCAACTTTTTGTACGTAAACAACTTTTTCAAAATCCCCGCGCACGTCTTCTGCCACATCCGCTTCGCCTGACTGAGCGGCGTTTGCCACTCACAAACCGTCGGATTCGACTTTTCGAGCGCGTTCAGCTCCTGCGCCGTCAGCGGTCTTCGCGTGCCGTCCAACTCCACCTTCACCAGCTTGTACGGCTGAAACGGGCTCGTCGGCCCCTTGAGCGAGGCGTCGTAATCCCCATCTTTCAGCGCCTTCGGCACGCACACCGCTGTTCTCGCGCGCGATCACCGCATCCGTCAGTCTCCCCACTCCCCGATCGCGCGGTCGCCGTCGCCCGCGTCCCGCGCGCGTCCCGCGCGCCGTCGCTCGCGCGCCGTCGAGATCCCGCCCTCGACCGCGCGCCCTCGACCCTCGATCGCCCGCGCGTCGTCGTCGCGTCGTCCCGCGTCCCGTCGCGTCGCGCAGCGTCGCGTCGCGCGCACCGCAATCGCAATTCGGTCTCGCCGGCGGCGGCGCGCACGTCGCGTCCATCGCGTCCGACTCTATCGCCCCGTCGCGAACGCACGAATCGATGCATGCGCGACCGCGCGCGCGACGCGCCCGCGCTCCATCGTGGACGCGCGATCGCGCATCGATGCGTTCGAATACGGCCGCGGTCGCGTATTTACGATACACGTAAACCCATAATCGACGCATGCGCGACCGCGCGCGCGACGCGCCCGCGATCTATCCGGGATCCGCGATCCCGCATCGATGCGTTCGAATACGGCCGCGGTCGCGTATTTACGATACACGTACACCCATAATCAATGCATGCGCGCCCGCGCGCGCGACGCGACCGCGATCGATCGTGGACGCGCGATCCCGCATCGATGCGTTCGAATACGGCCGCTTTAGGCGTATTTACGATACACGTACACCCATGCGCGCGACCGCGCCGCGCCGCGCCGATATCCGATATCGCGTCGCCGGTCCCGTCCCGCGCCGTCGCGCCGATATCGCGTCGGTCGCGCGACGCGCCGATATCGCGTCGATCGCGCGACGCCACTCGACGCCGGCCGACGACGGATCCGACATCCGACGACGTCCGACATCCGACGACGACCGACGACGACCGACGCGCGCGACGGATCGAGACGACGCGCGCGCGACGCCGCAAACCGCGACGACGCGGGCGACGGATCGAGACGACGCGCGCGCGCGCCAGGCGCGTCGGGGACGCTCCGCGTGAATCGATTCGTGCGCGCATCCGTTTGAAACGCGCGGGGCGCGCGCTTAGCGGAGGCGCGGGACGCGCGCGGGTGGATCGGAGGCGAGGCGCGGGACGCGCGCGGCGTGAAGGAAGGCGAGGGAAGAGGAGGGGGACGACGCGCGCGCGACCGGGACGGGCGGGATGACGCCGGCGAGACGAGGGGGGGGGAGCCCGGCGGCGCCGCGGCGGTTGGTGCAGCTGCTCGACGTCGACGGCGAAGACGTGCCGTGCGTGAATTATAAAAAGCTGTTGAGGGAGCAGAGCGGGGAGACGCGCGCGTCGGCGGAGAAGGAAGCGAAGCAGAAGTCGGCGACGGCGACGGCGAGCGAGGCGGCGATGAAATCGCCGAAATCTTTGTTGGAGAGCGGCGGCGCGGGCGGGGGCGGACACATGGCGGCGGTGATTCGAAGAATCGAGGCGCTGTATCAAGGTGGACCGGGGAACGCGTCGAGCGATGATGAAGAGGACGACGACGAGGACGGGTCAGAGGAGGATTCTGAAGAAGACGAAGACGACGAGGGCGATGAAGAGGGTGAGAGTGGTGAAGAAGGCGAGGGCGACGACGACGAGCTCGGAGAGAGCGGAGACGAGGAGGACTCCGGAAGTGAAATGGAGGACCCGGATGATAAGCCGACGATGACGCCCAACGGTACGCAGCGTATTGAACAGCCTCCTGCGGCGAAGTCGTCCGAGGAAAAGAAAGGGAAACCGGCGAAGAAGAAGAAACAGGCGAAGAGAAAGAGAGACGTGGACTGGTACGACGTCGACGACGATTTCATCGACGACGACGAACTGGATGAGTACTTTGAAGACGATGGCTTAAAAACCAAACATAGTGGATTCTTCATCAATAAGGGCGAGTTGCAAAAGGTCGATGAAGAGGGGCGAACTCCCGTGAAGCATGTGGCGATGACGTCTGACGACAAACCCCCGGCGAAGAAGGAGAAGCCGGCGCCAGCCAAGATGGTGGAATGGACGGAGGAGACCAAGAAAACGCTTCGAAAGGCGGTGACGACGTACGGTAAAAGATGGCAGATGATCCTTGATTGTGGCGAGTACCCCGAGCTGAAGTCGTATTCGACTCATCGCATGCGCAAACAATGGGACGCGATGGAGAAGGATTTGCAGGCGCTCGGGATCGACATCGTCATCCCGAAGGTGCCACCTAAACCACCATCGATGATGAATGTCAAGGAAACAGACGACGACGAAGAGGAGGAGGAAGGTGAAGAGGATGGTTTGAGCACGCCCAGGCGTTCGCAGCACGCGGCTGCGGTTGTCAACTCTTCCTCGCAAAAGACAAAATCTTCCAACGCCACGGCTTCCCGTGGCGCCGCCAACCTTGACGTGACCGACCCGAGGCATCCCGAGGCGAGGAAGAAGATAGTCGATGGCAAAGCTGCGGAGTTTGCAAAGATCAAGGCTTTGGTCGATAAGCAGTGCGAAACGATTCGCGAGTCTGAACGAATCAAAACAGGAGTGGCGACGTCTGAGAGCTACACATTTGAATGGACGAAGGAAATCGCCGAGCTCATGTTCGTCACGCTCGTGCGTATCTTCTTTGCAACCTCCAAGGCAACCGCCGGCGCGGTGTGGAAAGAAGTTGTGGAGCTTTGGCCGAAGGATTTCCACATGGATGAGCAAACACTTCGAAAGAAGCACACTTCAGTGCAGAAAAAGAAGACGGCGGCGGAGAAACAAGCAATCATTGGCTTACCCGATGACGCGAGTTAAGACTTAAACTTGGGTGACTCACCATCGATAATACCACCGTGTTGCGGCATATTTGTAAATACAATCCTATCCAATGATGGTGCGCTCAGCTTGAAATTTCTCGCAACGCCTCGCGAGACTTCGCAAACCGAGACTCATACAACTCTGACAAACGATCGAGTAATGTTTGCGTCGTGCCAACGTTGGAAACAGTGCAGTCAATAGAACGCATGCGTTCGTCATTGATCGCGTCGCATACTCGCCGCACGTCGTTCGCAATCATGCGATCGACACTGCGAATCTTTGCGTCGGCGTGCTCCAATTTTGCGTGCGCCATATGCAGCAAATCCATCAACTCATCCCTCTCCGATTCTGCCGCCTCTCGCCGCGCGCGCTCATGGCGAATCGTATTTTCAAATCCTGTCATCTCTTTCACTCGATTCACTTCATCTCCCTTCGCGTCTCGATTCATCTCCATCAACGCCGCGCGCGTCGCGCGCAACTCGTCCCGCTCCGCGTCTCTCAACCTTTTCACCATGTCGAGCTCTCGTTTCGCCTTCAACGCGCTCGCGCGGTGGCACTCCATCTCCTTGCGCAATTTTCCCCGCTCGGCGTTCCACTGACGCTCGGCTTCCCTGCGCACGCGGTTCAGACGTCGGTCAATCGATCGCTTCGCACCAACCGTCGAGTCAACGAAGACGACGCGAATCGTCGCGAACGATGACCATCGACCGCGCACCTCACCGCGCCGACCGCGCACGCCCCGCCGCTCGAGCACTGAAACCGCATTTTCGCCCGCGACTCGGGCCCTCGACCCGCGCTCGCGTCGCGCGTCGTCGTCGTCGCGACCGCGCTCGCTGAGGTGTGTCGCGTCGGCGGCGCCGCGCGCACACGCCGACGCGCCGATGGATCACCGCCCAGACGAGCGCGCGCGCGCGATGGCGACGACGACGAACGGCGCGATGACGACGGACGACGCGACGACGCGACGCGCGAGCGAGCGCGCGGAGATGTACTTTCTCGCGCACAACGTGGCGAAGAAGCACAACATCGGAACCATGGCGCGGTGCTGCACCGCGTTCGGCGTGAAATCGCTCGTGTTGATCGGGTCGAGACAGTTCAACACGTTCGGTTCGCACGGGGCGGACGGGCACGTGCACTTTGAACACTTTGACTCGCTCGAGGAGGCGAGGGAAAAGTTGAAGGGCGAGCGAGGGTGCACGCAAATCTTAGGGGTGGAGATAGTGGACGACGCGCGGGCGATCGAGAGCCATCCGTTCACGGGGAACACGGCGTTCATCATGGGTAACGAAGGACACGGGATGACGGAGGCACAGAAGGCGATTTGCGATGGTTTCGTGTACATACCGCAATACGGACCCGGGACGGCGTCTCTCAACGTGTCCGTCGCGGCGTCCATCGTCATGCATCACTTCGCGTCGTGGGCGGGATACGAAGAACGGTCACGCGAAGGAGAAAAGTTTATCGTCGCCGAGCGGCCGCAGAGAACGCGCAAGCGCGGTGAGGTGGGCGAATCGCCCGAGCAGGTGCGCGCTCGTCGAGCCGCCGCTCGCGCGCTCGACAAAGAACAGGAAACCCGCGGCGAAGACGCGATCGCGGACGCCGATATTTAAGCGAAAGCTCAAAGATGCCGCGTGTGCATTTTCCGTAGCCCTTGACGACTTTGAAATCATCACTAGACACCGTAGTTCGAATCCGCGACCGCTCCGCCGTGCCGCGCGCCGCTCCAACTGTCCACACAACCCGCCGACGACGATGCGCGTCTCCGTGCGCTGGTCCGGCGGAACGCCGCCGACGTTCGACATCGACGTCGACGACGACGCCACGGTCGCCGACCTGAAACGATCGATCGAAACGACGACGCAAGTGCGCGCGGCGCGCATCAAACTTCTCAACCTGCGAATCGGCGCGAAACCGGCGATGGATGACGACGCGCTGTCCGAGATCGGCAAGTTCCCGAAGCAGGTGATGATGATGGGAAAACGCGAATCGCAGATCGAAGCGCACGCCACGGCGGAGGCGTTGGCGTCGTCGATGGCGCCCGAGGTCGAGGATGATTTTGAGCTGGATGCGCGGACGACGACGGCGGCGATGGCGAATCCCGAGTTCATCGCGAAGCTCGAACGGCGCGTGCGGGATTGCAAGTTTCCGAAGAAACTTTCCGACCCACGTCCGGGGGCGAAGTGTCTGGTGTTAGATATCGATTACACGCTGTTTGATCATCGGACGACGGCGGAGAATCCGAGCGAGATTATGCGACCTTTCCTCCACGAATTTTTATCGCGAGCGTACGCGGCGAACTTTGACATATTCATTTGGTCAGCGACGTCTTTGAAGTGGATCGAGTTAAAGATGACCGAGCTTGGAGTGTTGACTCACAATGATTACAAAATTGTTGGTTTGATTGATTCGTCGGCGATGATTACCGTGGAGACGGCCAAGTACGGCGTGTTCAATTGCAAGCCACTCGGGTACTTGTTCGCGCAGGATTGGTGCGAGTATGACTCTAAAACAACCCTCATGTTTGACGATTTGTCTCGCAACTTCATCATGAACCCACAGCTTGGACTGAAAATTAGACCATTCAGAAACGCGCACACGAGTCGGGCGACCGACCGCGAACTGTTACGATTGAGCGAGTATCTAGAAGAAATCGCCAGTCTAGATGATTTTTCCGAGCTGAATCACAACAGATGGGAGTCCTTTTTAGCCAAAAAGAAGCAGAAGCGCAACGATCAATAGACCACTATAGAATAGAATACAATGAGATGCTGCTAAAACTGACTACACGATGAATTCGCGCAACGCCTTGACGTACTCGTCCGGATGCTTTCTCAAATGCGCGCAGTGCGGCGACTGCTCGAAACAGAGCACCTTGACGTTTGCCGAGTTTTTCGCTCGATGAGCGATTAACGCCTCGAGCTTCTGCGGATCCGTCAACGTATCACTTAGGGAATAAATATACAACTCCTTCTTTTCGTTCGGCATGTTCAGCATCGTCGTCCAAAACTTCCTCGTCAACATTTGATCGTACGTCCCCGTGCATAGATGCACAGTCGCGAGCACTAAAACCAGCGCGTAGAATGTCAATCGCACGACGAGCGCGAGCGGTTGCCGCATCACCGCCGTCAGCGCGTCGCCGCCCGATTTCATCGACATGAACGCTGGACACGAATCAAATATCACGCCCTCGAAATCAAACATCAACTCGCGCGCGATGGTTCCCTCGGCGCGCGCTCGCGCGAGCGTGGCTTGGACCCAGCATCCACCGTTGGAGAAGCAAAACAGGTACACCTTCCTCGGCGTCTGTCCGCCGTACGCGCGACGCGCGAACGTCAGCGCCTCCGTCACGTACGCCACCCTCGACCGCTCGAACGGGCTGAACGCGCGCGCGGTCGGCATCGTCGCTCGAACCGTCGCGCAACACTCGAGCTCGCGCGTCAACACGTCGGTGTATTTCTTGACGTGCGCGTCGCGCGCGTTCACCCAACCGAACACCAGGCACAGGGGTACATCGGGCGCGAGCGTTCCGGCGCTCGCGCAGCGCGCGGGAACGTCCAAGGCGAAGCGCGTCGACGCCATGCGTCGCGAACTGCACCGGTGACGCACGACACACGATGACGCGGGCGTTCGCGCGTCGCCCGTCGGCCGCGACGCCGCGGGCCGTCCGGGCGCCGCGCGGACGCGCGCGCGCGATCGTTCGCGCCGACGGCGCCGCGCGCGCGTCCGAGGCGCAGCGCGTGCTGATCACGGGGAGCACGCGAGGCTTGGGATACGAGTTGGCGAAGAGCTTTCTCAAGCGCGGGGACGCGGTGTTCGTGACGTCGCGGGACGACGATAAAGTGCGCGAGGTGGTCGAGGGACTTCGTCGAGAGTATGGTGACGCGCGCGTCGCGGGCGTGGCGGCGGACGTGCGCAGAGCGGAGAGCGTCGAGGCGATGGCGGCGGCGTGCTGCGAAGCCTTCGGCGGCGTGGACGTGTGGGTGAATAACGCCGCGAGTAACGGGTACTCGTACGATAATTTGGAAGACGCGACGCCGGAGGTGCTGGAAGAAATTATTTTGACCAACTCGCTCGGGTCGTTGTTGTGCACGAGGCAGGCGATAAAGACGATGAAGGCGACGACGGGACGCGGGCACGTGTTCAACATGGAGGGCGCGGGGAGCGACGGCGCGGCGACGCGTAAGTTTGCAGCGTATGGGCACACCAAGGCTGGGATGTCGCAGCTGGCGAAAACGATGGCGGTGGAGCTCAAGGATGTGCCCATCGGCGTGCACACGATTAGCCCCGGAATGGTTTTCACCGAATTGATTTCGAGTGGGCGCGACGCGTTTGGCAGTCAAGGAAGAATGTTTGTCAACGCGCTCGCCGAGCCGGCCGAGGTAGCGGCGGAGCAGATCGTGGATAAACTGAAAGTGGCGACGGTTTCTCCAGATTCGGTGAATAAGACGATCGCGATCAAGATTTTAACGCCGGATGTGGCGTTGCGCAAAATGTTTGGTCGATTCGTACTCGGCGAAAATCGCGATCGGTTTCAGAAGGAGTGAAAGATTCTGAAAGAATGCATCGGTATTTGTAACAAAAAGGACACAATTGCACGTTCACGTCACAATGCACTACGCTTGTCTTGAAGAGACAGTCGCATGTACACCTTCTCTCGACATCTGAAACCAGCGACTTGAATCGTCTCGCCTGAAACCAGCGCGTTGCGGACTTCGAGATCCGTCCACTTCTCAAATGACACGACGGCGAAGAAACACCGCACCCGTCGACTGACCCCGACGTACACGCGATCGATTATGCCGTAGGAAGACATGATCGATCTCACCCATCCACTCGCTTCGGTTGATAACGCTTGAGTCAAGCGATATTCGCTCTCCGACGGAGCGTCTGACAACCGAAGAATCGAATCATCGAGGTGAAGCTTTTTGCAAACAGCTTGCATGAATTCAAACGGCAACATTTTCAAGTTCACCTTTGGGTTCACAATTTTCGGCGGACCATCATCGGCGATCGTGGCCTTGTACCAGTCATCAATTTTCATGCGCGTCGGCATCGCTGGCGTTGTTCCGTTTGAAGCCGACGAAGGCTTTGACGTTTTTTGAATTTGGATTTTGCCGACGGGTTGCGTTGGAGACGCAATTTGAATTCCGTCAGCTGGTTGGGCCGGCGCTTTCGTCGCCATCGTCGCGTACGCGACTTTAGTAGGATAGTCGTCTTTCCGTTCATCCCAGGCGTTCTCGCTCTCCGGAGGCGAAACCGAAATCGAGGGCGAGCGTTCGATGGCGTCTGCGTTTAACCAATCGGACGTCGTCAGCGGTCCGATGACGCGCGCGGTAAACACTGCCTCTCGAAGCGATACGACACCGACGGCCCGATACATCCTCCCACCGCGGCGACTTTTGATTATATCTACCACCACCGCGGCGCGCGTTTGCATGGATTTCGAATCCGCTTTGAATGGGAGCAGCATTTGTACCTTCCCAGGACCGCGAGCGCCTTGCAAGCGCGCGAATCTCGGCACCGGAGCGTGGAAGCCGTACGACACCAAGCGCGCCAATCGCGAAATCGCACTCATCCCGGCGTGATGACGCGCAGTCAACGTTGAAAATTCCTTCAGAAGAGCGACAACGGCATCTGACTCGAGAGATTCCCAAAAACGCGCGTCGATTTCAAGGACGACGTCGTCGCCGGTTTCATCGGCGATCCAGAGACAATCGCACGGATCCTCCACAAACGTCGGTCGCGGTGGCACGTGCAAGATTGGCTCGATCGCGTTCCACGGCTGCGATGGGTCGCGCAAGGTGACATCATCGACGAACCCCACCAGCTCCCATTTCCCTCCGTTAACGGCTTGGGACTTGTCGATTCGTGTAAATTCTCGGCCAAACATCGCGAAGAGAGGGAACTCGTCGTACGACAGTAAATTCGTGTGAAACGTCGCCCACGCCGCGTCTCCAGATTCAGTGAAGCATTGCACCATCTTTCCTTGCTCGACACTTCTGAGAAATTGCGCGTCGAGGTACGCATCCATCATCCCTCGCGGCCAGGTCTCTCGCACGACCGCCGACTCGAGCGACGCAAACGACGTCGCTCGAAGCGCGTCACCCATCGCCCTCTTACCCCCGTTTCCCACGCGCGCCCACTGTCCCAGACTCGTCATATCCCTCGTAAATTCATCGAGTGGCAATCCCTCGATATTGTTCGCGCTCCTCATCCCGCGCTCGCGCTGAATCTTCCCTCCAACCTCCGCCGCGTGAAGCCAGCCGGGAACGCTTCGCGCGCCGTCCCCGCCCCCGCCCCGCTCTCCTCTTCCCCTCGGTCGCGGTTCCGACGGTAACGGCGGCACCGCTCCAACTTCGCCCAACGTCGTCGCATCCTTCGCGCTCGTCGCGTTCGTCGATTCCGTTTCGCACTCCGCGTCGTCCTCCATCCCGCGCCTTCGTCCCGCGCTCGAGACGTCGCCGCGAGACGCGTCGCGCCGTATCCCTTCCCCTCGTCCCGTCGTCCCGCGTCTCGACCGCGCGCCGCCGCGACGATTCAGACGCGCGCGCGCGTCGTCTTCGACGCTCCGCTCGCGCGCGCGTCGCGCACTGGCCGTCACCGCGCGCGCGCGCGCCGTCACACGCGTCGATATCGCGCGCGTCGATTCGCGTCCCGATCGCGAACCGTCGTCCACGATCGATCGATCGATCGATCGATCGATCGGCGGCGTCGGCGGCGTCGCGCGCGCCCGGGGCGCAGACCGCGACGACGGCGTCGCGACGGCGCGACGGCATGGCGACGCCCGCGACCGCGACGCGAGCGCGCGCGGACGTCGACGTCGATGATCACGACGCGCGGTACGAACCGGTGAACGACGCCCTGCTCGGCACCGGGTCGTACGGGTACACGAAACTCATGCGCGAGAAAACCACGGGGCGAATGTACGCGCTGAAGTACATCGAACGCGGTGAAAAGATCACCGAACACGTGCGACGAGAGATCACGAATCATCGGAACCTGAGCCATCCGAACATCGTGAAGTTTAAGGAGGTGCTGGTGACGCCGACGCACCTGGCGGTGGCGATGGAGGCGATCGGGGGGGGCGAACTGTTTGGGTACGTGCAGCAGCAAGGGAATTTTACGGAGTCGCAGGCGAGGTATTTTTTTCAACACTTGATCTCGGGGGTGGAGTATTTGCATAATATGAGAATATCGCACCGAGATTTGAAACTTGAGAACACGCTGGTGGATCTCACGACGACGCCGGTGCTGAAGATTTGTGATTTTGGGTTCTCCAAAGGGGGATTCGACAGTCAGCCAAAGACGCAAATCGGGACGCCGGCGTACATTTCGCCGGAGGTGTATAGCGGGGCGCAACCGTACGATGGCGCGGCATCGGACGTGTGGGCGTGTGGGGTTTTATTGTACGTCATGTTAGTGGGTAGATATCCGTTTTCGGATCCTCAAGATCCAAACAACTCGCACAAGATGATGCAGCGCGTGTTGTCGGCCAAATTCGACCTTCCGCAGAATATGACAGACGAGTGCAAGGATTTGCTCACGCAAATTTTCAACGTCGATCCGAAGAATAGAATAACTGTCTCAGGGATATACCATCATCCTTGGTTTTTGCATGACTTGTCTCCGAGCGTACCGCTCGGGCCGACGCAGCCGGGACCGACGGCGGACGACGCCGAGGGGCTTCAGTGCCTCGACGCCATCAACGCCATCATCGATGTTGCCCGCGAGCCCCCGGTCAAGACATCGAGTCCGTGGGGGTACGACGAAATCGATGGAGATGGAATCGACGACGGCAACTATCTAGATGACGATTATTAACACGGATTGCGTCTCTTTCTTTGTTCTGTAATAATTGCAAACGTTTCAGCCACGTGGCGAGTAATAAGTCTCGCTCGATATGAATCTCTTTTGCGCGAAGATTCCGAGAACTTTTGGACGTCTTAGAATCGGTTCTCCGGTCGCGTTTCTAACCATTTTTGAATGCCCGCGTTTTCGCCTACCTTGTCGACTATGGCGGACACTTTGGGGCAGTCGACATACGATGCCGCCGCCTTTTCCGCATCGGAGAAGGCCTGCGTTAACGCGACGTAAAGCACAATATCCGCGAGTGACATCTTTTTTCCGACGCACCATTGGTCGCCGACGACGGATTCAAGTTTGCCCATCCACGTCTTCATCGTCTCATCGTACCACTTCGCCATCGCTTCTTCAATTTCAGGCGTCGGCGGCGCGAACGGATTACCGCGTGCTTTTTGATACGCGTCCCGCAGATCTCGCACATGTTCGCAAATCGCATCGATTTTAGCCTCGTCTATCTTCCCTTTGCCCATGAGTCCCAAATCTTTGGCGACAAATCGCTCAATCGCGCGGCTCTGCCCGATCATCTCGCCTTGGACCTCGAGAACAGGAAGACGCTTAAGATTCGCATCGAACATCCCCGCCTCCTTATCGACCCCGTGCTGCTCACAGATCTGCGGCTTCGGCCCATCCATAGAGAAGGTGTATCTATAATCCTCGTAATCGACGTTTGCCGCGGCAAAAATCGTGCGAATGACCTCCGCCGCGCCTCGTGCGTCGAAGTAGCGCAGCGTGGCTCGAGTCTTGCGCAGTGTGCTTCCCGATTTTGCCGCGATGTGACCCTTGATGATCGCCGCCGCGAGGAAGCCGCCCACGCCAAAGGCTTGCACCGGAGACACATCTGCGAAGAGCGGCTTCTTTACCGGCACCGGCGCAGGTTTGGCGGCGATACTCGCGATTTCCTGCGTGCGTTCGTGAACCTTCTTCGGCGCGAGCGATGAGGCGTCTCTGGCGACGACGCGCGTTCGATCGACGCGCGCGCGGCGATGCACCGGTCTCACGATGAGGGGTGTAGTCGTGATGCTAGCAAGCATGGCGTAAGTGTTCGTGAAGACGCTGCGCGAACGATTATGCGGTCAGCCTCTCCCGAAATGACCTCGTTTGAGGTTTCGGCAACGGTGATGAATTGAATCATCATGAGAACGCTAGAGCTATCGGGAGCTAAGGAACTATTCTACTTTTGAAAACTTCTGCAAGCGACCTCTGGAAAATATCGGTGCGTGCGCATACGCTGCGATGATGTTCAACAAGAGCCAAATGTTTGCGCCGAAGAACGCGATGGACGCCAACCACACGCTCTCAAATACTTGCGCCCCTTTGAATTCGAGGGCGTACGCCCAAGCCAGCCAGTGTAACTGGGCGATGAGCCAAATCAGCGTGGCGAACACCACACGTTTTCGATTCGCACTTCGCATCAGCGATGGTAAAACGAGTGGCAAGAGCATGAACCACCAAACAAAGTATTGCGCCGTGCACACCTTGTTGAAAGCTACAAACGCGAGTGTCTGCACAAAAAGTGCGAAAGGCATGTCGCTAGCAAACGCAAACCCAAGTGATAGAACGACTGTAAGCATGGGCAACGGACTCATAGCCAACCGATCGGCGGTTTGAACGATTGCTGAACCGTTCAAGTCTGGAGCGTCCGTCGTCGGATGAATGCTCAGATATATCCCGTAAAACGCCGGTGAGAAGTTGTGACGATGGTCTTTTCTTTGCGCGTGATACAGAATTGCCTCATCGATGTAATCCATGCCATACACGGCGTACGAACCAGCCGTTAGCGCGAAAAATGTCGCCGACGAAACCACGGCAAACTTGACGTTTTCTACCGTCACCCACGAAAGCGCTTTGGATCCTCGCTTACCGAACAAAGCGCGATTGCCCATGTAATCCTTATTAAGAAACGCAACGAACATCAATGCGTGTATGATTGGATACAGCCTCATGTGAACGACGAATCCGTACGCGATTGCGGCCCTTGTCGTTGCGCCCGCGGTGAGAGCCTCAACCGTCAACAGCATCAACACTCCCGTCAATGCCTCGCAGCTTCCCCTCGTGCTTATCGCGCACGTGAACGGATTAAATAACCAACACCACAAAGCATATTTGAGCTCTCGCGCGTTCATACCGCGTCGCCGACCGATTTTCAAAATCAAACCGCCCACCGCGATGTCCAACGTGCTGAAGAACACTTTCCCCCACATTTCGTGCACCAACACGTTCGGCGCGAGTAAGACGGCCAATAGCGGTGGATATCGATACGTTGCTCGTTCATACGGCGATCCGCCGCGGACGACATGACGCGCGGCGTCGGTGTAGACGAAGTAGTCAATGTCGGTATACTTGACGTCAAAGTTTGCGTCTTGATACGCGCTCCAAGCGATGAGGACGAGGCGAAGGATGACGGCGCACACGAACGCCATGTTCATATCGTTCCTTCGACGCGCGCCCATCTCGCGCACGGGCTGCCGCGCGCGCGGACGAGTGCGGCAGCCCGTGCGGCGGACGCTCGCTCGCGACGAACCGACTCGCAGCGACGGAGGACGCATATCGATCCGTGTCGCTTTTGTTAATCGCGCTAATTAAATTAACAACAACTAGTAGTGCTTACGTGTCTTCCCAATCTCATCTATGAGTTGATTGAGCTTAAAGTGAAGCTCTTCTCGAGGCGCGCTCTCGCGGCGTCGCGAGACTTTGTCAAGTCCCGCTCGAGATTTTTGCTTGACCGCCGAAGCGAGCTGCAACCGAAGAGAATCGAGAGAATCTATGACGGAGTTCGTCGGAGAGTCCCGACGATAGATGGCATAGTCTCCCGATTGCGGTGAGCGTGGTCGAGATGGTGAAGACGTCGCGGAGGGCCCGAGGCGGTTGACAAATTCAACCATTCTTCGCAGGCGTACTTCAGCGGTGTGGGCGCCGGATTCAGCTGCCATTCTGCGAGCTTCGGCATCTTTTGCCGCTTTTTCCATGATCATCAGACGATGGTACGCTTTGTCCTCTGCCGAGACTTTCATCATCGGGCTGTCGTCGAACAAACGAACACCCTGCATCGGGGCTTCCAACGGTGAATTTTGCGCGCTGTCATACACATAAGAATGTCCAACTTGACGGTACGGTGGTGGTGTTCGAAGCGGGTTCGCAGTCCATGACATTTCTTGCTCCGCCGTATCCTTTGCAACTTGCAATAGGTGCACAGCCTCGGCGAGTGCCTCTTGTGATCGCTCGATGTCGGCTTCGTAACTGCGCTTGTCCTCTTTAAGTTTTTCAGCCTCAGTCTTGATGGCTTCCAACGCGCGTTGCGCATTCGCTCTATCTTCCGCTTCTTTCGCCCGTAATCTGTCACCTAGTTCACTTTCTTCCTTAAGCTTTGTCCGCAACGCTTCCAACTCCTCTTCAATCGAACCTTGATCGCAGTCGAGCTCTCTCAAGAGCTTCGTCTTTGATTCGACTTCGGCTTCTAATCCTTCCAACTTTCCCTTAACCTTCTCGATGTACTGTTCGTGCTCTTCGAGAATTTCCACGGCGATACAAGTATCGGACTTCAACTGCATCGCGCGTTCCTCCTCATCCGCGGCCTCTTTCCTCAGTTCATCAATCTGTTTTCTCAACCTGTGCTCTTCATCCTGACACGCCTTGCGCACCGCCGCGGAACTCTTGTGCTGGTACTCCAGGTCCTCCGTCAATTGCGCTTGCTCGTTTTCGAGGAGCGTCAACTGCGTGCGAGTCTTGGTGAGCTTGTCTTTCACCACGGCCTCATCGCTCGACGTCGCCGCGCGCGTCGTTCGTAACTCAGCCGTTTCCCGACGAAGCCCTTCGAGCTTGAGCGTCTCCTCGAGCACTTGACGCCGAATCTTCTCCAACTCATCGCGCAACTGCGCTTTGTGAAATCCATAGTTGATATCGTCCGGAGTTGAGTGCCCACTTCTATTCGAAGATCCCTTCGAGCGCGCCGCGCCCGTCTCCTGCGCCACTTCGACGAAACTCTCCCGTTCGCGTTGACTCTTCAACAACGCCTTGACGAGCTCCTCCGCGTCTGCGCTCACGTTGAAATCGCACGCATTCAACGAAAGATGCACGCAATCGCTCGGCGTCGCCGGTGGTGTCTTCAAAATCTTCGTGTCCGTCTCGCTCTCTCTCACACTCGCGTTCTCCGTGGTCGTCGTCGCCAATTTCGCTCGCAACTCCTCCTGCTCCGCGCTCGCGGCTTCCGCGTCCCGTCGCACGGCGTCGCATCGCATCTCGACGTCTCGTCGAAACGCCGCCGCGCGTTCGCGCGCATCACCGCGCGCGGCGTCAACGACCTCGTTCTCCTCGCTCTCATCCACCGCACGCGCCGTTTGCCCCGTCACCGGCGTCACCATCGCGCGCGCGATCGCGCAAAGTTTTCGCGCGCGAATTCGCGACGATCGCTCGATCGTCGCCGCGATCGCGCGTCGCCCGCGCGCGCGTCGCGACGCGAAATACGCGCGACGCGCGACGCGACGCAAGAGACGACCGCGCGCGCGCTCGACGGGCGATCCGCGCGCGCCGACGACGCGCACCACCGCGCGCGGTGTTCTCCCGCGACGCCAGCCCCCATCAGCGGCGTCGCGGCACGCGCGCGAAAGGGCCGCGTCGCGCGCGATCGCGGACCCCGCGCGGGGAGGGGGTCGCATTTGAGTCGCGAACCGTCGTCGCGAAATCCGAAAGGCGCGCGACGGGAATCGGCGTTTTTTTACGCGTTTTCGCGCGCGTTCGAGAAAAAAGAAGACGAACGGGCGCGATCGCGACGGCGACCGGCGCCCGGCGATGGGGCGATTGCGGGGCGCGCGACGTCGCGCGCGCGTCGCGCGTGATGGGAGATGTCGAGGAATCTCGCGCGAGGGACGCACAGGGGGGACGCGCGGCGTTCGCGTGGCGAGACGCGCACGCCGTCGCGCTCGTCGCGAAGATGCGCGAGCTGGGGGTCGTGGCGAACGAATCTTTGACGCGCGCGGGTGATGGGAAGGCGTACGTGACGACGGAGAGGGTGCGGGAAGAGGTGATGCGAGAGGTGGAGCGATGCGGAGGGCGCGTTGGAGTGGTGGCGTTGTCGACGGCGCTCGGGGTGGACGCGTCGACGTGCGAACGCGCGGCCAAGGCTTTGGCTCGAGAAAACGCGTCGAGCGGCGCGCGGTTCTTGGAGGGGGAACTCATGACGGATGGATACTTTGACGACGTCGCGAGGGAGACGCAGGAGATTTTGCGCGAAAACGGAACGGCGACTGTTTCGGACGTCGCGCGTAAGTTTTCGCTCGGTGCCGACTTGGTGGTGAAAGTTTTGCGCGAACGCGTCGTCGGCGCGTCGGACGTTAAGATGGACGGAAGTTTAGTTTACACCTCCGAGTACGTCGCGAAACTCACATCGCGCGTGCGTGAGACTTTGATGGCGTGTGCGGTGCCAACTTCTCGCGACGCTCTGCTCCGCGAGGCGCTCGGCGAGGAGGCCAGAGCGCAGCTTGTGGGAAGCGTATTGAGCGAAGTTATCAAGTCGAAAGCGGTGAGACTCAGTGGTGAGATGTCTGGAGGCGTTTGGTACCCAGCGGCGCACTTGGATCGTCAGCGCAAGAAGCTTTTGGAGATGTTTGCACAAATGGGCGTTGTGAGCGTCGACGCCGCGGCACGCGTCGGTTTTGATGCAAAGCAAGCAAAGAAAATTCTCTCAGAAGCGGACGAGTCACACTTGGAGTTCGGATCGCCGGCGTGTTTCGTCGCTAAAAGAGTTCTAGATCAGTTCGAAACTGCCGTCTCAGAAGCGCTCGACGAAGATGGCTATTGTTACACGCCGGACGTCTTACCGGAAGGCTTGACAAGTTGTGCCGAGACGCTCGCCCAGACGAGTGTGTTGCAGAAGCATGTCGAGTTTGGCAGGGAGTACGTGGTTACGAAATCCTTCATCAAAAAGTGCACAGATGCGATTAAACGCTTCGGGGAATTGGCTGCTGAAAAAGCCATACGCGAGAACGAGAAGAAGGATGTTGCCACGCTGCGTGAATTCCTCGTGGCAAATTCGGTCGGAGATTCAGACGTCATCGCAGCCGTCAAACGCGCCGTTCCGGGCGTGGAAGCCGACTTGATTCAAGAACTGGTGCGAGTGCATAAAGTTGCGGCAGTATTGGCATTTAAAGAACGCATTTCATTCGCGATAGCGAGTCACGGCGATAAGCTCAGAATGTCTTGCGACGCGGCAAAGAAGATATTCCTGGCGTCGTACCCGACGGCATTGTTATGCTCCAAGGGAACCGCAGAGGTGTTGTCGCACGACTCACACGCCATGACATACACATGCAGAAGATACGCCGTGCCATGTGCGGACGCATTTTTACGATCGAAAGCCGAAAAGAGTTTCGATGAGGGCGATAGCGCAGCGCCTTTGACAGAAAAGCTTCGTGCATTCATCGTGGAAAGTTTTTCGGATGGCAACAAAGCGAAAGCTTTAGGTCGCGACTTAATCGACGCAATCCGTCGTGAGAAATCACCCATGGACGTCATGGATTCCCTAGGAAGACTTTGCGAATTATTTGGAGTCCGCCTTCCGGCGCCGAATAAAAAAACGGAACGCTCGATGCTGCACGTGCACAAGAAAGGCCTCGAAGAGCAGCTTCGCGCCGCGACAGACATCTCAAAAGCTTTGTTGATTGTCGTTCCTTTATTAGTGGCGCAGACTCGAGGTAAAGTCGTCGCCATCACAGGTCGCTCTCTTGGCGCTGCGCTCGAGGCCTGCGAAGGCCTTGAACCTGAACGCCGCACCGTTGTCAAAGCCGCTATCACGCAAGTCCTCGACGAGCTCACCGGCGCTTCTTCGTCAACGAGCGCAATACCCATAGATATAGAGACTCTAAAAGCTGCCGCCCTAAGCGGTACGTCCTCCCGGGACGATTAGTTATGGAGCACTCACCCAGCCACACCACCTGTCACTCACTGTAACATCTCAACACAACCCGACGCAAGTCATCGACACTATGTCAGCCATTACGGTGCGTCAGCGGACGAAACGCGATGCGCGGCGTCTTTGCTCGCGATCGTCACGCGCCGTACGCGCAGTTTCGCTCCCAACGGCACGATTCTCGCCTCTCCGACTGGGCACGTTGAAATAAGATTTCGTTCGAGATCTCTCGCCTCGCGCGTGATTACTGACGCGCACACGCTCGATCGTGCATCACACAGGTCACAAACGTCGCTCCAAGCGCGGAAGAGTCTAATTTGAGGGAATTCTTCAGCACGGCAGGGGAGATTGAGCGCGTGCGCATCTTCAACGTCGCCACGAAGAGCGGACGCAAAGCCGTGATCGAGTTCACGCACAAGGAGGCGGTGAGCGCGGCGGTGCTATTAAACGGATGTTTGTTACTCAATCATCCGTTGAACATCGCGGAGTGCGCGTACCCGGTTTCGGACGACGTCGCGAACGAGGGCACGACGCTGAACAGCTTTGAATCCAAGTTCGCTGGATTTTTAGGCAAGACGCTTCTCGCTGGCAAGCAAGCCATGGCGGCGGTGAAGGATTTCGACGAGAGAAATCAAATCACGGCTAAGACGAAAGAAAATATCAAGGCTATGGATGAGAAATTACAAATATCGTCCAGCATGAAGAAATTTGATGAAAAGGCTGGTTTGTCGACGGGCGTCAAGAAACTGTCAACCACCGCGTCGGCGCAGGTCGCAGAGATTGACAAGTCGCTGAAGATAACTGCGACGACGAACGCTGTGGTGGGGATCGGACGAGACGCTGCTGGCATGGCGATGAACAAGGCGATGGAGAGCAAGGTGATAAGTAGCGCCACGACGACCATCGGCGAAGGCTTGAGTCAGGCGACGAACAAGGTGAAGGCGGTCACGGCGGAGGCAAAGGCGACGGCCAAGGTGGGCGAACCTGAAGTCAATGTCGATCTTACGCAAGTCCAAGACGCTTCCGCGCCCACCGTCGAACCCGAAGCCGTTCCCTCGAACTAGTGCAGCATTTCTTGTAGCAAACCACCGAACAGCCAAAACTTCAAACGTTCGCGCGCGAGACGATGACGAACTCGTGTGTCTCCACGCACGCACGCGTGAGCCTCTTTAGGACTCCCACCCGCGCCAACAGCGCTCGCGTGACGTCGCGATGCGTCAAAGTTGACGCCATATCCTATGGACGCGTGTCCAACTCCGCCAAGTCGATCGCCGCCGCGACCGCGCTCGCGACGATGCTCGGTGCGAGTTTGGTGCAAGCCAAACCGGTGGAGATCGCGATCGATGCGAGTACGATTGAACAATCGTCATGCGGGATGGCGGGAGGCGTTCCCGGATCAGGGACATACAAGGCGAAGTGTATTCTGTTGAGTTTCAAAGCGCTTAACCCAACGAAGGATGTCGTGTACAACGCCGATGTGTTCGGATCGGTGAAAGACCAGGCAAATGACGACGTGTTGAACTCTGGTAGAATTGGCAGCATCAAAGAGTTGCAGCCGGGAGAGAACGATGCTCGATTGGAACTCACAGTCGGCGCGTCCCAACCGCTGCCTCTCAAGTTAAAGGCTTTCAAGGGACGAGGAACGACGGAAAAGCTGTCGATGAGTGGGAACCCGTATGACTATGAAGATGTCTTGGCATATGACTCTTACTAACGCGATTGGAGTTGTGAGAGTGGCACACCCATCCTGTCGCTTCATTTTCAGGCGCAGGCAATATGTATGCGAAGTGGGACGCCCTCGCGTCGTCTTTATCGGATTCCGAGGAGGAGCCAGTGATTAGTAAACGACGGGAAGATCACCTCAGGATTCAAGGGAGGACGTTTGAACCACCGGTGGTCTCTCGTGAAGACGTTCGGATCCGTGCAACGGGCACAGCAAAGGACGCCATCAGTTTGCACGAGTACGTCTGGTACGACGACGAGCGTTTTGCGCACGTGTTTGTTCAACTACCAAAGGAAAGTTCGTCATTTAGAATAGTTGATCGCAAATTCGGATCGCAAAGTTTCTCCATCGAGCTTGCTGCGACAGCAAGATCGTATCGCTTCGCCGTCGCCGAGCTCCCGCTAACCATCCTTCCAGAGCAGTGTGAGTGCTTCGTCAAGGAAGACGAAGTAAGTGAGTTGGTGATTAAACTCGTCAAGTTTGGCAAAGTGCGATGGACTAAGCTAGCGTGTTGATATACAAATTGAATTCTATTCAGCTACTCTAATCTGCGAGACGGCTCCATCGAGATATTGTCTCCTCGGCCACTTCCGCGCGCTTACGCTCTTTATTAGCGGTGCGCCGCGCTTCTTCCAACTCTTTTGAAAGGCCTACGGGAGCACCTCCGAAGATCGACGACGTCGTTCGTGGTGTGTGTTGAAACGGTCGAGGACTACGGCTCGGTGTCGATGTGACATCAGAAGTTGATGGAGACATATTGTGCGTATTTCCTCGCGCGACATACGCTCCTGTCAAGCCCCTCGACTCAGCCATCATTGCAGCAGCAGATGCTATGCGTTCTGCGGTGATCAAATCTCGCAAGGCTGATGCATCACTCGCCGCCTTGGCTGCCAGTTTCTCAGCCTCGTCTCGACGCTGAGATTGATCATCAAGCGCTTCTTGAAGCTCGCGAATCTTGTCCTCTGAACGATCGCTCGACACACTAAGAGGGGTTTCCATCATTCTCTGAGAATATCCACCCGTTGATGCTCCACCAGAAGACATCACCGTTGAAAGACGTTGGCAAAGCTGTTCGGCGCGATCGCAACTTCGTTGAAGGTTCTGATCAATCTCTTCTAGAGAAACTGACACCGATCGCGGTGAGTCTAAGGACCCGCGTGAGATGGTTCTAACGGGATGTTTTTGATCAAGAGTATTGATGTGCTGACGCAGCGTGATAACTTCGACCGTCTTTGAATCTAACTCTGCTCGCATCGTAGTAACGAGTTGCTCAGCGGCGTCCGCTCGAGCTCTGGATTTCAACTCTTCTTTAGCGAGCTCGTGGACTAACAAATTCAACTCGCGCTCGTTCGAACGTCGTGGTACTGAAGATGCAGAAGACTGCTTTGATACGGAAACAGCCAACTGAACAATCTTTTCTTCCAGGTCTTGAATTCGCTTCAAATTCTGCTCATCACCCACGTTTTCAATCTTTTTACCGTTGCTGACATCTCGGAACGCATCGCGCAGTCGAGATATCTCGGCTTCTTTTGACTTGTTCATTTGACGCTCAGTTTGCAAATCTTTTCGAAGCATCGCAAGCGCACGCAGATTTTCCTCGTCCTTGGCTTGCGCCTCCGCAAGTCGCTTCTCTGCCTTCTTTAATTTTTCCCAACGTTGGGCGGACTCTGCCCTCGAGCCTTCCAAAACTTTGGAGAGCTCATTCACCTTCTTCGATAGTCTCACAATCTCGCCTTCGGCGAAGTGCAGCGCTTTTTCGCTCTGCGCTGCCCGCGCTCTTTGCTGCTCAAATGCAAGCGTCGCTTCGCGCTTCGATGCCAAAGTCTTCTCAAGTCCAATCACCGCGTTCTCCTTCTCTTTGAGAACCACCTCCAGCTCTTCTGCAAATCGTTCCACCGCCGCCTTCGTCGGTGTGCCCCATGGCACGTCTTCCTCGCGTTCGGTTTCGCTCGAGCTTGTCGCTCGACGACGTCCTGCTCCCGCCGCGCGCATCGCCTCATCCTCGCGCTCTATGAGGTCCGCACACAGATCCAGCGTCGCCCCTTTCGTCACAACTTCATTCATCGTTCGTGGTGCGCGGTGCAGCGCCGCACGGAGCGCTGCATCGATCGCCCGAAGCTCAACGACGGCGTCTTCGTCGCTGCGATTCAACGGTTTGTTCGTCGCAGCCAAGCCGTTCGTGGCGTCGGTGTCGCTGCACGACGGTGCGTCGGTGTCGGCGTCGAATACGTCGAATGGTAACGCGCGCGTCAGTGTCGATCGCGCGGTGTCGCGCGATGCAAGCTCCATGACGCCGCGGTGGGATCGGCCGAACTACGCGGCGGCGTCTGAAGCGTTGTGGGGGACATCGGGCGTGGTTGAAAGTTGAAAGTTGAAGGAGTCTAATTCATCGAGCTAGCTAATGATGAACGCTAATGGTAAGTGTTGGCTAAATGGCTAATAATCGAGGCATCGGTAATCGTCCTCGTAGAGCGTTTTGAATCTATCAAAGTACGCACCACCGTTTGCGGTACTCGGCTTCGGGATGTGTACCTCGGCTCTGTCGCGTGAGTAAATGACTTCCACTGGTTCATAAAGCTCGCCTGATTCTGGAGCTCGTTCACCACGGACTATGTGAGAGAAGAATACGTCACGTTGGGCTTTCAAATGTCTTTCGCGCTCGGAGATCGCGCACTCGTGCTCGACGTGCTTGAGCGGAGCACGAACAGGGTGACTTGGTTCGACGCCGAGCTCATCCATAAGACGGTTCCAATCTTCGTCCAACGACTCAGTTCGACCTATAAAGTGCATTGGTACGCGCGAGCCACGTCGAGTTACACCACTGAGCCTCGATACGGTTGATTGTAAGTGCTCATCCAACCAAGGATTGTTCAAAAAGCTCTGGTCTTGCGGCGCCCCCAGACGATTCGAGCAAAAGCTGTCGTCATGCTTCGCCCTACCGCGCATGATTTCTATCAAATCGATCGTCTGCTCAATCGTCGGAGGCCGGGTGGGTGTCTTTCCATGCATGCATCCCTGACACAAAGAGCGACAGAAAGCCTGCTGATAGCCAGAGACGAAACGCTCACTTGGATTTCGTACAAACGTGAAGAATTTGTATGAATCCAACAATTCATCCGACAACGAAGAAGTAGTCGAACGAACGATGTTGTTCCCTTCGTCCATGGCGTATTCTTCATTTGTCCAGCTTGAGTTGTAGACATCTAATAGACGACTTCGTATACTTTCACTCGCCGCCTTCGTCACATCCACGTACACCGCTTTGAGTTTGGGCACTACCACGACGTCTGTGCCAGCCGGATTACACCGAATATTCTCGTCAAGCGCACGATCAAGACGCCACTGACAAGCCGCGGTGTCGAACGATTCCACGCGCACTGTTCCAGGCGTGTCTCCCAACGCCGCCGCGCTCGCGCGCTCAACGCCAACCCAGCGCCGCTTTGCAACGACGCCGAGCGCGATGAACGACGCAAACGTCAGCATCGCGCCGGACCATTGTAATGCTTTGCGTGCGAGACGACGATCGCGTCCCGACCCACTCGCAGGCTCCAACAGAGCCTCGGACTCGACAACGTTGCCGCCAACACCCACCGCGGCGTCGATCATCTCGCCGTCGAGCGTATTTGACTGTGCACGACGACGCGTGGAGCGCGTTCGGCTAATGCGTGCGACCTGGACGTTGCGTCAATTCAGAGTCGTAGCGCGCGCGCCGCAAGCGTAGCGACACGCCGTGCAGTGAAGTGTTTGAAATGGGCAGACTTGACGCAAGGTGGGATACTCGTCGCATCGCCAGGAGAATATTAAACGACATTACTTAGTACATGTGCAGCCGCTCAGTAAATAAAATTTATAGTTTGTTTTGAAATTGAATTTGTTAAGGAAGAACTACTTCGTGTCTAAGCCTGAAGGAATCTATGCCTGAAGGAATCTCGCCCCAACATTTTGCTACTGATCTACGCCTCAAGATTTTTACGCTGTGACTTCGCGAGGATGGCATTTAAACGCTCAAGACTCGTTCGCAAATTCTCAAATCCACTTTCAGCGATGTGATTCGAGAAGTTGTGGAGCAGCGCCGTACTACCCGTCTCAAACTTTTCACCATTTGGCCCAAATAAGATTATTGGGGTATGCGCTGGATCCGCGAGAAATTTATCTCGGATCTGCGCCTTGGCCTTCATGTTCTGATTGACGATTAGATTTGAATCGAAGGCAAAGCCGTGATTGTGGCCTACTTGCCACTCTATTGGAACACGCTGACCGTGCTCATTTACCTCGCAAACACAGTATTTATATTCGTACGCCTCATCTGCAAAGAGCGTGATGGCAACTTGCCAGGTACCATCAGCGCCGCGCTGCATGTAATCAGCTGTCTGTACATCCCACTCGTGCCAACTTCCTACCAAACAAAGGAATTGATGTTCGCCAACATCTTTGCGTACTTTGAACTCGCAAGAGATGGCATGCGAAACCAGCTCGCCTCGCGCTTGTTGTCTCATTTTGGTTACCGCCTGCGACACTTGTGCCAATGAGAGCTGTGCTGCTTGTCTCGCTTCAAGCATAGATAATTCCATGTCACGCCGCTCTTCCTCGATCAGCCACATTGGAGACTGAGAAGGCTCGATAGAAGAGACACGCATTTTCGCTATATCCTGTTCCATGTTTTTCAGCATTGAGTTCGCCTCGGCGTTTTCTGACTCAAGCCTCGAAATTTGTTCCTGCAGCAATCGCACTTCCTCTGTTTCAGAAAATTCAGCAATCGACTCAAGGGATTCTAACTTGAGCTGCATATTTTCCTCGAGCTCAAGCAAACGCTGCTTATAGCGATCAGCTCGCTCATTTGCTGCACTAACTTCAATTTGCATGCGCGCGATCACTTCCTGGTTTTGTTCGGATCTTTCGTGTTTTCCTCCTTCAATCTCAGCTCGCATCACTGAAAGTTCAGATTCCGCGTGCTCCAACTTACCCATGTATGACTCTATTTCAGCCGATGACGCTGAGACTTTTTCTTTTAAGAGTTCTAACTCGTCCTCAAGCTGACGATTTTTTTCTGCATCTTCATCTTTGTCGGGGTGCTCCATCTGAACTTGACCGAGTTGGTGTTCGAGAGAATCTGCTTTGCTCTTCCACTCGCCAATTTCATCGGCTAATCTTGCAACTTCCTCACGGGCGTCGATGAGATTTACTTGATACTTTTCTGCTTCTTCAGCATTTACCGCTGCTTTCACCCTAAGAGTTTCGAGTTCTAATTCACTGCTCGCAAGCCGTGATTTATAAGTTTCAATCTCAACGTTGTCTGCCCCGCTCGATGCTACGATATTTGCCAACTTTTCCTCCATGCCTTGAAATTTGATTTGTTCTCGCGATAAAGCCTCTGCTGTTTTCATAGAGTCCTCACGGGCAGACAAAAGCTCGGACTGCAATGATTCAACCTTGTTCTTATATTCTGTAAGGTCTGATGACGTGTCACCGCTTTGCGATCGTAACGCATCAAGCTCGCATTGCGCTGCTTCAAGATTCATCTTGTAGCCATCAGCAGAAATGCGAATCTCCGTTGAATCCCGCACCGCGCTATCGAGCGCCGCTTGCGCCGCCTGCAACTCACCTTGCAGGCGATCAACTTCCTCCGACGCTTGCATGCCCTGCTGAGATAGCTCCTCGCACATCTTCGAAAACTTCTCTTCCATGGATCTCTTCTCGTTTGCCTCATTCTCGAGCGCCTCGCGAGCGCGAGCGAGCTCGCGCTCTAGGCGTCCCCCTTCCTCCGACGCTTGCATGCCCTGCTGAGATAGCTCCTCGCACATCTTCGAAAACTTCTCTTCCATGGATCTCTTCTCGTTTGCCTCATTCTCGAGCGCCTCGCGAGCGCGAGCGAGCTCGCCTTCATACTCAGAGGACTGCGTGCGCGCTTGCTCGAGAGCTTCCTCGACCATTGCTAGCTTGCTCTTGAAACCAGCGAGGTCGATGGAAAGAGTCGACGACTCGCCCGACGCGCTATCGAGCGCCGCTTGCGCCGCCTGCAACTCACCTTGCAGGCGATCAACTTCCTCCGACGCTTGCATGCCCTGCTGAGATAACTCTTCGCACGTCTTCGAAAACTTCTCTTCCATGGATCTCTTCTCGTTTGCCTCATTCTCGAGCGCCTCGCGAGCGCGAGCGAGCTCGCGCTCTAGGCGTCCCCCTTCCTCCGACGCTTGCATGCCCTGCTGAGATAGCTCCTCGCACATCTTCGAAAACTTCTCTTCCATGGATCTCTTCTCGTTTGCCTCATTCTCGAGCGCCTCGCGAGCGCGAGCGAGCTCGCCTTCATACTCAGAGGACTGCGTGCGCGCTTGCTCGAGAGCTTCCTCGACCATTGCTAGCTTGCTCTTGAAACCAGTGAGGTCGATGGAAAGAGTCGACGACTCGCCCGACGCGCTATCGAGCGCCGCTTGCGCCGCCTGCAACTCACCTTGCAGGCGATCAACTTCCTCCGACGCTTGCATGCCCTGCTGAGATAGCTCCTCGCACATCTTCGAAAACTTCTCTTCCATGGATCTCTTCTCGTTTGCCTCATTCTCGAGCGCCTCGCGAGCGCGAGCGAGCTCGCCTTCATACTCAGAGGACTGCGTGCGCGCTTGCTCGAGAGCTTCCTCGACCATTGCTAGCTTGCTCTTGAAACCAGTGAGGTCGATGGAAAGAGTCGACGACTCGCCCGACGCGCTATCGAGCGCCGCTTGCGCCGCCTGCAACTCACCTTGCAGGCGATCAACTTCCTCCGACGCTTGCATGCCCTGCTGAGATAGCTCCTCGCACATCTTCGAAAACTTCTCTTCCATGGATCTCTTCTCGTTTGCCTCATTCTCGAGCGCCTCGCGAGCGCGAGCGAGCTCGCGCTCTAGGCGTCCCCCTTCCTCCGACGCTTGCATGCCCTGCTGAGATAGCTCCTCGCACATCTTCGAAAACTTCTCTTCCATGGATCTCTTCTCGTTTGCCTCATTCTCGAGCGCCTCGCGAGCGCGAGCGAGCTCGCCTTCATACTCAGAGGACTGCGTGCGCGCTTGCTCGAGAGCTTCCTCGACCATTGCTAGCTTGCTCTTGAAACCAGCGAGGTCGATGGAAAGAGTCGACGACTCTCCGCTGGTTTCATTGAGCGCTACCTCCAACTCGTCTACCTTAACTTTCAAGCCCATGAGCTCGCTAGACAATTGTACAGCCTCATTACGTGCTACTTCCAGCTCGCCCTTATACCCAGATGCCTGATTGCGAGACTCTTCCAGAGCTTTTTCAGCCATTTCGAGCTTACTTTTAATCCCTGCAAGATCGATCGAGAGTGTTGAGGACTCGTCATTCGCAGTAGCAAGTTGTGATTGAAGCATTTCAAGCTCGCTTTTTAAGCAGTCGAGTTCATCAGATAAGCTGGAATTTTCAGTCTTTGAAGCTCGTAGCTCGCTCGTTATCTGCTCAAGTCCATCGCGCACCTCCTCAAGTTCACGTTTATTTAAAGTAAGATCATCATGATAGCTTGTGGCTTCATTACGAGATATCTCAAGCGACGATTGAACCATTTCGAGCTTTGTTTTGTAACCCGAGAGATTGATCTCATATTCTGAAACGTGATCTTGCGAAGCTTTAAGACTTTTTCTGAGTGTTTCGAGTTCGTCCATCGAAATCTCGAGGTCGGTTTTCACAGTTTGAAGCTCATTCGAGTATGCGAGTGCCTCTGATCGGCTATCTTCCAGTTCAGACGTAAGTGAACTCAATTTTGTATTCGCGCTTTCAAAATCAACCGTCAACTCTGACAGATCGTTGCGAGAAGCCGCGAGTTCTAATTCCAGCTTTTCCATGTCGTGCTTATGAATGGCTAGCTGGTTTAGATGATTTATCACCTGTTCGTTCGTTTTTGAAAGCTCTGCCTCGAGCTTGTCATTCAACTCTGTCACTTTGGCAATTTCGCTCAGTGTCTCTTTGTACTTTTCTTTTGAGGTATTTGCTTCATCAGAATAACCGTCGTTGAGCTCTCTGAGAGCCATCAGCTCCGCCTCGATGTCCAATAATTTACTTTTATAACTCAAAATATCGCCTTCGTACTGCGTTGTCATCTGCGTGACTTGGGCAAGTTGAGACGCACTGTTTCTCTCAGTTTCCCGCAGCGCGTCAACTTCACCTTGAGCGTTCTTAAGCTTGGTTTTGTACTGCTCCGCAAGCTCATTGGCTTCAGCGTTCGAGCTTTCGAGACGTTTGACATCGTTATTTCTTGAGTCTAGGGACTCTTTCAGCACGCTGATTTGGTCTCTCAAAGATGCGTCGGCTCGCGACGCACTTTCCAGGAGCTGTTGCAAGTTTTCCAGCGACTGTTCGTTCCTCAGCCACTTCTCTCGCATGTCCGTGAGATCACGTTCCGCGACATCCAGGTGGGCTCTGAGAGCGTCAATTTCGTTGTCTTTTGCCTCGAGTTGTGGGTCCGCGTTCCCCGTGAGCGCCATGATGACCGTGGATAGCCGCCTTTTCCCCGCGAAAGCTGCGCCGGTGACGATACCCACGATGAGCACACCCGCTAATGCGACGGGTGAGCTCCACGTCGATAATCTTGGCGTCACCACGACGGAAGACGTCGGTTGTGCCACCACTGCTGCAACCACACGATCGTTCGGCTTTAAACTCGGTGGTCCACGGATAACAATTCTATCTCCCGGAAACGTCGTCGTCAAATCCATGTCTGGATTCAGTTGCTCCAGAGTGGCCCAGTCTAACCCACTCTGTTCCACCAACCACCGCACGTTCTCTCCGTGCTTAAACGTGTACCATTCCCTACCATCCTGCACGCTCGTTCCATCGTCCGCATCACTTCCCGAATCCCCTCGCCACGTCGTCTCGCCCTCCGCCACCGAAGCGTCGACGCGTCCGCCTCGCGTCGATAGTCTCGCGTCGCCGTCGAGCCACCCACCACGATCGACACGCCTAAGGTCGGCATCACCGCACGGCACCGCATCTGCGTCAGTCTTTCGCGCCCTGTCTCGTCCCACGACCGCTCGATCGCGAACCCGAACGCGTCATCGTCGCGCAGCCTCGCGCGCCGATTGAAATTTCAAATTCAGCACGCGCGTCGTCGTCTCGTCGTTTCGTGTCGTAGTCGCGCGCACCTCGTCGTTCGTCTCTCGCGCGCACGCCAAGAGGCGTGTCCACACCGCGCTCCCACGCACACCGTCGCACCGCGCGCGACCATGGTGGCGGCGTCTTCTGCCGCGCGCCGTCGTCTTTCCCGACACGCCGGTCGGTCGAATTTCGCTCTTTTTGCTCTGGACCAACAATGGTGTTGCGCGGCAAATCGACGCGCGCGTCGTCGATCGAACGCGGCGATCGAGCGCGGCGATCGAGCGCGGCGCGCGAACGAAGGCGCGGGCGTTCGTCGCGCCGCGCGAGGCGCCGAGACGCGCGCGCGAGGCGAGAGGCGAGAGGCGCGAGCGACGCGCGAATCACACGGTCCGAGAGACGCCTGCGCGGGAGCGACGCGGGAAGATCGCGCGCGCGCGGTATGCCGGCCATTCGCTTGTTCGGACGCCACTGGCTGTTGTCGAGCGATGATTTGCCGCTGCCCATGGCGGGATTGATGACGGTGCACACGCTGTGGTGCGTGATCATATTGGTGGTGTACGAGCGCGCGCACAGGACGTTGCGACAAAACTGCGCGGGCGGGGAACACGCGATGGCATGGTTTTACGCGACGTTCTCGTGTTATTTCGTCGCGCTGTGCGTAGAGGCGATCCTGCTTCATCTCTCCCTGCGAGGGAGAATCTTAGAACCGGAGAAGAGACGTTTGGTGCCATACTTCTTGTACGCGCACTTGTTCCTGTTGTCCGTGGACATTGCGTTTACAATTTTGGGTACTGTTGTGGATGCGGAGTTATCGGCGTGCATGGATCGCGCACGCGTGCGGGGAATGGTGTTGAGCATCATCATTGGGAATTTCATCGTCATCGGCGTGCATTTCTGTGGAATTATGCTGATGTTTAGCATGTTTGGACACTTACCGAGCGATCAAAAGTGGTACAAGATTTTCAACATCATCGCGACGGTTTTGTGCATCAGACGTCGAGAGAGAACGGAGGATCCCGAAGTGGACAGGCAGTTAGCGGAGCAAGGGACGTTAGGTCACGTAGCAAATTGTTTCGCGGAGGTTTTTCAGGGCGCAGATGTGGTTCCGAGCGACATCGCCGCAGGCATGGGCTTGCTCGCGATTCAGCATAGACACATGATCGAGAACGAGCCGTTGGGTAAGCCGCTCGCAACAGATTCGGACGCGCTCGCGCCGTACAAGTCTCTCAACGCGATGTACGAGGATGCAGCACATTATTCTCGATGGGCGCTCGCAGCGTACGGATGGGCGCTGTTCGCTTGGGCGGATCCGCGTTCCGGCATCGGAATGGCGTGTTCGTCCGAGGCATGCATGAGTTGTTGCGGTTGTCGAAAATGCTTGAGGAAATCGCAGGACCATCGCGATCCGCACGATTTGAACCGTGAAGCGTTGAAAAAGTGCGCGGGGATTGCGTCGGATGATTTGTTTTACGTGTCGATGGCGAACGGCATTGGTGAACCGCCATATTTTATTGCTCGAGACGTTCGTCGCAAGGCGGTGGTGCTCTCGGTACGGGGTACATTGAGCATCGCAGACTGTGTCACGGATAGCATGTATAAGCCGTGCATGTTAAACGCCGATGCCATACATGAGCCAGGACTTCAAGGTTCTGATCTTCACGTGCACTCGGGCGTTTTTCGAGCGACCAATTTTATTCTCTCGGACTTGAACGCGAATCGAATTTTAGAACAGACAATTTTAGGAGAGCAGCCGTCCGCAGAGAGTGCGCCGCTTCCGAGCAGCGCCGTCGATTGTCACGACTGGGACTTGGTCTTAACTGGGCACTCCTTGGGCGCGGGCGTCGCCGCCGCGTTGTCCTTGCATCTTCGCAAAAAGTTTCCCAACTTGAAAGTGTGGTGCATCGAACCTCCTGGAGGCGTGTTGAGTCCAAAGTTAAGCAATATCACTAAGGCTTGGACGTATAGCACGGTGCATCACTGTGATTTATTCTGTCGACTATCGGGACCAGTGTTGTTGAAGCTCCGTAGCGACATGATGGACTCGCTGACCAACGCAAAGCTGAACAAGTTTTCTTTGATGATGCGAATGACGTTCAACGGCACCAAGTTGCAAATTTCTGACGTTCTTGACCCAGAAAGTGCGGCGAGTGAGTCTACAGCGCTTCGCGAGGATTTCAGAACGTTCTCACGGGCGCAAGTCGACTCGACACCCATGATGGCGGCGCCGTTGCATCCTCCGGGACAACTCATTCACTTGCTCCGGCTTCCCAATGGTTCATACGCCCCGCGCCTCGTGGAAGCCCACGAACTCATGGACCGTGGGATGATGATTCAGTACGGATTCTTCGCCGATCACTTCCCGGATAAAGTCGCCGCGGTGCTTTCTGATTTAGCCGCGGGCAGTACCGAGGCGTCGCAGTCCATCACCTCCATGGGAACCTCCACGGCTGACTCCACGCGCACGCTCGTCGACAGGCTCGTCAACAGGCAAACGAGCCAGTCGAGCCGTAGAGTTCTTGGAGACCTAGAAAACGTTTAGTCAAAATATTATTAGCCCACCACACTTCTGCAAATTTCGCTCACGCACGCGTTTCAGACCCGCGCTGACGAGCTCGAGCGCCGCCTCGTGTCGCCCCGATCGCCCCCCCCAGCGCCGTGGTCGCAGGCCCCCGACGTCACTTCGCGCGCGACAACGCGATATGTTACGACGTGCGATCGAACGAACGGCGCGCCGAGGGACGACGAGCGCGAAATCCGTCGCGTGCTCTCGAGTTTTCGAACGCGCCTACGACAAAAAGGTGCGCGCGACGGAAGCGCGCGGTGGAATCGTCGTCGTCGACGCGACTCGAAGAGAAAGCCAAGAATGAGACTAACCGAGGCGTGCGACGCGCGCATCGCAGGTGGTGGATCATTACGAAAACCCAAGAAATGTTGGTTCGTTCGATAAGAGCGATCTGAACGTCGGCACGGGCGTCGTCGGGGCTCCCGCGTGCGGGGACGTGATGAAGCTGCAGATTAAGGTGGACGACGAGGGCAACATCGTGGACTCGTGCTTCAAGACGTTCGGATGCGGAAGTGCGATCGCGTCGAGCTCGGTGGCGACGGAATGGATCAAAGGCACGCACGTAGATGAGGCGGTGACGATCAAGAATCAGGACATAGCGAAACATTTGAACTTGCCGCCGGTGAAGTTGCACTGTTCGATGCTCGCCGAGGATGCGATTCGATCCGCGGTGGCTGACATCAAGGCGAAGCGCGCGGCGGCGAAGACGGCGTGAGAGAATGATGTGTTTATGACTTGCGCCCGATAGATATCCTCATATAGAACGATGCTGTAGAATTTTTTGACGAAAAGTTGACACCGAAACGTACGGGTCTACGGTATCCACATAACTCGACATGCGACTCGGCGCAGCTTCGATCGCTCCCACGCGCCTAGCGCGCGCCAATCACGCGTCAAATATTGTTGTCTGTCGATCTCGCGGCGTGCGTGCCGCCGCAGCGTCGACGTCGGTCGATAAATCGGCTCAAACACCCGTTTTGATTGTCTCCGATCTCGATGGCACCATGGTTGGGAACGACGAATACACGCGCTCGTTCCGAGAATTTTGGGAATCGAGCGCAAAACCTCCTGGGTCTAAGCTCGTGTACTCCACCGGACGATCGCTTGAGTCGTTCACCAAGCTTATCGAGACGAAATCGCAAGTCATGGTTGAGCCGGATGGCCTCATCTGCGCAGTAGGCACAAAAGTGTTTCAACCGAGCGGCGACGTTTCGCGCCCATGGGTCGAAGACGCCGAGTGGACGGCGGCACTAGACGTCAACTGGTGCTGTGATGTCGTTACGGCGGCGGCACGAGGAGCGATCGATGCGTGCGGCGATGACAATGCGCACTTTCGACCTGCAGATGAACAGAACAGACACAAAGTCACGGTGGGAGTGAAGGATGAGCTCGTGAATGTAGTGGAGGATACCATACGAAGCGCGTGCGAGTCGAACGGATTAGAATATAAGATCATCATCAGCGGTTCGGGCGGTTGGAAGTTCGTGGACTGCGTGAGCGCGGGGGCGGGGAAATTAGAAAGCTTGGAATACGTGCGAAAACAGTTAGGCTTTGAACTTCTAGAGACCGTGGCCTGTGGGGACAGCGGGAACGATATCTTAATGTTATCGGGGCAGACGAGATGTATCATAGTAGGAAATGCTGAGTCGGAGCTTCGCGAATGGGCGAATGATCGCGTGGCAAAGGGCGAGCTCGCGGTCGACCGCGTCTTTCTCGCGACGGAGCGCGAAGCACTCGGCATCTTACAAGGGCTTTCATCGTTTGGCTTCCGCGGTTGATGTTGTAGAATTAGTGTGATTCTATTAGTTATTATTATCGTATTACATTAGTGCTCGCTTCGCGCCGCTTCGTGCGACACTGTCTCCTCGACTCCGCGACTCCGCGACTCACATATGTCTCCTCGAAATCGACGTATCCGTCACTCGCGCGCGCGCTGTCCACCGGTGGTGATGGATTTCCTTCGTCGCGTCGGAGACGTTGTCGGGGACGCGTTGGTGGGTTCGGATTCGGATTCCGACGGTGATTCGGACGACGTCGCGCGCGGCACGCGGCAAGGCGGTGGTGCCTCCGACGCTGGAGAAATCTCTGGACCTGACGACGCTCACGAGGGCGACGATGCGGACGAACTCGACGAGTTGATGAACACTGCGTTTACTTTCGGTCGTTCGACGCTGGCAAAGTTAAAAGACGTGTCCAAGGGCGTCGGTAAGGAGCTGTCCGAGGGACTGAAGGATATCAAGGAACAAGTGCGGGAGGACTTTGCGACGTTCGGGGACGACGACGTGGACGAGGATGAGGTCAGCGACATTGATGCGGATACGACCGCTACATCATCGAACGGTAGAGTCGTGTATACTGGAGAAGATGTGATGATTCCCGGCGCCGGCGACGAGGATGTGGGCGACGAGGACATCGCGCTCGAAGTGCAGGAAAAATTTGAGCAAGTTGGGGAAAAGATTGAGCTTTTGGGACAAAAAATGTTTGTAGGAGCAGGCAAGCTAATCAATCAAGTCAAAGAGACGACTCGAGACGCCATCAAAGAGACGAAAGAAGTGATCAAAGAGACTAGAGATGCGTTTGCAGTGAAAGACTCGGGCAAGACACCGAAACGCGGGCGAGACGAGTTTGCAATTCGTGTGCAAGCAATTCAGCGAGATTCGGGAACGTATTGCGATGATCCAAAAAATGTGAAACTGTTTGAGCATTTCAGCGAAAGTTTTACGATGGCAGGGCATGGTCAGGATATATTGACGACTTTGAATGCGAACAACTTTATGAAGGAACTTTTTGCGCGAATCGTGCCTACAATTGTAGACGAGGACACGTTCTGGCGTCGGTACTTCTTCAAATTGTATGAACTAGAAATAGAATTCGAGAAGCAGGCTCTCCCCGATTTACCAGACGATTCACCACAAGAAAACCTGCAACCGTCAAGCGCGGCCGTCACTGCGGTTTCGCACCAGCGAATTTCGTCCCTCGCAACGGATGAAGAGGGATTTGATTCCGACTCGAGTCTTGCAAAAGACGAGTGGACAAAACTTAAGCAGCCCTACGCCGCTGAGAATAAAGAAACTGAAGAAAGTGCCGTCGCAAGTCTCGGCGAGACTGGTTCAAACGACGATAGTGACGACGACGAAGACTGGGGCATGACATGAGGCGCACGACACACCGCAATTTGTAACAACACGCGATTAGAAATTAGAGCAATGAATTTTTCCGTCACAGTGGCACATACGTTCAGCCGTTTCCCTTCGACATGAGCGAATGCGCAAAATCTTTGCAAGGAGGTGACACTTTTTCAGCCTCGAAAAGTGAGATTGTGGTTCACTTCGCGTTGCGCCCCTTCGTCGTCGTCCAATGTCGCGTTTCATCAGCGCTTACTACATCTTGAACACTGCCGTCATCCTCACCTACCCTCTGTTCTCGTTATGGGCCCGTCACGAGTACGCGAGCGCGGTGACGATGCTCGACGGCTGGGAAAAGCAAACCTTGACGACTTTGGGCGCTATGGCTCTGGCAAAATTCATTCGTAAGGTCAACATCGACTCCTTTGTGTCGGACATGTTCATGTTCACCAAATCTGGCATCTTACTACTGTCTTGGATGATGGATCAGCGTATCTTCAGCTGGTATTGCGTGGCGTATGCAATGCTGTTTCTGTACGTGCGACGGCCCGAGTACAAGGGACCAAGTCGCATCGAATGGTTAAATCCTGCGACACTCAAGCGACTAGTGCTCGAGCCTGATGATACAGACAAGAACGTCGCTTGGCTGGTGGAGTTCTACGCATCTTGGTCACCGCCTTGCGTGAGCTTGGAACCTACGTTTGCAGACCTGAGCTGCAAGTACACCACCGCTGACCTCAAGTTTGCCAAATTTGATCTCATGAGATGGCCTAAGACTGGGGAAGAATACGGCATTAACGTTGCTGGGACGAGCAAGCAGTTGCCTACTTTGATTCTGTTCGAAAAGGGCAAGGAAGCGGTGCGCGTTCCTCACGTGTACAAAGATGGAAGAATTGCTCGCGCTCGTTTGCGACGGAGCGACTTGATCGCCGCTTTCGCTCTGGACAGTAGGCGGAAGAAAAGTCTCATCAAAGCCACGTTCTCAAAAGGAGATTAGCATAGCAATAAGTCATTGAATATCACTCAATCGTTTTAGTTGAACAATGCTATGCGCTAGAACGGCTACAATTGATACAGTCGCGTCAAACCTTTTCAAACACGGCGTTGGAACTAAGAATAATGGCCACGATGACGCCGAACAACCCGAGCGCACTACCGAAAATTTCAATCACTAAAATTTTCACGAATAACGTGGGGTTTGCCGCGTCTGCGAGCGCGCATGAGCTACCGACTACACCGACGCATATACCGCACACCAAATTCGCCAAACCGCACGTCAACCCACTCGCGAATACGGCGTACCCAGCCATCATTGTCGTTCTGTGAAACGCCCCAGTGTCGGGATCGCTGGGAACGTACTCGAGCTTTGTGCTGAGAATGATGGCGATGATTACGCCGTAAATTGCGACTGCTTCACAAAAAATGACACTGATCAAGTTTTTGCTCGTGATGCGCGGCGTGTGCACCGCGGCGCCGAGCAAGCTGCTGCCCGTAATGAAGATCCCCCACGCCGCACCGGCCACGCTTAGTCCGACCGCGGCGGCGATGCCCATGGCAGAGAAGAAGTACGGGTTAATGCGCGTGAACAGCACCCACAACCGCGCCCAATCGATGAACCCAGATCCTTCAGTTCGAGTCCCACGAACGAGGAGAACGAGCGTGAACGTCCAAAGAGCGGCGATGACGGGAATCGAACGACCATGGAGAATACCAGGCATGGTGTCGTGAACCACTCGAACGCGATCACAGCGCACGAACGGTGGACGGCGACGAGACCCACTGCGTCTGGCAATGCGGCAAGCCAGCGGGGCTGCTGCGCCTCGGCGAGCTACCGCGCAATCGTGGCGCTTTGTGACGCTGAATTCAATAATTGATGCTAACAGTTATATTACGGGCTATTCTAAAGGTGCATTCGGTCGGACGATGTCTCCGAATGCCCAAGCGTGCGTGGACAGCCAAGCGTGGCTCGCGTTTCTCAAATTGACGTTTGAGATTAGCTGCTCAGGCCGCAACGGCTCTCTCGTGATTGGGTCGAACTGAGAGATTTTCAAATGCTGTAAAATCGCCAATCGTTCGTAGCTATGACCACTCGGCGCGATGACCGGATCGCGAAATACCTCAAAGGTTAATTTGCAACAGAACGCGTCCGGCGGTTCGCACGAGCGGTCATCCGGCGCGCGGGCGCAAGCAATCACTTCCCCCATCGTACTCACGTCCTCTGCATCGAGCTGCGAGCTGAAATTTCGCACACTATTTTCTAAGTGCGAGTATCTTCGATCTCGATCGCTCGCTAACAGCTCCCACTCTAAATATTTCGCCCTCGCGAGTTCTCGCCACACGTCGTCTTGAATCATGTCCCCGCTCTCTCGCGCCTCCTCCAGCGCGCGTTGTAGCGACTTAGCCGCGTCCGTGAACTTTTTTTCCGCGATCAACGCTAAGCCAAGCATATACAGCGCCTTCACGCTGTTCCGTTCGAAGTGTAGCGCCGTCTCGCAGTCCCTTTTCACGCTCGCCCAATCCTTCTTCTTCCGATGGCACAGCGCGCGATTGATGTACAGCACCGTCCACCGCGGGTCGCACGTGATGGCTTCCGTGTACGCCTCGATGGCGGCACCGAACTTGCCGCGCTGGTAAAGTTCATTTCCGCGCGATTTCAGCGTTTGGGCGTCCATCGCACCGGCCGCGCCCGCGCGCCACGACGCGCGAATCTCGTCGCGCGCCGAGCACTGCGCGCACCGACCGCGCGCGCGGCGTCGTCGCGCGTCGCGTTCGATTTTGATTTTTTCGCGCGCGCTTTCGCTTTCAAAGAGTCCCTCGTTCTTGAGTCCCGATCGGTCGTTTGAACCCTAGCCTCGATCGGACGCCCTGATTTCGGCCCTCGTTTCGCCGACGCCCGCCGCGGTCGGGCGCGACCGAGCGCGCGGGCGGGCGGGCGAGCCGGCACATCGCGAGGCGATTGGCGCGGTGAAGATGGAGCTCGCGAAGTCTACCGTGGACACTGGGATTGGAGAGAGGAGCGTGAAGGTGGATAACGCGCGCGCGGTGTCGCTGGAGACGCACACGCAGACGGTGGGGGTGATTATACCGCCGCCGGACGTGCGAGTGATCGTGGACAAGACGGCGCAATTCGTGGGGAAGAATGGACCGGAGTTTGAGCAGAGGATCTTGGCGTCGGAGAAGAATAACGTCAAGTTCAACTTCTTGACCGAGGGAGACCCCTATCACGCGTACTACCGACAGCAAGTGGACGAGGCGAAGGCGCAGGCGAACGGAACGGCGAAGACGGAGACGGAGACGCGAGCCGCCGCGCCGGTGGCTGAGCAAGTCCTGGTGAAACCGAGCACGGGTACCGCCAAGCCCGTGGTTTTGGAACCACCTAAGAGCGATGAATTCACTATCCCTATTCCAGCGGGCATCTCGTCGGTAGATCTCGACGTGATTAAGACTACCGCACAGTTTGCAGCGAGAAATGGGAAGAAGTTCGTCACCGCGTTGGCTGGGAAGGAACACGCCAACCCGCAGTTCAACTTTCTCAAGCCTCATCACTCCATGTTTACGTTTTTCACCGCCCTTGCGGACGCATACGAGAAAATTTTAGCCCCAGACACGGCTCTGCTCGAATCTCTGGAGAAAGGTAGCGACAAGAGTGTGGTGTTGGAGCGCGTGTTGAAGCGCGTAGAGTGGGAGTCCGCGCAAAACAAGGCGAAGAAGGATAAGGAAGACGCGGAAGAAGAAGAGCGCATTCAGATGGCGCTCATCGACTGGCATAGTTTTGTCGTCGTCGAAACCTTAGATTTCGAAGATGCCGAAGATCGCGACTTACCACCACCGATGCAGCTGAATGAAGTCGTCGAAGCGATGCGCAAGCAAGAACTCGAAGCGCCCTCAGTACCTGAGGACGTCGAAGGTCAAGCGGCCCCTGTTATCACGGCCACCATGGATGAAGAGGAACGTGAACTTGTGCGTCAAGCGACAGAGCCGCGCTCGAATCCTGAACCCCCTGTGGTGGAAAATGTCGGCGCAATGAAGGTTGTGCGAAACTACAAGAAGCCCGAGGAGCGCAAGACGGCTGTAGTTGACTCGACCAAGTTTGTAGTATCCCCGATCACTGGAGAGATGATTCCACTCGACCAAATGGCGGAGCATATGCGTATCTCCCTCATCGATCCTAAGTGGAAAATCCAGAGAGAAGCCATGATGGCAAAACTTCAAGGGAGTACGCAGGCCTCTCACGAAGACGTCGCGGCGAACGTTTTGAATTTGGCGAGAAATCGCCCCGATATTTTCGGTTCCACGGATGACGAGGTATCGAAAGCGATAAATGCGGAAATGCTGAAGAAGAGATCGATCGCTAAGGCGACCGCGCCGTCTCCCTCTATTGCCCCGCCTTCCACCGCCGTAGCTCCACCGCCGCCCACTCGTGTTGCACCGCCTCCTCCGCCTCCGCCTCCAAAGGTTTTGACTCCTCCTCCGCCTCCAGCACCACAAGAGGAAAAGAAACGCGCAGCACCGGAGCCAGAAGAGGAGGTCGAACCTGAACCTAAGAAGTTGAAGGTGGGTGACGTTGAATTAGACGATGAATCAGAGTTCTTGGAAGCAAATCCCGGAGAGGCCACCATCAACGTCGTGTGCCCAACTGTGGAGGGCGACAGTAGCTTGACGGGGCAGACGCTCGAAATCAAAGTCAGTTCGCTCGCGGATAAAATTGTGGATTTGAAGAGATCGATCAAGCCACTTGCTGGAGACCTCGCTCAAAATAAACAAAAGCTCAGCACTCTTGGCTTGGGATTCCTCAAAGACACAGCGAGTTTGGCGTATTACAATTTGAAAGACGGATCGACGCTCAACTTGTCGATCAAGGCACGGGGGAAAAGATAGACATATAGCCGTAGGAGAACCCCAACTACTAGAAATGTTATCTGTACAACAACTTTTCCAATAGGTTTTCTTCAATTAGAAGCACGCTCCGGCTTTTCCACGAATCTCGAATTGACGCATGCAAGGTCGCGGTACGCTTCGCTCGCCATCGTCTTTCTCGCGACGTTTTGAATCGACTGCTTTCATTCGATTATTTTGCGTCACTAACTCGCGCGCGCGTCGTATGGCTTGACGAATGTTCGCATTAGCCATGTCAAACTTAAGAGCGGCTTCGTAATCTAATAGAGCAGCTTCGTAATCTTCTCGTTGTTCATGGGCGGTCGCTCGTTTGAAAAGCGTGTCGGCGTTCGGCTTGATTTCGAACATTTCTGAGTAGTCTGATATAGCGTCCTTGAGGGAACCGAGCTGGATATTTGCGTACGCACGATAGTTCAACAATTCAAGTTGATCAGCTGGAGATATGTTCGAATGTCGTAGACCGCGAGTGATAGTAGTGAGGGCTTCAACGTAGTCACCGCATTCGAATTGCGACGCGACTCTCATCAGGGCAACATCAGCGGCCATGGCTTCAAGCTCACTTTTATCGTCCTTGAATGGCTTTTTATTGAGCCAGTTCATCATGGATATCAACTTTCCTTCTCTTTTGGCGATCATTTCGGTACGAAGCGCTCGTAAATCAATACTCGAATGACTCGCTCGAGTCATTTCTGTACTTGTATTTGCGGGAAGGGCCTTCACATATGGAGCCTCTAGATTCGGCCATCGCATCGCATCGTTCAATTTTACTAACATCAGTAGAATACACTCGTCTGTTACGATGTGCGTACATTTATCTGGCACTATGGCACCAAATAGACGATCAATTTTCAACACAAACTCACGCTTTGCGATCGCGGACGATGTTGCCTTTGGAATTTCGATGAGAAGGCTTCGATCGCCGTACTTCAGTGCGATGTCATTCCAACGCACGTCGTCACACAATGATGTATGAGGTATCTTTAGCGTGATGGAACCGTCGCTATCCCACCAAGTAAATTTTTCAATCCCAGTGCGTTCTTCTCGCACGCCAACATCCGCCGTCGTCACTGATAAGAGTTCAGGTAATTTGCGTTCGACGCCTCGCGCGCGATCGAGTCGCGCTCTGAAGACTTCTCTGTTCGGGTCGATCTTCGTCAGCTCGTATTGCACTAAATCAATCGCCCCTTGTGTCATATGGTTGCCGACAAAGTTTGTCGTCGGCCCGCTCTGAGGCTTCTCGTACCCCGGCGCTCGAGCTATCATCGTTCCATCACTGTGCTGCTCGAGCGCATCGTACCCTCTGCGCACGTCTGGGCCTTTGTCGATCCTATACTCCCCTCCGTGCGGTTCTTTCGTCCACACGCTCGGATAATGCTTGCCGTACTCCTTCTTCTTCTCCTCGATCAGCTCATCTTCGAGCGTTTCGTTCCCATGCGATGCGTCGTCTGGTCCGCCCGCGGTTCCGTTCGTCTTGTACTGCTCCCATGCCTTAGCTTGGAGTGCGCCATCACTGACGGTGTCGAGCGATGGGTTATACGCATCCATCGTGCGTCAGCGTCTGCGGCGACGGCGCGCACTTTCAGCGAACGTCGAAAGAGCGTTTTTTCCTCGTTCGCTTGCTTTCATCAAAACTCTATTTTCCCGCTAATTTCGCTAATTTCTGTTTCTTACGCGCCAGGAAGCGCTCTCGCGCGGCAGAAACTTGCTCGTCGGTGATTCTACGTCCTTCGACTGGCGCTTTATTCGCGTCCACCGTGTCGGCTTCGTGCCCACTCGCTGCGTCCGTGCTTTCAGCATCCCCGGGGCTCAACACGCCGCCAGAGAGACGATGAATGTTCACCTTCTTCGAGAGCAGCTCTCTTTGCTTTGAAATCCATTCTGGCTCAATTTTGCACACGTGGCGGAGAAAGGGTCGAGAAGTCGTGATCAACTCATGGTAAACGATCCACTCTGGAAGCAAACCGTCTTTGTCGGCGAGTTGGCGAGCCATAGAAGGGTGGACCTGGCACAGCGTGGAATTTTCTCCCAATGTTCTGTAGCCATTATGATTCGGTAGTCGATGCGCAATCTTTGTCACGAAGCCTGCGCACAGCGATTGGCGCAATCGGTTCAGACCTTCATCTGTTCGTGAGAAACAATCAAAGTCGTTCCTATCGCTTTTACGCTTGTCCTTGAACACTCCAAGTAATTGTTTTCGTATCTCTCGCGCGAACTCCATTCCTCGATCCGACAACGAATACCGCTGGTGAAATTTTCTTTGATATCCACTGCTCTCCCAGGCTTGATAGATTCGAAGTAACACCGCGTGATCGCCAAGAAGAAAATCTTCGTGAGTCGCAAGCTCGTGAAGACTCTCAGTTGCATCTCGGTGCTGACCTAAAAACACTCTTTCGACGCTCAACATCGCGGCAACTGTTGCAGTATCTGCAACACAATCAAGGCGTTTCGCTTCGACCATCGCACGCGATAAGCATGGCTCAAGTGGAAGCGAACTCATCTCTCGTCCAATAGAAGTTGCCTTCCCATCGGGATCGATTGCACCAACGAAATAAAGTTGGCGCAAAGCATCTGCGATGAGTGCAGTGTCTGGAGGATCCAAGAAATCGAAAGTCATCACATCTAGTCCTTTTAGATTCAGTGTCTTCAGATACAGAATCGTACCGACTAGACATGTCCGTTGGATCTCTGGCCGAGTGATCGCTGGCATGTCGAGTTCGAGCGCGTCCTTTGTGTACAGTCGGTAGCATCGCCCAGCTTGCGTTCTTCCTGCACGTCCTGCACGCTGCTTCGCCTGCACGCTACTGATAGGCACTACTTTTAATGCATTCATTCCCGTCATCGCATCGTACTCAACCTGCTTCACCACGCCTGGATCAATCACAAAAACGATTCCTGGGACCGTCAGCGACGTCTCAGCAATATTTGTCGCAAAGATTATTCGTCGCACGTTCGGATCATGTGGGTGAAACACCCTCGACTGCATATCCGGTGGGAGTGATGCATAGAGTGGCAAGACTTGCACATCTGGACACTCTCCCTCGGGCATCGATCGCACGTGAGCCTCCACAGCCCGACACGCTTTTTCAATCTCTTCTTGACCTGTTAGGAACACCAACATATCCCCAGGGCCGGTATTCACATGTACATCCACCACCGTTTCAATCGCACTTTGAAAGTACGACTTTGGAGCCTCGGTGGCGTGCGCGATTTGAACCGGAAACGTGCGTCCAGGCACGGTGAACACCGGTGCGTCGTCGAAATACGTCGAGAATTTTTCGCTGTCGAGCGTGGCCGAAGTAATCACCAGCTTCAGTTCACGCGCGGACACGAGCTTCTTCAATAATCCGAATAATATATCTGTGTGCAACGACCGCTCATGAGCCTCATCCAAGACGACGACACTGTAACGCGACAGAGTCGGGTCTTCGAGAAGCTCTCGCAGTAACGTGCCGTCAGTTAAATATTTTATCCTCGTCAGGCGGCACGTTCTGTCCTCAAAGCGCACCGAATACCCAACTTCTTTCCCAATCTCTACCCCCATTTCTTCTGCGACGCGTTTTGCCACGGAAACAGCTGCCACACGTCTCGGCTGCGTCACCGCCACCGCCGAGCCGTCGGCGACGACGCCTGAGCGCAGGAGAATCTGCGCAATCTGTGTCGTCTTCCCGCTCCCCGTCTCCCCAATCACAACCGTCACCGCATTCGTCTTTACCGCACTCGCAATATCGTTCGCTGTTCGTCGATCACCGCGCTCGTCAGTCACCGTCGTCGTCGCTCTAAGAAAAAGATGCTCCTCTCGTTCGCGGTCGGGGGTCCAGTCGGCGCTCTCCGTAACGCTCGACGCACCGTAACGCGAGACCGGTAAGTCGTCCGTGGAAGACGTCGAAGGATGATCATCGTCGTCACCAACCGCGCGCGCCATGACGTCGCGCTGAACACTGGCGACTCTACGCCCGCAGTGTGCGCCGCGGATGTCGAGCATAAGAGCCGCAGCGCGCGCGGCGTTGGCGCGAAAACAGCGTGAGGCGGAGGCTGTGAAACAGAAACAAGCGCCACCGACGCGAGCAAACGACGTCGTCCGAGGCACGGGGACGGAGAAGAAGGATGAGGAGGACGACGGAGCCGCCAAACGTGCGAAGGTGTCGAAGCCGACGACGGTGAAAGGGTCGAGATGGGGCTCATCGGACGAAGAGGACGAGGATGAAGATGTGCGCGAAGGAAGTGCGCCAGACGCGACGCGGCCGACGACCGCGAATCAGGGGTACATGGAGAAGATGCTCGCGGAAGCAAACTCGTTCGCCGCGGCGCAGCGGGAAAATCAGCAGCTTGAAGTAAGTGGGCGTAAGCAATCTCAAAGTGTAGATCCGAAGAGTTTCTTTGCACCGTCGCCGAGTACCAGTGACGAAGGTGAGGCAGCAGCTTCAGCAGAAGCGGGGCCTTCGCGGCCACCGAAGCAGGACACGTTGCCGCAGTCGCTCGCCGGCGAGTTAGCAGAGCTCGAATCCGACGAAGAGAAGGAGCCCATGGCGGGACCGGCGAGACCTCGTGCGATAAATGATGAAGAAGATGACTTGACGGTTGGACCCGCGCGACCGGATCCAGAGGCGATGCGCGCCGCTGCCGAAGAAGCAGAAGCTGGCCTGGCGCGAGGGCGAGAAGCAGGTTCGTCTCCAGTTCCATCGACCAATCAGGTGGAAGTGCAGTTGCAAAAGAGACCATTAAACATGCTTCAAGCGTGTCGTAGCGTGGACGAGTTTGAGAGATTGAACAAGATCGATGAAGGCACGTATGGAATAGTCTTCAAAGCGCGGGATAAGAAAACGGGAGAGGTGGCGGCGTTGAAGAGGGTGAAAATGGACGAGGCGACGGATGGATTCCCTCTTACTGCTCTTAGAGAAGTCAACATACTGCTATCGTTGGATCATCCGAGCATTGTGAACGTCAACGAGGTAGTCGTCGGCTCAAAGTTAAACTTTGTATTCATGGTGATGGAATACGTTGAAAATGATTTGAAAGGTCTCATGGATCAGATGGCGCAGTCGTCTTCGCCCAAATTTACGATTCCCGAGACAAAGGCGTTAATGCTACAGCTTCTGAGTGGGATGTCGTATTTGCACGAAAATTGGATCATGCATCGTGACTTGAAAATGTCTAACATTCTCGTCACGAACTCGGGCGATTTGAAAATATGCGACTTCGGTCTGGCAAGACAATTTGGTGGAGTCGGTAGATACACGCAACTAGTCGTTACGCTTTGGTATCGTGCACCGGAGTTGCTATTGGGATCGACAACTTACGGTCCAGCCATTGATGTCTGGAGTCTAGGCTGCATCTTCGGCGAATTACTCGCCGGAAGTCCTCTGTTCAATGGTCGTGCGGAAATCGATCAGCTACAAAAGATTTTTAAGCTTCTCGGCACGCCAAACGATAAGATATGGCCGGAGTTTAGCTCACTCCCGAGTGTGCAAAAAGTCACGTTCGCCGAGCAACCTTACAACAAGTTGCGTCAGAAATTCCCGCAGGCGTCGACTGGTTTGAGCGATAAAGGATACGAGTTGCTCAACCATCTGTTGACGTACGATCCCGCAAGGCGCCTCACTTGCTCTGAAGCGCTGAATGATGCTTTTTTCGAGGAGTATCCGCCTCCACAACGACCCGTATTCATGAACTCAAAGTAGACATGTAGACACGACAGCCTACGGCTGTGCTCGCTCACTCGCCTCGACCTCAGTAGCGCGCATGCCAGTAGTTTGCAACATAGTCCTTAGGTAGGTTAGCTCCGCTAAAGTGCTTGAGCGTTACTCATGAACACTGTTCATCGCACGTGCCTCGGCGCATCTGCGCTGAGCGCGTCGCCCGAGCGAAAGTGTTTGGGACTGTCGAAAGCGCGAAAAGGGCGGCGTCGCGTTGAACGTCGCCTCGCACGCGTTTCGAGGTGCGCACACGCACAGCATGGTGACGCGAGCCATGTCAAGGTTAGTCGCGAGCCGGATGCGATACCCACGGTCGTCCTAGAGCGCCCGAAGACGAGTCATACGGCGGGAGTGAAAGTAATTCTGTTACCGACGGCGCATGTGAGCGAGCGCTCCGCCTTGGACGCCGACGAGGTAATACGAACGAATAAACCCGACGCAGTGCTACTAGAAGTGTGCGATGAGCGCGTTGATGGCATCATTGACCGAATGAAAGGCGTCGAGAACGACGACGTAGTAGTACCCGGTGCGGTGCATATTGTTGGTATGCCGGCGGGTGTTCTTCCTGGCGGAGTGGATGAGGTTGTTCTACTGTCGCGTTTACGCACAAAAGTTGGGAAGGGAGTGTCGTTGGAAGATCTCAAAAGTGATGCTGAGTTATTGTTGCGCACTGGTTTATTCGAATCGGTCATTGTACGCGGACGTGCTGAAGACGAACACGGTGCGCGCACCGTCGTTTGGAAGGAAGGGAAGGTGACTTTGGTGGTATCGGTTGCCGAAATTGTCTTCACCGTTCATCCGATGGGCGCAGAGTTGACTTCAGACATCCGATTCAAGTGGAACGTTTATGAAAATTTCGTCTCCGCTACTTCGGATGCCGCTGCAGAGGTTGAAGTGATGCGACGAGCGGGCGAGCTTGTGAAAGTGAGCGATTGTGCGAGCGGTCAAGGCAAGATGAGCGCGTGGCAGACTGCAGCTTTGTGCGCATCTTTGGTTATTGCGGTCCAAGAGAGGCTACAAAGTGGCTACACCGTAGCGCTGGATGTGAGCGATGGGGAATGTATAACGCTCGACGTGGTTCCAGATGTGGCTTTATCGACGGATAGGTGGTTTGAGCGCATTGACGTCAGTCTTCAGGACGTGTTGTCCATTTCATTCATCGGCGAGGCGGCGAGAGCGGGGGCGGGAGCGAATAAGTCGTCTCCATTGACTGTAAAAATTATGAACGGGATGATGACGCTTGCTGAGTCTATTATTTCGAACAAACTCGACGCTCAAGACGGTGGGGAAATCATTGCTGGTTTATCAGCAGCGTTCGAGTCGCGCACTTCACGTGTCTACTTGGCTGATTCAGAAGTATCCAAGACGATGCGATCGCTCGAAGAAAAGCTTCATGAACACGTTCCAGGAATGAAGCGTTCGCTCGCGCGCTATATCCTCGGATCCATACGATCGTTGATTACATCCGCCTTCAAGACACGTAAACAGTTAACCACGGCTATCGAAACCGAGCGTTTGACGCTGATGCGTTCGGGTGAGGTCAGCATGCCGCCTCACATGCGCGAAGTATTCATAGATGAACGAGACAGCGTCTTGTTTGATTGTTTATGGTCCGTGATCGAGGGTAAACCGACGGACCGTCCTGGCTTTTACCACAGCGCCTCCTCGACGTTTGAATACGCGCGTCGCGTCCCGGCACTCGACCTCCCCGCCGACGGCGTCTCAATCACCGTAGTCTTCGTCCTCGGCGCCGCACACGTCCCCGGCATCGTTCATCGTTGGAACGAGGCGTGCTCGAGGGATTAGTGTAGGATTTTGTCATCGAATCGACGCTTCATGAAAAACAAAAAATCCCACCACGCTCTCGCGCGCGCGCCTGGGGTTAGAACCAGATGAACCCCTTGCACGTCACACCGGCGCGCGCCGCTGGTTGATGTCAACGCGCGAGACGTCTTCAAACGCGAGTTCGTGCACGCTCGGCGATATCGATTGGAAGGTGCGTTGATACAAATTATTTGCACATTTCGCGCGGATTTCGACGCGCATCGAGCGCGCGCGCGCGCGTCGCTGGTCTCGAACGTGTCCGCCGACGTGCCGACGCGAAGAACCCTCGCGCGAGGGTCTTTCGTGGACGACGAGACTTGGCGTCGCCGACGGCTCGAACGCGCGCGCGCGACTCGATGGACAACGTCGTGGATGAATGAATATTTGTTTCACGACCGCGCCGAGCACAACGCGCGAGAGCGGGCGCAAAGGGCGATTTCGACGAGTAATCGACCCATTTGGACCGTCCACGTGGGCAAAGGAACCAGGTCCATTCCACAAAATCGACTCCGAGGACTGACACGTCTACGCTCGTTTACGCGCTCACCAGGTTCATCGAGTACTGTCGAGCGATAAAATCGCAAACATCGACGAGTCTTTGGTGAGACTTGAACTTCATCTCGACCAACCTTCGTCTGAAAGTAGACGACAAGTGTCCCTCGAGCTTTCGCGGGAAGAACTCGAGCGCGTCATTAGCGAGCTTGATAACGCCAAAAAGGCGCTCGATCAGCTTAAGGAAAAGTAAACATGGTCGCCGTCACGAAGAAGAAGATTCCGGGTCCGACGAGCGAGATCGCGGCGTTCACGAAGAAGTCGCAACAGCTAAAGTTGGAAGCGGATGTCTTGTTTGCGAAGGGCAGCCACGGCGAAGCGCTCGCCAAGTATAACAAGGCGCAGCAACTCGCTCTCAGAGGGAGTGCTGAATTCGTTGCGATCGCAACTAATAAGGCGGCGGTTTACTTGCGAGGAGGTGTCCCAAGTCAGGCTATCAACGAATGTGATGCTGCGCTCGATGCGCAGCCCACTTACAAACCAGCGTTGCTGCGCCGCGCAACGGCGTACGAGGCGCTGCAGGAGTATACCAAGGCCAAGACAGATATCGAACGTGCCCTCGCGATCGATTCGTCCGATGATTCTGTGAGAAATCGATTGGACAAGGTGAAATCCTTGGCTGCCAAGGCCGCAAAAGCCAGCCGTCCGGCGGGCATGGGAGGAGCGGGCGTCGGTAAGCAACCAGCTCAGAAGTACACGAAGGAGCAAATCGCTGCGTTACGCGCCGAGGTACTTCGTCAACAAGCGGCACAGCAAGCGGCCGAAACGAAATTCACCTTTGACGTCACGTACGAAGGGGAAGTCAAGAGCATTCAGCTTCCAGTGTCTCTGAAATATTCTGACTTGACGGACTCCATCAAGAAAGAGTTTGACATCAAAACGCACGTAGCTGTCAAGTACAAGGACTTCGACAATGACTTCATCACCATCACATCTCGCATGGATTTACGATCCGCCTTGACGAACTTCGCCGCCATGGCTGAGCACCGTGCCAAGGAGAGCGGTGAAAAGGCAGAGACATCGATCCCAGTCATTCAAGTCACCGCTTTTGCGTCTAATACCGAGATTCTGGAAACGCCCGAGCAAGTACAGCCAGCGCAATTGCAAGAAAACGATGAGATCAACGAAGACGTCATCGAAATTGACGAGTGGCTCCTTAGTTTTGCATCGCTCTTCCGCAAGCGGCTTGGCGACCTGGCGCCCAAGGAAGGCCCTCTTGAGTTGCGTGAAATCGGACTTGAGAAGTGTTGCGAGGTGCTGGAAGAAACTGTGGGCTTGCCGGAGTCGAAAGCACTCCTCGTCAGTGCAACTGATAAGTTCCAAGAAGCTGCCGCCACCGCCATCTTCAACTGGGGTAATGTGTATGCGTGCAACTCACGCAGAATCATCGATGCTTGTGGGAGCCAGGATGACGACGGCGTAAGTGGGAGTGATGAGGCGCTCATGGTGGCTGCGAAACTTCACATGGCTGAGCTAGATGCAGATTACGAGGCGTGCTGTGAACGTTTTGCGGCCTCTCTCAAAATTAAGCCGACGTATTTTGAAGCTCCCATCACATGGGGCCAGCAAGCGTTCGAGCGTGGCAAGTTGTACCACCACTTGTCTAGTCAAGTAAAAGGTGCCGAGGTCAAGAAGGCGGAGGAAACCGCGGACGTAATGTTTGCCCTCGCCATCACCAAGTACCAAGAGGCCATGGAGATGCTTCCACCCGCTGAGAGAGACGTCGTGCTAACTGAGAAGAGTGAAGAGTCGAATGGTGTCAAGGCGCAGATCTTAATCCTGTGGGGCAACGTGCTCTACGAGCAATCTCAGGTGAAGCACTCACGAAGCGTTAAGAACTGGAAAGACGACGCAGTAGCCGCGATTGCCAAGTTCAACGAGGCAGGTTGCGCGAAGGGGGACATCACGCGGGCCCTCATGAACCACTCGAGCGGCGAGTGGGAAAGTGAAGAAGCAGCGGCGAAAGCCGCCGAGTAGTTGAGTAGCGGCGAAGCAGCATTCGCATTATTAATTTTCAAATCTCAGTGCGGCTAAAATTAGCTTCTTATTGTTCTTACATCAATCAAAATTCGCTAATTCACTGAACATGGAACATTTGAGATGCATAAATCGTCCATGGCAGGGACGCTCTTGATGACCAGACCGTGCTCATTAGCAAGGTGAAGGGCGCAAATGAACGCCATATGAACGCTGATATCTTCAACATGTCCAGCTGGGTTATTCACGGGGAATTCCCGGAGCATCTCATTGAAAGAATGCACGTCTTCCTCTGACGTTGATTCTTCGAGGTTGGCCCAGAGCGTTTGCTTGAGAGCGCGGACGTTCACTTGCTTCGTGGTCCTAGCGTAATTGACCTCAATCTTTTCCACACGTCGCGGGGCATCCACAAAATCGTCATCGTCTCCTAACTCATTGGCGTCATACCACCCGCCCGCTTCACCGACCAGCTCCTCACCATCATCGAATTCGCCTCCAGCTTCATCTGCGCCAAAGGTGAACCCTTCCTCGTCTTGATTCGTCATGGATTCACTATTTACCAAGCTCGCCACGTTTTGAGACTTCAAGAAAAGTTTTATCAGATTGGATGGTTCATAACCGAGATCTGGTGGAAGGAGAGTGTCGGACGCACTCGGTGCTGTGGCCAACAACAGGTCGTCCTCGTCGACGGCGAGTTCAAATCTTCGTTCATCAAGCTCGCTCGGATTTTCAAAGTCATAAGTGAGCTCACCCTTCCCTCTCTTCTTTTGGTTTTTGTTTTCACCGTCGTCTTCGCCGTTAGCACTCGATTTGGCGCGAGGTGGAGCTCTGAATTGCCAGTGTGTCGGGCCAGCCCAGCCCATCTTGCCACCTAAGCCAGATGAAACGATCCACTCCAAACCACCTTCTTGGGTCGGTAGAACGGTATCATCATCCATGGATGTACCATGGTCGCCATCTTCCGCCCAATTTTCGTCTTCGAAACCATCAGCACCGGCAGCCCAGTCCTCTGGCGACTCCTCCGCAATATCTTCATCTTCGTCGTCGTATTCTGCCAAGTTTATCCCTTCGAGCGACGAACCCGTAAAGAATGAGCCCGCACCCTCTGCGCTTTCTTCAGTTGCCTTGGTGGGAGCAACACCCGTGACTTCCGTGAGCATAGCTTGAACTTCATCGATAGAAGGTGTGATGCGCGACACCGACGCCATGGCCGTGGTCGCAGCTTCGATTGAAGCACGCAACGACGAGAGATCGAGCGTCCCCGTGAGCGGCGCGTCCTCGCCCTTCGTGTAGTCTGGCACCTCTTCTGAGTCAAAACAAATATTGCACCCTTTGTGTACGGCTAAGTTTGTCAATAGAAGACCTGAGGCACCACCTTCATCAAACATGGCACTCGTCTTTTGGAAAAGAGGATCGACGACTAACGTTTCGTCGAGCTGCTTCAACGAGTGTGCGTCCGGCATCTCCAAAGTGTTTACGGTCGCTCGTCGTTTCTTTGTTTTCGCTCCATCGCCGTCTTCCGGCAATTGACTCCCATCCGCACCGTCTCCAAGTCCTTGTCGTCCATCATCTTCTTCTTCTTCGCCGTTGGACGAGACTTTGTTCATCCCACCGAGCATCTTGAAAGTTTCGCTGTGGAACGAATCTACGCGCGATGCATAAATCTTCACACCAGCTTCCAATGTGCAGCTCGCCTTTTGAAAGTTAGTTTGATTGTCTTCATCTTTTTCATTCTTCACGATATCGCTGATGTGATCGATCAAAGCCAGGCTCCATGTGTTTTTGGCGTTGATTTTGTTCTCCGACGCGAGCTTGATGCAGTTGGTGTAGAGGTTCAAAACCGCGTCCGCCGACAGCTTCTTGACCGGTTTTGGTGGTGCTTGCGGCGCTCCGGTGAGTTCTTCGAGTTTACTCGGCTTCTTCACCGGCGCAGATTCCGCATTTTCTTCGAGCTCGGTGGCGAAATCCCGCCGCATCTCTTCCGTCGCTTCGCGGGACAGGAGCGATTTTTGTCGTTCCAGCTGATCATCGTTCGGGGATAACAGTCCGGATGGTGCGGGTGATCGGCTCAGCGGGGTCTTCTTCCGCCCACCGCGTTTAATTTTCTGATTGTGTGGCGTCAACACGCCGGACATCGCGTCTTCGTACCGCGAACGCGCCGTCGAGTGCCGCAAATCGCCCGTTCGCGGTGAACTCAATCGTTCCCCTTTTCGATGAAAAATGGCCGCAGACTAAGAATCATACATGGAAACTAGAGCTAGACTAAAAGTCGAGAAGAACCGACGCCTCGAACTTTGCGCCGTCCTCACGCCTCGCGCTTCGGTCGATACATCCACGCGTCCGCGTCTAAACTATCGGCCACCTTTCTCAAATCCTCCATCGCGGATTTCACCACCATTCGATCCACCGCATCGAGCGCGCGACGCTCGTGACGCTCGCGCGCGGTCTCCGCGGACAACCGAGCGCGGGATCGAGACGCGGAGGTGTCGCGCGCCAGGGCGGGGGAGCGCGCACTGGCGGGCGGAAAGACGTTTTCCGTCCACGTCTCGCCTCCGTCGTCGCGCGACATCGCGTTTCACGCGCGCGTGACGCGCGTGAGCCGAGTTGTGGCGCCGCGCTCGCGTTTCGAAATTTCGAAAACTCTCTCGAGGCGCGCGCGCTCGCGTCCACAAAACTCGACTTTTCGCGCGAACGCGCGTGGGTTCGCGCGAACGCGCGCGAACGCGCGGAAAAAGTTTATCTCAAGTAGAATTCACGTCCAAAACGGTCTCGACACCCGTCTTCGCGCGTCGGGACGGGTGCAAAGAATCGAACAAATCCAACCACCTCGAGTCGCATCGATGCGGCTCGCGGGGACGACGACGGAAGAGGTGTCGAGCACGTCCACGCGCGTGTTGAAGGAGGAAGAGGAGCGAGTGATCGGCGAGCTGTTCGAAAGCACTCGTCATGCGACGACGGAAGGGATCTCGAGCTTGGATAGGATCCTAAAGCTCGAGCTTGAAGACGCCGACCGCGCTCTCTCTGACGCGTTGGAGTCATCGGGAAGCGTCATGGCTTCGTTGTCCGCGTACGTATCCGAAGTCGAACGCTCGATGGAGGACGTGAACGCGTGGTCCACGGTGTTTGAAACAAAACTGGTTAATATGCGTAGGAACATCGAGATTATCAAAGGCAGAGACGACAAGCGAGACGTCTCCAACGAGAACAAGCGAGCGCTCGCAGCTGCCGTGCGGGGCTTGCTTGGGGAGTTAGAGTTACCTGTTGGTGTCGAGCGTGCAGTCCGCGAGCATTCACTCGATGATGAACGAGGCATTTTGACCATCTACGACGCACTGCGTCGGCTGTTGGACTTCAAAAGAAAGCTGAGGTACGCTGTGCGCGACGTTTCGACTTTACACGCCGAAACTAACTCGGTCTCACGTAGGGATGGTTTACCAGCAGGGATTGCGACGATGCGAGTCACCGTCGAAGCGCGCGAACAAGTAGAAGTAATAGCCATGCACGCGTTTGAGCGTGTATTTGAGCGCTTGCGAGCGATCGCAGAGGTGTGTATCGTGTTGCTCGTTGGAATTAATTTATTAATATTTCTTGCAGGGATGGGTGCGATGGTCGACGCAAAAAAAAGCGATGAGCGACGCGAACACGTGGGAAGCAATACAAAGGTACGGTGCATGACAGAAATAAATATTGTCACGAATCTCACATCTATCGCTCACAAACGCAGCGACTTAAAGAAATTCGAGAGATTATTTGACGCTTTGTCCGAATTAAGTCCAACAACCGCGGATGCTTTCGCGCGTCTATATTGCCAAAGCTGCGTTGAAGTGATGCGATGCGATATAGTGATGATTATGGACGCGATCGACAAACAAGATACTGAAGCAGATGCCATAAACGTGAGTTCTTCTCGATTTCAATGAACGATGTTGGATGAAATTAAATAATTAATTCGCAGGTCGCGTTTCAAGCGCTAAGGACAGCGATTGCAGCCATGGAGACTGTGGGAAATACGGTGGAAACGTTTCTCGGCACGACATTCCGAATCGCGTCGAATAATCGCGAATTCTATCATCAGGAAATAATTACAGGATTGGAGGGATGTTTGCTCGATTTAATTGAACAATCGATTGCGACCAATAGCGCACTTTGCGTGGCGTTTCTGGCGGCTTTGATTGATACTTCTGCATCGACGCACGCTCTAGGTCAATATGCGTTGACTGAAAGCGTCAATAACTTTCAGGTGCGTCATCGCATTGTTTTCTCTGCGCTCGATTTGATTTATTTATTTGATTTAATTACAGGTCGTCGTAGAAGCGCACATCAACAGCGCTGCGCAGGAATTCGCTCGAGAGCTGAGTGCGCTTCGCTCGAAGCAATCATCGACGCGCAATTCGGGTGGAGAATATGAGTTTCGCATGCCAGAGCTCGATCCGTTGAGAAAAATTATTTCAGCTCATATGCAGCTTCAAAACGTGTTTGCGGCAAATGGTGAACACTCAGCTGATGCTTGTTTTCTGTCGATGTGTGATGTAGCGTGCACGCACATAGAACATACAGCGAGTGCGGTATCCAAGAGGTAATTTTATGCCTCATCTCTACTTTTACTCGAATCGAAACTCACGACTTCACTCAGACATGACAGAGTAAGACTTCAAGGCTATTTTTCACTTGCTCGGTGTTTCGAAAGAGGTGAGAATGAAGGCGACGTTTCTGCCGGACTAGCGGCGCAATTGGACGGATTCATGACTTTAGCGAGCTCAACTTACGTCGCGGAGGTTTGCGAAAAGCATTTTGGAAAGCTCTTCGGGGAGATCCACGCTTTGCGCTCGGGCTCGAGTGTGGGAACGTTTCAGCCTGCCGGCGACCGCCGCGCACACCTACTCAAGCTGTATAAGATCGCCATTCCGAACGTTCGGGGCGTTGAAAAGAGTGTCGAAGCTTGTGCAAAAACCTTGATGAAAGATTTGATTGTCCACGAGCTCGTGTTACGAACTTGGCGAGAACTTGAAGCACATGTGGTTGAGGGACTGTCGTCTCTCAAGGCAGCACTTGGAGACAATAAAACATCCGATGCGATACCAATCGCGCAAGTACAGCACACGTTCGCCGTACAGTCGAAATCGTTTCACTAGCTCAATATGAGTTCCTACTTCCTTCATCGTTTACAACAACTAATAATAATACGGACAGCATCGCCGCGACGCGAGAGAAACGCCGGCGACCTCAAGGTTCTGGCGCTACGACGCCAAAGTACAACATCATCAACGGCTCGTCCTCACCATGCGGGATAATCTCGTGAGGTTCTTCCGGTCCAACGTATACGCTCACACCAGGTCTGAGGTCAATTTCTTCTCGCGCCTCTTCCGCTTCGCTCGCTTTGCGTCTCCACACCTTGAACGCACCTCGTCCGCTTTGCACGAAGAATACCTCGTACTTGCTCGGATGGACGTGACGATCGATAACGGTGCCCGGGGGCAAAGCGACGTGCGACATGTTCGTTATTCCCGGCACTTCGTCGTACTTTAACAAATCTCGCACCATTTCTTCCGTGGCTTGGTGATGCAGCGCGCGCGCCTTGACGGTTCCCAGCGAGGCCGCGCGAACTTTAACCGGTGGATATCGCGCGCCCGACGCCTCGACGTCGCGCGCGAGCGCAGGACTGGGATTGAAACGACCATCGTCTCTAGCGGTCGCCATGGTTGGACCGCGCTTCGACGGTGCACCGGCGCCCACGACCGCCGCGCACTGGCGTTTCGTGGGCGGCCGCACCAGCGGCCTGCAGCCGCATTTTGGGTCGCCATCGCGCGGCGCAAACTAGGTCGGTGCGCGTCACTCGATCGCGATGGTGAGCGCAGGCGCGGGCGCATCGGGCGCATCGGACGCGTCGGGCGCATCGCCCGCTCGTCGCGTGCTCGTGCTCTACGGTTCGGAGACTGGGAACGCGCAAGACGTCGCGGAGCGCGTCGTGAGAGAGGCCAAGCTCAAGCATTACGCCCCCGTGCTCATGACCATGGAGGGATATGACGTGCGAACGTTACCTCGCGAGCGGTGCGTGGTGTTTGTCACGTCCACCACAGGACAGGGTGACGAACCGAGGAACATGAAGAGCTTTTGGAGATTTTTGCTGCGGCGGAGTTTGTCCGCGACGTCTCTGACGAACATGTCCTACGCCGTGTTCGGGTTGGGCGATTCGGGATATCAAAAATATAACGTCACCGCTAAAAAACTTTTTCGGCGCCTGCAAGGGCTCGGGGCAAACGCGATTGAAGCGCTTGGGTTGGGAGATGACCAGCACCCACTTGGGTACGAGGCGGCGTTGAATCCGTGGTTGAGAGAGTTGTGGAAATCTATGCGCGAGATATTTCCGTTGCCACCGCACTTGAAAGACCTCACCGAGGCCGAGCTCTCGAGTGCGCCGTTACCCGCTTGTAGATTCGTCGTGGAAGAGGTTGCCTGCGCAGAGGGCATTGTCGAGGCGAGCGGAGAACGCCTGATGGAGGCACACACGGCGTTGCGACTCGCGCTCGCGGCGGCTGATGCGAGCGACGCTAGCACTTCATTCTCAAAAGCTGAGTACGAAGCTCGCGAATCGCGCGACACAACGTATTACGATGGATTCGTGAGTGAGAATAGATGTTTGACGAGTGACGACGCCGTCAAGGAGGTTCGTCACCTAGAATTTCAAACCTTAGACGCCTCGATCGCGCACTACGAAGCAGGTGATGTGTTAGGCGTGATACCTTTCGCAACGCGTGCCGCCGACGCCAAAGTCTCGGCTCTGATTGAGCGTCTGGGCATGTCTCCGGATGCTTGGGTGCGCGTTTATCCTTCGTCGGCGCCCGAGACGAAGGCTGCATTGTTCCCGTTGATTCAGGTCAAGTACTTACTCGCAGGTGCGATCGATGTGGATTCTGCATCCCCAAGACGTTACTTTTTTGAGGTCATGAGTCATTTTGCCGAAAGCGAACACGAAAAGGAGCGTCTTCAGTACTTTGCCTCGGCAGAGGGCGCTGTGGATTTGTACAAGTACAATCAGCGCGAGCGAAGGACGGTGTGTGAAATATTCGACGATTTTCCGTCGTTAAAACCGTCACTGGCGTGGCTTTTGCAAGTAGCTCCTCACTTGCATCCGCGATATTATTCCATATCGTCTTCTCCAGCGGATACTGAGCGGACGGCGGCGACGCACATCACCGTTGCCGCTGCGGAATGGGTGACACCGATGAAACGGGCGCGGAAAGGATTATGTTCTTCCTGGCTGAACTCTTTGGACGTTGGCACGCGCGTGAAATACTCTATCACCAAAGGAAGCATCAGTTTACCACCACCCGAGACCCCATTGATTCTCATCGGTCCGGGCACTGGTATCGCACCATTTCGATCCTTTGTTCGAGCACGCGTGCTGCAATCCTCCACGGCAAGCGCATTGGTCGTGTTTGGATGCCGTCACGCACGGCACGATTATTTATATAAGGAAGAGTGGAAACAAATTGAAAAAGATGGCTCTTTAATTGGTTCTGGCGGCGATTCACTCGGAGGTGTTGTCGTCGCGTTTTCTCGCATGGTGCCAGAGGCGAAGAAGCGATACGTGCAAGATTGCGTCAAGGATGAAGCGAAACGTATATGGTCCTTGCTCGAGGCTGGAGCGAAAGTCTTCGTAGCTGGATCGGCAGAAAAGATGCCCGCGGCCGTGCACAAAGCGATCCAGGAGGTCGTGCGCGAGCAAGGATTGCTCGACGAGGACGCAAGCGCACGATACATGACTAAATTAGAAACGACTGGTCGATATTTTGTCGACGCTTGGTAGCAGTAGCAAAGTTGAAAAGAATGTAGTAGTAGTACTAAAAGAATGAATCAAAAATCGGTCTGATAGTGAAAAATCATCAGCGTATCGCCCTTTTCTCTTCATGATGCTTGTGTGGATGCTAGACTGACCGTGTTCGTCAACGCGGATACGTGCACCCTTCTTGGTCGACTGGTAAAAGTACGCTTGTGTCGATCCCGAGCTCTCGAGCGGTCGCTTTTATCTGATCCACAACATTTTTGGAAACGAGCGGATCGCGCACGAACAACCAAAGTCCGCCGGATGGCTCACACAACCCTTCATCGCCTCTCGGTGTCGTCAGCGGCCCGCCGCTAATGATGGCCCACGAGTAGCCGCGCTCCGCAAACTCGTCCGATTCCGGTGTTGTGTCCGTGGCGACGACCCAGTACGGACCATAGGTGAACGATGGTAAAAAGTTCAAACCAACGACGAGTTTTGATGGAGTTTCGACGTCTTCCACGATTCCTCGGAGCTTAAACAACCCTCGGGCATTTCTATCGCGTCCCGAGACGCCGTCTCTCCTCGCCGTGTTCCAAATTGAAATCGTCTGCGCATCCACGAGCGTGTAATTCGCTCGCACGCAAAACAGATCGCGACGCGGCTGGTACGACGTCGGTTTTTGTGCCACCACGTACCACTCTCGATCGACGTACTCGGTGAGGTTGAACGGCTGCACGGGGGCGATTGGCGCGCACGCCGTCTCGGGCGCTCTCTGGCGCGCGCGCGTCGCCTGCGCGCGCGCACCGCCGAGGGCGTCGAGAAAGATGCCGAGGACGAGGCAGACGATCGTGCGCGACGCGCGTTTCGTATTCATCGATGCGCGCGATCGGTGTCGTCGGACGCGTTCGCGTGTGACGATTCTCGCATTTGGCCGATTCGTTTCTCGGAGGAACGATCGGGCGATCGCCGCGCGCGCGACGGATTTTATCCGTCGCGGCGTCACACCGCGAACCGGCGCGATGTCGTGTTCGAAGGCGACGTCGACGTCGACGTCGACGTCGACGCCCTCGACGCCCTCGACGCCCGCCGCGTCCAAGCGTCGCGCGACGCGGTCGCCGCGCAAAGCCGCGACGCCGAGAGCGACGCCCGCGTCGGTCGCGGCGTCGGCGTCGAGCGAGCCCGTGGTGGTGGAGCTGAAGGTTGAGGGGATGATGTGCGACGGGTGCGCGGAGAGCGTGACGACGAAACTGATGAACAACGATAAAGGGGTCAAGGTGACGGCGGTGGACGTCGATTTGGCGACGAAGATTGTGCGCGTGTCGATCGATTGCGAGAGCGTGGTGGACGGCGTCACCAAGCTCCCGGCGCTCGTGGAGACCGTGGTGGAGGGAGGGTTCGAGGCTGAACCGATATTTTAGTCGATTTAATATAATATTGTACGAGACACTACTAGTATGGTACAACGCCGGCATCGCGCGCGCATCACGAGACGTAGAGCTCCGCGAAGGCGTTGACGATGGACGGCGACGGCGACGCTCTGACGAGACACGGCGACGACGCTATCGAAATAGATCGCGGTTCAGACTTGGGTGTGTGGAAATGATTATCGTCATCATCATCGCACGCATCGTCGAGCGCGTTGTCATCATGTTTTTGCCGCTCGTCACATCTCGAAAGCACCTCATCGAGCTTGCTTTCGACCGATTCCACGCGTTTGACCAACGCCTGCAGCAAAGCTTCGATTCGAGCTAAGGATGAAGACGATGGCGATGGTGACTCTGACGGCGATGTCTTTAAATTCGGCAGAAGCGTGTTCAGCAGCGCTCGTCCTTTTGCTGGGAACGGCTCCGTCGGTGGCGGCGGCGCCGTCGGCGTCGTCAGCGCGCCGTCGTCGATGGGCTCGGCGTGACGACCAAAATCTCGATCGAGTCGCCGATTGGTGGTGGTACACCGAGAAAGCGCGTCGTCGTCGTCGTCGTCATCGTCTTTTTGGTCTTCTTTCTCGGCGTCGTCGCCCAGTGGCGCGGGCGTTATCGTCGTCCAGCCCGCCAAGACGTGCAAAAGATTATCGGAAGAACTTGGCGTTTTCGGCGGTGTCTTCGGCGCGTCGTCGTCGGATCGACGACGTTGAATCGCGATCACATCGTTCGTCGTCATCGCGTCGCCGTTGGTACACATGTCACGCGCGTCGCCGTGTGTGTCGCGCGACCGTCGGCGTTCACCCAAGAAAAACGCCTGGAGCGGGCGTTGTCGTCCCCGCCGGTATGGGGTGCAGTGAGTCGAAATAAATAAAAGGTTGTAAAATGATGGGCAAAAAAGATACTCAATTCCGGGATTGAACCGGAGACCTTCTGCGCGTTAAGCTAGAAGCGCGCGACTCGCGTCGCGCTTTCCTTGAGAAACGTAAGAATGCGAAGTAAATCGCAATCTCGTGCTTGTCCATATTGTGGCGCGGAGGCCGGTATATGTTAAGCAGACGTCATAACCACTAGACCAATCGAGCATTTTGGCGACGAAATGATCGCTTATTAAGCATTTCATCTGGTATATACACCGTAGTCACAAAATGAGGTCCGCCCCACTCGCGATTTCGCGATTTCGCGATGTTACGGGTTTGTGCGTTCAGGAGGTGCACTACCCGACGGTGTGTGTGAAGAAGTCTCGAACGAATCCCTAAATGCAGTGTATCTATTGATGAATGTCTACTTAGCTACGTTCCTCTCTCCGCTCTCTGTCTCGTCACCGACATCAACCGTACCAACGCCTAAACTGTGAATCGGAGGACGTTCATGCACGAACCCACGCTGCAAGTGATTCCCTCGAGTGCTTGAAGGCGTCGCTCGCGGCGGCAAAGCGGATGAAACGTTCAGTAATCTCGAACGCATGAGTGCGGCTTTCCGTAAATCGTGAATTGGCGAAGGATCCGACGGTGATGACGGAGGCAGACCACCGCCGCCGTGATGACTCACCATCATGCTTTCTGTTGGTGACTTGGCGAGCTGGGGTGCCGTCAGCATCAACATGCCCGTGGTATCTCCGTACGTCCCTGACAGCGTGCGCTTCAGCAGCGACGTTGACGACTTCACGGTTTCACCAAATGACATCGGTGCGCTCGACGACGTCCATGATTCATCAACTGCGCACGCAGTACCACCATCGTTATTTGTCGACATCGGCGACACGCTCAAGAGCTGCGACAAGTTGCTCGCCATGATCTCCGATGTCAATCGCTTCGCTGCCGTGCCACCGCTCCCCGGCGTCCCCATGACCATCGACGGGTGCACTTCATCCTCAATCCAATCATTACTCATTCTTGGTCGTTTCGACGATATTCTTGGCGACGTTCCGACCGACATCGGTGTCGTCGCCGGGCTGTGGGTGTGCCTTTTTTGGCGTCCAGTCGGAGGCGAGAGGAACGACATCCCTTGCGTCGCTTCGTCGCCGTGTTCGTCGCCGTGCTCTCCCAAAGACATGGACGCTCCCATGGACATGCTCATGGAGTTTTCTCGCGACGTCGTGGTCGTGGTCGTGGTCGTGGTCGTCGTTCGTTTCCTCGTCGTTCCAGCGCGTCCTTTCTCGTCATCGTCGTCGCGCGCGGGAATGTTTAGCCGCAATTTAATCTTCGGTGGACGCTGATGTCGTGTGTCGTTTGTGGCGACGCCCGCAACATCGTCGTTCATCTCGCGACGACGCACGCGGACGCGCAATGAGGTCTAATCCAGGGAGGCTGTTTTGTTACAACGTCGACGTCGCGGCGGCGACGAGAATGATTTCCAAGTTGTTCTCGCTCTTCGGCCTCAGCGTCAAAGGTAATCGAAATGAACTCGTCGATGGTGTGAAGTGACAGTCAATGACGGAGAGCTTGAGTATTTGATCCACCGCCGATTCGATGCCGTCGTCGCCGGCACGGATTCGAAGCCGAAGCGGTCTGGAGACACCTCGAACAAGATTGGACTCCATGCCCGTGGTGACGACGACGGCGTCGTCGCCGACCGTACCTAAAGGCGACCAGAAACCACGATCAGGTTGCGTCACCGCACCCGCTTGTTTGCTCCAACCGAGAACACGACCGAAGTCGGCGTCGACCACGTCGACGACGGTTGAAATCGTCACGTTGTTTTCGCGCGCTAAATTCATCGCCGCCCTGACGTCCTCGACGTCGGATTCACCGGCGTGGTGAATGGCTATCATTTTTAGTCTAAGGTCAATTGCTGTGCGCACCGCACCAGTGACTGTCGCGCCAGAAGGAGCGCCGAATTGTCGAGCAATGACTCGACCGTACGAGTCGACGACAGGAAAGCCTGACTTGACGCCGGCGCCAACGATGTGAGCATCTTCGGCGATGATTCGATCTTTGCATACCGTTGCTTGACCTCCACGTCGAGCGATGAGCGAAAAACACAGTCGTCTCGCGTCTGAGTCATCCGCGGCCCATCTCACCGTGGACTCATTCGACACTCGTGACCCGGCTTGACGAGCGCCCGCCTCGACAAATTGCTTCGTCTCAGAGAGTGCAACCAAGTACGACGACGACATATTCTCTCGAAAAACCTTTATGAACGCCGAACGTGTGGCATTCAGCGAGCTATCGTCGTAGTAGCACACCACCGCGTTTGCGATATCGCCCTTTATCGCATCGATGTCTTCTTCTCTCGCGCTCCACCCTCTCATCGCGGCTTCTACGTCAGCCGTGAGCCGTGAGATGTAATTCGTCGCCGCCGTCTCGTCCGTCTTCGTCGACGCACCGAGCAGTAAAGTCAGCGTTGGAAGCGCTTTCTCCATCGTCGTCATCGTAGACGCCGAAGGCATGACCGCCGGTCCAGTTTTCATACTTCCTCGACGAACGTCATCGTTCGCTGATGCCGGCGGTGGCGCCGCGGCGAGCCTTTGCATCTTTTCGTCGACTTGCAAAAGTGGTGTAAACGGTTGACCTAGCATCGATCGAACGGCTGAGATCCGACGTTGCAAATCCGCTGGCGTTCCAGAACACGTCTCTGAAACTGCTTCGCGCGTGGTTGCGTCGAGTATGTTCATCTTAATCACGGGTGAAAGAAGCTCGGCTGGGTATGCACTCGGCGGTCGCCCCGGTTGCACGAGCTGCACTGCGTCGTCGTCATCGCGCGCGTTGGCTAACAATTCAATCCGTGCCGGGTAGCGCGCGCGATGATAGCTTAGAAGACTTTCCCCTTTTAACTCCTCTCGAGCCTCACCGATCGTCTTCCCGCCGATATTTGTGTACGAAAGTTGTCCTTGAAGATGCGGTCCGCCCAACGCGACGACTTCGGCACCCTCCGGGAGATCCATCAACGACGGATCGTCCAAGATTTGACGAACGCTCAGCGGACTCCGCAGCTCGTGCCCGAGTGTGCATAGTATCTGCGCCGAATCCTCCGCCCCAATCTCGATATCTATCGTGTACTGATCTAAAACCGCCACGGCATCGCTCACGGGCGTCCACGCCCATGACCCACGCGTCAACTTTGCCGTGAGCAACACGCCGCTTCGTCCCAAACGCGAGACGTCGAAGAGCTCGCCTGCCACACTCAGCGTGTGCTCATACAGCGCTTCGCGAAGGATCTCTCCGTACGCCACCCGCGACTCGAAATCATTCGATCTTGGCACTAAATCAAAAGCCGCGCCCTCCTTGACTTCCCTCGTCGATCCCCGCCCGAGCGCCTTCTCCGCGAGCGCCTTCGCGTTCGTGCGCGCGACGCCGTACCGCAGCACGTCCCCCTCGTCTCGCACTCCAGCCTGCGCGAAGAGTTCGCACGCGCCTTCGTTTGAAAATGGCGTCATCGATTTCCCTCCCCGATCCGTGTTCGTCTCCCGCAGTAACCGCACCGCGCTCCACAGCGCGCGCACGCACGCCTTCCCGGCGTCGTCCGACAGCTCGAGCGGGACGACGCGCAGCGCCGGCAGCGTCCCCGACGAGCCTCGCACCGCGTACGCCGTCAACACGTGCGCGCTCGGCGGCGATTGCGATTGTGATGACGTCATCGCCGTCGTCGTTCGTTCGCTCGCTCGAGTCCGCGCGTGCGTCGTCCTGGGCGTCTCGAACGCATTCGCCCCGCGCCCAATCGTCACTCGCATCCGTAACGACTCGCGCGCGCGTCGAAGATGCGACGAATGACGCGGCGTGAGATGCGCGTCCCGCGCGTGCGCGAGCGATTGTGCGATCGCGTGCGTCGTCATGGTGACACTCACGCGCGCGTGCGATGCGATGAATCCTCGTCGCGCGACGGCCCACGCGCGCATGCCGAGGAATGCCGACCGACACCGTTCCCCCGGGGGAGGGACGAAGACGCCGAGGACGAAGACGGCGCGAGTCCGATGGGACGACGCCAAGGCGCGTAAAATAGTTAGTGAATGAATCGAAATAGATCGATTAAAGCGTTGTGCTAAAGATGTGGTGATGAATTGTTGTATGGACTAAATGAAGGCGACCGGGGAGACGCTCGCGCGGCGCGAGCGTTACCAATCGCGTATGACGTCTGAAACCGTCGGCGTATGAAAACCTAAACACCGCCGACGTGCGCTCGATAAACAGTCATCGCGTGCAGCTATAATTTACTGGAATGTGATCTAATCTCCTTCAAAGAAAAAGTTCAGCATGTTGTCCGACGCATCGACGCCGAGAACGTCGCCTTTGCCCACCTTTTCTAAATCCAAAGGCGCGAGCAAAGATGGATCGAACGTCGGATCGTCAACGAGAAGGTCCCCGGGGAGACTCAAATCGCCGCCGTGAAAGATGGTATCATCCCCTAAGAACGTGCTCGTGGAAATCTTGGAGCCGTTATTGCTCAACTGTCCGTCCTTTGAGCGGGCCCCAGTCGAAGAGGCGTTGCCGCCGCCGCGGGCATCGTTTCCTTGCAAACGCTTGAGGTATAGTCGATACTTTTGCAAGTGACTCGCGACGTTTTCTCTCGTCAAACCTTGAACCCCCATGAGATCTAAAATACGTTTTGGCACAGCTTTATCGATTCCAAGTTGATTCACTGCGGTCACGAACTGCGCGTGGAGCTCAGCGCTCCACACCACTCGAGGCTTCTTTGAGTTCGAGTTATCCACGACGTCCTTCTTTTCCGCTTCCTTGACGCTCTTGCCTCCCTTCTTACCCGTCGGTTTCTTCCTCGCTTTGCCCGAACTCATCTCGCTTGCCGTCCGATCGACCTCTTCGCTCTTCGAATTCGACCCAGACGTTTTCGCACGCTTGCTCGGCGACGAAGCCTCCACGTCTTCCGATCCCGAGCTCTTCGCCGACGAGTAGTCGCGTCGAACGACGTGTTGCCAAATATTACGCAACTCCTCGATTCGAACGGGCTTCAACAAATAGTCTACCGCCCCGTGAATGATCCCTCTCAATACCACGCTCGAGTCCGAGTTCGCACTCATCATGAGAACGGGTAAAGCGAGTTCAAACTGAATGATCTCCAACAGCTTGAACCCATCCATGTCTGGCATGTGCACGTCGCTCAGCACGATGTCAAACTCTTCCTTTCGCGTTCGCAGAATCTCCAGCGCAGTCTTGGCGGTGGAACACGCGGTGACTGTGCGTTCAACGGCATCGTCATCATTTCGTCAGTCGTCGCGTTCGTTTCGTCGCGTCGCTCGTCGTGTCATATCCCGTCCGATTTGTCAACCCTTAGCTCGTCCAGGGTTGGGTCCCAGGGTGAGTTCCGATGAGGGCCCGATTCCCAATCGCACGCCTCGCGCGCCTCGCGCGAGCGTTCGCGCGTCCATCGCGCGCCCACGCACGATCGAACGTATTCCTTCGCATCGTTCGCCGCCGCGTTCGCGTTCGCGTCGCCGTGTCTTCCGTCGCCGCGTCGTCTCAACGTCGGGGCGCAACGCTCGCGCGCCATCGGTCGCACCTTTGTACTTGCACGCCTTCAGCATCTTCTCCACGACTTTCAGGCACAACAAGTCATCGTCGACGACTAAAACCCCGAGCCCCGCTGGGAAGTCTTTCTTCTCCACAATCTTACTCGGCGCCGTCGCCATCGCACGCGATGGCTCGCGCGCCGCGCGTTGACGCCGCGACGCTCGCGTGCGCTATCCGGACGCCCGGGCGTCGGGATGACGAGATCTAAAGTATCGGTGTGCGAGAGATAGCGTTCGCGTGATATTCAATGCGGGATCTTGGATCACGGCGTCGGTGTGTTTGCGTGATAAATAAAAACACACGGACCTTGGACCCTCTAATGACGCGGACGCGCGCGCGACGCGCGTCTGCGCCAGGGTTGGGTGAGGTCGCACGAAGGCGTCGGTCGCGGTCGCGCGCGCGAGGAAAAACTTGATTATTTAAGGTGAACAACAAATGATGAGGTGCGGTCGACGCGCCCGCGGGTAATTTACACGAAATCCCAGTCGTCGTTTTCCCAATTCTTGCCGCTCGAGGGCCGCGGCGTCGACGACGCGTCGCCCGCGGCGGCGCGGAAACCATCGCGATACGGACTCGCGTCGTCATCGGACTGTTCGCCGTCAAAACTATCGCTTACGTCGGCGTCGATGTCGTAGAAATCGCCGTCGTCGCCGCGGCGCGCGCCGGTTGAAGACCTCGCGGCGCGACGGTTTCCGTAGCTCGCCGCCGTCGCGGCGTAAAACGCGTCTTCTGATTCCTCGTCATTCTCGCGCGAATACCCTCTGCGCGCGCCGTAATCTACCCTCGACTCAACATTGCGGTCATTGACCGGCGGTAACGACCGAACCCGTCCCGATCGTCGCCCTCGCTGCCCTCGTCCCGGTCGCCCGCGCGTCCCCGAGTCCCCCGCGTCCTCGACGTCGAGCAACTCTTGCCTGAGCGAAATCGTCTCCGTCGCGAACGCCACCGCGGTGGCAGTCGTGAGTAATTGCCCGAACAGCATCAACGGATCCAATCGCCATCCCTGAAAGATCAAAATCCCCCCGCACAGCAATCCTATAGAGCTAAAGAACACGTCCTTGTCCCTCGACACCTCCGGCCTCGCCGCCCGCACCTGGTACAGCGCAATCGCGCTAATCATGAGCGACGATCCCAGGACGACGGACGGCCCGAGATCGACTTGCACGAGCGCCTTCACCGCGGGCATCGCTCGCGTCCTCGCGCGTCCTCGTCGCGCGCGTCCATCGCCGCGCGTCCATCGCCGCGCGTCTTCGCGCGTCCCCCCGCGCCGCCCGACCGCGCGGTCGCCTCGCAGCGTCGTCGACGCGCGCGCGGCGAGCGCGTTCGCGCGCGACGGCGGTCGACGCGTCGCGATTCCGCGCGTCATCATCGTCGTCGTCGTCGTCGTCGTCGTCATCGCTCGGCGCGCGCGCCGTCGCGATTCCACGCGTCGTCGAATGCGGCGCGCGGCGAACGCGACGAACGAACGGGACGCGCCCGTGGATTGTGGATTCGATTCGCGTCGATTCGCGCGCGTCGCGCGTCGTCGTCACTCATCGTCGCGTCGCGTCGGTCGGTCGCACCGATGCGCGCGTGCGCGTGCGCGCAGTTCGCCGACGCGCCGTTCGCGCACGTCGTCACCGCGCTCGTCGTCGACGACGTCTCGAATCGGCACCGCGAAGGCGAAGGCGAAGGCGAAGGCGAAGGCGAACGGGACGACGACGACGACGGGATCGCGACGACGTCGCGCGCGAACGTGCGGACGTGGGCGTGGACGGGGGCGAGAGACGGAGCGATCGTGCGATGGGCGCTCGAGGTCGACGACGACGGCGACGCGCTGGGGGCGAGACAGGCGTGCGCGGGACACGACGACGGCGTCGAGGCGTTCGCGAGGACGCGAAGGGCGATGGTGAGCGTGGATGCGAGCGGAGGGGTGTGCGCGTGGGATCGACGAAGCGGGGAGTGCTTACATAAACGATTCATCGCGAGCGGTGGGGAAAGAGTGGGGATGGTGTGCGAAAGAGAAGTGGAATTCGCGAACGGCGTCGGCGGCGTCGCCGTCGTCGTCGTCGCGGAGGCGACGCGGCGACGGCGATGCGAAGTCATCGACCCACTGAGCGACGTTGGCGTGGTGCTGGAGATACCTCAAGAATTGAAAAAAATGGTGGAGATTTTCGTGGACTCGAGCGGGGCGCTCGGTGTGCGCGATGAAGATGGGCGGACGCACGTCTGGTCGTGCGTCGGAGCGCCCGCCGAGAGCGGCGACGACGAATCGCCGTCGGCGCCAGAAGCGAGCGCGTTCGATTTGACTGGGTGGAATAATATCGCTAAACCGATCGTGCAATACATCGGTGACGTGCGCGAGCGTGACGTTTTTCATCACGAGCTCGACACCGCGATCGGACGCGTGTGCGCGCAAGGCAGTGAAGATTGTTGCGTCGTGTCTTCTCCGGCTGGTTCGTTTTCCTTGGCAGATAGATGGGAGTCTTCTCCCTCGAACGTGGTCGTGACTTCGTGTGCACCCGCGAAAGGAGCACGATACGCCCCCGAATCGTACGTGTACGGCTACTCTGATGGGACCATATGTTCCCAGCCATTGTACGGAAGCAGCGCACCGTCGACGAGTTTCCGCGGACACGACGGCGCCGTGCTTTCCTTGCTGGACTGGACTGGCGATAAGAAGGAATCCTTTTTATTATCGGGTGGCAAGGATGGCACAGTTCGCGCATGGGACTACGCATCATCGAAAAATATGGCCGTGCTACGTCACCACCAAGGTCCGGTGCGGTGGCTTCTCCCCGCACCTATGAGTGCTCGCGATGCGAGCTGGAACAACGTGTTCATCACCATCGGCGATGACGGAGTGCTCGGTCTAGTGTCCGCTGACACGTGGGCCGTTAATTTCATCATGCCTGGAAACGGTTTCGGAGTCAAAGAAATGATATGGAACGCACCTCGAGGCGTTCTAGCCGTTCTGAGTAAGGACGGAAGCTTGCACGTTTGGGACATTCTCACGGGGGTGTTGGAGCGCCACTTGACGGGAGGCGCTGTGCAAGCGATGATGGCCAATCTTCGGGAAGGGTCTTTTCACGTCGTGCTCCATGGCATGCTGGGTCCGGCGCAGCGTCAGTGGAAGTACACGAGGAGACGTCCTCAGCCATTGATGTGGAGATGCGTGCAAACAAACGTGTTCGCGATCAGCGCAGACATCAACGCGTTACTGGACCCGGCATCGAATGGTCTCCCTTCGCACGGTGTTAAACGAAGAATCAGTCTCGATTCGATAAAATCATCGCCATCAGTGATAAGCGGATCGTTCGTTGACGAAGAAGTACGCGCGCTGCACCTACTGTTAGGAATGCTCGTGCTATCAACCGAAGGCAACCTCGACGCCAGCATATTTGATGAATTCTTCGCAAACAAGTCGAGATACTCAGACGTGAGTGTCATCGGTGCGAAAGGTTCGGTAACTTTTGACTTACCAGGTGTCCGCAGTATGAAAAAGCCGTCAACAACTCGCGAGCTCCGTCTCTTTATGGCGGCCACGGCCATCAGAATTGTTCAAGTGAGCGAGGCGGTGAGCATGGCGCCGTACGTCGAAGTGATGGAAGCAGTCGAGGCAAGGAATAGGGTAGTTGATGACGCGGATTTAGTTTTTTACGCGTGGCATTGCATGGACAAAGTCGAGTGCGTGCGCCAAGCTTCGAAAAGACTCCTGTGCGCTTGTCTTATGAAATCCTTACCACCGTCTTTCGAGCTTGCAGCGCCGGATGATTTGTTCACGTGCGAGCAATTCGCAAGATGGGATCGCTTGACGCCCAACTCCCAATTCGGGAACGGTTTACTCGGTTTAATAATCTCAAGCACGGCTTGCTTGACACCGAATACGACTGTGCACGACAGCTGGAATATCAAGATCTCTCGCGCCCTTCTGGAGGGGTTGAAATCCCCCAGTAAGACGGTCGTCCTGACCTCCGCTGCTTTATTGACAGAAGGCATCAAGCACTCAAACTGGATGTCCTGTTTAGCCGATCCCAACAAAGCCCTGGAAGAAGTGTTTGAGCTTTCTTCGAAAGTTATGAGCATGTCAACCGATCCCACTGAGTCCATGATCAACCGAGAAGCGCTGAGCGACGTGCTCTCGGCTTTCGCTGGAGCGAGCCCGCCGTTCTTCTTTACGCACATGAACAACCGTCTTCGTAGTCTGGCTCCAGAGCATCCGGCTCACATGCTAGCCTTCATGGCGCTCATGCGCGTCGCTCAGACTAATGTGAAAATGCTGCAAGTTCACGCTGCCTACTTGATGGATACCGTGATGCTAGCGCTGAATCCCTCGAATTCAGCGTTGAGGAAAAGTTGCTTGCAAGGCGTCAACGTTTTATTGACTGAGCTTGGTAAATCCTCATCGATGGCTTTCCATCGCGAGACGCAGCGTTTTACGGCTGCCATACATGGAGCTGTGAAAAACGGTACTGTCATGATCGTATACGACTTACAAACTGCCACGAAGTGGCGAACCTTGGAGGATAATCATACAGATTTAACTGACAGAGCCACGAGTGAAGCCTTGGCGACGAATTGGTCGAATCCACTCGGCCTCCTTACCTCACCCGAAAACAGCGTCAAACACTCTTCAAACGTACTCGTCGACCACATGCGATCGATTTCCATGGATGAGTACGATTCCGGTGAGCTCTCTGTGAAAGCAGTGTCGTTCGATGCGGATGGGAATCAAGTAGCGGCGTATTTGGACAAATTATCGTTTGTGTACATCTGGGATTTAACTCCCTCATGGCGACACACGTTCACTCGAGGTGCTTTACCGTTAGGAACTTCGCATTATATGCCATGCGTTCCCTCTGAAGCGCCTTTGAACGACAGCGATCTAGGAAGATCGGGCGAATCTGTGGTCGAGTGCTCTTTGAAATTCGTCAAGTCACGTCAAATTCGCCTCGTACATGGCGAAGTGGATATGGTTTTCTCGTTCGTGTAGAACGTACACGCGACAAACGACCATGAAAATTAGAAATAGCTTAATAGATTGTATTCCAGCATAGCCGTAGACCGAGTTCGAGTAGTAAACATAGCGTCTCCATCTCTTCTTTGAAACGTCTCGCGTCGTCCGCACTCGCACTCGCACTCGAGCATCCAGCGATCACCATCTTAAGCCACACTGCGCGGTGCCTGCGCCCTTCATGGGGTTCACCAGCCAACCCCCGCTGAGTTCGCTCGGTGCACGCGGCGGGTTCGTCCCTGGTGCGCCCCCGACGCAGGGATGGCGCGAAGAAGACGTCGCGGCGTCGGTTTCGACGGCGCCTCTGGCACCACCGACAGCGCTCGTTCCGCCCGCCGTGCCTTCGCCCACGGCGTCAATCGCGCCTCAAGCGGTGCCGCCGACGCCGGCAAACGTAACAGTGTTCAACCCGGGCGCCATCGCGCACACGGGAACGCTGGCGATGCCGTTGGTCGGACACCCTTCGCCGGCTCAGTTTGCGCCCTCTGCGGCGCCGCAACGCGTCGTTGGTGGCGTCCCTGTGTCTACGCCTTCACCGAGTGCGTCGACGGTGACGTCGTTGAGAGGTAGAGAGAGATATTGTAGCGGTGGAGCGTGGGTTGGCCCAGCGCCGGGTTGGCCGAAGCCGCCGGCTTCGGCTACGATTGAAAACACCGACGTCTCTCGAGTGAGACAGAATAATTTATCAATCGTGAACACGCTGCGAGAAAAGTATCAGCTCGCCATGCAAGGCGCACCGCCGATGAAATTGAAGGAACTCGAAGGGATATCGAACAAAATCGGTGGGTTGTTCGTCTTCTTGAACAACACAGGAGCTGCGGCGGGCGCGGACGACGAGAACACCATCACGGAGCCCGTCGTGGAGGCGCTGGTGACACTCTCTGACTGTTTAGCGTCCGGAAACACACCCGCGGTGAACTCAATCTTGCTGCATCTCTCGCAGAAGCACTGGGAAGAAGTTTCCTATTGGTTCCCGGCGCTCAAGAGACTCGCCAGGTTCGCCGCGGGCGGTTGAGTTGAAACAACCTGCTTCATATCGGCGATAGCACTATTCTTAATCCTTAGTACCCCGTTTTCATTGAATAGCGACGATGATGCACTTCAAATCTATTTCTTTTACGATCTCGCCTAGTCTTCCAGGCATCGCGTCGTCACCCATTCCGAGGTACTCTTCTGTTGTTACCCAGCTCAACCCGCTCGGTTGATCGATCGGAGCGGCGCTAATTAATCGTTCGATCCAGCCTCACTTTAACGCGCTCCCCGCACGTGCGGTCACGGATTCTCCACACCGGCACGAGTATTTAAGCATCAAGTCGCGCCCGTCGTCGCGCAGTCGCAACGATGGGTTCGTGTTGCTCGAAAAGCGTCGACGCTCCCGAGGCCGAGGAGACGGAGTTCCAATTACGAAAGACGGCCGATGGACGACGTTTGGAGTCAGCTGCGAGCTTGAAATCCTCGGAGGAGCTAAGAACTAGCAGTGGAAATATGAGCGGCGATATCAGTGGCATCCTTCCGAGGAGCGATGACGACAAGCACGCTTCGACCGCGTCGAAGACTCAGAAGCCAAAGAGCAAGGATTTCAAGGAGAAGAAGAAAAGCGCGCTGGCGGCGGGTAATGAGGACGATATGATTGATGAAGACATACAAAGGATCGATACGTTCACTCCGCGTCGGAATGAATCCTTGAGCGATCAAACGCGAAAGATTCTCGCCGACAACGATGACGACTCTCGTCTGCGCCTGGACATCCGCGATAAAGCTACGAAGACGGAAGAAGCTGTGGAGTTGAGCGCTCGACTTAAGAGATACGAAAATGAACCTAAATTAGCTCCCAACGTGTTACCGAAATGGGAAGGTCCTGAATGGATCGCACCACCGGATATCAAGCAAGAAGATACGGTGCAAAAGCCAAAGGCATATGCCATCGGCGATCTTTCTCGAGGCGACCACGTACTGCGAGAGAGAAACGTGTTCGATATAGCTGACTTTTCGACGTATATTCCTGGAACTGGTCCGATTTTCAACGGACCGACGCCGGAGATGTTGAAGTCTTCGGCCAAGGAGGCCGGATTGAACTTGAGTAAAATTGGAATGTTGGCTATGCTCGCAATGACTTATGTGCCGAACGTCGTCTTTTCCGGAAAGCTTTCGCCAGACGCCTCGACGGCATCGCATATTCGCAGATTGCTTGCGTTTGCGTCCACCATTCTGATCGTGTACGTGCTGCTGAGTTTAAAGATACAAATTGAGCGCATGTTTTGGCGCGCTTCGTTGGTTCAGTCGCAGATTGCCACGGCGATCATCTGTGCGATCTGCTTCACGTGGCAGGTGACGGTTATTTATAGCATCGACTGGTTGAGCAATAACCGAGGTGTTTTCTCTTTTCTCTTCGCTTTCATAGGTGGATGGTTGGTAGTGAGGAAGCACGAGACGCGTCTTCAATCTCGAGCAGAGATCGATGCAGTGTTATCGGCCTTCTTGGAAATTGAAAAGAATGCAGCACGCATGACTGAGCTTATGGGCTTACCTGCCGTGCGTACAAATGATATGCAGTACATGAACGCAGCGCCGGTGTGGGCAAGGTATCGCCCTGACGAACTCGTTCCTTGGCTCAACAATTTATTGACTACCGTGTGGCCGTTCTACAACAAAGCAGTCAGTGGTATGTTGCGAGAAATACTTGATCCGCTCATGGAAGCGACTAGACCGTCTATGTTGAAGCGTTTGACGTTTAAAGAACTTGATTTTGGTGAGAACCCATTCGTCTTCAGAAACTTCACCTACGTAGGTACGAAAGCTGAAGGAATGGCGACGAGCATCGACGTAGATTTTGCTTGGGCTGGGAAATCGAACATCGTCCTCGCTGCAAAGACGCACATTGGAGCGGATATAAATATTGCGGTCAAAGATCTCGAAATCTATACGAAATTGAGAATCACTCTCAACCCGCTGGTGCCACTCCCAAGTCCGCTCGGTGGTTTAACAGTTTCCATGACAGAACGACCCATCGTTGAATTTCATTGCGAGCTTCCTAGTGGTTTGGATGTGCTGTACAATGTCGTCGATAAATGGTTGGAAGAATTCGTTGCCGACCTACTTGGTGACATGTTCATTCAGCCCGAACGACTAGTCATACCTTTGAGCTTCAACTTCGATCCAATTACCATGCCGGACGGAGAAATCAAACCCTTCAAGTGGTACGATACTCACATGTTGCAATTGCGTAACACTGGGGTTCTCAAGGCGACTGTGGTGCGAGCTGAAAACATTCCGAGAACGGATCTACTTTCGAAAACAGATCCGTATGTGAAGATGTTCGTCAAAAAGCATGGGTTACAAGTGCAAACTACCACCATGATGAACAACGAAGATCCAATTTGGAATGAGACTTTTTACATTCCGGTCGATGACGTTGACTTACGCACGCTGAAAGTAAGCGTGCTCGACTATGATTCAGACCCGCTTAGCTACGAAACTCGACTCGCGATGACAGAGGTGCGGATTGATACAATCAAAGACGCAACGGAAGATGGCGCCGAAAAAGAATTGTGGCTCGATTTCCCTGAGCAGGTAGCTGGGAACGTGAAGAAGCCACCGATGCGACTATTGCTGAATACTCAATTCATACAATTTGGTAGCGTTGCCGCAAAGGAGCTCTTTGCGGGGCTCGGGTTGTTGACTGTTCATGTGATTCGCGGAATCAATCTGCAGGTGATGGACTCAAACGGGTTATCTGATCCCTACGTCAAAGTCAAGCTTCCAGTTGAGAGCATGAGTTCAAGCTCCGCCTTGATGGATAAGGAGACGCGCAAAAGCGCGCGTAAGAAAAACAAGGATGGAAAAGATTTCATCGTGTACACTTCCAAGGTACATTACAAGAATCTCAATCCAGAGTTCAATGCAAGATTCGAATTCTCCCCGGCGAGCGAACAAAGCAAGGTCATAATCGAGTTGTTCGACGTCGATTCAACCTTCCCGATCGGAACAAAGAGTAACTTTATGGGTAACCTTGAAGTACCCATCGCCACCATCTTAGAACACGGTGGATCAATGGAAGCTAGGTTCAAGGTTGGTAACGCTAAAAGTGGGGAACTAGATATCGCATTCAACTGGCAATCGTACTCGTGAATTCATCCATCGCCGACGTCGACGCCGGCTGCGGCTTTTCCTCGAGCTGTAGCTCGCACCTGCGCAGCAGCGCGCCGACGACGTTCCGACACTCGTAGTATTAGAAGCTTGTAACACACTTCACATCACATTAGAATCGTACCCAAAAGTGTCAATCTGCGCTGGATACCCTGGAATGGGTAAGCTTTGACCATCGTACTGGAGTGCAAAACTCTCATCTTTTCTGAGCCGATCTATCTGCTTGCTGACTTCTGTGCACCACTCAAGTTGTGCCCCGCGATCGGCGAGAATCGGCGTGGAGACTTTTACGACAACAAATTCCGATTGCGCTGCGTTTCGAGCTAACTCTACGCTCGTTGATCGTACAAGCTCGTCAAGCGCAGCATTCGCAACTTTGAACGCAACGGCGTTCACTGCCGATGCACGTGGTGATTGATGCGAAAATATTGCAACAACTTTTCGGCGTCCGATGAGTGTGGGCGCCGCCATCATGGACGGCAGTATGGTCTTCAGTAAAATTCCAACGGCGGCAACGTCTTTACACAGTCGGATCCATTCACTCGCGATCGTATCTCCGATTAAAGGCGTTGTAAGAAACTGGCGCTGCCATCGACTCGGTAATTCTCCTACATTCGCGAGCAAGACTTGAACGTCGTCACCTAGACTATACTTCGACCTCGATACAAAATTTTCCAACTGACGTTGGTCAGTCAGGTCAAAAGATGATGTTATCAGTCGGTCGCCGTCCCAGAAAGCGTTCTTGAATTCTTGCGCGCACGCCGTGCTCTGCGTCGCGGCCGCGAGTTTAGTCATGGGTGATTTTCCCAGAATACTCTTTGCCAGAGTGAAACCGACGCCATGACATGCGTCCGCGAGAAAATACGTCACAGACTCGGTCTGCGCATGCACGACGCTTGCAAAACATCGACGATAGCCCAACTGAAGAAGCATACTTCTATGCGCGCGCTTTTTTGACTACAAATCTACAGCTATATCTTGTCGACGTTGGAGCTCGAAACACCGTTCACCATCGTAATGATATGTTGCAAGTTTTGAACACGCTCAAGCTGACTATAACGCAACCGAAATCCATCGAAAGCGATAATAGGCTTAATCTTAACCTCATCGAGATAAATTGCTTTGGGATATCTTTGACTGAAATGCGTCAAGACGATATGTTTTACTCCAGCGTCTGCCGCAATTTGAAGTGCCTCAGCGGTGGTGGAATGTCGTTTCCGCACCGCATGGTCACTCAGTTCGTTATCAAAAGTCGCCTCATGGATCATCAAGGCACACCCTTTTGCTGCACGGGCGAAACCTCGCGACGGTCTGCAATCTCCAGAGTAAGCCAGACTCCACCCAGATGGCGATCCGACGACGAGGGCCGCGGCGTCGCGACAGTGTTCAACGGCCACGGCCTCAAATCGACTCAATCCACACAACTGCATGAGACGGCTCTCCATAGACTTAGCCGAGGCATTGGATTGATCAAAAATTGAATGTCGTTGATTTCCTTCATCTAGTGGCGGCGGAGGTGGCAGAGGTGATCGCGACACGCTCTGCAATTTTGTGGGCGGCGGAGGCGGTGGCAGACGGCCAAATGGTCCTGCAAACAAGTCGCGCGAATGGACGAAATGATATAGATTTTGGGACACACCGCAAGTATGTAGCCATTCCTCGAGGACCCTTGGGCCCACAAGCGTCAAAGGCGCGTTGCAAACGCGAGCATGTACTTCCAATAAACCACGAACACCAAGCATGTGATCTGCGTGATGATGTGAAATCCAAACAACTTTCAGATTCTTGACAATCCTTTTCATCGTCGCGCATCCAAACATTCTTTGAATCGAACCCACGGTCCCCTCACCGCAGTCTAACATCATCCATGTTTTGGACGTTTTCGCCGCTACTGACCGCGGCAATTCAGTGAGGATGCCGCTACTCCCCCGATATTTGTTTGGCTCGGCGGACCCAGTGCCAAGGAAAATCACCTCGGTATCATTTTCTATCTTTTGCTTCTTCCTCCCTATCAAGCCCCGCATTAAGCGCGATTTCAAATTTGACGCCACGGCTTGACTTGTCTCAGCATCTCCGTTTTCTTCGAGATCAACCATCTCTTTTCGGTGTATTCTGGTGAGTGATGCTTGCGCTGCCGCAGCGAGCTCTGGGTGTTTCGTCGCAAGCTCATTCAGTACTGCGTCGGGATCAACATCATCAGGACGAAACACTACATGATCTACCTCGCACTTCGCGACAGTGTTCTTCCGAATATGCACACAAGCACACAGCCCAAGGCTTGTGAATTTATCACTCACTCGCTGTTTGGCATCGCTGTCTCCAAACGCCCTCGGAATGGGAAACGATTCCGCATCGACTGTGTTCAATCGCAGAGACATTCGGGCGCTAGCGCGAAAACCCAGTTCATTTTGAGCACGGCAGAAAAAGTGCTCGCAATCGACTGATTCTAACCATGACTTATAACCAGGAGCGTCCGCGACGTCGGTTGGCGAACAATGGAACATTGCATCCAGTGAGTGCAGATCCTTTGATGCGAAGCAATTCAGCGTCGGATTCTGATCAAGTCGTGCAATCAAATCCATACTTTTCACATGAATAATCGCAATGCGCACACCAGGCGCATCGTCAAATTCCTTGACTTCGCAAACGTAACCCACGCACGCCGTCTTTGTATTGTCCGTACTTGTCATTTTCACACGAGATGACGGCGACGCCATCTTATCGTCTTCTACGCCTTCACTTTGTTCGCCGCCAATATGGCCTCCCTCATCTACATCCTCCTCTTCATCACTCGTGGTCGCCGTCTGACGCCTATGATTCTCCCACTCGCAGACTAGACATTCACATGTGTCTTCAAGAAACAGCGGCCAGACCGTCACAGCGTTGTCGGCGTAACACCCAATACCCCCACACCGTTTAGAATTCGCGCACAGCTCAACTCCATCAACTTCAGGATGCACCCACCGCGTACATTTCCGAGCGCCCTCAACTTGGGCGCTCGTTCCGCTCGGCCCCACCACTGCCAACCGTTCGTGCCCATCCGCGGACAGGCGCAAAATCAACCCCGTTAGCCCCCCCAGCGAGGCTGCGGAATCGTCCGCGGCGAACACAGCTCGCAATTTTCCCGTCGGTCGAATCTTACACTCCAGCGCGAGCCTGGCGAATCCCTCGGGGACGTTGAAGGCGTACTGCGACCCCGCGTGCGTGGTCACCACGAGCGCGGGCTCGACGCCATCGACGGAGGCGTTGAGCGTCACCACTCGAGCATCACCGCGCGCGAGCGATGGTGGCGATTTTAACGCCTCATCGTCCATGTTGTTTGACCGCGCAGCGCGAGCGCTCGTGCGGCGTCGCGCGATGACGATTTCTCCCGCCAATGCACTTTTTGGGAGACTCTCTGAAACCTCTGTTGGGTCGCGTCCCATAAGCAGACGCGCCGCGCCCTGCCGCAAAGGGCCATGGATGACTTCTACGTGCGGTACTACGTCGGACACAAAGGCCGATTCGGGCACGAGTTCCTCGAGTTCGAGTTTCGCCCGTGCGGCAAGCTTCGATACGCGAACAACTCAAACTACAAGAATGACACGTGCATTCGTAAAGAGATGACGGTGTCGCGCGAGATGCTGAATGAGGTGGCGCGAATCATCAAAGAGAGCGAAGTGATGAAAGAGGACGATCGAAATTGGCCCGAGCCCGATCGTGAGGGGCGACAGGAGTTGGAGATTGTGTACGGAGACGATCACACATCCTTCACGACGTCAAAGATTGGGTCGCTGTTGGACGTACAGAATAGTAAAGATCCGGACGGCTTTAGGAACTTTTATTACCTGGTGCAAGATTTGAAGTGCTTGGTGTTTTCGCTCATCACGTTACACATGAAGGTCAAGCCAATCTGAGGGATGCGCGTGGCGGCTTCCTCGAACTAGCGTTTAGAATTTTAACGATAGATTTGTGTGATTGAAACACGCTAAGGTCTACGTCTATTCGCTCACTTGAGCACTAAGCGATTATCTATATTTTTTGCGTTCCTCAGACGCCTCGTTCCTTGTCAAAGTGGCATCGGCGGAGACGCCGTAAACAAAAGCGGAACATCGGTCCGAATGACGACCTTGTCCTCGATGAACTGGTTACTTGTTGAGATCAATCCACCGGCGTTGAAAGACATCACTTCATCGTTCAAATCCCACTTTAAACCAACGGTTGACACGCGCGCGTCGCCTTGTAATGGCACCAATCCACAGTGCATGAGTTTGTAACGTGTGTCGCGTTTGATGATTGTTTCGCCCGCGGGCACCGCGCGCGCCATCGAATGGTCTCCAATCAGAACAATCTCGAGCTCTGGAAAATCAAACAGAGTCTTCATGTTGTATAAAACGTGGTCCAGCCGTCCTCCAAGTGCGCCCAAGGTGAACACGCGCTTGACTTCCGGCTTGTGTTTCACTATGGCTCTCAGACACTTGACAAAGTCTGTCGAATCCTGGTCATCGCTTTGATCATCCAACAGGCATCCGTACGCTTTGTTATCGCGATATAACGACGCAACAGACCCCCATACGCTATCCATATCACCCACGATTCGATGAGGGTGCTTAAACACGTCATCTCCGTTGTAGTTCAACTCTTTCGTCGCCGCGTCGTACGCCGCTCGCAAGTCTTGCACGCGATTCGCTCCGCCGTCCGCGCACACTCTGTACGAACACGACAACCACAGAGACAGTGCGTGCGGAGGCAGGTCGTAGTTCAACAAAACCACCGCATCGCGCGCTCTTTCCGCGGTTTGAAGGTCTTCCATCGTTCGCATCGGCGTGAGGTAATTCGTCGCCGTGGGTACGTCTTCGTGCGTCGTCGTCATCCCCGAGGCGCGCGTGCGACGACGATACGTGCGCGAAATCGGTGCACGATAGGTATGTACTTCTACGCGTTGGGATGTCAAATTACTAGCGCGCATGCGCGCGGTCTTGTTGTGAGGCAGGCTTCTACGGGTGTCTATTTGGTCGCCGCCTCTGCTGCGATTCTTCCGGAAACGAGCGCACCGTCGAACGTGGAAGAGCTTCGATGATCGCCTGCGATGAATAATCCATTGCCTAAAACGCTCGAACGAGCAAAGTTCGTCGGAGGCTCTTGATTGGGCTGCGCGTACGGGATGCGATAGGTGCGTAACAAACGCCACGTCGCAACTTGGTCGTCACCAAACCACGAAGAAAGTTCATCGCGAACCTTGGCCTCCATCTTAGCGTCGTCTTCGCTCGGGACACCAATGATAGACACAGAAGCCAACGCTTTCCCGGATGGGGCATAGGAAGGCGCCACGTTACTGGGAAAGCAGCAATTATTTACGATACCCCCTTTGTTGTCGCCGTCCAAATACAAAATGGCATCATCCGTTGGTGCCTTGTCCATGGAGAAATACAGGCACATCGTGCCGACTGCGGACTCTGGTTTACTTGGACTCTGCTCCAAGGAGCCACCGAGTAATCTGGCCGCCTCAGGCCCTTCACACGCTATGATGACGGACTTGTTTGCCGTCACTGTTTCTCCGTTGTCAAGCGTGAGCGTTCTAGACATGTCAGCGTCTCGCTCGCTCAATGTCGTCACCTTGGCGTTCACACGAACTCTGTCAGCCGTGAGATAACCGCGCAGCTGAGCGCTCACCGCTCCGATCCCTTTGGCCGGCAGACAGTTCTGCCCAGTCGCAAGCATGCGCATCACGAAATTGAACAGTCTGCTCGATGTCGTCAGCTCGCGGTTGAAGAAAATCCCCGCCATAAATGGACGAAAAAATCGATCAATCATCTCATCACTGAATCCAGAATCCTTTAAACGCTTCATGATCGTCGTCTCTCCGTCGGCTGACATCATTTCATCCAGCGTTCCCATCGCTAGCAAGGTTTGGAATCGCACCAGCCCGACGAGCACCTTGTCCGCGACGCTCCCCACCGGATTCGTCAACGACTGTAACCCATCCAGCGGGTGACGAAACGGATCCGCCACGCGATGAAACGCACCGTTGAATCGCACGTCCGCGCCTGCATAAAACGGCTTCAACTCCAACGCGTCGTAGTTCAACACTTTCTGCGCCTCAGGATATCCAGTGAGAAAGATGGCAAAGCCTCGATCGAGCAAGAACCCATCGACGATGTCTGTGCGCACGCGCCCGCCGACATCGTCGCTGGATTCAAGCAAAACGTAATCGGCCCCACGTTTTTCTAGTTCGTTACACGCCGCAAGACCGGCTAGTCCGCCACCGATGACGACGACGTCGGCTTTATCTTTGTGCGCCAACGTCGTCGTTCGACGTCGACGCGCGGCGACAGTTGGCCGATTCGAGCCACGAGCGTCGGACGCACGACACACATTCGCACACGCTTTTGCTTTCGTCGCGTAAGCTCGCATGATACACGACGCGCGACCGTATGAGGCGGTGAAGTCGAAGTCGAGTTCAACCTTAAATTTATTGCACAAGAATGTTTACGCGACGCGTCGACGATAGACCAGCTGCGTGCCGTCCTCTAACTCGCTCACGCGCATGTCCTCGTCGAGGTAAGTTATGCGCATGGTGACCTCGGACTCACCATCGGCGATTCGACCCATGACGTCGCCTACGGGAACCGTGGTGCCATTCAAGAAGTTCAACGCTGGCAAAACATTGGCGTCGTCTTGCCGCACCGTCGTCGACAAAGATCCCAGTGGCATCGCGATCGTGTCGTCGTCCAACACCCGAGTCGTACCCTTAGTTATCACGGAACCGTATCCAGAGAAAAGCGGGGCGAATCCGAGGAGTGGGACGCCCAGCGAAGCCTTGACGATGCAGTCGCTCTCGAGCGCGCCTTCGGAGATTTTCTGCAAGCACGTCCCGCAGCCGCCGCCAAACATGCTCGTCTGATGCTCGTGCGCGCCGTAAAAGAAGTCAGCATTCTCACCAAGGAGCTTACCCACGGCCCAAAAAAACGGGGACGAGCGGAACGGAAAACCGCTGCTCTCGTACACCAACTCCCACGTTCCGTTGAGCCGCTCGTCTCGCGCCGGCGCCGCCGTGGGATTCGTCAACGAGCGCACAAGCGCGCGCATCTCGTCGCGCTGCTGCGTCGTCGCGGCTTCACCGCGTCCCGCACACGCGGCCAGGGCGTAAATATTCATCTTACACGGCCCGTTCTCGATAGAATCAGAAGAGGACGACGACGAAGATGTGACGACGTCATCGCTCACGCCGACGGCGCGCGGCGTGGTGTGCGCGCGGCGCGATTTCACAGCGCGTCGTCCACGGGACGAAGACCGGGATTTGACGTCAGCGACGTACGCGCGAGAGTTCGCGGTGGCGGACATCTTCGACGTCGAGCGCGAACTGGCGTCGGCACCTCCCTCATCTTGTGGAAAAGACAACCTCCGAGAGGCGGGCGCTTTCTTTCTTTCGCAGCTGGCGGACAAGACTATTGAAAAACGAATGGTGTTACAGCGTCTTTTAAATTGCGAGCGCGTCGAAAATTTTTGGAACAACGTTCGCAGTGGTGAGACCGGCGGTGATGTCCTGGGCGAGCTCGACGAAGTAGAGTGCGGCGCGGCGCATGTGCACCGTGCCGACGGAGCCGCTCTTGTGCCCGGGCTTTTGCACGCGCGGTTTAATCTCTCGCACATAGAGGCGAAGGGCACCTTCGAAACTAATCTTAGCGAGGGATCCAATCGCGAGAACAACGACGTAAAGAACGATGTGGCCGATGATAGCCTTCGCGGCAATCAAGGTGAACCACTCACGGATTGTCGTTGGAAACGCCGCGACTTTCGTCGGCTTTTCGCGCCAAATCGCGCCCACTATGAATGCAAGCATGTAAAACAAGGTGCGCCACATGCGGCGGTAGCACGTCTGCGCGGCGACAAGAATGTGACCTCGGCTGTTCAGCGGGACAGGGAAAAGAAGAATCGCCGCGGACGTCAAGGCGAGGAAAGAAGCGCCTTGCGTCGTCATCACCGTCCCAGCCTGGAGGCCGGCGTTGCACCAATCCATGAGAGGTAAAACCAGTCGCAGCCCGACCGCACCGAGTACTACACCACCCTGCATATTGGCTGGCGACTCACCAGTGGCCAAGCGGCTGATTACGATCGCCATCATATAAGCGAATGCGAGTAGGTAATCTCCGACGACGATGTAAGGATGCTCCATCTCCCAAAGCGGCACGCTGCCGTATCTCCAACGAAGCACGAAGAAAGGAATGGCGGAAGCATTCATACCAGCAATCGATGGCCATGCGTACACCTTATGAGGAGCTAGAGCGCCGAGAGAACTTTGCGCCGGTCGCTTACTCGAGCTCTGAGTGCTCATCGTACCCTTCGTCAGGCAGCCGTAGGCGCAGCTCATGCAGTAAATAATCATCATTAACTGCGCGTAACTGCTGTCCACAGTCCACACGATAACGGGAAGTACTAAATAGTAAAAGTTTCGGCTGCCTAACCACATTGAAATGACGTGGAAAGTGCGACCGACGGTTCCGACTTGCTCTGGATGCAAGCCAACTTTAGTGAGAATGTTAGGAACCAAGTGTTTGGTGATGTTGATTTGACCGATGATGTAACGGCGGAATAAATTGTGACACCAGAGTAAACCCACGAGCAGAGGCACGGAAAGACTGTTCGGCTCTTCATCGATGTCGTTATCGAGAAGCGAAAGTTTCCAAGCCTTGGTTTCTTCCATCTCTTCTTCAACCATCATCTTTTTCCTGATGGCTTCGAGTTCTTTGCTATTGAACGTTTTCGGCACACTTGGCGCATCAGTAGAGTACGACTGCGATGTGAATAGTGACCTGGGCGAAACGTGAACTTGATGATCGAGCGACGGTCGCTTTTGCGGTAATGGCGACGCTAAAGCGTGCTGCGGGAGGATATCCAACGCAGCATCTCGAAGCACTGTGAGCATCTTGTCAATCTTGTCCGCCGTGTGACTGGCGTGCGCATATAGACGAAGGGACGGCGGGGGGCGGTGAGACGGTAAAATGACAGGACTGACTCGAGCCACGCACACACCAAATCCTTTACTTCGCATACGAGCAGCGATGCGATGCAGAAGCATGTTCTCGTCCCCGCTCCCAACGCCGGCCGAGAGCTTGACGGGGATGACTGGCGAGTCGGCATCTGCATCAGTAGTCATACCGGGAATGTCTCCACTGACGAGTGCGCTGCGAGTACGTCGCGCCGCGTCATGAAGCTTTTCAACCATGGCCGGTTCAGCTTCGATGCGGCTGATGGCGTGTAAAGAAGCCGTCGCGAGGTAGGGCGGTAAGGACGCTGAGAAGACGTAACCACTTCCCATCAAGCGTTGGTAAGCCACGACTCCCGTATCTCCGGCCACAAAACCACCCACAGATGCGCACGCGTTCTCCAACGAAGCACAAATGACATCAACAGAGCTGCTGGGTAGTCCAACGTGTTCAATCAGACCACGACCACTTTCACCCATGGCGCCAAAGGAGAACGACTCATCGAGAATCATTCGTGCATGGTGATGATCCTTCAAAGCTACAAGTTCACGGAGAGGCGCACATCGACCGGTGGAGCCAAAACATGCTTCAGTAATCAACCATCGACGTCTGACAGGTCGGGTGAGCCTCGCAGACGTGGAACCATCTTCGGTTTCAATTTGCGCAAAAACACGCGCCGCATCAGCAGGATCGGCGTGATTGTACCATCTAATTTCGAGCTTCGCCAAACGTAAACCAGCGATGATACTCGGTCCAACGCCTCGATCGACCACAGCCACATCACTTTTTGACGCTAAAGCTTGAATGACACTGGACGCAGTGCAAACGCCGAAAGAGTAAAGCACAGCTTCACCCACGCCGAGAAATTTCGCAATCTTGGCTTCCAAATCCATGTGCGGACGGAATGTGCCATAAAAACCACGAGGTGAGCACGATCCGAGACCATAGCGATGAATAGTTTCAGCGCACTGAGATCGCATGGTTTCGTCGAGGGTCAAATCTAAGAAATCTTGCGAGCTAAGTACCATGTCGTACGAATCCTTCATCTCGGACTTGGCGAACTGCTCAACCTTGGCATCTTCGAGTTTCATCTCTTCGTTTACCTTGCTGCCCACGGAAACGGGGGCCCAGTGGAGTCGAGACGCAGACTCCAAAGCCTTTTCTCTGTTTTTTAACGCGTACTCTACTCGTTTCTTACTCTCTTTGTGCTCTCGCTTTTCGAGCTCCTCGATGGAACCCGGAAAAAATCGGTTCGCGGGATACTTCTTAAACTTGAGGCAAAGCTCGTCGGCAATGTCAGAAATCACGTGCAATGCATTCTCCAGATCGGCCCTCTTGTGCGCAGCAGAAATGCAGAAGCGCACACGCGGCAGCGTTATCGGCGTGGCGGGAGAACCGACGACGACCACGGCTAAACCACGATTGAAAGCAAGACGAGAGAAATCGCCAATCTTGTATGGTTGATAGAGCATGACGGGCATGATTGGTGACGGATGATGGCCGAGAACTTCCAAGCCAAGCGCTACTAAGCCATCACGAAAAAATTCCGAGTTTGCTCGGAGCGCATCAAGCTTTTTCTTTCCGATATCTGTGCCGTCTTCGCCGGAAATCAAACGCAAAGATGAGAGGACTTGTGCGCACACCGCCGGCGCCATGGAAACCGCCTCGGTGTACCCGAGCGAAAAGCGCTTCACGGCTTCCACAACCTCTTTATCACCCGCCACGTATCCACCGGCGGCACCGAATGACTTGGTAAAAGTACCCATCATGACGGTGATGTCCTTGGTATCAACGCCAAGCTCTTCACACACGCCTCGCCCCGTCGGACCGACGGCGCCGATGGAGTGTGCCTCGTCCAAGTACACGTGCGCGCCGTACATTTTCGCCACCTCCACGATCGGCTTCAAGTTGCAAACTTCACCTTCCATGGAATAAATACCTTCCACGATGACGACAATCTTGTTGTAATTGTATCCACCCAAAACCGCGTCTTGTAAGATGAGTTCCAAGTCACCCACGCACTGGTGCTTAAACGGGCGAATCTTTGCCCCGCTCAAGCGCGCGCCTTCAACGATCGATGCGTGATTTAAGGCATCAGAAATGATCAAGTCGCCCTTCGAGCAAAGCGCCGGAATCACCGTACTATTCGTCGCAAAGCCCATACCGACCACGCACGCGCTCTCTTTGCCTACGAATCTGGCCACGAGATCTTCCACCTCGCGCAAGTTTTTGTCTCGTCCGAGCTCCGCCGCGGGCGATCCGCTCGTCACTGGATACTCGCTCAAAGATTTCTCCACAACCGGTGTGCAGTGCTCGTTGACGCCACCGAACCCGAGATAATTATAACTCCCCAAATTCAAGCACTTTCTCGACTCTGGCGTCGCTTGCAAGCGCGCAAAGTACCCGCGGTTGTGTTCCGGCGCCCGAATCGCGACGTCGATAAAATCCTCCGGCGACGAATAAATCGGTCGATTAAACGTATCCTCGATGTTTCCGTACATGTTCCCGATGTAGAAAAAGTCCTTAGCCTTACCCGCGCTCAGCGGCGTCAAGTCATTCTTTTCCCCATTCTCATCATCCGTCCGCCAGTCTTTTATCCCTCGCAGCGCGTTGAACGTATTCTTCGCCACGCCCTCGGCGACGTACACCACGTACTGCGCGTACGTCGCGCACGTGTGTCCGACCAATCGATACGCGCTGCGATTCTTCAGCGCGACGTTTTTACTATCGGGTCTGTACTCCGCGTACTCCATCCCGCGCGCCTCCGCGCGCCGTCGCGTTCAAACTTTCTCGCGCCCGAACGTTGGCGAGCGCCGATGGATAGGCGCGTTCGCGCGCGTTCGCGCGCCGACGCCGCGGTCACCGACGCCGCGCCGGGTCGCGCGCCGGGTCACCGACACCGCGCGCGACTCGGCTCGGGTCCTCGCGCGGTCCCGTCGCGCGGTCGAGTAGCGTCGGTCGTCGGTCGTCGGTCATCCGTCGTCCATCCGTCGTCGTCGTCGTCGCCTGGCGGGCGGCGCGTCGGATGGAAAAAACACGCCACGTGGCGCAAAACCGACGGACGGACGCGGCGCGCGTTCGATTTCGAACGTCGAACGCGCGCCCGCACTCGTCGGTGCGTGCGTTCGTTCGCGGACGTCGCGCGCGCCGCGTCGGCGACGACGACGACGACGACGACGACGACGACGACGATGACGATGACGCCGATGACGACGGCGAGACGCGCGGGCGCGCGCGCGACGCGATTCGCGCGGCGCGGTGGTTTGAATGCGCGTCGACGGGGCGCGCGCGCGACGCGCGCGTCGACGGAGGTCGTGGACGGCGCGCACGGGAAGACGACGCTGGTGATGATTGAGTGCGACGGCGCGCTCGTGGACGTGCACGGGGACGGGCACCGAGTCGCGTTTAATCGCGCGTTCGCGGCGAAAGGGGTGCGGAGCGCGAACTGGGACCACAGGGAGTACGCGTCGCTGTTGCGAAGCGGCGGCGGGAGCGCGTACGGGATGCTGGAGCGGTACTTTCACTTTTACGGGTACCCGAGCGAGTTGAACGCGACGGCGAAAAGGGCGATCGATAACGACGAGTACTTGAAGGCGATAAAGAGACTCGGGGATATGGTGCCGCTCGCGGACGCGGCGGGCGTCGTCGACGCGGGCGCGCCGACGGGGATGTCGAGGGAGGACGAAGCGCGGATGAGGGACGTATTCCTTCGCGACTTGATCGACGAGAAAGAGAAACAGTTCCAGTTGATGATTGACGAGCACGCGCTCAAGCTTCGAAGCGGGGTTGAGCGATTCGTGGATGATTGTATTCGCGAAAACGACAAGCTACAAGTGCTCATCATCTCCGAGACGGCGTCCACGAGCGAGGATCGAGTGTTGGAAGCCGCGCTTCACGGGTTGGGTCCACTTCGCTCGGCGGCGATTTCCATCACAGGTGCACCGGAAAGTTTCAACGCCACCAAAGGTATCGCTTCCCAGGCGCGCTCGGAGGCGGCGCGAATGATGAAGAAGACCAAGGGCGATTTGCTCGCCCCGGAAATCGGCGGCAATTTGCAGCGCCAAAACTTCAACTCGGACGTCATCATCGATGCTGGGATGTTCTCCACGAGTCGTCGCTCGATGCTCACCGCCGAAGTGATATCTGAAATCGCCATCCAGCGCGGGTTTTCTTCCGAGAACGTCATCTTTATCGGTGGATCCCAGGCGACGTGTTCCGAAGCCACGTCAGCCGGTGGTTTTTCCGTCATGGTGCGCAACCAGCTCCAGCGCGGCGGCGAGTTCCCAGGCGTGGACTCCGTCGTCGACGGCTACGGAGCGGGCGAGGGTATCACATTGCGCCGCATTCTCGCCGTTTTGGACACTCGCCGAAAGCAGCGCGAAGCGCAATAGTCAACATAAAGCTGTAATTTTATGCAACGCACCCGCGACGAGCAGACGAGGTCTTGTGGATGACTGTGGATTGTTGCGCATCTTGCGTCACTGATCCGCGCCGAACGTCCGGCGACCGACCCGACGTCGCGGACGAGCGCGATGCTCGACGACTCGCGCGATGGTCGCGGCCACCGCGTCGTGGACGCGCACACACGCGCGCTCGTCGAACCATCGAGCGACGTCATCGCGGCGAGCACGAGCGACCCGAAGGAAGATTTGCGACTCGAGCGCGCGCGGGCGTCGTTCAACTCGCGCGAACTCGAGGTCTTGCTCGCGGGAGGGAAGGATAATTATAAATTGCGTCAGCGAATCGCGTCGGTGATGACGACGAACGAGGCGTTCAGTAAGCGAGGCAAGTACTTTGACGAGCGGGACGAACTGTACGAGCGCACGCTGCGAATGTACTTGGCGCTGCCGAGCGCGGTGGCGAGCATGAATGAGAAAGAACCCATCGCCGTGGCGCGAATCATGCGGGAGTTGATCGACGAACCCGGGGGGCTGGACTTACACCTAGGAATGTTCATTCCCACAATTCAAGGGCAAGGGGACGAGGAACAGCGAAAGTATTGGATTCCAAAGTGCGTAAAGCTGGAGTGCGTGGGGACGTACGCGCAGACGGAGCTCGGACATGGAACCTACTTGAGAGGGCTAGAAACGACGGCGACTTATGATGAAGAGCGCGAGGAGTTCGTCGTGCACTCGCCGACGTTGACGAGCACAAAATGGTGGCCGGGCGGATTGGGAAAGACGTCCACACACGCCGTCGTGATGGCTCGATTGTTCACCAAAGGCGTCGATCATGGCGTGCATCCGTTCGTGGTGCAAATTCGCGATAATAAGACGCATGAGCCGTTACCAGGATGCACGATAGGTGATATCGGTAACAAGATGGGCTACAACGCCGTCGACAACGGGTTTCTGAGATTTGATCACGTTCGCGTCCAACGCCGAGCAATGTTGATGGGTCACTCCAAGGTTGAACGCGACGGTACGTACGTGCCAGCGCCGGTGGCGAAAGTTTCGTACGGTACGATGGTCTTCATTCGCTCCGACATCGTTATGAACGCCGCGCTTTACATGAAGAAAGCCGTCACTATTGCGATTCGATACAATTTAGTTCGCCGGCAATCGAACGCCGACGAGGTGACGGGGATGGAGTGCCAAGTTATCGATTATCAGCACAGCCAGCGAACGCTGTTTCCCATTCTCGCTAAGGCATTTGCCTTTCACTGCACGTCTGATTACATGCGCCGTATGTATTTTGAGTTCCAGAGGGACTCCCGCGAGAAAAAGGACTTCTCCGCCCTTCCAGAGCTTCACGCCACATCGAGCGGGCTCAAGGCGTACTGTTCGTGGGCGACGAAGGATGCCATCGAAGCATGTCGTCTAACGTGCGGTGGTCACGGCTACATGAACCTAGCGGGATTCGGCACTACACTAGCCACCTACGCCCCCAACGTGACGTATGAAGGTGACAACAACGTGCTTTGCTTACAAACCGCTCGGTATTTGTTAAAGGCGCACCGAAAAATGCTCAATGGCCAACCACCTGTGGACGCGCTCCGTTATCTCGACGGTGCAAGTTCTCGGAGCGCGCTTGCTCTCGGCGCAAGTTTACGCGATGAAAAGGCCATCCTCGATGCGTACGCCCATCGGGCGTGGCGGTTAGTCACGGAAGCCTCCAAGGTGACGGGCGATTTGTCGCCTGACGAAGCGATGCGAGTACACATGGTACAGTGGATCGGCGCGGCGAAGGCGCATTGCGCGTTCGTCGTCATGTATAATTTCGTCCTCGCGTACGACGAGACTCGATCTCGAGTGAGTGCGGAAACGTTAAACGTGTTGCATCGCCTCGTCTGCCTTCACGGTTTGTGTGGTATGGATGACACGATGGGTGAGTTTTTGGAAGACGGGCACATCGACGGCGAACAAGCGGCCGAGATTCGACAAGAAATCTTTAAACTTTTGTCTGAAATTCGACCAGATGCGGCAGCGCTCGTTGACTCTTTTGGACTGCACGACTATTTCTTAAACTCCGCGCTCGGTGCGAAGGATGGAGACGTCTACCGCCGACTGTACGAAGAAGTACAAGCGGCGCCGTTCAACAGAAAGCACACGCCACCCGGATACACCGAGCTCTTGCAACCAAAGCTGAGCCGCGGTAACTTCGGCGTCTCCAAGCTTTAATTCGTGGTAGATTATTTTTTGTCATTTAGATGATTGTTTGTTTGTTTCTCAGCGCCGCTGCTCGGTATTACAAAAGAATCAATCCGCTGAAGGCGTTTCGAGAGACGCCTTCAACTTTGAAAAATCGTTCAGTCCGGTGCCATCGCCGCCACCGTATTGAATGTCGTCGAACGTATTACACGTATCGGCCAAATCTTGATCGCTCTTCGTCATCACGTATCGATGCGGTGAGATGTGTTTGTTGCCGCTGATGAAGCTCCCCGCGGGCACCTTTGTGAGCTCAAATACATCTAGCGCGGCGCACTGTCGCGGGTTAAAACTCGACCCTCGCGGGGCGTACATGATGATCACCCCGCCCTCACACCCTCGTCCACGGTAAATCGTGTGCGTACCGTCGCGATCGACCGCCGCGAACACCGCTTCTCGCTGCGGATGCACCATGGCGAACGCCCAACTCCCCTTGAGTTCATCCAGAAAGTGCGTTCCGTACGTAGACCGCAATTGCGTCACCACGTGCGCCGGGTTCGCGTCGCTCGGCAAATCACAATCTCGCGCCATTTCCTCCAAATTCTCCAACTCCCCCACGAACACGGCCAGCATCCCGCTGTCCTCGCACTCGTGCACGTTCGCCTCCCGCGCCGCCGCCAAGAACCCAGCCGCGCCGAAATCTCGCTTCATCTCGCACCCGAGTTCCTCCAGCGCCACGAGCGCCGACCGTCGTCGACACCGTCCTCCCGTCGCCGCCCCGCCGCGCGACGACGACGACGCGCTCCCTCGTTGTTTCGCCCCCACGAAGCACACGAACGCTCCCCCCCAGCGCGTCTCGCGCGTCGCCTCGTCGGCGCGCCTCGTCGTCTCGTCTTCCTCTTCCCGCGTCGTCGCGTCGTCCTCGTCCATCGTTCGCGTGCGCGCGCGTCGCCGTCTCGCGTCCTCGTCGACGTGCGTCGTCCGGCGTCAGAGCGGCGCGCGCGCGCGACGCGCGCGATGTCGGCGTCGAGCGATCGCGCGGCGCTCGTCGTCGTCGTCGTCGTCGTCGTCGCGCGCGCGGCGAGGGAGGCGCGTCGCGCGCGCGCGCACGCGCCGAGAGACGACGCCGAGCGCGCGAGATTCGCAAAGGGAGGCGCGACGCCGCGCGGGAAACGGTTGGCGATGCTCGCGCACGCGCTGACGACGCTCGGCGTCGCGCTCGCGATGGCGGCGCGCGCGGTGACGGCGCCGACGAGAGCGAGGACGGCGAGGGTGGATCACGAGGACGCGGCGACGCGCGCGGCGCGAGCGACGTCGACGCGACGGGCGCGAGCGCGAGTGTGGATCGACGCGGAGGGAGGAGAAAACATCGTGCGAGAGGTGGCGCGAAGGCGAGGATTAGAGGACGTCGCGCGTTGGGTGACGATCGAGGCGGCGACGCCGAGGCGAGGCGAGGGATGGATGGACGCGCTCGCGGCGGCGTCGGACGAAGACGTCGACGCGCGGACGCGCGCGCTCGCGGACGAGAACGCGACGGTGTACGACTTCGTCGTCGTGCGCGATCGTCGCGGTGAAAACGATGAAGAGCGTGGGAAATTTGTCGTCGGGACGCACCGAGCGGCATGGATGCGATTCGACGACGAGCGTCTCCTCGCGGATGAACTGGAGGAACGACTTCGCGCGCTATTCGCACCTGCCGATGAAACGACACCCAGCGCGTCACCGTTTCTCACGACATCGGACGGTATCTTGCTCGCATCGTTTAGTCTGGTGAACGCGGAGCCGACGCCTGGGTACGCGTTTTCATGGGATTTTCAACGCGACGTCGAGCAACCGTTTCTCGGCGCGCTCCCGGAAGCGTTGAGTCGCGTATTAGAGGTGCGGATCGAGGCACAAGTGTTGCGACACGCACGCAGTCGGGTGCGACCGATGTGGTCGGACAAACACAGGGGATACGTGGTTGACTCGAAGCAGACACCATTCTTCATAGATTCAGACTGGCCGATCGACACGTCCGTGACGTACACGCCCATCGACGGGAAACCGTTGCACTTTGTGGTGTACGTACCGCCTCAAACCGAGTGTCCACTGTATGTGTTGGATGATAATCATGAATTAACGGCGACAAATGCGTTTATCGTCGAAGGTTGGGGTGGGCTCGTGGTCGTCAATCCTCCAGGATGTGCGGTGGCTCGCGGCGAAAACGAAATCAGACTGCGAAACGACGAAGTTGTAAACGTCGTGAACGCTTTCGTGCGCCAGCTTAGGATTCATTTAGGCGCGGGCGAATTTCTGCAAAAATTCGGAGCAAAGGTTTTACCGCCTAAGCACACCGGTTTCGCGACGTGGGAGGTCGATGCGCTTGTGCATTCGCGATTGGTTGCCGATTCGCAATCGACGATTTCTACTTTGAAATCGCTTGACGAGGTCATCTCGAGCATAGCGGACATCGCTGTTCCGGACGCTATCGCTGAAAGAATACTGGAGTCGGTTGAAGCACTCGAACGAGCGATTGATTTGGCGCAGAACGCACGGTACGACGAAGCCGGCGCGAGCGCGCGCTCGGCGCACGCGGCGGCGGAGAGAGCGTTCTTCGATCCATTCTCTCTCGGCGGTCTCGAGTCTTTTCCGTTCGAGTACAAAGTCGCATCAGTGATGCCAATCATATTGCCGACGATTTTCCCGCTAATGTTAGGCTTCATGCGTGAGATGCGTCACTTCCAGCTTCGTCGCAGAGAAGCTTTTCGTGCGAGCGAGAGCTCGAAGAAGACGTCGTAACGCATCAGATGGCGCTATAGATTTAGTCTTTAGTAACAACACTCTAGTAAATTAAGCTTCTTTTTTTTGCACTACGGTTTGTGCTCCTTCATCAACTTCGCCCCGATTGAATTCAATTCTTTCACGTAGAACTTGCCGCAGTCGTTCGCGCAACTCTCCATCTGCGCCTGCGCCTTCTCGACCCCTTTCGCCTCCACGATAGATTGCGCCTTATCTTGACACTGCACCACGCACCGCTGCACGCGTTGCTGAAACTGTCCGAGCGTCTGCATCACCGCGTGCTCCGCCTGCGATGTCGCCTGTCCCGCGCGTTCGAGACACGCCTGAAAGCTTTCCCTCGATTTGTCCCCGTCGCAGCACTTGGACGAAGCGTCGAACGCGCGCTTCTGCAACGGGCGAAACACCTTGAGGTCGAGGTCGTCCTGAATTTTCACGATGTTCTTCTGGAGATCTTCCATCGCGACGGACGACGCGGCGTCGCGTCGCGCGCGCGCGAATGCGACTGTGTCGTAGAGTCCTGGCGAGAAGAACACGTTGGTGTGGCTGTTTCTTTACAAGCGTCGCTAACGCTCGGGCTTTGTACGCAACATCGCGCTGCCGAGGTATGAGTACTTGTGTCCATCGAGTGGATACTTCACGGATGCATCGCACACGTCCACCGGGGCGTTC